>FWPV01001522.1_pt1 | contig 63581 bp, 65 predicted proteins | sample 2228371 | NCBI WGS metagenome assembly FWPV01 (sample SAMEA103939776, study PRJEB20133) | metagenome
GGTCTTTCTATCAGTATTATTTCTCTGTATTGATAAATAATAACATAGTGTTAAAGCTTACTACAAATATTTCCTGAACAAAAAGATAACCCCGATTCTTATATCCTGTCCCAAAAACAGACATAAGAACCGGGGCTAAACTATGCACCAGTTAAACTCCATTCATAAAATAAACTAAAGCTATAAATATATTAACGCAATTTGCAAATAATTCTTGCTATAGTGGCCTCATCAGTACCTTTCACTATTACAAATTCTCCAACCTGTATTGATCTCGAAAGGTTCTTTTTCTTAATCAAATTATCAAAGGAATCTGCGTCTTCTATCAACCCTGCTTCATAAAGCTTTTTAGCGACGTCCGTTGATGTATCTCCATATTTTATCGTGATTTTGACCTCCTGTACCGGCTCATGGGTGGGTTTTGCATTATCTTCCTTATCTTCCTTATTTTCTGTGGGTTTTGCATTATCTACTTTTGAATTCTCACTTTCCGCCGGCTTTGGATTATTAACCGGGTTATTATATGCAGGTACGGTTTTATCCTCCAATATGGTTTCACTGTCTCTTTTTCCTTTATCCTCTTCCGTACTGATTATAGTGTCGCTGACCATTACCATACCGTATTGCTTTGCCCTCTCCATTATCTCCTCTTTACTCATTTGAGGACTCATTCCTGCAGAATATATAATACCCACTAAAGCTGTAAATACAATGCCTATTCCGATCCCCATCAAAATACTCTTTATATAAAAGCTCTTCATAAGCTCCCTCCAGCAAATAATAATTAAAACATTAATATAATAATGAAAGCATTAATAATGAAAGCATATAGTATTGTCCGAAAAAGGCAATTACATAATATGAAGCACGTATTATTTATTTACACCAAGTATGAGCTGGATTTCTCCTTTTCCCATACTTAACTTTTTTGCAATTTCAGTCTCATTGAATCCCCTTTGAGCCAAGGCTATAACTTCTTTATGCTTACTGTTTACAGCAATAATTTTTTCATCAATCATTCTGTGTGATTTAACCAAAGAAGGTTCGGCATTGATAACAAAACCACCTCCGTTGGGAAGTCTTCCGGTATCAAAGCCATTATCCTTTATTAAAGCATCGTTATCCTGTGATATACTTTTTGCTTTTTCATCAATACTCTCAAATGCCTTCTGAACTTCCTTGCTCTTCTTATCCACTTCGGAAACAATGTAATCCGAAATCCTGTTAAGTTCATCAATCATAAGCTCGGCATCGGCAATAATTTTTGAAAGCACTTCCTTCTTTTCATCAAATCTTTTTTCATCTTCCAAGAACTTCTTTTTGTCATAAGCAATCCAAACCATCGAAATCAGTATTAACAAAATACCTATAAACATGATACTCACATAAAAACCCGTCATTTAATATCACTCCCTGCGATTGTCTGGTATTGTAAAACCTCCGGCTTTTAGAATTTTAGCCTATTGGGAAGAATTTTTCTTCTTTAAAGCCTTATATCTATTGTTCCTGTCTCTTCGTCCGCTTCTTTTTCTCCTTTTGTTCCATATCTCCCTTTAAACCGGTTCTTTTTCCGCTTATTTTCATTTTGATTCTGCTTTTTTTCTTCCTCTACATTTATTTTTGCATTTTGAGCCTCTTCCCGATAATGAACCAAATTGACATTATCCTCAGACTTTTTCTGATTTACTACGGTTTGCTGCTGTTCCATAGCAAGACCTTTATTCTGTTCATCCTTCTGAATTTTTGATATTTCCGATGTCTTAGGAATCATCACTTGAAAATCAATGGGTTTAACTGACATAAAATCACTTCCATTATATTATTATTGCTGATATTAACTCAAAGCCATCAAGCTCTCTTGATTTTCGGCCGTTTCACTCCATGAAATCCAACATTTGATTATTCCATAAATCATTTGTCAATGGGACCTACCCTGATATCAACTCCATCACGGTACAAAGTACAATACCTCAGGTTATCCTTGACATACAAAGAACTTGTACCGATGGTCACCCTCGTCCCCGGATAAATATAATCATATGCCCTGACTTTTCCGTTGGCTTCCTGCTGCAGCCTTTGTTCAATCTGAATCAATTCTCTCTTCAGCTCTTCGATCCTGTTGGAATAATGAATCTTGGTCCTAACGCTTTTTGCCATTATGTCCTGCTTTTCCGGTGTCAGTTTTCCGCTCATCTCCAGCTTCTTAAGTATTGCAATGGCCTGTTCAGCCTTTTTAATATCTTCCTCCATCCGTCTAATCTCTTCCCGCACTTTTTTATATTGATCTTTGAGAGAAGGATCCACACCTACTTCAATTTCCGTCGGAGTATTCATGTAAGATCCAATAAACTTCGCAACAACCTCTTTACCCACCTTGCAGTTACCTCCAACAAGAAGGCCTTTCTTTCCGGATAGTTCGAGCTTGTTTCCGCAGATTACATTACTGTGCATAATAGCTTCCGACTTTATATCTCTTTTGGCTTCAATATTACTGTTTTCAATATATCTGGCAACAATATCTCCGCCGCTTATCAAAACGCCCTTGCCAAGGCCTTGCATACCCCGCCTTAAAATTATATCTCCACCGGCCTTGATAACAGCACATTCCACCACACCCATAACCTCAACACTACCCCCGGCTTCAATTGTAAAACCCGAGAGCACATTTCCCCGAACAATAACATTGCCGATAAAATTTATATTTCCCGTAGAGTTATCAACATCCGCAGGAACTTCATAATTGGCAAATACGTTAACCTTACCGTCTATATAACTGACTTGTCCGTCTATAGCGGCAATAAGCTTCTGCCCGTCTTCGCTTACCGTCACATTTTTACCCATCGGCAGTACCGCCGGTTTACCGTCTATTGCAGGAATATCGGTATTATAGACAGTTTTACCGGGTGTTCCTGCAGAAGGAGGCACAAGAGAACACAATATGTCACCTTTTTTTACACTCTGAATAAGATCCAAGTTTCTGAAATCGACTCTTCCGTCCTCTAAAATTACAGGCTTCTTTTCCCTATTTAAATCAAAATGAAACTCAACTTTTCCGTTTTGCCCACTGGTAGGTGGGGTACCCTCTGCTATTTCTATCCTCTCATTATATACAGCATACTTTGAAATATTCTCAACATTTGACTCAATTATTCCGTATACTATTCCTCTTCCTTTCAGGAAGTCAATAATTTCCTTCTCACTTAACACTCTTCCTTCCTCAGGGGGAGCTACAATAATTGATGCCTTCATTTTGTCAGGCGATACCTCTAAAGCAATTAAATCCTTGATATTCCCTTCGCTACCCGTCAAACCTCCGAATAAATTACTCTGATTATCCATATCAAATCCCTCCCTTCTTTTTCATATCGCATCAATCCCTAAGGATACTTTTATGGCGTGCAAGCTTTCCCCGAAGGCGCAAAATTGCCTTTGTGTGAAGCTGCGAAATCCGTGACTCCGATACCTTCATTATCGCACTGATCTCCTTAAGGGTTAAGTCCTCAAAGTAATATAGAGAAACAACCATTTTTTCCTTCTCAGGAAGCTTGCTTATTGCGTCCACCAATATCTCTCTCAGCTCGGCCATTTCCAGGTACCCTTCAGGCTTTTCGTCAGCACTTCCGGAAGAACTGGAAACACCTATTTCATAATTCTGCTCCAAAAATTCCTCAAGGGACACCATCGAAGTTAAACTAACTTCACCCAATAGTTTGTTCAGTTCTTGGACGCTTATACCAAGCCTGTCGGCAACTTCCTTGTCCGATGCCGAATGACCCAGTTCATTTTCCAATTCGGAATAAGCCTTCTCAAGAACTTTATTCTTCTGTCTTAGAGACCTGGGTACCCAATCCAGCTCCCTGATACTGTCGATAATGGCTCCTCTTATCCTTAGCGATGCATAAGTTTCAAACTTAACTCCTTTTTTCAAGTCAAACTTTTCAATAGCATCGATAAGACCGAAAATTCCATATCCTATGAGGTCATCATACTCAACATTTGAACCGAAGTATATGCTGAGCCTTCCTGCTATGTATTTTACGATATTGGAATACTCCACAATAAGCTGTTCCTTGATTGCAGGATTCTTCGTATCACTGTATTGTTTCCATAATTCCAATTGTTTAGCATTAGCAGTTGACATATTAATCCCCCATTACCCATTTATTTTTATATATATAAGCCTGTAAAACGATTAGAAAAATTGGCAAAACTTACGATTGCGATTTTTGGTCCCTGTCCTTAATCGTAACGTTAGTAACCTTAAGCGGTTCAAACTCTTCATCATATAGGTTTTCCTCACCGATATGCATATTCTCTGAGGTGTCCTCTCCTGCTGTCAAATCAATCTTACTTTTTTTCACCTGTACATTTTTCTTAGATGCTTCCGATATAATCTCCTGATTTTCCTTAATTGTATCCAATTCCTTTTTCTGTTTAACTTCTTGCTGCATTCTTTCAATAAAGCTCCTTAAATATGTACCGGCCAGGAAAGACAACACCATGCTTAATGACATTCTTGTACAGATTGTTTTTAATTCATAACCGCTCTTATAGCTCAATATCCCTACAATAATTGTAACGGAAGCACCGATAATAAAAGGTAATTTGTGGGTATAATCCATCCTTATATCCTCTCTCTTATATTCTCTCTCTTATATTCTCTTTATTCCGTGACCAATGGTTTTTACAAGAAGAATGCCCGTTGCCGAATCCAGTTCAATAGTCCTACCATAGCTGCCACCGGTGTCCTCAGCAACCAAAGGAATTCCTAACTGTCTCAACTTATCCTTTGCTGCAATCACATTTCTGTAACCTATCCTCATTAAATCCGAAGCCTGGGAAAAGGAAAACATCTGTGCTCCCCCTGCAATCTTTGCTACAATTCCGGATTTGACCGCACCCAGTCTTTCCATCTCAATAATAAGCGCATCGACAGCAGTATCTACAAACTTAGCGTTGTTGGATTTATTGTTTATTTGTGAACTGTCCGGAAGCATAGCATGAGCCAACCCAATTACTTTAGTCCTCATATCAATGAGAGCTATTCCTACACAAGAACCCAATCCCAAAGTAGTCAATACCGCAGGGTGACACAATGCCTTTAAATCGGCCATTCCAACTTTGACTATGTTTTCCATCAGTTTATAACTCCTAATGCTTTTAATAATACATCGTATGAATCAAAATCCGGCACAAGGAAAAAATCACCTACAACTCTTGTATCTCCCTCCAAATACTCTGTTTCAATATACAAAACAGAATCGCCAAGTTTTCCGAACTCTATTGCCGGAACACTCAATATTGCCCCTGCCATATCAATCGCCAATTCAGGCACTGACGGCAGTATGTTAAGTCCGGTCAAAGAAGACAAGGCTGAAAGATACGAGCCGGAAAGAATGTTTGCAATTTCCTTTAATGCAGAAACCTCAATCTCGTCAAAATTTAAGTATCCTTTCTTTTCGGTCTGAGGCTTTCCCATTAAAATATTAACCCAAATACGTGCTGCTTCATTTTCCAAAATAAACATTATACTTCCTTTTATATCTCCCATAACCCGAAGTAACAAGCCAACCACAGGAATATCGGCCCCACCGAGTATTTCACTTACTTCCTGAAATTTTAGAACCTTAACCTTGGGAACATCCATATCAACCTTTCTTCTCAGCATCTTGGCAAGAGCTGTAGCAGCATTACCCGCGCCGATATTCCCGATTTCCTTCAATACATCTATTTGGAAGTTGTCGAGTTTGTTAAAATCAAGACTCATTTTCCCCTTCTCCTTGTTGTGTTTCTTCTTCATTTATTTGAGCAAGCTTTTCAATATTTAGAATTATAACAATCCTATCATTTACCTTGCCAACTCCCATCAGGAAATCTTCCGATAAATCCGTCGTAATGTTTCCGATATTTTCTATGGAATCATCGGTCAATTGCAATACTTCATCCACTTCATCCACGATTATTCCAAAGGTAACATCATCTTCTTTTAAAATTATGCTTCGTGTATCTTCCGTTTCGGGAACAGCCGGTAATCCCAGTCTTAACCTCAAGTCCATAATGGGAACTATATCGCCCCTTAAGTTTATAACTCCTTTTATAAAATCAGGAGTCTTAGGGACCCTTGCTGTCGGCATCATCCTCTCGATAGTAGTAACCTTTTGAATATCAATCCCGTAATCTTCTTTTCCCAGTTTGAAAACTACATATTGTCTGCTCACCGAATTTGCTTTATCCTCCATTCTCTTTGCCCCCCTTCTAGACCGCCAGAGAATTTACATCCAGAATTAGTGCTACATTTCCGTCTCCGAGTATGGTTGCTCCTGCAATGCATTTAATTCCGGAAAGCAGCTTGCCCAGCGGTTTTATAACAATTTCCTGCTGTCCGATAAGAGAATCGACTAAAAAACCCGATAGCTTTTCTCCTTTCTTTACAATAACCACCGTCAAGCGCTTCTTTTCCTTGTCATCGTCCGGAACTTCCAGGATTTCTCCGAGTTTCACAATCGGTATTACCATGTTTCTCAGTAAAATTACGTCCTGCTTTTGAACGTTTTTTTTCTGGTCCGGGGTAATCTTTATTATTTCCTTTATACTGTTTAGAGGTATGGCGTATTTTTCACTCCCGATAACAACCAGCAATGCCTGAATAATTGCAAGAGTTAAAGGAAGCCTTATTATAAACTTGCTGCCCTTGCCCGCTTCTGTCTCAACCTCAACCACACCGCCCAACTGCTCAATTTTAGTTTTCACCACATCAAGGCCGACACCCCTGCCGGATATGTTTGAAATCTTATCCGATGTGCTGAAAGACGGTTTAAAAAGGAAATCTATAATATCCTTCTGAGTTAGAGTATTAACCATTTCCTTCTTCACGAGTCCTCTTTCAATAGCTTTTTTCTTGACTTTTTCCAAATCTATGCCTTGACCATCGTCATCCACTTCTATAACAACGTTATTTCCATCCTGATATGCTTTTAAGTTTATCTGACCGACTGCAGGTTTTCCTGCCTGTGCCCTCTTTTCCTTGGATTCTATTCCGTGATCGGCGGAATTTCTTAAAAGGTGGATTAAGGGATCTCCTATCTCGTCAATAACCGTTCTGTCCAGTTCAGTCTCTTCACCGGACATATTCAATTGAATCTCTTTTCCCAGTTCCCTTGAAACATCTCTAATCATTCTCGGAAATCTATTAAATACCATCTCCACAGGTACCATTCTAACCTTCATAACGGCATCATGAAGACTTGTGGTAATACGCTCCAGGTACTCAATTGATTCACCGTAAGCTTGAGAACCGTCTTTAATATCCAGCCCTTCCAAACGGGTCTTAATAATAATCAGCTCACTCACAAGATTCATCAAAACATCCAGCCTGTCTATATCGACCCGGACGGTTTTTCCTGTCTTCGTCTTATGCCCTTGTGAACTTTGTACTTTATTGTCCTGTTCTTTTTTCTCAGGTTCATGCTGAGAACTGTCTGTATCCTCGGATTTTATATCTTCTTCGGAAGATATATCTGAAGGTTGAGGGCAGTTTTTAATATCTATAGCCTCGAGAGGCACTACTATTACTTTGTCAACCTCAGCTATTCCATTGATACTCTTATCAAAAACTTCAGGTGATTCCTTTGAAACACATACTACAGTAAATTCAAAATCAAACTTTTCGTCCTCAATGTCCTCCACTTTCGGTACCGATTTGATTATTTCAGAATATCTTTCAAGAGTCTGAAAGATTATAAAGGACCGAGCCGATTTTAAAACGCAGCTTTTATTTAATACCACCGTTATTTTATAAGCATTCATGCCCATCCCTATAGCTTTATTGACAACATTCTGCTCATATTGATTGAGGGTAAAATTAGCAGTAGGATACATTGCCTGTTCCGTTTTTTCTTCATTTTTAACTACAGGTTGCTTAGTGGGTTGTGCAGTTGCAGATGTCTTTTTTTCAATACTGTCATTTAGCTCCGTAATTATATCATTAAAATCGTTATTACCTTCTTCACCGCTGTTTACAATGTTTTCCGTATAACTTTCAAGAGCGTCAAGACATTTGAAAAGCAAATCGACAAGTCTTGATGACACGCTTATTTGATCGTTTCTAAGTGCCTGCAAGACATTTTCCATATCATGGGTAAGTTTAGCCATTCTACCAAATCCCATAGTACCGGCCATGCCTTTTAACGTATGAGCCACCCTGAAAATCTCGTTAAGAACCGATTTATCTTGCGGATTTTGCTCCAATTGAAGCAAAGACTGGTTTAGTCCCTGCAAGTGCTCTTTTGTTTCATCGATAAATATCTCGAGGTATTGACTCATATCCATCATCTATGCACCCCCACAGTTTTCATAATCTCCTTCGCAATTTGGTTTAACGGAACTACAACATCTACCAGTCCTGTCGAAATTGCTACTCTGGGCATTCCGAATACCACACACGAGCTTTCGTCCTGAGCAATTATATGGGCATTGTTTTTGGTTTTCAGCTTCTCTATCCCCTTGGTTCCGTCTTTTCCCATGCCGGTCATTATTACTGCAACAATATTACCGATACCGCTTTCGGATACCGATTCCATCATTACATCAACAGATGGTCTGTGTCCTTCAACCGGTGGATCCTTTGTAAGTTTAATCCTATAAATGCTGTTACTGCTTTTTTTAATAGTCATATGGAAATCTCCCGGTGCAATATATACATGGCCGTTTTTTACAACCTCATTATCTTCAGCCTCTTTGACATTAACACCGCTCATGGAATCCAGTCTTTCTGCAAGAGACTTTGTAAACCCGGGAGGCATGTGCTGTACAACCAAAAAAGCCGATTCTATATCCGGAGATATTAACGGAATAACCTCCTGCAAAGCCTTCGGGCCACCGGTAGATGTACCTATGGCTACTATACTTTTAATTTTGTCCCCACAGGTATTATTTCTTTTTTCCATGGGTGCCTTACATTTTTCACCTATCACGGGAAGCTTTAAATTCTTACAAATCTTAACCTTCCTAATTATTTCCTCCTTCAAATCTTCTCTTTTCATTTCGAATATATTTCCAGGCTTTGCAATAAAGTCCATTGCTCCCTCATCCAACGCCTGCATGGTAGCATAAGCACCTTCTTTTGTGTAACTGCTCAACATTATCACCGGAATTCGGCTGATTGCTTGCAATCTTCTCAAGCATTCAAGACCATCCATAACAGGCATATTTAAATCCATGGTAATAACATCAGGATTAAGTTTCTCGGCTTTATCAAGTGCCTCAACCCCGTTTTTTGCAGTATCTATGACCTGAATTTCACCGTCGCTGTTTAAAATATCGGTAATTGCCTTCCTCATAAAGGCAGAATCATCAACAACCAAAACCCTTATTTTGCTTTGCATGCTACCTATAGTCATAAACTATTATCAACCCTTTTTTATAAGTCTTCTCTGTTCTTGAAATATAAAGCTTATTAACCTTTCTCTGTCCTTTTCGTTAATCTTTTCAAAGGATACTCCAATCTCGTATTTGTATATGCCCATATCTTTATCATATATCGTAAACCTAACTACTTTTCCAATAAAATGTATCTTGTTTAAATCATTTAAGGATAATTCACATTCCAGAATACTGCCATAATCAACCTTTTCCTTAAGTCGTATACATACCCCTCCACCGCTTAAATCTCTTGTATAGGTCTTTGTTAATTTTCTGTCATTTTCACCGGGATTTCCCCGGTTCTGTGTATCCACCAATCTGTAAGTTACGGGAAGCGCACATTCAAATCTGAAGAATTCCCTTCTCTGAATTTTCTTAATCTCCGACAACGCTTCCATCTTTAACAGACTGATTCGGTTTCTAATCCCTCTGTCAAGGACCTTGGCAACAAAGCTATAAAGATTATCTTGCATAATAAATATGATCTCCATCTGAGTTCCTATGTTTACAGGGTATAACCTACCCCTGTATATAGGAACTGCAATATAGAAAATTTTATCATCTTCCGCCCATTCAAACTCGCTTACCAAAAGGTTACCGGCCTGAATGTCCCTTAGGTTGTATTCTCTTACCTCCAGTTTTAACCCTACTTTTAAATCATTAATCCTCATAGCTACCTCCCAACTCGTCCTTCTCGACTTTACCTACATACTTAACCGTTCATCAGGTTTACAAGTCTTTGTACAAAGCTTCTTATACCTTTTTCTTTGGAAACTGTGCCTTCTGTGCTGTCATCCAATAGTTTTCTTGACATTTCCATAATCTGCTTTGAAGCTTGACTTTTAGGATAGCTTAAGATGAAAGGTTGCTGCATTTTTACTGCCTTTATTACCTGTTCGTCATGAGGAATGAATCCTAATGGATGAAGATCAATAGTAAGAAATTTTCCGGTTACAAAAGACAGCTTATTTAATATATCACTTGCTTCATTGGCACTTTCCGCCCTGTTTACTACAACCCTTATGTTTTTGCTCCTGTCCCTGTGAGATACTACTTTTATCAAAGCATATGCATCGGTGATTGAAGTCGGTTCCGGGGTGGTTACCAAAATCACCTCATTTGCTGCCATAACAAAACTCATGACGCTTTCGGAAAGCCCGGCCCCAGTATCAATTAAAACAATATCGGCCAGCTTGTCCAGTAAGGAGATATTAGATATAAACCTTTCCAACTGTTCATCATCAAGTTTTACTAAATCTTCAACCCCTGATCCTCCGGATATAAATTTGATGTTTTTCGGGCCATCGGTAAGTACCTCAAGTATGCTTCTGTTATTGTATATAACATCAACTAAAGTTAGTTTTGGAATTATTCCCAACATGACATCGATGTTTGCCAGTCCAAAATCCGCATCCAGTATGGCAACCCGCTTTCCCATTTCACTTAAAGCTATGGCAAGGTTTACGGTAACATTAGTCTTTCCCACGCCACCTTTGCCGCTGGTAACGGTAATAACTTTCGCCGTTTTTTCACCGGTGCTCAAGATATTTTCCTGTCCGGCTGCATGCCTCTCTTTTAGATTATTAATAATTTGTCTGAGTTTTTCAGCTTGATCTATCATACACCATTGCTCCTAACAAATTTTTTGCAATCTTATCGACATTGGCAATTTCGATGTCATCAGGCACACTCTGTCCCATAGTTACAAAAGACAGTTCTTTTTTGGTTCGGTATCTTGAGTTTAGAATAACTCCCGGTGAAGAGCTTTCATCAAGCTTTGTAAAGATCAATTTATAATCTTGCAAAAAACTATAGTTTTCAATTATTTCTCTGCAGTTTTTCATACCGGTAGTAGTACTTAGCACAAGAAATACTTCATCGGCACATGATGCTTCAACAAACGTCTTTAACTCCTCAAACTGTGGTTTGTTCTTATAGCTTCTTCCTGCAGTATCGATAAATACTATATCCTTATCCTTATAACCTTCCAGTGCCTCGCTTATCTCATCCGCAGAATACACTACCTTTAGCGGCATACCCAGTATTTCGGCATAGGTCTTTAATTGCTCTACCGCCGCTATACGGTATGTATCGGCAGTTATAAGTCCTACGTTCTTTTTATGGTCAAGAGCATAGTGGGCAGCAATCTTTGCCAAGGTTGTTGTTTTCCCCACCCCGGTAGGACCTACCAGTACTATGACCGTTGGCTTACCGTCTTCCCGAAGCTTTATGGTGGAAGGCTTACCCAGTAGTTCTGAAATCAGACTGTACAGTATCGATGTGGTGTCGTTAACCCCTGCATTTTCCTTCTTTTTTTCATGCACCCTTTCAATAAGGAATTGGACAATGTCCGTTTCCACCTCATTTTTTACAAGATTGTTATAAAACAGCTGTAGAATTCCCGATAATGACTTTTCCTCTTCTTTACTTTGGGCAGTCTCTGTTTTTTCGGCAGGCTGTTGGATTTGATTATAGATCTTATTGAGTACTGCCTCCATACCGTTTATTTTATTCTCTAAAAGGACTATTTTTTCCTCCTTTTCGTCCAATTTACTTTTATAAATTGATTCCTTTCCAAAACCGTTAATTGTTTTTAACTCATTTTTCTTTTCAAAACCGATTTCATTTTTTGCTGCAACCTTTTTATTTGTGGGTCCGTAATACTCATCGACCGCAGCCAAAATTTCTACCAAAGGTTTTGAAAACATCTTCAGGAAACCTTTTTGCCTGACCTTTCTGGTATTCAATATCAGTGCATCGTTTCCCAGATCCATTCTTACTTTTAATATGGCTTCCTGTGCATCCTTTCCGATATACCTTCTAATCTTCATTTATACGCTCACCGTCCCCACAGCTTGAACCTCTATTCCAGGATCAAGTTCATTATATGATAGAACAACCAATCCGGGTATCGACTGCTCTGTCAATCTTCTAAAATACAGTCTTACAACCGGTGACGACAGAACAATAGGCTGCTGACCCAGTTGTATCAATTTTTGTACCTGCTTTGACAGGTTGCCTATAATGGTGTTGATTACTCCCGGTTCCAAAGTTAGATAAGAACCCTGCTCGGTCCTTTGCACCGAATCCATAATTACCTGTTCCAGCTTTGGATCCAGGGTTATAACATTGGATTTTTTATCCTTGATAAACTTCTTTGAAATTGCCCTTCCTAAAGCCTGCCTTACATATTCGGTCAGAAGATCTGTATCATGAGTTGAAGGTGCATAGTCTGCAAGGGTTTCCAATATGGTTACCATATCCCTCACGGATACTCCTTCTTTTAAAAGATTGGCTATCACCTTTTGTATTTCTCCTATGGTCATCATTTTGGGAACCAATTCTTCCACTATGGCCGGATAATTCTCCTTCACCTTGTCGATAATTGTCTGTACTTCCTGTCTTCCAGTCAATTCATGGGCATGGGATTTTATAACTTCAGTCAAATGGGTTGCGATAATGGAAGGACAATCAACCACAGTATATCCTAGCATTTCGGCCCGGTCTCTTTGTGCCTCGGAAATCCACACAGCAGGCAATCCGAAGGCCGGTTCTGTGGTCTTTATTCCGTCTATCTCCTCTTCCACAACTCCAGGGCTCATGGCCAAATAGTGATCAAGCATTAATTCTCCACCGCCCACTTCAACTCCTTTAATTTTTATTATGTATTCGTTAGGATTTAACTGGATATTGTCTCTAAGCCTGATTATAGGCACTATCATTCCCAATTCCAAGGCAAGCTGCCTTCTTATCATAACAACCCTGTCCAAAAGGTCTCCCCCTTGGTTAACATCGGCAAGAGGTATAATACCGTAACCGAATTCCAATTCAATAGGATCAACCTGAAGAAGATTTACAACATTTTCAGGCTTTCTAATCTCCTTAACCTCATTTTCCTCAATCTGGATTCCTTCCTGTTTCTCATTTTCAACGTTTTTCCTTATGAGAATTATTCCCATAACAATAAATATTGCTGCAAGAGCAAGGAAAGGTAGTGTTGCTAAGGGTATTGACAGTAATATACAAAACCCGGCTGCTATAAAGAACACATTGGGGTTGTAAAGTATCTGTTTTTTCAAGTCAACACTTAAACCGTCATCGGAAGTGGATTTCGTAACAATAAGACCTGTAGCCACCGAAATTATGAGCGCAGGTATCTGGCTTACAAGCCCGTCTCCTATGGTGAGTATTGTATAGTTTTGAAAGGCAAAGCCTATCTCCTCGTTTCTCATTACTACACCGATTATCACGCCTCCGATAATGTTTATAATGGTGATAATAAGTCCTGCAATGGCATCTCCTTTTACAAATTTGGTAGCACCGTCCATTGCCCCGTAGAAATCGGACTCCCTTTGAATCTTTCTTCTTCTCTCCTTGGCTTCAATCTCATTTATTAATCCGGCATTCAAATCCGCATCGATAGCCATTTGCTTACCCGGCATGGCATCGAGAGTAAACCTTGCCGCAACCTCCGACACTCTTTCAGTACCCTTTGTTATTACCAGAAACTGAACTATGGTAATGATCAAAAATATTACGGTTCCCACTACCAGGTTTCCCTGGGCAACAAAGTTTCCAAATCCTTCTATAACTTGTCCCGCTTCTCCTTCTGCCAGTATCAATGTTGTGGATTTTATATTTAATGCAAGCCTGTACAATGTGGTAAACAGCAAAACTGACGGAAATACTGAAAGCTGAAGGGGTTCTTTAGAATAAACCACATTTAAAAGGATAACAATTGCTAACGCAATATTTAATGCAAGAAGGACATCAAGAATTCCACCGGGGACGGGCAAGATTATTACTAGTACAATGGCAACAACCATAACTGCTATCGAAATTTCCCCAAATTTAACTCTCATGTCATTTCACTCCTTCAGATCATATTAAGTGAATTATCAGCATTCGGTCTAATCCCATAAGACGTATGCTTTCATCTTTTTCTTTTAAGATTGTATACATAAGCAAGAACCTCAGCTACTGCCTGATAAAGCTCCGGAGGTATTTTCCCGCCTATTTCCACAGTCTCATACAGTGTTCTGGCAAGGGGTTTGTTTTCAACAATTTCCACATTGTTCTCCTTGGCTATCTCCTTTATTCTCAGTGCGATATAATCCTGCCCTTTTGCCAGGACAATAGGCGCATCCGCAACATTCGAATCATATTTTACTGCAACCGCAAAATGCGTTGGATTTGTTATAACGACATCAGCCTTGGGTATATCCTGAAGCATTCTCCTCATGGATATCTGTCTCTGCTTTTGCTTTATTCTTGATTTTATTTGCGGATTACCTTCCGTCTCCTTATATTCTTCCTTAACCTCCTGCTTTGTCATTCTAAGGCTCTTTTCATATTCCCACCACTGGTAGCCATAGTCCATCACCCCTATAACAAGCATTGCCATACCCATTCTTATTCCTACATTTGTTGACGTAACACCTATATAGGATGCTATACTGATTACATCCATATCCATAATGCTGAGTATGTCATTTGACTTTCCTTTGATGTACGAGTACCCGACATAACCCACCACAGCAACCTTTAATATTGATTTTAGAAGCTCCACCAGAGATCTTGCGGAAAAAATTCTTTTAAACCCATTTAACGGATTGATTCTGTTTAGTTTAATACCCAGCGTCTTTGTTGAAAACAAAAACCCTACCTGGGCATAACCCGATATCAATCCCATTAATAACGCTATGGCAAACAAAGGACCGACAATTTTTAACAGTGACAATAAAGACTCATCAAATACTTTCATTACACCATTTATGGTAAACAGGCTGTCTTCTTCAAAATAAACCGTAAAAACCTTTTTGAAGCAGCCTAGAATTTCCTCATACATGAATCCGCCAAAAGCCCTTAGCCCGATAAACATACAAAGAAGAACTATAGCAGCGGTCAATTCCCGACTTTGAAGTACCTGCCCCTCTTCTCTGGCTTTGGACTTCTTTCGCGGAGTGGCTTTTTCGGTTTTTTCGCCACTGTCTGCAAAAAGCTGCAGGTTAACTTTCAGCTTCTTTTTCCCTGCATAAAGGCCTATTCTATGCCTATCTGCAGCAGTATGGTTTATGTCATCCGAAATTGTAATTATTTTTTTATGAATAACGATACCTTTTAATTTCATTTTGGTGCCATATCCTTAAGAAAAGTATACATTTCGCCATCCATACCCCTTATAAGGCTTTCCACGATGGATATAAATATCGGTATTGTCAGTACCATTACAGCCAACCCAAGAATTATCTTAAGCGGCATTCCCACCATAAAGACATTGAGCTGTGGCACTGTCTTTGAAAGAATTCCAAGGGCAACATCCGTTATCATTATTGCTGCAAGAATCGGTGCACTAATTTTAAAGGCTGTAAAAAATATGTTTCCAAATACCCTTAAAATGTCATTTGTAATTTCCTTTCCAAATACTCCTGTGCCCAAAGGAATATAGTCGTAGCTCTTAAACAATGCTCTTATCAAAATATGGTGACCTCTGCACATCAGGAAAATAAGCATACATAATATAAAGTAAAAAGTTGACGTAATAGGTACCTGAATATTGCTCATCGGGTCTATAATGTTAACAACGCCGAATCCAATCTGCATATCGATTAAATGCCCCGCAAGGTATATAGCCGTAAAAATCAAATAGGATACATAACCCAGTGTAATACCGACTACGAATTCTTTAAGTACAAGTATAAAATACTCGTATATATTGCTGAATGCAAGCTCCTGAACCTTTATGGTGTTTATCAGAATCAGTGCCAGCATAAACGAAAATCCGATTTTTAAATACGACGGAATATTTCTTCCTCCAAAAATGGGTGCTATTACAAACAGGCCTGTCATTCTAACGAATATTAACAAGAATATTTCTATACCGTTTTGCAAAATTCCTTCTGGAATACTCAATTTGTTGTCCTCCGATAATTTACTTTTGCTACCTTATAAACTGATTTATGTTTAGGTATATATCCCGGGTAAAATCAATTAATACTTTTAGCATCCACGATCCAAAGATTACTATGCCTCCGAGAATAGCCAGTATTTTGGGTATAAAGGTTAGGGTCTGCTCCTGTATTTGGGTGGTTGCCTGAAAAATACTGACTGCCAAACCGACGATAAGACTAAGCCCCAGCATTGGTGCTGCCACATATATAACCGTCAGAATAGCCCTCTGTGCCAATTGTATTACCACTCCCTGTTCCATACCGTTCTACCTCCGAACTAGAATTTTTGAAACCAAGCTATAAGACAAAACTGTTAACCAGTGACTGAGTTATTAGGTTCCATCCCCCAACCATAATAAACAGTAAAATCTTAAACGGCAAAGATATCATGACCGGCGGAAGCATCATCATACCCATGGACATAAGCGTACTTGAAACCACCATATCAATTACCAGAAACGGTATATAAATAAGAAAACCGATTTTGAATGCAATTGTCAATTCGCTAATTAAAAAGGCCGGAATAACTATTGTTAAAGGAAGATTTGGAATTTCTTCCTCCTTGATGGGAGTCTTCATTCCGGACAGCGATACAAAAAGTCCCAAGTCATCCTTTGATGTCTGCCGGATCATAAACATCTTAATTGTCGCAGATGCCCTGTCAATTGCAACATCTTGGGTAATCTCCTGATTGGAATAAGGCTTTAATGCAGTGTCATTGATTTCCGTTAAAACAGGGTTCATTATGAACAGCGTTAAAAACAAAGCTAGCCCAATCAAGACTTGATTCGGCGGCATTTGTTGGGTCCCCATGGCATTTCTCAAAAAGGAGAGGACAATAATTATTCTGGTAAAGCTCGTCATCATTATAAGTATTGACGGAGCCAAAGTCAACACAGTTAAGAGCAGCAAAATCTTAACACTGTTGGAAACATCCTGAGGATTATCTGAAGACTCCACAGAAAATCCCAGCTTGGGTAACGATATAGTTTCCGGTTCAGCGTATACATATGATGCCAACAGAATAAACACTGTTATTATCATTGTAGCTAAAATAAGATATCTAAGCCCTCTTTTCATTGGTGTATTCCTCTCCATCTTCTGTCTTGTGCAAATTTATCCCTGTCGAAATATCCTTAAGCCTTTTGAGATTTTTGTTAAAAACCCGTTCATTTAAACTTTCTCTGTTCTCTTTATTCAATACTGCAGTAAAACCTTTATTTTCTTGCTTATGTTTAAAACCCTGAAAATACTTATCAAAGACATTCTTAAAATTAAAACTGTTGTTACTGGCTTTCTCTTCATTATCGGAATATTCTTCTAACTCGACCTTTGTTAAAAAGCAGGTATTTTTCCCTGAGGTTGAAATTAAAACAAAATCCGGTCCAACCTTCACAAGATGCAGCTTAGAGTCAAACCCTAAATTGACTGTTTCAATAATGTTTATGTATCTCCCTTTCATCATTTTATTGGTTCCGGTTCCGATAAATTTTGTTGTAACATATGCCAGGAATAAAATCGAACCGAAAACAATCAGAAACAAAACAGCACTTATCAGGCTCTCCATTATATACTCCCTCTTCCGTTATCAATAACTTTATCTGAAGCTTTTACCGGGATTATCCCAGAACTTTCTTCACTGCCTCAACAACTCTTTCAGCTTGAAAGGGTTTTACAATAAAATCCCTCGCACCTGCTTGAATAGACTCTATTACCATAGCCTGCTGGCCCATTGCCGAGCACATGATTATTTTTGATTCCGAGTTGATTTTTTTGATCTGCCTAACAGCTTCTATACCGTCTACTTCAGGCATGGTGATGTCCATAATCACCAGGTCCGGAGAAAGCTCCTTATACTTTTCAACTGCCCGGGCCCCATTCTCTGCTTCACCTGCCACCTCATACCCATTCTTGGTAAGAATATCCTTTATCATCATTCTCATAAAAGCTGCATCATCAACTATAAGAATCCTTTTTCCCATCGTTTACCCTCTCCTTAAATATTTGTCTATTCCATTAAAAACCAGTAAATATATGTCTTTATGGGTTTTAAAATATCCTAAGCACTAAAGTCTTTTTGACGGATCAATTATATCCGTGACCCTAACTCCGAAGCTTTCATCTATTACCACAACTTCACCTTTGGCAATTACCTTACCGTTTACCAAAATATCCACAGGATCACCGGCAAGCTTGTCCAGCTCTATTATAGATCCGGGTCCAAATTCCAATATATCCTTTATGAGCTTGTTGGTTCTCCCCAGCTCAACTGTTACCTGCAAAGGAACGTCCATGATAAGACCGATATTCTTCTTTTCTATTGAAATCATACCGTCATCAAAGGCTTCAAACTGAGCCGGTTGTACATTTATCGGCGCTTTTGGCCTATTATGCTCCTGCGGTGCAGAATGAGCATAATATTGCCCCTGTGGCTGATAAGCTTGCTGTTGAGGACTTGGTGGAACCTCAGCCTGGTAATTGGGAACCGGTGCCTGGTGCTGCACCTGTGAAGACTCATCATCAAATGAAAATGAATCATTGATATTAGGATTCGGTTCAGTATTCAATATATTGCCCACAAGTTCCTTTGCAAAATTAACAGGTATTATCTGCATAATCTCGCTGTCGATTAATTCACCGACTTGCATTTTAAAGGCTATTTGAACTACTTTGCTTTCAACATCAAAGGAATTCTCAGGACTTATACTGTCAATTGTCAGAGAAAATGCCTTTGGAGGGGAAATATCAATCCTTTTATCGAACATGGAAGACATTGAAGTTGCTGCCGAACCTATCATCTGGTTCATGGCTTCGCTAATTGCGCTCAAATGCAGCTCCGTCAAATCTCCGTCTTTATTGCTGCCGTCCCCGCCCATCATTAAATCTGCAATTACTTTAACGTCAGACTCCTTTAGCAATAGAAGGTTTAAACCGTTTAAGCCGTCAGTATATTCTACCTTGACTGCTACATATAATGCTTGATATTTATCCAGCAATTCCTTCCACGTGCATACCATAACCCTGGGAGTAGTAATGGTTACTTTTTTTCCTAAGAGAGAATTCAATGTGGTTGCAGAAGTACCGATACTTATGTTTCCTATTTCACCCAATGCATCGATTTCCTGCGAATTAAGTTCGGAACCGTCTTGCATTATTTCATCTTCGTTTATACTGTCACCGTTCAATAAAGCATCTATTTCTTCTTGAGACAACATATCTCCCATTTTACTCATCCTCCCTTCTTATTACATCCGTTATTTTGACTGCAACTTTATTCTTCTTTACTCCCGGAGAACAATAAAATTTCAATATATCTCCCACCAGAACATCCAATTTTCCATTAACATTTGTGTTCAACGGTATTACATCACCACACTGCATCTCAATTAAATCGGCCACTTGAATTGTCGTTCTGCCAAGTATCACACTAATAGGTATTTTGGTATTTTGAATTTTTTGCTCAATTGTCTTTTTGTCTTCCGGTTTCGGTTCTTTTTCGTTATTTGCAAACCAATATTTTGTGCTTAACTTTGACAGTATAGGCTCTACAGCCATATAGGGAATACAGATATTAACCATTCCCTCAACTTCACCTATCCTCGTACCTAAGGTTATCAAGGCTATCATTTCATTTGCCGATACTATTTGTGCAAACTGCGCATTTGTCTCGATTTTCTCAAGTCTTGGCTTCACTTCAACCACATTTTCCCATGGCTCTCTCATGAGATTCAAGATCTGAGATATTATTCTTTCAATTATCGCAAGTTCTACCTCGGTAAATTCTCTTATCTTATCCATAGGAAGCCCTTTTCCGCCAAGTATTCTGTCAATTAATGCAAAGGCAACGGAAGGAGCCACTTCAAGAATAATTGATCCGGAAAGGGGAGCAAAATCGACGACTGCGAGTACAGCAGGATTGGACAATGAATTGCTGAACTCATAATATGTTATCGGCTCCACCGAAATAACATCCACCTGAACCAGAGCTCTTAAATACCCTGAAAGAAAATTTGTAACAAGCCTGGCATAATTGTCGTAAATAACATTGAGGGTCCTTAAATGATCCTTTCCGAATTTGCTCGGCCTTCTGAAGTCATGAATTTTTATCTTCTTCTCTTCGGTTTTGGTATTCATTTGTTGGACATCCAATTCACCAGTATTAAGGGCTTTAAGTAGTTCGTCTATTTCATTTTGAGACAGAATATCCCCCATTTATTGCACCTCCTACTGGTAGAACCAATTGTCAAAAACAATGGTAAAAATAATATCGTCCCTTGCCTTTTCATTTGACAGCAAATATTCATTCATCCTCTTAGTAAGCTCTTCTCTTGCCTTTTCCTTGGAATCTTCCTTCATTACATCCTTAAGGGTTAATGATTGAAAATATGTACCGACAATTTCCTGAAGCTTACTTTTATTTGCTTCAATCTTTACGGTTGTATCCTCAATATCTCTAACTTTTTTGAAATAAGATATTTCCGCACTGATAACTATAATAGGACTCTTTGCGGTATCATCATTTTTAAGGTTAAACGGTGTCTTTTCATTAAACAGCTGCAACTTTACCAGTTCATCATCACTGGGCAATGTTACTATTTTCGGAGTATCCGAAGCAGAATTTACAGACCCGCCCTGTAAAAATAGTATTATTATAAGTATTGCAAGGGATAAGGACAAAAACGCCACTATACCGATAAGAATAAAATAACCGCTTTTTCCTTCCAAAATGTATGCCCCCTTTATCCTTTAAGTAGATAACATAAAATGGCTAAGCTGATAAAACTGAATATGTGAAAATAGTAAGAGCATAAAGTCCAATTACTGGTTAATTCTGTTTAAAAGAGAGATTGATCTTTTATAATGTAAAACTTTTTTGACTATCTCATCAATATTTTCGACAACAACAAATTTTTTGCCGTTTGTTGTTGAAATAACAGTGTCAGGTGTTTGTTCAACGACTTCAATTAATTCACAATTTAAAACAAATTCCGTTCCATTTAATCTAGTTAATTTAATCATAATATTTTTACCTCAAAAACTCAATAGAAAAATTAGATTTTTGTGAAAAAATTATGGTTTTGTGTACTTATTTTACGATTAGAGTGAACTGCTAATTGTTTTTCAGCAAAAACTTCTATTATTTCCGCGACTGTCAGACGGGTAAAGCCCCATCTGACAATCGAGTTATTAAATTATACTACCTCTTCAAATTAACAAGCTCCTGAAGCATTTCGTCAGAGGTTGTAATTATTCTGCTGTTTGCCTGGAAGCCTCTCTGGGTCACAATCATGTCCGTAAATTCTTTTGAAAGGTCAACATTCGACATTTCAAGAGTTCCGGGATTCAGCATTCCTGTACCTTCCGTCCCTGCCTTCACACCCCGTGTAAACTCTCCGGAGTTGCTGGTGGCTATATACATGTTTTCTCCCACCTTTTGAAGCCCGGCCGGATTATCAAAACCTGCTAAGGCTATAAGTCCCAAGGGCTGTTGCAGACCGTTGCTGTATACCCCATATATCATTCCGTCAGATCCTATATTAAAGGTAGTAAGTTCTCCCGGTGGATAACCGTCCACATTGGTAGGCTTTACGGAACTATCTGCCGCATACATGGTAAGATTTGAAAAATCAAGCGTTACCTTGATATCCTCAGTTCCGACACCTGCCGGAGGAGTAATTACTATACTCGGTGTCAATGCCGGTCCCGATACCACTTGTCCTTTGGTATTAAACTCAATACTTCCGGATGCAGTCGTTAAGCTTAATCCCGACGCAGCTGCCACCTGCCACTCCCAAGTGGTTGTTCCTCCGGACCCGCCCGCAGCACCGGTTTTTCTAAAGTTTACACTTAATTTGTATTTATTCCCCAGTGAGTCGTACACTGTAAGAGGTACTGAAAATTGAAAGTCGCTTGTCGAAGATGCACCTGATCCGGCTGTATATATGGGAGTTGAAGCATCCAGATTACCCGCTAATACAGCACTGGTAGTCGCTCTGGCTGCCAGCATCCTTTTATTTTTATTAACGGCGTCCGAGAAAAGGTTTATCGGCTCAATAGGACTCTCAGTATCAAATTTAAATGTTCCGTCTTCCAGCCTTGTGTAGGTCTGCCAGCCATAAACGTTCATACCGCTTCCGGTTACGAGGTTTCCTAACCGGTCTATTCCAAAGTTTCCGGCTCTTGTGAACATGTATGTACTCGAGCTTCCACCCTTTACTATAAAGAAGCCCTCGCCTTCAATGGCCAAATCCGTAGGATTGTCGGTTCTTTGAAGGCTACCGCGGGTGGTAATTGTATCGATGGTCCCCACATCTATACCCAGTCCCACCTGCATTGGATTTGTTCCACCGCGGCCTGTTGCTGAATCGGGAGCGCCGGCACCTTGCAGTGTCTGGCTAAAAACCTCCTGAAAGGTCACCCTTCCCGATTTAAAGCCTACTGTATTAACGTTTGCTATGTTGTTTCCTATAACGTCCATTCTTGTCTGGTGAGCCCGAAGTCCGGAAACCCCGGAAAACATAGATCTCATCATAACGAAATGACCTCCTTCAGTTACGCTATAATAAATGACTTCGTCTTTTCTATTCCTTCTGTCAGTCCGGAATAGGTAGCCTCCCGAAAGGGTCCGGCTACATTAATATTTGCGATTTTACTACATACTTAGCTATAAACCTTGTATCAAAGTTATGTAAATACAGCGCCGTCAATGTTTGTAAAAACGTTATCTTTAAGCTCATTGCTGTTAACCGCAGTGATTACCGTCTTACTCCTTACATTTACTACAAATGCCATGTCGTCCACAAGCACCAGGGACTCTCTAACTCCTTTTTCCTCCGCCTTTTGTACAGCCCTTGAAATTCTTTCCTTCTGTGCTTCCGAAAGATTTATATTTCTCATTTGCAGTCTCATCTGGGCATGCTTTGAAAACTTAATCTCACTGCCTTCATTTACTTTGCTCTTTAATATTTCATCAAAGGTGCCCTTTGCAGCATTTTCAGGCTTGTTGAGTATTGGAGTGTCCTGCCTGTTAACAACCTTTCCGACATTTGCATAGAAATTATTGTTTACAATCATTCTTCCACCTCACGTACCTGTTGTTCCTTAATGTTGTAGATGCTATCTACAGGAACATATACTTCGTCTAAAACCCCCGTAATTTTTCCGTCAGATGCTATTGTGAAGTCTCTCAAGATTCCGTTTACAGGAACCCTGGTTCCGTTTCCGAACTCATCGGTTATTATTAAAGAAATCTGATGATCCAAGCTGTCGGTCAGGTACGTTTCCCAAAATTCAGGATCTGTTGAAGGTAGACCGGTGGCAACTGCAGAGATGTTTACTTTGACACCATCCATTACAGCGTAATTTTCATACCTGCCTTTTTCAATTTCCTTAACAACTCCGCTAACCCCAACAATTTCGCCGGTTTGTGGATCATATACGCAGCCTTTGACTTCATAACCGATGATTCCTGTGTATTGGGATATATTTGTATCATTAAATATACCCGAATCCTCTGAAACGCTTACAACCTTTTCAACCGGAACATCTTTACCTCCGACAACCAAATAAGTTCTGCTGCCTTCCATCTTAACACTTTCAACGGTGCCCGCAACGGCCTCCGTCTCAAAAGTGCTTTCATTGAGCATGGTGGCAGTTATATACTTACCTATCATGCCAAAGGCTTTTGTCGCTGAAAAACTGGTGTTAAGATTCTGCATCTGTTCCAAGGCGCTAAACTGAGCCATTTGAGCTATAAATTCCTTATCTTCCACAGGATTCAAGGGATCCTGATATCGAAGCTGTGTCACAAGAAGATTCAAAAACTCATCCTTGCCCAGTTCTCCAACCTTTCTCTGGCCAGCCTTGTTCTCCGTACTTTTGATGATTTCCTCAATGGTTTTTTCGCGGCTTACACCATCGACAGCCATTAAAACTCCTCCTTGCTATGCTGTTAGATTAATGCTGCTGGTCCCATCAATATAAGAATTAATTCCTGTATGCAGTTGCTCCAAGCTTTCAACACCGACCATGCCTATAGCAGGAAGTTCATCCTTTAACCCTTTCTTAGCAAAATTGCCTTTCTTCATATTGTCTTCGTATCCGCTGCGTTCTCTGTTGTCACCTACGGAAACGCTGAATTCCTGAACCAAAAAGCCCTGCTTTTCCAAAGATTCCTTAAGCATATTCATGTTTGATTCCAAGGCAGCCTTAACCTGTTCATTTTCAGCAATGAATTTGGCAACCACAATACCTCTTTCTGTAGCGATCTTTAATGCCAATTTGCCCAGATGATCCGGCTTTAAATCGATAACCATTTCACTCTTTTCACCACTTAGAAGCACCTTTGCCTTTTCAACTACCTGTGTAAAAATTTCCTGTTTTGAAACAGGAGCCTTGCTCTCTACCGTCTGAGAAAAACCTGTGTCTTGAACTTCCTTTTGACTTACATCATAAGATAAAGTTACAGACTTATCTCCGACAATGTCCTCCGATTCAGATACAAAGACTTTATTGTCTCTTAATTCCCCGGTCTCAATACCTTTTTTTCGGTCTTTCAGTTCAGTCTTCTCGAGCTCATCGGAAGAATTCCCGGATTCATCCTCCACCAATAAACCTTCTTCTTTCTCAGTAACTTGAAGTGAAGCAGCTTCTTCCGGATTAATGCTGTTTTTAACGGCATCCTGTACTTTAGCGGAAATATGACTAATCAATTTGTCCGGATGTTGAAGGGAAATGTCTTTTAGTTGATTCAATGCCCGGCCGATTCTATCGGCAATTTCTCCTTTTTCTTCGACTACCTCAACATCGATTCCTTTCAATTCAATCCATTCTTCTTTTGCCGTATTTTTTTCGGTATTTCCAGCAGCATTGAGAAATACCCTGCTGTCACCGATGGAATGCTGAACCTCATCCTGAATCATAGAGAGAATTTGGGACAGGGTTTTTTGCTGATCGCTGCTAAGTCCGATGAAATCGGAGATTTTTTGTGCCACTTCTTCAACATATGCATTGTCAGTCAGCTCACGGGAATTGATGTTCAGTGCTGCCAAAAGGCTGCTTAGCTCATTTTCGGTTATTCCCAGAACCTTTGCCAAAGCCTCTTTCAATACCTCTTCTTCCATACCGCCATCTTCATTTTGAGCTTTAACTTCTTTACCGCTAAATCCTGTTCCGTTATCTTTACTACTATTTATAGCCTTGTTATTGCTTGGACGACATTGCCGGGAAGCTGCTGCCTCATTAAAGCTTTTTATCTGACTTTGAGGTTCTTTTCCGCTTGTGGATTTCTCTGCATTTGCCACATTGTATGTCCTTTTGGCATTTTGTCCCGTATAAGTCCTGTCTACAGCAGAACTTAGCATGTCCTTAAAATCCGAAGAAAAGCGCTCACCGGTGTTTCTCTTCGCAGGGGTATTTCCAGGCTGTACCGCCAGATTTGAAATAAGCGGCAAAATAGCGTTGCTATTGATCATTTTTTTCACCTCCTTTCAATCCAAATTCCTTTGAAAGCCTCTCAGTAACCTGAGCTGCAAACTTTTCATCCATTTCAGATATAATCTGAGCCACTGCATCCTTTTTCATGTTCTTTAGCACATTAACCACCAAATCCATTTGCGAACTGCCCAGTTGTTCAAAAGTTTTAGCAGCAGCATCCGCATCCATCTTCTCATATATCTGTGCAAACTGCTTTGCCTGTTCATCAGCTTTCTGCTCTTCAAGTATCTTAGCATACAAGCTATTAGCAGTGTTTTTATCCATCTTTTCGAAATACTCTTTAAACCCTTCCTTATCTTCTCTTGCCATTAATTCTTCCATTTTTCTTATTTCTGCTTTCAGTTTGTTTCTTTCTGCTTCCAATCTGGCCCTTTCTTCTTCCATATCCTTTTTTAGCTTTTCGTTTTCGGCCGTTAACTCCTCTGTACTTACCTGAACTTTTTTAATCTCATCCAATTCCTTTTTTGCTTTCTCCAGTTCCGATGATAGCTCAGCATTTTTTCTTCTGAACTCCTTATACTTAGCTATCAGCTCCTTCTGGCTCAGGTTTTCAGGAGCAAGGGGATCGTAATCTTCCGGAGCTAGAGGTAAAGCATGCTTGAGCACAGGTATTCCCTTTATCTGATTCCTGTATTTATCTGCAAATCCGCTGGCATTGCTTCGAATAATAATCCAAAAAACACCTAAAATAACACAGGCTACAACAACCAGTGATATTACCAGAATAAGTACTCCGAGCAAAATGCCATTCTTTTTTTTCACTTTCTGATCTGTTAAACTTGCCGCCAGAACGGGGCTTATTTTGCTTTCGTTTTCTTTTGCCATATTTTATCTCCCGAATAAACTATTGTAATTTATATTCACACATGTCCCATATTAAAGCTTATAATTTCATCATTATGCTTCTGTTCTTCCTTTAACTGATCTTTCAAGTATTCCTCATACTTTTTTTCCCTAAGTTTATCGAGCATTTTTTTCTCTTGCATGGCTTTAATCAATTTTTCCCTATATTTATCGACATTGTTCTTTGCCTGTATTACATTGTCTTGCTGAAGTTTTACTCTGTCATTCAAATGGGATATATAATTCCCGTATTCCCGAAGCTTTGAGATGGAAATACCCTTTTCATACATTTGATTTATATTGAAAATATATACTTCTCTTTCCTCGATAAGTCCGTTAAGTATTCTTTTTTGTCTCTCCATTTCCTGAATCGCTCTGCCCAATTCATTCTTCAGGCTTTGCTCAAGCTGTGTCTTTAAATTCAGCAGGGACTGCAATCTGAAAACAAATTTACCCACAGTCATCACCTGTCCTATTCCCATCGCATACATAGTGTGTTTTTAATATAGCAATTCCATGTCTTCAGAATTTCTAATAAACCATATCAAGCCAAAATGCTTTTCAGTATTCCAAATGTCTCATCAAAGCTATATTTTTCAGAAACCCCCTGCTCGATGAATGACTGTATTTTATCGATAACACTGATGGCATAATCTATCTTCTCACTGCTTCCCTTTACATAGGCACCGATGTTTATCAGGTCCTCCGCTTCCCGGTATATCGCCATGGCCTTCTTAACCTCATTGGCAATGCTCAAGTGCTCATTAGTTACCACATCGGGCATAACCCTGCTCACGCTGGCCAAAACATCTATTGCAGGATACTGGCTTTTGTTAGCCAACGCCCTGGAAAGAACAATATGCCCATCCAGAATTCCTCTCGCGGTATCGGTTACCGGTTCGGTAAGGTCATCACCGTCAACCAACACTGTGTATAGTCCTGTTATTGAACCTGATCCGGAATTGCCCGATCTTTCCAATAGCTTTGGCAATACGGCAAATACCGACGGTGTATATCCCCTTGAAACCGGAGGCTCTCCAATTGCCAGTCCCACTTCTCTCTGAGCCATGGCAAATCTTGTTAGTGAGTCCATCAATAGAAGCACATCTTTTCCCTGATCTCTGAAGTACTCTGCTATGGAAGTAGCCAGCAACGCACCCTTTAACCTTACAAGTGCCGGTTGGTCGGAGGTCGCAACCACAACAACAGATCTTTTGAGTCCCTCTTCCTTAAGATCCTTCTCAATAAACTCCCTGACTTCCCTTCCTCTTTCTCCGATAAGAGCTATTACGTTTATATCCGCCTTTGTGTTTCTGGCTATCATACCTATCAGTGTACTCTTTCCCACACCGCTCCCTGCGAAAATCCCTATTCTCTGACCCTTTCCTACGGTCAGCAGTCCATCTATACATTTAACGCCTAACGCTAACGGTTCCTTGATCCGGTTTCTATCCAGAGGCTTCGGCGGATCATTTTCAACAGGATATGTACACTCGTGGTCTATTCCTCCCTTGCCGTCTATCGGATTTCCCATGCCGTCAATCACCCTGCCCATAAGCCCGCTGCCGACACCAATTGACAGATAATCACCCGATGCAACAACTTTGCTCCCCGGTCCGATTCCGCTCATATCACCCAATGGCATCAAAAGTACCCTGTTGTCCCTAAAACCCACCACCTCTGCAGGAATAGTCTTATTCTCTCTTAAAGCACTTATTTTACATATTTCCCCAATATTGACCTCAGGTCCGTTGGACTCAATTGTCAGACCTACTACCTTTGTTACCTTTCCTATATACTCAATTAAATTTGTTTTCTCCAAAACCTCATGATATTTTTGAAAGTTTACAGCAGTCATAAAGCCTCCACACCCCGTTATTGAGGTTTGAACTATTTATTCACAACTCTTTCAAAGGCTTCTTCAATTTTTTTCATTTTTGTGTTCACTCCCGAATCCACACTTCCAAATGTAGTTTCCAGTATCAAGTCCCCAGGCTTCAAAGACTTATCTTCAATAATATCAAGTCCGTTTATTCCTTCAGTCATTGAAAGAATTTTATCCATGTTTTCCTCTATAAAGCCGTAATCTTTTGAAGAAACCTTTAAAGCCAAACCTTCGCGGTTTGAACATTTTTCAAAAGCCTGTCTCACCAGATTCAGCAAATAGTCTTGGTTTATATTTATTTCATCATCGATAACCTTTTTGCTGACACCTATAATTACGTCAACAGCATCCTTTTCTATGCCCTCAAGTACTTCCCTGTATTCCTTCAAAGCATTTTCCTTAACCGTCTCCGCTTCCCGGATAAGATCTTCATATTGCTTTTTTGCTTCCTCATAACCCTTTTCATAGCCCTTTTCGTAGCCCTTTTGTCGTGATTCTTCCTCAATCAAAGACTTTAACTCTTCGGCTTTCTTTCTTGCATTCTCAATTATTCTGTCCGCTTCGAGTTCAGCCTCTTTTATTATGGATTCGGCCTCAAGTCTGGTTTTTTCCAATACTTCCTGTGCATCTTCAACCTTATTTTTTACAGCTTCAAAATCAGGTCCGATATGCACTGCATTAGCTCTCTTGATATTCTGATAGTTCAGAGGTACTCTTATTTGAACCGGAATTCCAATATTAATTTGATTGCTCTTAAATATCCTGTTATACAATTATTTCATCTCCTCCGCCTCTGGAGATTACTATCTCTCCTGTTTCTTCAAGCTTTCTAATGATATTGACAATCTTTTGCTGTGCCTCGTCAACATCTTTAACCCTTACAGGACCCATAAATTCCATATCCTCCTTCATCATCTCAACAAGACGCTTGGACATGTTGGAGAATATCTTGTTCTTAACTTCTTCCGTAGTACCTTTAAGGGCAATTGCAAGCTGATTGTTGTCAACCTCTCGCAGAAATCTTTGAACAAAGCGGTTATCCATGGTAAGAATATCTTCAAATACAAACATTCTTTTCTTAATTTCTTCTGCAAGATCGGTGTCTTCAATTTCAAGGGTTTCCATAATATACTTTTCAGTTCCCCTGTCAACACTATTTAAGATATCCACTATTGCCTGAACACCGCCGGCAGTTGTAAAGTCTCCGGTAACGAGAGAAGAAAGCTTTTTCTCAAGAACCCTCTCAACCTCCTTGATTACCTCAGGAGATGTCCTGTCCATTGTCGCTATTCTTCGTGCAACATCAGCCTGTTTCTCCTGCGGAAGTGAAGATAAAACCACTGAAGATTGCTGAGGCTTCAAGTATGCCAAAATTAATGCTATTGTCTGAGGATGCTCGTTCTGTATAAAATTTAATAATTGCGAAGGATCGGCCTTTCTCACAAAGTCAAAAGGCTTCACCTGAAGAGAAACAGTGAGCTTATTCAGTACATCCAATGCTTTCTGTGTTCCTAAAGCTTTCTCCAGTATTTCCTTGGCATAATTTATACCGCCTTCTGCAATATAATCCTGTGCAAGGCATAACTGGTAGAATTCCTCCAATACCTTCTCCTTTTCATCCGGTGTCACTGCCCTTATATTGGCAATTTCAAGGGTAAGCTGCTCTATTTCTTCCTCTTTAAGATGCTTAAAGATTTCCGCAGACTTCTCAGGTCCAAGGGCAATCAACAGCATTGCCGCCTTTTCTCTTCCGGATAATTCTGTTTTGGCAGATGCGCTTCGAGCCACATTAATACCCCCTAAGCTTTAATCCCAGTCCTCTGACAACCAGTTTCTAAGAAGCTGTGCAACAGACTCGGGTTTCTCTTTCACGAACCTCTCAATTTGCTTCTTGATTTCCGATCGTTCTTCAAAACTAATAGCCGGAACATCATCCTTCATTTCATCCCCGTCAATACTTGCTCCATTGGCTGTAGCAAGCTGTGGTGCCAATTCCGGCTCCTGATCCTTCTTCTTCCTCGGTATAAGAGCAAGCATAAGTCCTATAGTTAGAAGTAACATCAATATAAAGAATCCATAGTCATCAAGAAATGCTTTAATGTTTTCCCAGGCTGATGTAACATCCTTTTCCGTTGGAGCTAGTTTTTGCTTATCAACGGATATCCTGGAAACAGGTATACCCGTTGCAGTGCTAAGGCTTTGTTTAAACTGATCGATAAACTCCTGAGTCAGTCTACTGTCATCAGGAACTCTGTCCCCATACCACAGTGCAACGGTCATCGACGATTCTTCAAAATTTATTGTCCCGATGGCTTTCTCCTGTGCAGTCAAAGTCTCGGTAAAAATTCTGTTAATTATTTCTGAATTTTTATTGTAAGAAGAATTATTTCCCCCATCTAAAGGATATCCCGGAATCTGCCCTGTTCCCGGGTTTGTATCCATTCCCGGAGCTTGTGCGGAAGAGCCGTTCTCCAACTGCTCCTTGTTCCTTTCCTCACTTACTATAGCTTCATCCAATCCGGTGGGCTTTTCAATCTCTTTTCTGTTTGTTGTTACTTTGTCCAGGTCCAGAACAGGATTTACGGCTACACTTATAAAGTCATAACTGTCCGAACGCCCTGAATAAAGCTTTTTTATATTTTTCTCCATCTCCTCTTTTACGCTAAGCAAAAGCTTGTAATGGCTTGTGGGAATACTCATTCCGTCATTCAAGTCCCGATTTAGTATATTAAAGTTGTTGTCCACCACCGTAACGTTTTTCGGGTCCAACCCTTCTATGGATGATGCCACTACTCTTACAATACCTTCAACCTGCTCCGCAGTTATTTCTCCCTTTGGGTTTATTCTAACGGATGCCTTTGCCTCTTTTTTGTCTTCAATAAAAAACATGGAATCGTCCGGAATTGTAAGCTCCACATCGGCATCCTTAATATTGTCAAACATTTTCAATTTGGCAATAAGACTGTTTTTCTTGAAATTTTGCCAAAGCTGCTTTTTGTCGCTTTCCGTCGAACTAACATTAATTAAGCTCCAGGCGTCTTCAAAAGTCATTCCGCTCTCGGTCAAACCCGCCGAGGCCAGTGCAAACTCTGCTTTATTCTTATCTCTGGAATCTACAAGGATCTGTCCCCTGTCACCCGGTTTATATTTAATGTTCTTTTCTTTCAATGCCTCTTCTATTTCAGCAAGGTCTTTGGAATCATAAACAGTCATAAGCGGTACGTATGTGGTTCTAGTAAGTAAAATTATACCTATTGTAATCGCAGCCAATAATATTCCGGATGTTATGTAAATTCTAATTCTCTGGGATTTGTCAAGATTTTTCCAGAAATCCGTAAACTGCTCCTTTATTCTTGATAACGCCTCAGGCATGAATTCACCACCTTTAATATCAGTTATTCATCTTTCGTAGTATAAACTGCGGTCTAAAAGTACAGATCTAATGCAAATTCTCATCAAAATTCTCTGCTGGGTCATTCAAACTTTATCCCGGCGATACTACTACACAGGTGGATTTTAAATTTGAATTCTCATTATTTCACTATATGCATCCAAAATCTTGTTTCTGATTTGCATAGTAAACTGAAGGGCTATATCTGCTTTTTGTGCAGCAATCATCACCTGATGAATATTATCGGTTCTGCCTGCCGCAAACTCCTCGGCAATATAAGTAGCTTGCCTTTCAAGCTCACTAACATTTTTTAAGGCATTATTCAAGAATTCACCAAAAGTCCCTACTATGTTATCGTTCTTATTATTTCCGGAAAAATCTAATTGAGGAATTGCTAAGGATTTTAAATCAATAGAATTTATTGTATTGACAGACATAATACCCTCCTTGAATTAAATCACGGAAATTTCCTTGCTATGAGCTTGCTGAAAATAATATCTTCTTCATAAATTATAAAAAAACAAGATAATATAAACCCTATACCTTACGGCATAAAGATTATCTTCCAATTTCCAACGCTTTCATCGCCATATCCTTTGAAGTATTTATTGATGTGACATTCGCCTCATATGCCCTTGTGGCAGAAATCATATTAACCATTTCGGTAATAATATCAATATTTGGCTTTAAAACATAACCTTCTTCATCGGCATCGGGATGTCCCGGATCATATTCTCTTCTAAAAGGAGATTGATCCTCCACAATAGCAGTCACACGTACTCCGCTGCCTGCCGACCTGTCTGAAATGCTTTTTGATAAATAATCGGAAAAGGGAACGGAACCAGACTTTTCTTCAAACAAAACGGTTTTTCTCCTGTAGGGCTGGCCGTTTTCAGTTCTTGTGGTGTTTACGTTTGCAATATTCTGTGATATCGTATCCATCCTTAACCTTTGTGCCGTAAGGCCGGATGCGCTTATATCAAGAGAACTGAAATATCCCATTTAGATTCATCTCCCTTCGTTAATCACTGACTTGATTTTACTGAATTCGTTGCTGATTCTTTGGGCCATGACATTATATCTAATAGTGTTTTTTGCCATTTCAGCCATTTCTACTTCAATATCGACATTGTTTCCGTCAAGTCTCATGCTTTGTGAATTTGCATACACACCAACTTTTATGTCAACATCTTCAACATCTTTTTTACCTACAGGTATATGCTTGGGATGTGATCTAATTCCCTTGATGCGACCGGACGTGGCATCATTGAGGTATTCTTCAAATGCCACAGACTTTCTTTTGTAACCTGGGGTGTCGACATTTGCAATGTTCTGCGATATTGCTTCATTCCGTAACAATGCTGCATCCATCGATTTCTCATAAATTCCTGTTGAGCTTAGGATCCTGTCCAACATTGGATAATCCCTCCAATTTGACTTTGTTCTATTGCCGATAAATCGCATCATAATTTATTTCGACAAAGCAATATTTTTTCCTGCATTAATCTACAAAGAGCCAATGGTAATATTAACCCTGTCCCTTCATGCAAGGAAATTCTACCTAATACACTATATCGCTCCCCATATACAAATATCTCTTTGAATATTACAAATAAGAATACATTTTAATGAAATCTAAATTTATTACTAAACTCAGTTTCAAAAAATGTATGATATAAAATAGAACTGCATAAATCTAAGTTAGACAAAATTTTTAATTATATTTTGATATTTTGATATTTTCGATATTATCATAAAAATAGAAAAAAAACAAGTATTTTTTTAAAAATTTACAATTACTTAAAAAAATAAATATATTTTTTTATTTATCTATTTCATTCAAGATACTTTTTACATCTTCCAAAGCCTTCATTGCCAATTCATAATTCTTTTTTCTTTTATCCCTGGTCTTAATCTCGATTTTTTCCATAAGTCCAAAGTTTACATTCATAGGTTGAAAATCCTTTACACTGCTGTTGGAAATATAATGGCTCAAAGCTCCGATGGCAGTGCTTTTGGGAAAAATGACGTCCTTTTTGCCCAACATGCTCATACAAGCATTTATTCCTGCCACCAAACCGGAAGAGGCAGATTCAACATATCCTTCCACACCGGTTATTTGGCCCGCGAAATATATATTGGGAGACTTTTTAAGCCTGTAAGTAGCATCCAAAAGCATAGGGGAATTTAAAAAAGTGTTTCTGTGCATAACCCCATACCTTACAAACTCAGCATTTTCCAATCCGGGTATCAGACTGAACACCCTTTTTTGCTCGGGCCATTTAAGCCTGGTCTGAGCAAAAAAGGGTGTATATAGCGTTCCTTCACTGTTATCCTGCCTCAACTGAACTATTGCATAGGCTTCCTTTCCCGTATTGGGATCAATAAGGCCCACAGGCTTTAACGGACCGAACCTTAATGTGTCGATTCCCCTTTTGGCCATAGTTTCCACAGGCATGCATCCCTCAAATACAATTTCCCTGTCAAAATCCTTTACTTCAGCCATTTCCGCATTAACCAGCTCATTCCAGAAGATTTCATATTCTTCTCTGTTCATAGGGCAATTGATATAGTCATCGGTCCCTCTGTTATAACGGGCTGCCTTAAAAGCCCGGCTCATATTTATTGACTCAAAAGTGACAATAGGAGCTGCTGCATCAAAAAAATGAAGATATTGTTCTCCAATGAAATCCCCAATATGCTTCGACAATGCATCGGAAGTTAAGGGACCCGTTGCAATAACAGTAATTCCCTCTTTCGGTATACTTGTTACCTCTTCATTTATCACTTCAATATTTTCATTATCTCTGATACGCTCAGTCACCCTTTGGGAAAACCGTGTCCTGTCTACTGCAAGAGCTCCTCCCGCAGGCACTTTTGTGGCATCTGCACATTCCATTATTATCGAGCCCAAAAGCCTCATTTCTTCCTTTAATAATCCCACAGCATTTTCAAGCTGTGCCGAGCGTAAGGAGTTGCTGCATACAAGCTCCGCAAAGGTATCCATATGATGTGCCGGGGAGTATGCTTTTGGCTTCATCTCATAAAGCTTTACCTTTATTCCTCTTGAGGCTATTTGCCAAGCTGCTTCACATCCTGCCAGACCGGCACCGATAACGTTTATATAATCAATCATCTGTTTCCTCTCCGGTTTTATTATAGTCACAGTTTTCATTGCTGCATTTTAGTTGTGCCTTTTTTCCGGAATACTTCTTAAGCAAGAAGTTTCCGCATTTAGGACAATTCTCTTTTGCAGGCATTTCCCAAGTCATAAAATCGCATTTGGGGTCACCCTGGTTGTTTTCACATCCAAGATATTTTCTACCCTTCTTTGTTTTCTTTATATATACCTTTCCGCCGCATTTCGGACATTTAACTCCTGCATCCTCGAGAATCGGCTTTGCGTTTCTGCATTCGGGGAATCCCGGACAAGCCAGGAACTTACCGTTCCTTCCCATCTTTATTACCATGTTCCGTCCGCATTTCTCACAAATCTCATCGGTTACCTCATCGGGAATTTCAATATTGCCTATTTGAGATTCTGCCTCCTGAAGTACGCCTACGAACTGGGAATAAAAGTCTTTCATGACATCAACCCACTTCTTACCACCTTCTTCAATCTCATCAAGCTTTTTTTCCAATTGGGCAGTAAACTCAACATCAACTATTTCCTGAAAATAATTCTTCATTATATCCGTTACTATTCTTCCCAATTCGGTTGGAACCAGAGCCTTTCCGTCTTTTACTATATAGCCCCGGGCTAAAATTGTGGTAATAGTCGGTGCATAAGTACTCGGCCTTCCAATTCCTTTTTCTTCAAGAGCTTTTACAAGGCTCGCCTCGGTATACCTTGGTGGAGGCTGGGTAAAATGCTGCTTGGGTTCAATATCTTTCTGCTTTAATTCCTCATTCTCCACAAGCTCCGGTATCTCCATATCCGCTTCCTCGGTATCTTCATCCTTTCCTTCCTGATATAAAAGAGTATATCCCGGAAACTTTATACTGGAGCCGCTTGCTTTAAAAATATATTTATCTGCTTCAATATCCGCACTAATGGTATCGTAAACAGCCGCTGCCATCTGGCTTGCTACGAATCGATCCCATACCAGCTTGTACAGCTTATACTGTTCTTTCGACAATGAATCCTTTATCGATTCGGGATCCATATCAACAGACGTGGGTCTTATACATTCATGGGCATCCTGGGAATTGGATTTGCCTTTATAAACGGGTTTTTCTTTCGGAAGATATTCTTCACCGAATTTCATCTTAATATATTCTGCAGCATTCTGTTGTGCCTCTTCAGATACCCTTGTGGAATCCGTACGTATATAGGTAACAAGACCTACCGCTCCAACGCCTTTTATATCCACACCTTCGTAAAGCTGCTGAGCTACAATCATGGTTTTTTTTGTAGTGAACCCCAGCTTTCTCGAGGCCTCCTGTTGCATTGTGCTGGTAGTAAAGGGTGCATTGGGTGTCTTTCTTTTCTCACCCTTTTTAACTTTACTCACTTTAAATGTACTGTCTTTTATATCACCAAGTATATTATTGACTTCATCCTCATTTTTCAATTCAATCTTCTTGTTGCCCACACCATAAAATTTAGCATTAAAAGGAGCCTTTACTCCTTTCTTGAGGAGCTTCGCCGTTATGGTCCAATATTCATCCGGTACGAATTTTTCTATTTCTTCCTCTCTGTCGCAGATAAGTCTTGTAGCCACCGATTGAACCCTGCCGGCACTCAGACCTTTCTTAACTTTTTTCCAGAGAATTGGACTTATTTTGTATCCCACAATTCTGTCCAATACTCTTCTGGCCTGCTGGGCATCCACCAGGTCCATATCAATTTCTCTCGGTGACTTTATAGCGTTTTTAACAGCATTTTTGGTAATCTCATTAAATGTTATCCGACACTTTTCTTTTTCATCTATATTTAAGAGATTGGCCAGATGCCATGAGATAGCTTCGCCCTCACGGTCAGGGTCGGTAGCAAGATAAACTGTCTTTGCATTTTTAGCTTCCTTTTTGAGCTTTGATATTATGTCGCCTTTTCCTCTTATTGTAATGTACTTGGGTGCAAAATCATTTTCTATATCAACTCCCATCTGGCTTTTGGGCAGATCCCTCACGTGACCGACAGAAGCAACTATCTTGTAGCCCTTTCCTAAAAATTTCCCGATTGTATTTGCTTTAGCGGGAGACTCAACAATAACCAATTTTTCAGCCATCTTAATCCTCCAGTTTAGTTCTCAGTTTTTAATAATATATTATAATATTATATATTGGCATATTACAATTAAATATTTAAAACTTTAATTTAAATATCTTTCTAGGGAGCTGTTCCACAATCCCTTTAAGCTCCAGCATAATAAGTATCGAGCTTATCATAGCGACACTTATTCCTGTCTTTCGTGAAATAACATCTATATGCAACGGTTCAAGCTTTAAACACTCTACCACTTTCTTCTCATCATCGTCAAGGTCTTTTAGCAGCTTATCACCTTCAAACCTTTGAGAAAAAAAGTCTTTTATTTTGTCTTCGCTGAAGCTGATGTTTATCTCTTCCAATATATCGTCAATTCCTGTCACTATTTTTGCACCTTCCTTAATAAGCTTATTCGTTCCGGTACTGTTATAGTTGCTAACATTTCCCGGAAGGGCAAATACCTCTCTTCCCTGTTCAAGGGCAAAATTAGCCGTAATTAAAGAGCCGCTGCGTTCACCTGCCTCAATTACAATTACCCCAAGAGAAATACCGCTTATTATCCTGTTACGCGCAGGAAAATTGCCCGGTGCGGGAGTTGTGCCCGGCAGGTATTCCGATATACATGCACCGTTTAAGACTATGTTCTCCATGAGTTTTTTGTTTTCAGAAGGGTATGCAATATCAAGTCCACAGCCTAAAACTGCAATGGTCCTGCCCCCTGCATCCAGTGCACCCTTATGAGCATAGGAATCGATTCCCCTTGCCATGCCGCTTACCACAGTGACGCCGTATTTTGCCAGTTCTCCGGATATGGCTTGTGCCATTCTTATCCCATAGGACGATGCTCTTCGGGAACCCACTACGGCCAGATATTTTTCATCCTTTCCGATGTTACCCTTCATGTATATCACAATGGGCGGATCGTATATATTTTTCAGGTATAAAGGATACATGCTGTCTTCAATTGTCACTACTTTAATGTTGTGTTTTGTAATGCTTTCCAATAGATTATCAGTATTTTCCTTTATTTTCTCATCGGTTAAGTTTGACACGTCTGTCCTACTTAAAAAAGGAAGAACACCCAGTTCATCCCTTTTGGCATTCCATACATTATATATATCCTTAAAATGCTCCAGAAGCTTTCTAGACTTAACTGCACCAACTCCCGGAACAGAACTCAGCCACACCCAATATCTTATTTTGCTTTCCATCCGTATACCCCTTTATCGGTATTTGGTAAAAACTAACCCATTATTTTCATGAATTAATTTATCATGTATTGTTCATTGAATCAAGTACATTATATGTCTTCAATAACTTTAGAGTCCAATACAAGCTCAACCGGACAATGATCGGAGCCCAATACATTATCATGTATGGATGCCGATATTAGACGGTCCTTGAGTTTTTGCGAAACACAGAAATAATCGATTCTCCATCCCGCATTTCTAGAACGGGCATTAAACATGTATGACCACCATGTATATGCATCCTTTTTGTCGGGATAGAAAAATCTAAAGCTGTCAATAAAGCCTGCTTCAAGAAGTCGGGTAAACTTTTCCCTTTCTTCATCGGTAAAACCTGCATTTCTTCTGTTTGATGCCGGGTTCTTAAGATCAATCTCTTTATGGGCAACATTCATGTCACCACATACAACAACAGGCTTTTTCTTATCCAGTTCAATCAGGTAATTTCTGAAATCGTCCTCCCATTTCATCCTGTAATCCAGCCTTTCCAGACCCCTTTGGGCATTGGGAGTATACACATTCACAAGAAAACTGTTTTTATATTCAAGGGTTATAACTCTTCCCTCGTTGTCGTGTTCTTCAATACCTATTCCGTTTACAACCGAAAGGGGCTTTATCTTTGTAAACACCGCAGTGCCGGAATACCCCTTCTTTTTGGCATAATTCCAATATTGATGATATCCTTGAAGTTCAAGCTCAAGCTGTCCTTCCTGAAGCTTCGACTCCTGTATACAAAATATATCGGCATTTGTATTTTTAAAATAATCCAAAAAACCCTTTTCTATACATGCCCTAATACCATTTACATTCCATGAAATAAGCTTTGTCATTTTTTTCTCCCCTTTGACTCATTTTTTTCTGTCGAGATTTCTGTACTGTATTGCTTCCAACAGATGATGAGCCTTTATATTCTCACTTTCCTCCATATCAGCAATAGTACGTGCCACCTTTAAAATTCTGTTATGGGCTCTGGCACTCAACCCCAGTTTGTCAAAAGCATTTTTCAATATCTCTTTGCAATGGTCGTCCAGCTTACAGTATTTTTTTATCATTGACGGCGAAAGCTCTGCATTGGAGAATATATTAAGTCCCTTGTATCTTTCCTGCTGAATTCTTCTTGTTTTGTTTACCCTTTCCCTGATAACTTTTGAGCTTTCTCCTTCTTCCTGACTTTCAAGATCCTTGTATTGCACCGGAGCAACCTCTATATGAATATCTATTCTGTCCAAGAGAGGTCCGGACAACCGGCCCAAATACTGCTGAATCTGCTTGGGCGTACATGTGCATTCCTTTGATTCATCAAGGTAATTGCCGCATTTGCAAGGATTAGCGGCACATATCAATGTCGTCCTGGCAGGGTATGTCAAAGTCGCATTAACCCTCGAAATGGTTACTACTCCGTCTTCCAAAGGCTGTCTTAACACCTCAAGGGCTTCCCTGCTGAACTCCGGAAGCTCGTCCAAAAACAATACGCCATAATGTGCAAGACTAATCTCACCGGGCTTTGGTATTTTTCCTCCTCCGATAAGTCCGGTGTTTGAGATAGAGTGGTGAGGTGATCTAAACGGCCTCTGAGTAATAAGAGAAGTATTTTCAGGTAAATTCCCTGCAATACTGTGGATTTTGGTCACTTCAAGGGCCTCTTCAAAGGTCAGAGCAGGAAGAATAGTCGGAAGTCTTCTGGCGAGCATAGTTTTTCCGCTTCCCGGCGAACCGATCATCAGGCAGTTATGCCCACCGCTGGCGGCTACTTCAAGAGCCCTTTTAACATTTTCCTGCCCCTTAACATCAGCAAAATCCACATCATAATCCAGGGATTTGTTGAAAAAAGAGTCAATATCAACTTCATGTCTTTCAATTTCGGATTCCCCGTTTAAGTGATTTACAACATCTATGATATTTGCAGCCGGATATATATTTATCCCCTTTACCACCGCTGCCTCATCAGCATTCTCCACCGCTAAAACAATGTTTTCGATACCGTCTTCCCTTGCACTTATAACCATGGGAAGTACACCTTTTACAGGTTTTATCCCACCATCCAAGGATAATTCACCTAAAAATGCATAGTTTTCAAAATTGTTGCCGTTTATCTGCCCGGTTGCCGTTAATATTCCCAAAGCTATCGGCAAATCAAAGGCAGATCCTTCCTTCCTTTTATCGGCAGGAGCAAGATTTACCGTAATCCTCTTTATCGGAAAATCCAACCCTGCATTTTTAATAGCTGCCCTAACCCGCTCCTTGGATTCCTTAACCGCCGTATCTCCAAGCCCAACCATATCAAAAGCAGGCAGCCCGCTGCTTATATCTGTCTCCACCGTTACAGTATAGCCGTCTATACCAATTAGGCCAATACTCTTTACCTTTGACAGCACATTTGCCACAACCTTCCTCAATATGTACAGAATAATAATAAATTATTTGTGTATTGTCAAATATTTTATCGATAACATATTTCTACATTAATGCACTATATCCTCCATATGTTATATTTACTTTGCGTAAATTGTTAAGAGAGGAAGCATTGAACAAAAGTAATTAAATATTCGGTAAAGCTCAGGCTTATTCTTTTTCTTTTCATCGCCAAAATAAACTGTAACATTTTAGGTCTTTATAACTATGATATATTATAGTAATCTCTTTGTGTCGTTAAAATGAGGGTACATGAAATAAATGCATATAAATATATCCCTTTTATCAATATTGCCGGGAGGAATGTCAAATGCTTTTTTTAAGAAGGAAGCATATTAAGAAAAACAAAATAAAGACGGAAGAACCTGTGTCAAAATCCGATTTCACAATGGAGCCTCCAGCTGATTACGGACCTTTGCAAAGGAATAATGTTAGCTTTTCTTTCCACATATCAAACTACATAGGTGAAACCGTAACTCTGTTTGTCGAGTCGGGAGGTATGACAGGAACAGGTTTTACCGGTATACTTTTATACGCAAACGAAGTATACGTAAAACTGCTAACCTCTATCGCGCCCGCTCCTTTTTGCCCCTTGGGAAATCCGTGCATCTTTAATTTCTCATACTTTATTAGAAATCCCAATCCCTATGTTAATTCTATGAGAGATATGGGGGCAGTGGTCATTATACCGGTAAATAAAATCGTATCCTTTGTCCATAACATTATTTAAACCGAAAGGTATTAAAAAAAAACGGGAATATTCCCGGTTTTTAATCAATATATAATAATGGCACTAACTTCCATCATACTGCATTATGGACAAAGGCTACTATACTGTCTATAGGTATATCCGTTACTGAACCCAGCGTATATACCGGATAACCGTTCCATCCTCCGGCTGTCATTGAACCGCCTTCACCAAACGGGAGTCCTTGACCGTATCCAGTATCATAGCCTGCTGAGTATCCGTCATCAACACCGTATCCCCATCCCGCAGGCTTGTTTCCTTTTCCATATTCATGACCGGCTTTAAATCCGTTACATGCATTGCCCAAAGCACATCCCGGTGCAGGGCCGATCCTTGTTATCAATCTGACAAAGCAATCATTAACAGAAAGAATAACACCTGTAAAACCGGAGCCCGATTGTCCGCCACTTTTTGTAAAAATTGTAACAGTTTCGCCTATATAGTTTGAAAGCAATGCTGGAAAGCTTCCTCCTGTAAAAGCACCAATGTTTGACATTACCACTCTCTCCTTTCAATGCTGATAACTTTTTCTTATATATCTTATGTCAACAGCAACTCGATTGTTACAGATTGCTCATTATTTATGTTAGGAAAAGAGTGGTAGAGCCTTAATGTTCAAGAAACTTTTTTATTTTGTTGAGGCTATCGGTAAGCTTCTGATTTTGAGTAAGTATGGCATTAATATATACATTCTTTATATCCTCGTATTTTGTCAGTACCTTGTTAGCCCTGTCAACTTCCGACTTTATAAGGAAAAAGTCAATCTCTATCAGATTTTTAAGCAGAGAAGGATAAATGGGAGATTCAATTACCTTATTGGTCAAATCGCTTATAGAATCGACAACCTTGACAAATCTCGAACTGTTTTTTGACGGATGATATATATCTTTGCGAAGGCCGTCCACCAGTCCCAATTGACGATTGGAAATCCGTTCTAGCTTCTCAATCTCTTTTTTTACATATGTTTTGTACTCATTGATTTTTGATAAAATACTTTCTGTAAAAATATTCTCACTATACAGTTTTCCTATTCGATCGGAAATACCCCAAGAATGAAGGTTGCATCTTTTTAAAGCATCCTCAAGGGTTTTATTGTCAGCATGTGAAATATTAATGCCCCCTTCAGTGGCATTTATTATTTCAGTCTGGCCGCCAATCCTTTCAAAATATCCTTCAAACCAGTTTCTCATGGCAAGAAAAGCCTTGGTGGTATATACATCTCTCCCGTAAATATCTTTTACAAGTAAATATTCATTGCTTTTCGGGTCGTCTGAATCTCCGACAACTGTTCCCGGAGCTTCACCGGCATACATGCTTCCGGAAGTAAAAGCCAAGTCTTGTCCCATCATAATAATAGGATTGCAGCCCATTTTGAACAAAATATCAAAGCATGTATTGGCAACCGACGGCCCGCTTAAAAAATAGCCGGATTTAATATTTGAATATTCAAAAAACCTGGCGGTGTAAACATCAACGGTATAGTTCATGACAAATTTAGGTCCGCCATAGCTGCTGACCGAAAGGGTGGAAACCTGATTTGAATAAATAAAATAGATATCCTTGTTCTTAACATTGGCATGTATCTTGCCTTCATTTTCTCCCGCATCAATACCCACCATAAAATGAGGAACAATACCAAAGTCCTCCAGAATTCTGACTGCGGTACCGGCCGCCATTATAACACATTTGTCCTCAAGCCCTTTTAAGAGATGAACGTTCTTTTGAAGTGACGGTCCTGCTGATACCAGGATACCGGGAACATCTTTAAACTTGCCGATAAGACCGTCTGCATTGGAAGAGCCTATCATCTGATTCAGATTTTTTATATTGTTATGAACCCACAGCTCTCCAAAATGCCTCCTGGTTGCAATGTCCACCGTAAAACTCTCAGCATGCCTGATAAACCTGCTTCTAAGCTCGTCCCATGTATCGGGAAACAACTCTGCGTACACTTCGAAAGGTTCTACCTGGATACCTCCCTCTTCGGTATTCCAGAACAAAGAGTTTATTCTTCCAAGAATAATGTCCACTCTCTCGTCAACCAAAATTTCAGCTTTCTTAATTACCGTTTCAAGATTTCTTATGCAGACAATTTGATAAAACAAATTCATATTGGGCTCTACAATAACCACTTTTTTGTTCGGAAAGCTTGTAAGAAGAACTTCCAAATGAAAGGCCATGCCCATACCAAAGACAATATCCGCCCTGTTTGAAGCGTCAATATATTTATCAATCCATGCATATGCCTCACTAATGGGATCCTCATGATCACACAAAACATAATTCTTCTGTCCGCACCTAACCATAATATTTATCACTAGATCATCCTGACGTGCAAGAAATATCTTTTCCACCGAAGTGTCCAAGGGTTTGTATTCTCCTTTTATATGCCGATCAAGCTTATAATAGACCTCAGGTTGGTGTTTTTTTAGAAGCGCCAAATTCTTTTCCAAAACTTCATTCATGGATATATCACTCATTTCCGAATAATATGTTAATTAACTACTCTTCCTCAAGAAGTTTATGGAGCTCATCCATAAATGTATTAATATCTTTAAACTGCCTGTATACCGATGCAAAACGGACATAAGCCACTTCGTCAAGATTTTTCAGCTTAGACATGACCAATTCGCCTATGGCCTTTGTTGTCACTTCCCTCTGCAATGAATTACAAATATGGCTTTCAACCTCTTCGACAAGCTTCTCAAGATCATCGATGGAAACAGGCCTTTTTTCACATGCGCGCAAAAGCCCGTTAAGAAGCTTTTCCCTGTTAAAGGGCTGTCTTGACTTATCCTTTTTTATAACCATTAGGGGTAAACTCTCAACCTTCTCATAGGTAGTAAACCTTTTCAAGCATTTTAAGCATTCTCTCCGCCTTCTGATTGCAGAACCCTCATCGGTCGGTCTTGAATCGATAACTCTATCCTCCATAAAACCGCAATACGGACACTTCATGACATCCCTCCTATGCTATAAACTATATGGCTTATTCCATTTGTATCTAATTATAACACATATAATAACCAAGTAGCCAATTGAAAGTCGTTTTATTTTTTGCACCCATTATATAATATACTATATACCATATATAATACACTATATACCGGCATAAATAAACCATATCATTTTTCAAAGGTGCATCAATAATACGAAGAAAAATACGGAAGAAACTTATGTCATAAAGTCCGAAGCCCTTAAATACGGCACACCTCTAATCGAAATGTTTTCTTATAAACCTGTCATCCAGATCCACTAGGATAATATCTTCTCCGATCTTTTTTATCCTATCCCAGGGTATAACATATTCGTCATCTTTACCGACAAATCCGAACCAGCTTCTGCCTCCGGGTATCACAATAGCTTCAATTTTTCCCGATTCAAGGTTTATTTCAACATCGCAGACAAATCCGAGTCTTCTTCCGTCTTTTATATTAATTACTTCCTTTTCCCTAAAATCCGATGTTCTGTTCATACCCCACTCCCCCTAAATACTGTCAAAGTTCTTCATCCTTAATATATGTAAGTAATTAAAATGATATGTTTATACTGATTTCACTCTCGAAACAAGTAATAAACAAATATGAAGAAAAATATAGAAGAAACCACGCTTCCTCTATATTTTTCTTCAATAGACAGCAACACCCGTCAGAATTATACACTATAAGTTATATATATTTTCTCATATGCATCAGAGCAGTCTTTTCCAGTCTTGAAACCTGAGCCTGGGAGATTCCGATTTCTTCAGCAACCTCCATTTGAGTTCTGCCGTCAAAGAAGCGAAGGTTTAGAATAAGTTTCTCCCTGTCGTTTAACTTTCTCATGGCTTCATTAAGTGCAATGCCCTCCAACCAGTTTTCATCGGTATTCTTATCGTCTTTAACCTGATCCATAACATAAATTGCATCTCCCCCATCATGATACACGGACTCAAACAGCGATATGGGGTCTTGGATTGCATCGAGGGCAAAAACCACATCTTCCTTTGGAATACCGAGTTCTTTAGCTATCTCTTCCACCGTAGGTTCCTTTGAGTTCATATTTGTCAGCTTTTCCTTTGCCTGAAGGGCCTTGTACGCAATATCCCTCAGGGATCGGCTTACACGAATGGAGTTGTTGTCACGAAGATATCTCCTAATTTCCCCTATAATCATAGGAACAGCATATGTTGAAAATTTAACGTTTTGGGACAAATCAAAGTTGTCAATTGCCTTAATAAGGCCAATACAACCCACCTGAAAAAGGTCATCAACGTATTCTCCCCTGTTGTTAAATCTTTGAATAACACTCAATACAAGCCTCAAATTTCCCTTTATGAATTCCTCTCTTGCCGAGGTATCTCCATTATGCATTCTTTCAAAGAGAGCCTTTTTTTGTTCATTAGTAAGTACTGGCAATTTCGATGTGTTTACACCACATATTTCAACTTTATTGATTAGCATAAAAAACCTCCCGGCAATAAATTTAAGTCAGTATCATTATTGCCATGGAGGTTATTTTTATACTGCATATAACACCATAAAATTTTGCATAAAAGCCTTGACAAACCCTGCACCAGTTGAAAATACTTGAACTGGTATTTTGTAGCAATATAAAATCATGTCATTTTGCTTATTTCCTTTCTTAACCTGCTTATAATCTTTTTTTCAAGTCTTGATATATATGATTGGGAAATACCGAGCATGTCGGCAACTTCCTTCTGTGTTTTCTCAATCCCGCCGTTTGTAAGCCCAAAGCGAAGCTCCATTATTTTCTTCTCACGCACCGAGAGCTTTTTCATAGCTGTGCTAAGAAGCTCTCTATCCACTTCATCCTCAATACTTCTTTGAATAAGGTCATTTTCTGTCCCAAGAATATCTGAAAGAAGCAATTCATTACCGTCCCAATCGACGTTTAGAGGCTCATCTATTGAAATCTCCGTCTTCATACGGTTATTTCTTCTTAGATACATCAATATTTCATTTTCAATGCATCTTGATGCATATGTAGCAAGCTTAATGTTTTTACTTGGGTTAAACGTATTTATGGCCTTAATTAACCCAATTGTACCTATGGAAATGAGATCCTCGACCCCCACTCCCGTATTTTCAAATTTTCTTGCGATATATACTACTAACCTTAAATTTCTTTCTATCAAAATTGACTTTACCCCATAATCTCTCTTCTCCAACTTATTTAGTAGATAGTTCTCTTCATCGTTACTCAGCGGCGGCGGCAAGGCTTCACTTCCTCCGATATAGTAAACGGGAGATTTATCGTAAAGTCCAAGCTTTCCCAACACATTAATATACTTAATCATCAAAAAAAGTTTAAGTTTTTTAAGAACAAACATAACCTCGCTCCCTTCAATTAAAAATGATATATAATTTTTTACTAAAATTTTGACCCTGCTTAAAAAGTAAAATTACCCTTCTAAACCAATTCAGGACTTAAAAGCGCATTATAATTATTGTTTTTGGATAATGCCCTGTTGTAAATTCCTATGATCACGTCTGTAACCCCCTTCTTTTCAGTATTTTCACCCACCTCAATATAATCGGGCTTAAATCCGATTAACATCCCGTTTTCTTTGCCCAAGGATTTAAACGGAATAAGTCTGAATCTCGACAACCAACTGGAGCCTGACACTATTTGAGTTACGCTGTTGAGGTCGTCTTCAATTGATTTATCAAAAATGCTCTGTATTTCCCTGGGCAATATATGTTTAATGGCATTAAACTCTACAACCACAACCGGTGAGTTGGTTAAAGGATCGTAAAGGGAGTTACCGGTGTCAATCAGAGCCGACAGATCGGTTATTTCATTCTCAAAAGCCACCTTCAAAGGTATTAAAAGCTTTTCCTTGGAAATCCTTTGCTGAACTATATCCCAGAAAACCCTTATTATAATGCCTGCTGTTAAAATAGCAAAAAGCAGAGAGGTCCATTTGGAATTCCATACATACACAATTCCGTTTTTTACAAATCCCCCTGTTTGATTAAAATAAAAAAACGCAAAGGCAGCACCGGCAAATATGAAAGTTGAGACATAAAATGTCACCAGAGTTTTAATAAAAGGTATCAATTTTCCGGGAGAAAAAGCAATAGCCACAATCAAGAATGACAAAGCTATTTTCGCAGTAGTACTATAGTAAACCTTGATATTCGGAAACAACAGCAGGATTACTACATACAGAGCACCTATCAGAGACGCTAAAAACAACTTTAAATGAGATGTCTTATTCTTTGAAAATTTAGCTGTCAGCAACAGTATAAGATAGTTAATAACTACATTTTCCAGAACTAAAACATCAACATATATTTTCATTCTGCCGCCTCCTAAAAAACTGCAAATTAATGAATGCTCCCACCACAAGAAAATATCCTAAATAACATATATGCAAAAGCATGTTTGATTATTATTGATTTAACTAAGTTAAATCAATATTTATTTATTTTTGATTATACAAATAAATAAATATTTATTTTGTCAAACCTCAGTGTAGAAAAAAAAAATCGTGTGACAAAATCAATGGAGTTTTTTAGGGGAGTGGGAAGTTGAGAAAAATATTCCAGAAACTTGAGTTTCGCAGTCTAGAGCCTGTAAATACTCTTCGGGGTCGAGCAAAACTCGCTTTGCTCAGACAATGCTCTCCCTTTCCCCGTCGTATTAACAGGCTCTACGCCTGGCTTCACAACGTTTCTTCCATATTTTTCTTAACTTGTCACCAGTTCAGGTAGGTATATAAAGATTAATATACTTCTTAGATAATAAAAAAAGTGTAAGGGTATACAACAATATTACACTCTCACACTTTTCTCACCTTTATTAATTTATTTTATAATTCAATAATTATTTAAATCTGTTTCTCCTTAAGAAGGTTGGTATTTCCAACTCATCCGATGACGACTGTACGGAAGGAGCTGTTTTTTCCGGAGCTGATACAGTAGGCTTTTCGCTAACAGCAGGCTTGTCAATTTTCTTCACAATAGGAGATTTGTCAAAACCTGTAGCAATTACAGTGATCAAAATCTCATCCTTGAGATTTTCATCAATAACCGCTCCAAAGATAATATTAGCATCGGGATCAGCGGATTTCTGTACCAGTTCCGCTGCCGTGTTGACCTCAAACAGTCCAAGATCTGCACCGCCGGTAATGTTGAGAAGAACTCCTCTTGCTCCGTCTATGGAAGTCTCCAAAAGCGGGCTCTGAATTGCCTGTTTTGCAGCCTCTTCTGCCCTGTTCTCGCCAGATGCACGTCCAATACCCATGTGGGCCAGACCGGTATCCAACATAATTGTCTTGACATCGGCAAAGTCTAGGTTTACAAGACCAGGCACAGCAATCAGATCCGATATTCCCTGTACACCCTGCCTTAGCACATCATCAGCGATCTTAAAGGCATCAACAATGGAAGTCTTCTTTTCTGCCACCTGAAGCAGTCTATCATTAGGTATTGTAACCAGAGTATCAACAGTGCTTTTCAATGCCTCTATTCCTCTCTCGGCGTGCTGCATCCTTTTTCTTCCTTCAAACATAAAGGGTTTTGTCACAACACCTACAGTTAAAATTCCCATTTCCTTTGCAATTTGCGCAACCACCGGAGCAGCTCCCGTTCCTGTTCCTCCGCCCATACCGGCAGTTACAAAAACCATATCTGCACCCTTAATTGCCTGGGCTATCTCATCCTTGCTCTCGTTAGCCGCCTTCTCACCGATTTCAGGGTTGGCTCCTGCTCCAAGTCCCTTTGTCAGCTTATCCCCAATTTGGATTTTAGTATTTGCTTTTGATAAAAACAAAGCCTGTTTATCTGTATTTATCGCTATAAATTCCACACCACGCAAACCTGCAGTTATCATTCTATTAACAGCATTATTTCCTCCGCCACCAACACCTATAACTCTTATCTGGGCAAACTGTTCCATATCGATATCAAACTCCAGCACTTTAAATCCCCCTTTTTTTTCATTGGTAACAACCAACCGTTAATTACATCACTTCTATACTGATTTTCAAGATATTGTCCAAAATTAAATACATGTTAACAATCATTCTCTCAATAATTAATAATATATTAATATTAAAGATTTCGCAAGAACGTATTTCGGGTATTTAATCCGCTACTTGAAATCTAAAATATACATCGGTAAGATTGAAAAAACAATTACATATAATTTATATAATTATACTCAATTAAAATAAATATGCGTTTCGAAAAAAAGAATTAAAATGTCAAAATAAACCGTTGAAGAGACTGGCTATTTTCTTTAGAATTCCAAACTCCTTTTTTTGCCTGTTTGGTTTTGAGCTTTTTGTGTCTTTTCTTCCTGACTTCATCCGTTCTGCAACATACCTTAAAATAGCAATTGAAGTCAGATACTCGGGGTTTGCAATGCCCAGAGACTTATAGGCTACCAACCTGACAGGTAAATTAAAAACTTCCTTTGCCAACTCTACACTGCCATCCATATATGAAATACCGGCTCCGGCAAGAACAATCTCTCCGCTGAAATCCTTTAATTCGCCGGTTTCTTCAAGTTTTTCCTTGCAAAGCAAAAATATTTCCTGAATTCTAGCTTCTATTATCTCAACCACCTGTGAAACTTTAATTGTTTTTCTGGTATTTCCGTCAAGTTCATTAACAGTTATTTCATGATCATTGCTAATAAGCGAAGTAAGAGCCAAGCTATATTCTCTCTTAAGTTTTTCCGCATCACTTGACGATATTCGAAGACCTATGGAAATATCATTTGTAATATGATCCCCTCCCACAGGTATGGAATCATACAATACTATGCTCTTGTTTTTGAATACCGATACATTTGTAACTCCACCGCCAATATCGATAAGAACTGCTCCCATCTCTTTTTCATCAAAAGTCAAAGCAGTTTCTCCCAGCGCAAGAGCTTCAGCAATAAAACCGTCAATAGTAACATTGGCCTTTTCCAAACTTTTTACAATATTGTTAAATGTTGTTATTTTCCCGACAACAACATCCGATTCCACTTCAAGCTTTACTCCTGCCATACCAAGAGGATCAATAATTCCGTCACATCCATCCACTATATACTGTCTTGGGACTATATCAATAATCCGGAGGTCTTCAGGAAGTTTAACGTCTTCAACCTTTTTAAGAACCCTTTCAATATCCCCCGATGTTATTTCATGATCCTGCCTTAAAACATCTACAGAACTTTTAAAATAGAATAAGTCGACATGTAATCCCATAACATTTACATAAGCAGATTCTATGCTTATATTTGTCAGAGCCTTCAGTTTTTGAACGCAGCTTCTCACTGCATCCGAAACGGAGTCAATATCGACAATTACCCCTTTTTTCACTCCGCTGCAAGGCTCAATAGCCTTCCCCAATATTTCCACATTGCCCAATTCGCTCAATCTTGCAACAAAAGCACAAACCTTGGATGTTCCTATATCAATACAACTAATTATATCCTCCACTTACGTAAACCTCCCATGAGCATAGCACCCACTCAACTAAGTACACCAAAACAAAGCTAAACTTCTTTATTACCTAATATATTATCTTTTTTTGAAAATTTATTCAATAGGCATCTGCGAATAATTGCAAAATTTAAAAACAGCCTGTTTCCGAAAGCAAATATAGCTGCAAAATATATCTGAATACCCAATTTATCACCAATATAAGTAAGTACAGCTGCCAATAATGCATTTCCGAAAAACCCCGTTAAAAAAACACTCAAATTAAATCTTTTTTCTAAGGTTGAAACCACTCCTCCAAAGACAGAATCCAATGCAGCAAGTATAGCCACTGCCACATAACTTGAGTATTGGTCGGGTATGTTGTATGGAATAAAAATTCCGATTACAATACCGATAATTAAACCCAATATTGGAATCATATTTATTTTTCCTCCCTTTCTAATCCGGTATAAAGCTGGGATATTCGCCGGATTTAAAATTCAAAAATCCTCTGTCATCTTCTTTAAGCTTGAGATAAAAAATCTCTCTTAAAAAATCAATTTTATATTCAGTGATTTCTTTATAGTTTCCAAAATTAACAACTATTCTTGAATCAAGACAGACAGCGATATTATCCAAATCAGTAACATCAATATAGGTTATGATATCCTTGATGCTGAACTCCTTTCCCCTATCTCCTGCGTTGGTATCCGATAAAGAAACCGTCTTCATAACCTTGTTGAAAGCTTCAATAAACTCATAGCTTTCCGCTTTCAAAGCCTGTCCTAATGAATAACCGTCGCATACCAATCCTCTGATAACGGGGAGCCTGATACCGTCTATATCATTAGTTGTGTCTATAACATGACCGTTATCGTCTATGACAAGATGCGTACCAAGATACGGAACCAATGCCACCGCTTCCCTTTCAGTTACGGTAATCTTGACAACGCCGGGTATTCCGATTTTTACAACAGCACTTTTTAAATAGGGACATCTCTCCAATAACAGTTGCTCGGAATCAATGGACCTAAACATAATAATACCCTTTAAATTCAAGCTGTTGGACTTAAACCAGTTGGTTCCGGCAATCAAACCGGAAGCATTAATCACTTCATTGCTATTATAATGCTTATTGCCATAAACTTCAATCCTATTGATATAAAATAAAGGAGAAAGCGCCAAACAAACCAAGACTACCCCAATAAATAAGGTAATCAACAAAAATCTGATAAAACGAAAAATCTTAAACTTTTTTCTTTTGTGTTTTTTCTTCGGCTGAAACTCAGCACTGGTTGTAATCTCTTGCACTTTCAACAGACCCTACTCCTTTATTCTTCTCTTCTTATTACAGCCCCAACCAAGGATAATTTCTTTTCAATGTCTTCGTATCCCCGGTCAATATGCTTTGTTCCGCTTATAACAGTTGTGCCTTCGGCTGCCAATGCCGCAATTATCAACGCAGCTCCGCCTCTCAAATCCCTCGCCACTACCTGAGCACCCGTTAGCATCTTTACACCTTTAATTAACGCCAGCCTTCCTTCCAGCTTTATATCGGCGCCCATTCTTAAAAGTTCCTCAACATGCTTGAATCTGTTTTCAAATATTGTCTCAACTATTATGCTTGTTCCCCGGGCAACCGAAAGCAGTGAAACAAACTGAGACTGCATATCGGTAGGAAATCCCGGATATGGCAAGGTTCTGATTATATCTACAGCACGGGGTCTGGTAGGACCGGAAACATGTATGTTGTTTTTCTTTATATTAACACGGCAGCCGGCCTCTCTAAGGTAAGATATTACGGACATAAGATGCTCTGCCGTAACATTTCTGAGGTTTAAATCTCCTCCGGTGATGCCTGCGGCCACCATATATGTACCTGCTACAATTCTGTCGGGAATAACGGTATGTTCAACATTGTTAAGCTTCTTATTTTTTCCCCTTATCCTAATAGTACTGGTTCCGGCTCCCGAAACATCAACTCCCATTTGAACAAGGAATTTTTGAAGGTCTACAATCTCCGGCTCCTTTGCCGCATGACGTATCACGGTATCTCCTTCTGCAAAAACAGCCGTCAGCATTATATTCTCCGTAGCTCCGACACTGGGAAAATCCAGTTGAATTTCACAACCCCGGATTTTATCCACCTCGCAGTATAAAAAACCGTGATGTGCATCATGCACCTTGACTCCCATTTTCCTTAGAGCTTTGATATGAAGATCTATCGGTCTCGGACCTATTTCGCACCCACCCGGATAACTAATTTTATTGTACCATCTATTTTATCATTGTACCACTTCAAAAAAGAGGTATCAAATATTTTTAAAGGGAAATACTTCCCTATGAAAAAATTTGTTCATAACCGTATATCTTTATGCTATAATTTTGAGATATAAAACAAATTTAATATAAAAGCAGGGATACAGATGAATTTAAGACTTACTTTTACAATAATAATTACAAAGCTTCTCATTTTTATTCTGAGAATTTTTAAACATGGGGGCACCAGCCTTCCGGGCAAGGTAGCCCGCAAAATATATCCTGACATAATCAAGGTAATTTCAAAAGATTTTAAGATCATAATGGTTACAGGAACAAACGGCAAAACGACAACAACCCGTATAATCGGAAAAGTCCTTGAAAATAACGGTGTGACCTATGTCACAAATAAATCCGGAGCCAACCTTGTAAGCGGTGTCATAACCACATTTATCGACTCCGTTGACATCACAGGAAAAAGCAAAGCGTCCACTGCTTTACTGGAGGTCGATGAAGCGGCTTTCAATGTTGTAACCGATTTTGTACAACCGGATATTCTGGTGGTTACAAACTTCTTCCGGGACCAGTTGGACCGGTATGGTGAGCTTTATTCAACCTTGAACAATGTCCGATCCGGTGTTGAAAAATCTCCCAATGCGAAGCTCGTTTTAAATGCCGATGATTCATTGTGTGTATCTCTTGCACACAATTTAGATAGGGATGTGATATATTACGGCTTTGCTCATGGCGCCACCGACAGCGGTGAATCAATTGAAAACTCGGATGCAGTATACTGCCTTTACTGCAAAAGCAGATATGAGTACTCATACCAAGTTTACGGCCATCTTGGAGCATTCTCCTGTCCTAATTGCGGATACAGCCGGCCTTTACCCCAGGTTGCTTGCCTTAAGGTTGTCGATCTGAACAGTTCATATTCGGACATTGAATTCACACTGGAATCTACTGACGATGCCAATGAAAGAGTGTCTCACAATGCCAGAATAAACTTGCCCGGTCTTTACAACATATACAATGCTTTGGCTGCAGCTTCATTAGGCCATTTATTGGGTTTTCCGGCTGGCAGTATCATAAAGGCAATGGAAAGCTTCGAATGCGGTTTCGGCAGAATGGAAACCATTGAAACTAACGGCAAAACCATAAAAATTATTCTTGTAAAAAATCCAACAGGCTTTAACCAGGTTCTTACCTATCTTCTAACAGAGACACAAGAAGCTCAAATTGCTTTTATTATAAATGACAAGCTTGCCGACGGTACTGATATTTCATGGCTCTGGGATGTGGATTTTGAAAAATTGGAAAAAATACAGGAAAACATATCAATGTTCTACACCTCGGGAATCCGGGCGGAGGACATGGCCGTAAGGCTTAAGTATGCAGGTATTTATACCAATAAAATCGCTCTTATAAAGGACCATGAAGAACTTTTAAACAAAGCCCTTGAAAAAACACAGGAGGGAAGAACGCTTTATATATTGCCCACATATACGGCTATGCTGGAAATCAGAAAGCTGCTTAACAAAAAATTCGGATTAAAGGAGTTCTGGAAATAATATGTATGAATTAAATATATGTCATCTTTATCCCGATCTTTTGAACCTGTATGGCGACCGGGGAAATATAATAGCATTGAAGAGACGATGTGAATGGCGAGGAATAAACGTCAACGTCTCGAACATTTCCATCGGTGACAATTTCGATGCGGAAAGCTATGACATTATTTTTTTAGGTGGTGGCCAGAATTATGAGCAGGAAATACTTCATGATGATGTTATAAATCAAAAGGGAAATGAAATCCGAAACGCCATAAACAATAACAAGGTATTTTTAGCCGTCTGCGGTGGATATCAGCTCCTCGGAAAATACTATAAAACTTGGGACGGTAAAGAGATACAATTTTTAGATGCCGTGGATTTTTGGACAATTGGCGATAAAAAAAGAATGATCGGAGATTTTGTCTTTGAATGCGATTTTCTTAAGGAAAACGGCTTTGACGGAAAAGTTGTGGGCTTTGAAAATCATTCCGGCAGAACCTATTTAGGTCCAAATGTAAAACCCTTGGGCAAAATCATAAAGGGATACGGCAACAATGGAAAGGATGGCTTTGAGGGAGCATTATATAAAAACGTTTACTGCACTTACTCCCATGGAAGTCTTCTTCCGAAGAATCCTGCTTTTGCAGATCACCTTATAGCACTGTCATTAAAGCAAAAGTATAAGGATTTCGTGTCTCTTTCTTATCTCAATGACGAATTTGAGGAACTGGCCAACCGAACAATGATTAAAAGAATCGTTGGATGAGCAAAGCTATAAGAGAAGAAAAATATTTCAGAAACTAAAGTTTTACAATGTTTCTTTCATATTTTTCTTCACTTTTATAATGTACCAATTAACAATATAGAATTTTTAACAGCAGATACCTAATGAACATAAAATAATATGCTCTCCCTATGAAAACAGTCGGACTAATTTTACTGTTATCATAAGAGGAGCATATTCTATGTATATAATTATTTTACGCTACATTTTTTACTTATTTAAAAATTCCTAAAAGTAAAAGCTCCATGGGTCACTGCGGTCTACTCTGGGGTCTGTATCCCATGTAAACTCATCATCCGACATGTGATTGTTTTTATAATACCATACACCCAAAGCAGCTGTCTCATCAGCATAACTTCTAATCCACGACTCATCCGAACCGTCTATCCATCCTGTGTTATACCCCATCAAACCGTGTCGAAGCACATCCTTGCCACTATATTTTTCCTGAGCTAACCTGGCAAAGTGTAAAAAGTGTCTAATTCCCATATGTGTGGATACTCCGACGTCATAGAAATTATAATCATTAAAATCGTACTGTGTCATTTCCGGAACATTTTCCTCAGGCATATAGTTAGGATTCGCATTCGCATATGCCGTTTCGGCAGTCTGCAAAGGTCCGAAAGCATGTGCCGCCCCGCTTCCTGTTTCGGTTCCGGCCCTAAATGTCGACTCACGGGTAGCCATACCGAAGAAAAACGCATATGCTGCTTCTTTGTTCTTAAAACCGCATACACTTTGTATTACATCCCAGTGATCGTCAACCTGTTTCTTGATAATTGCCTTTACCTCGCTGACTTTCAGTGCAGATGCCTTTGAAATAAGCTCAGACTTCGAAGTCCCCGCCGGGAAATAACCGTCATTATAATTATTGGATTGGGTAGGTGTAGGTGTGGATGTATATTTCGGAATTTGCGTCGGTGTTGCTGTAGGATTCGGTTTATAATAAATTTGTTCTTTCGGAAAAGTTTTTATTTTACGGAGCAAATATCTTTTCATATAGTTAACATCAATGCTATTAATAGAGTTATCTCCGTCAAAGTCACCGACCCAAAGATCGTCATCGGCAGGAAAATCTCTGATAACTCGAAGAATATATCTTTTAAGAAGTGTAAGATCAATACTGTCAATAAAATTGTCCACATTGACGTCTCCGATTGCCGGTCGAGTCTCGGAATAAACATAATAGGACTTACCGAAGCATAAAAATGTCATGAAAATAATCAAAAATACGGAAAGAGAAAGCAATATTTTTTTTCCCATAATACATCCCCCTCAATTTAAATGCAATAGATATTTTCAATATTCATCTATTGATTGTTAGTTACATTGTACCATAGGATTAAAGCTGTATTCAAGAATATAGCTTTAATCCTTAACACTCCTTTTCCCGAGCGTATTTAAGGACCCTATTCAAAGTATCTTCAAAACACCCTTGCAACGAAACAAAATCCATATTGGGTATGTAATAGCTCTCCAATTGATCGTGAATCTTTTTTGCTTTTGAAATGGTTTTCACTACTGTATCCAGTAGAATCTCGAAATTAGCACTGTTATTATCAATTACCTCTTTATATTTCTCCAATTGAGAACCGTGTAAATATTCATCAAGATTAATTTCCGTTGAGTTGCTCACATTTACACTATGATACTTGTTTGAAGTTGTAAAGGACAGATTAAGCCCGGGTACTATCAAATGCTCAATTTTATTGGGGTTTAATGCACAATAAAACGATTCCACATCAAATCCTCTTTCCAAAGCTGCTTCCTTCAGTTTTTGAAGTATTCTCTGGGTGCCTGTTCCCGGCATGCCTTTAAATACGTATGTTTTTTCTGTATCTATTAGTGTATGAAGGTAATTTACAAGACCGTTTGGAGTAATTGCACTGGCAAAAAGCCGTCTGTCTTTCCCTTCACATAAAGCAATTTCTTTATCCCCGAAATGCTCCTTCATAAGCTTCTCCGACACCTCATTGATCTTTGCCTTATCTACACAACAGCTTTCAACTATTTCTTCATTGTCCTGATATATGGAATATGCAGCCTTCAAATATCTATAAGCCCTTCTGAATGTCCTTCCCACCTCTTTATTGGCATTCAATATTTCTTCTTTGTTTTTTCTTATTTCTTCTTCTTCCCAAAAATCTCCCAGATTAATTATTTCCATTACTAACCCTAGAAGGATATTTATTCAAATTAATGTCATGCTTTCCTGTAAGTAGATATATTGATAATGTTTCCTTATCAATTTCAATTTTTTCTAAAATCTCTTTAAGTAATCCTTCAACTATTTTCCAGCTTTCCTGTGAATATTCAAATTTTACAGTAGATTTAAGCACATCTATAAATTCCTGCATCCTTTGTTTTTTGTTTTGTACAATTGTTTTTTGATTTTCTAAAGTATTTAACGCTTTTTTAAGTTCATTTTCTTTTTGTATCAATTCATCATTTTTAGCAATAAAATCTGACTTACTCAATCCTGAGTATTCATCCATATATAAGTCAAGTAGTTTACTTTTTTTGTTTTGTATGATATTAATTTGTCTTTTTATATCCTCAATAGTATTATTGTTGTTAGTATCACTGATAAAATCTAAAGACAATATTATATTATTAATTATAGAATCAATGTCATCAACTTCCTGTAATTGTTTAAATAAATCAATAAAAATATATTTTAAAATATCTTCTCTAATATAGCTTCCATTTTGACACCCTTTTAGCCCTTTTTCATGGTTAGTATTACAAATCCATACTGGTCTATCGCTTCCATCTTTGTTTTTGAGCGTCTTTCTCCTAAATTTTGAACCACATACTTTACAAATAATTTTTCCCCCAAAAATACTTCTATTATACCCAATTTTCTTTTCTTTTAGTAATATATGCCTGCTATGTAATAATTCTTGTACCTTATTCCATTTTTCCCTTTCAACTATGGCAGGATGATGGTCATAAATAATTATATATTCTTCTTCCCCTTCATTCTTTTTAGTATCGTGTGTTAGATAATTAGTTGTAATAAACTTCTTTTGTTTTAAATCTCCACAATATTTTTCATTAGTTAAAATACGTCTTATGCTTGAATGATTTATTTTTCCGCCTTCTTTACCGTAATATATACCTTGTTCGTTTAATTTTTTAACAATACCATGTAAACTTTCTCCGTCTAAATACCAATTATATATATTTTTTACTATTTCTGCTTCTTTAGGATTAACTATTAATTGCTTATTTTTTAAATCATACCCTAAAATCCTATCAGCACCAAAAACAACACCGCTTTTCATAGCTTGTTTATGTCCCCACTTTACCCTTTCGCTTATTTTTCGGCTTTCTTCCTGTGCTAATGTAGCCATAATACTTAATCTTAGTTCTCCATCATTATCAAGAGTGTTAATATTATCTGTCTGGAAGAAAACACCTACACCCTTATCTTTAAGGGTACGTGTATATTTTAACACATCAACAATATTTCTTCCAAATCTTGATACTTCTTTTGTCAATATAAAATCAAATTTTCCATTCAAAGCATCTTTAATCATACAATTAAAGCCATCACGCTTTAATGTAGATGTTCCAGTTATACCTTCATCAACGTAAAGCCCTATAAATTCCATATCCTCATGTTTTTTTATATATTCTTCCCAGTATTTTTTTTGATTTTCTAATGAATTAATCTGGTCTTCATGTTCTGATGATACTCTACAATACGCAACAACACGTTTTTTCATACGTACACCCTTTCATAACCATTATGTATATTATTATTGTATATCTAAAACGGATATTATTCAATATTGTAAATTAGTTTTAAGTTTTCTATTGCTTTTTTAAATTCATCATCATTAATCAAACCTTTATCCAGTAAGGTTTTAAGTAAAACTTTGCTGTAAATAAATTTATATTTATTATCGTTCATACAAAACCCCCTTAAATCCTCTAATACAGTATATTTCCCTTCTCTTGTCCACAATGCAAAAAAGGTACAACATAGAAGTTGTACCTACTAAAAAGGGTATGTCGCATTTCACGACACACCTATAAAAAAAAAGTATAAAAGGTAATCTTATATTACCCTCCATACCCTTGATACCTGAAACATGCATAAACAGCAGATTCGATTCTTTAAAAACGTCTTAACTTATACGTTTTTGATAATATCTTTTATTCCTTTTACATCTTGCTTTCTTTTTACATTCAGGACAATATTGATCCGTTTTTGATTTACTAGTATAAGCTTTCCGACATAGCTTACAGTTTTTATTGTAAATTCCTTCTGCTTTAGAAATTAATTCTTTATATAGCTCATATTTCGCATCCAAATTATGTTAACCCTTTAAATGTCATTCTCTAAAGGCATTTTCCAATATTTTTCACAAAGGTGACATCTCCAGCCTCATAAATTATGTACACACCGCCATAAAAGAGGGTAGAAGTGTCAATAGAGGGTACGATTTACATCCAACAGGCGTACTTCGTCCTTCCTCTTTATCCAACTACCTTGACCTGCGTGTAGATACCTTCATCGAAACCGGCCAGATGTAGTATTCTTCGGACGTTTGCATCAATATTGCAAATCCTTTGCCAATCCTGCTTCTTCCCATCCATCCCTGTTTTCATAAGCTTTGCTTCTAAGTTCACTTTCCAGTGAATAGATCCCGGGAAGCCTCGTTACAAAAGGAATTTCCGGTTCCTCGCTTCCATTTCCGGCAAGCAATTTCAGCATTTCCTCCGTCACCGCTGCTGAGTCAGCCACATAAATGAAATCCTTAAGCCCATGGCTTTTCATAACACCGCGAAGTTCTTTCAGGATATCCTTGTTCCATTCCTTATCACTGGTATTGCCGTCATTTACATCACCTACCACAATGATTTTTTCTTTCGTGACCCCCAGACCAAACAGGATTTGTTTCAGGTCCGGACGCATATCCTTACTGTATCCGTGGGTAGCTTGAAGGAGTTCCTCATTTCCTTCACATTCTTTATATTCACCGTAAACACTCTTGGAGGTTGTATCTGCATGGATCCCTTTTACTTCAATATCAAATTTCTGAATGATTCTCATCGCAGCTTCCGTCATGATTTTCTTCGGCCCTATTTCATAAAGTTCATCAAGAGCTCGTGCCATAACATCGTCATTAAGGTGTTCGGCCTGTACTCCTTCGCCAAATAATTTCTCTGTATCGGTTTTTTCGTAAAACCTCTGCAACTTATATAACGGTCGCCGCTCGGCTATCGTGTTCATTACAATGGCCATTACAGCTTTCCCTGTACTTAAGATTCTATCATCTTGAGAATCCAACTTTTCGTCAATCAGTTCGGCAAGCCCAATTTTGTCACATATCCCTTTAAGGAGCGGTAAGGCTCCGTCTATACATAACTTGATTTTAGACTGTACATTTATTGCCACTTGCATTCCCTCCACCGTTTGTTTATCATTATTACATTACCACATCCAGTAGATTCGATGCATTGGTATCTCTTGGTTAATTCACCTCTTTCCATTTACTGTATCCGAAAAATGAGATATAGTTCTATGTCCAGTGGGATAACTGAATCAATACAATATTTACATAAAACACTAGTCAAGCAACTCATCTGAGGACAGGCAGCATCAAGCAAAATACAATCACCTTGAAAATAATTACAGCAATTATCCTTTATCAAAGCTTTGATTTTTTGTGACTGTTCAAAAGTAGTCTTCATTTGATGACTTCCAAAAAATGAGAATAAAAAAAGCACTTCAATAAATACTGCCGAAGTGCTTTTTATGTTTTTGAATATGTTATTTTATAAGCTAGCTCAATATCCTTTTGAACACTGCAACGCTAACCTAGGTAAGTTTTCAAATGATCTGATTATATCATCAATTTTGCTAGTCGCATTTGGGAAATTTAGATTTTGAATATGATAATGATTTTCTATAGGTTGTATATTTCCGACACTTCCAAAATTATTCGTTGGATTATAAGGGTTATATTGACTAGGTATTATAGCCTCGCCACGATGGATTAATGCTAACCCTGTGCTGGGTACAAAAGGAGTACCTACATCATAAGATGGTACTTTAAGCGAACCAACATTGGTATCTGACATTTCATCTTTACTCTTTTTCCAAAAGGTCAATTTATCAGTTATCCATGAGACAGTTGAACTTATCCACGAACTGATTGAATTCCAGATATTTTTAAGTCCATCCCACAATCCTTGAAATAAACTAGTTCCAGCATTATAAAATGATTGGTATAATCCTTTAAGCCAATCAAATAGACCGTTAAAAACCTTTGAAAACCAACTAGTAATACTGTTCCAGATGAATTTAATGCCTTCCCATAATCCAGTCATTAATGACTTTCCTAGATTGAGAAATACATCTATTGCCATCTTTAATATCAGTTTTATTCCTTCCATAGCAATATTGAAAGTATTTTTTATCAAGTTCCAGAAATTTTGTGCAATAGTAACTAACGCTTTCCCCATTCCTTCCCAATCGCCTTTTAATAACGCTGTGAAAAACTGGAATATGCCTTTTATGATGTTTAATAGTGATTCAATATTTTCTTTTAAGGCATTAAAATATTTTTGTGCAAATGTAACAATATCAGCTCCCCATTTGTCCCAAAAAGCTTTTACAACATCGATAAAAGCTTGTATAAATTGCTGTACTGAGCTTAATACCTCAGTTATTATCTGTTTAATATTTCCAAAGCTTGAATTAGTTGAAGATTCGGCATCAGAAAAAGTTGCTATTATGTTTTTAATTATTTGAATGAATGGATTCAATATATTGCCAATAAAATTAATTGCACTTTCAACATATCCCACAATTGTTGGCATATTTGAAGTTACCCATTTCAAAATTTCATTAATTACAGGCATAAATTTTTCGCCCAATTCTTGCACTAATCCAGTAAACTGCTTTTTTGCTAACTCTATTTGAACATTCAGGTTATTGTCAAATTCTGCACTTGCTTTTGTTACCGTACCTGCTGCACTATTCATAGTTACAATAAAATCTTGTAGATTTTTCGTACCATCTAAGGCATTAGCCATTGCCACGCCTGCTCTAGCTCCGAACAATTCAACTGCTTTTTGCGCTCTTTCTGTAGGGTCTTTTATCTTTTGAATATCGTCAAGCATTTTTCTGAATTCTTCAGGAGATTTTACCTGTTTTGCTGCATATGTGAAAGCTGTCATAGCTTGACCAGCATCCAAACCAGAAGAAGCAAACAAATTCATAATACCGTTAGTTTCTTCAAAACTCAATCCTAATGCTTTTGCAGCAGGAGCAACACCCTTTAAAGCGTTTTGAACTGCAACTAAATCAGTACCAAATTCTTCATTTGATTTTTTAAGCATGTCTAATGATTTTGCTGATTCTTCGGCTGTCAATCCCCAAGCATCGCTAATATCATCTATAGCTTGAACAACATCAGTATTTGCCTGCCCTGTAGTTTTCGCATAGTCTAAATAGGACTGTTGATACTTCTTTATCTCTTCAACACTCAACCCCATGCTTTTCTTTAATTCTGCTGCTGTTGCTACTATATCTTCCATGCTGTCTGTATTTGTTTTATATAAATCCTGCGCTAATTTTCGTATTTTTTCTACATCTTGAGCGTTTGCGCCTGTAGAAGCCTTAAATTTGCTCATCTGCTCATCTAAATCAGCAGTTGCTTTAATTCCTGCTGCAATTGTTCCTGCAATAGCTGTACCTATTGCTGCAAGTCCACCCACAACAGAAACTTTCAAAAAATCGGTTAAACCGCTTAATTTACCTTTAAGACCTTCTGCCTGCTGTTCTGCTTCCTTCATGCCTTTAGCAAATTTTTCATCATTTAATTCTATATTAAAACTGTAAGTCGCTAAATCAATGACTGACACATTACCCCTCCTTGTACAATTAATATTGTATTAAATCAGTGACCGAAGCCACTGTTCGACCCATTAAAATTCATTGT
>FWPV01001523.1_pt1 | contig 63568 bp, 69 predicted proteins | sample 2228371 | NCBI WGS metagenome assembly FWPV01 (sample SAMEA103939776, study PRJEB20133) | metagenome
GTCCTTCTCCCCGCTTGCGGGGAGAGCGACTGTCTTGGCCGTCAAGCGTTTTGCCATGGTTTTTCGTCCCGGATGATGGCGTTGAGGATGGTCAGCAGTTTGCGCATGGTGGCGACGACGGCGACGATTTTGGGCTTGCCTGCTGCGACCAGACGGTCGCGGAAGGCCTTGAGGACGGGATTGTGCCGGCTGGCGACGAGGGCCGCCATGAACAGCACGGCCCGCACCTTGCCGCGGCCTCCGCCGATGAAGCTCTTGCCTTTCCAGGTGCCGGATTGTCGGGTAAAGGGCGCGAGCCCCGCAAGGGACGCGATCTGCCGCCTGTCGAGGCTGCCCAGTTCCGGCATCTCTGCGAGAAGCGTGCGGGCGGTGGCCGGTCCGACCCCCGGCACCGATGTCAGCAACGCCATCAGCACCCGCCAGACGGGCGACTTGCGGATGTGGTCGTCAAGGTCCCTGTCGAGGCTTTCGAGCTCGCGCCGGAGCGCCGCCAGCAGGCGCTTGATGCTCTTCTGCGCCTCTTTCGCCAGGACCATCTTCGCCCGGTTCTCCTCGGCCACGATCATCTGGACGATCTGTCGCCGGCGCGCCACCAGCGCCGAAAGCGCCTGGGTTTCGGCATCCTTGAGCGGTCTGAGCTCGGGATTTGTCGCGGCCACGAAGGCTGCGATCACTGCTGCATCGATGGCATCGGTCTTGGCCCGGCGACCAAGCGCATGGGCATAGGCGCGGACCTGGGCCGGATTGACCACGACAACGGCAAACCCGGCTGCGGACAGTCCAGCCACAGCGGCCGTCTCGAAGCCGCCGGTCGCTTCGAGTGCGATCACCTCGGCCCCGATCGGCTCAAGCCGCGACACCAGATCGTCGATGCCGGCCTGCGTGTTCGCCACCTGAAAGACCAGACCGGACGGCGCCACGGCCACATCCAGGCGATCCTTCGACACATCGATCCCGACCACGATATCCATCTTATCCCATCCTTGCCTAAACGGACTTTGCCTGCGCAAGCGGCCCTGGCGACTGTTCGGGTTCGATGGAACGGCGGACGCAGACCCTTGCTCTCCCACGGGCTTGGTGTCCCAAAGGTGCATCGGTCTCCCATCCGCCACCGCATCAGGCATTACAGCGCTGAATGTGGCGTTTGGGAAGTTACAAAGGTGCCGGCAGGCGGATGAGGGGCAAACGAGCCAAGGCCCGGCGGCAAACGCCGTCAGACTGCGCGCGAGCCAAAGCCGAAGGGCGGGAAACCTTTCGCTTTAGCGCTTCAGGCTCCCCAGGATCCCGCGCACGATGGCGCGGCCGACGGAGCTTGCGACCGAGCGGGCGGCGCTCTTCATCGCCGCCTCGATGACGGTCTCGCGCTGATAGCCGGTCTTGCGCGTGGTGCTGCGCGTCGAGGCGCGGTCGTCGTCTTCGGCCTTGTCGCCGAAGCCCGGCAGCGTCCAGCGGCCTGCGGCGGAATCTTTGTCCTCGCCGCGGGCCTCGCGCTCCTCCGCGGCCCGGCGGGCGGCTTCGGCCTCGGCCGCCTTCTGCTCGCGGGCGGCCAGGATTTCATAAGCCGATTCCCGGTCGATATCCTTGTCATAGAGCCCGGCGACGGGGCTCAGGTTGAGAACGGCGCGCCGCTCGGCCTCGCTGATCGGGCCGGGGCGGCTCGACGGCGGGCGCACCAGCGTGCGCTCGACGATCGACGGCACGCCCTTGGCCTGAAGCGTCGAGACCAGCGCCTCGCCGATGCCGAGCGTGGTGATCGCGGTTTCGCAGTCGAAGGCCGGGTTGGGCCGGAAGGTGGTCGCCGCGGTCTTGACCGCCTTCTGCTCGCGCGGCGTATAGGCCCTGAGCGCATGCTGGATGCGGTTGCCCATCTGCGCGAGAACCGTTTCCGGCACGTCGAGCGGGTTCTGCGTGACGAAATAGACGCCGACGCCCTTGGATCGGATCAGGCGCACGACCTGCTCGATCCGCTCGATCAGCACTTTCGGCGCATCCTTGAACAGAAGATGCGCCTCGTCAAAGAAGAAGACCAGCTTCGGCTTGTCCGGATCGCCGACTTCCGGCAGCTCCTCGAACAGTTCCGACAACAGCCACAAAAGGAAGGTCGAATAAAGCCTGGGGTTCATCATCAGCTTGTCGGCGGCAAGCACCGAGATCGCCCCGCGGCCGTCATGGGTGGTGCGCATGATGTCGGAAATGGCAAGCGCCGGTTCGCCGAAGAAATGCTCCGCCCCCTGCTGCTCGAGCACCAGCAGGCCCCGCTGCAGCGAGCCGACGGAGGATTTCGAGATCAGCCCGAACTGGCTCGACAGCTCGCTTGCATGCTCGCCCATATAGTTCAGGAGCGCCTGCAGGTCTTTCAGATCAAGCAGCGGCAGATGGCCCTGATCGGCGATCTTGAAGGCGATGTTGAGCACGCCTTCCTGCGCCTCGGAGGCATCCATCAGCCGCGACAAGAGAAGCGGCCCCATTTCCGCGACCGTGGTGCGCACCCGGTGGCCCTGTTCGCCATAGAGATCCCAGAAGATCACCGGGAATTCCTGGTAGTCGAAATCGTCGAAGCCGATCTGCTTGGCGCGCTGCTCGACCCAGTCCTTCGGCTCGCCGATCCTGGCAATGCCCGAGAGATCGCCCTTGATGTCGGCGCAGAACACCGGCACGCCGGCATTGGAGAAGCTCTCGGCGAGGATCTGCAGCGTCACCGTCTTGCCGGTGCCGGTCGCCCCCGTGACGATGCCGTGGCGGTTGCCGTATTTCAGTTCGAGATATTCGCCCTTGTTGAGGCTGTCGTCGGGATTGCGGCTGGTACCGATATAGAGCTTTCCGTCTTCGAGCATGCGCCGCCGTCCCGTCCTTGCTGTGTGCCGGGTCTTCAAGACGGCAAATGGCCGCGCTTGCCCGTCATTCCCTGAATCGTCACCTTGCTGTTATAAGGATAGTGTGAAACATCGACAACAGCCGCAAGGCCGCACGCGCCGGCATGGAAGGCCGGGCGGGCAGGGGCCTCGCAAGGTTTTGCCGCCCGTCGGATCACTGCCGGGCGCGCGTCTTCGCCGGGGACAAATGCGCCGGCCGGCGGCGCGCCCGCTTGAGTTCGGATAAAACTTGAATTACGTTGACGTTAACGTCAAATTTGCACCAGGAGGCTCACCATGAACGAACTCGTAACCCGCATCGCCGACCGCGTCGGCATCGAACCGGCCGTCGCAGAAAAGTCGGTCGGCATGATGCTCGGCTTCCTGCAGCGCGAAGCTGCCGACGGCCCGGTTGCCAAGATGATCGAATCCGTGCCCGGCGCGCTCGACCTCGTCGCCAAGTACAATGGCGAAGGCGAAGGCAAGGGCCTGCTCGGCGGCCTGATGAGCGCGCTCGGCGGCGGCGGCATCATGGGTCTCGGCCAGCAGCTGATGGCCCAGGGCCTCGGCATGGGCGAAATCTCCAAGCTCGCCAAGGAAACCATGGCCGCCGCCCGCGAATATGCCGGCGACGACGTCGTCGACGAAGTCGTGGCCTCGGTCCCGGGGTTGTCGCAGTTCGTCTGAGACGGGCGGCAAGGATTGGATTGAAGAAGCCGCCGGAGCGATCCGGCGGTTTTTTTGTTGGGGGGAGGGGAGCAGAGTTGGCAAATGGCAGCTTCGCGCCTTCATTCGGGACTTTCACGCCGCCTTGCCTAATGCCCGAAAGCTGCCTTTAAGCTCGAAGGTTGCTGCCAGTGTCTCCCTCAGGAGCGCTTATGCAGCCCAGAAGCTGCGCCATTCATCAAAAAGCAATGAGATCGATCAGGTGAGTGAGCCCAGAAGTTGCATAAAGTTCGGCTTGTATGTAGCCCAGCTCGCCTGCGCGAACACCCCACATAGCATCTCACGAGCCGTTTCCTCGGACCGCTGGGTCTTCTGCTCTAGATAAGCGAGCAACTCGTTCTGCACTCGCTTGCATTCGTCACGTAGTGCCTTGTTCTGCAGAGCGCCATTATAAGTGGCTATGATCGAGGCGATGTGGAGTTGGTTGTCGACGAAGCGATGCCGGAGCTTGTTTTGGAACCCGTCTACATCGTTGGCAATGAAGCCGATAAGACCCACCTCGGGAGTAAATGGTAGATAGCTAATCTTGTTCGTCAGCTTTTGGAACTTCGCTAATTGCTTGTGGTTTTTGGACGTAGTCCATGCTTTCAGGTTCTCGTCCTTAACGTCCGCGTCAAGTATCGCCTGTTGCCTCACGTGCCCAGGCAATACGGCCCGGTTCTGATCGAGGAACATGACAACTTGCTGAAAACCACCAACCGGAATGGTTTTTAGAGTAGGGCGTTCAGTTGGGTCGGCATATCTCTCATCTGCGAAAAGAGTGAAGAAGGCTGTGACGATATCTCTCGCGAACACGTCTTCTACATACAGTACAATATCAGGAAGCGTTTCTTCGTCGGCGGCGATGTTGCCTAAAGCGTAAGTTGGGTAGCACCCGATAACTGGCCGGACCTCGCCGTCATCCTGCTTCTCTAAATATATTATCTGTTTTCTGTTGATTGTTTTCAGTAGAGTAACAGAATGCGTTGAGAATAGAATGGTCAGTTTTTTGACTTTGGCTTGATCTTCGAGGTAACGGAGCAGCTTGACCTGTGCTCGCGGATGCAGCGCCATCTCCAGTTCATCGATGATGATCATGCTGTTATTAGAGACTTCTGTGATCAACCTCAGGAGCTTTAATACGCATAGCTCGCCCAGGCTAAAGTGCTTCTCGGAATGATAAGTGTTGGGACTATTGGAGACATTGAGTACAAAAGCATCGTTGCCGGTACCTCGGCTCAGATTAATTGACCTGAGTGCAGTAAACTTCTGAGTGTCGAAAATGTCGTTCGCAGCGGCAATGATCGTTTGCTTTACACTGCGGATGCCTTTGGTGTCGAAATCCTCTTGCCGAGGTGTAATTCGTTCAGCAGTTGCTCCGATATAAGTAACTGAGGGATAGCCAAGCTTCTCGAATAGATTGGAATTTCTGCGTGGCCTCGGAGTCCAACGCTCACCTCGGTAGGCGTACTCCACTTTTTCGCCGCTAATCTCGTAAGTCACGGTGCCATTAGAGTGATTGTCCAACTGCGGCGAGACCAGTGATGTTGGAAAATGCACTTGGAAAGCGCTCGGGTAGTCAATGCGACGGAGGCACGCGAGGAGAGATGTCTTGCCAGCGCCATTACCCGCGGTAATGAGCCACACCCCTTGATTGGGTATCTCAAACCGCAGTTTCTTGATGTTGCGAAGATTACAAATTTCGATTGCGTCAACCAATTTCTTCCCCCAAGCGCATGACGAGAAATACTTCGACGGCGTCATTACCACAACCAACGTCTTGGCTAAAATAAACCTACTTCGGCGTCTGTCCGCTATAGACTGCGTACGGCTGTAAGGTTCCATTCTGCTCCCGGCCCCAAGTCGGTCAGTAATGGGGCGGAATTCCGCCCCTCCGCCCCCTCAATCCCACGCCGGCGCCAGATGCCCCGGGTTGACGATCCGCCCGTCGGGCCTGGCCAGCGCATGGATCGCGTCCATTTCCGCGCCGTCGAGGGAAAAGTCGAAGACGGCAAAGTTTTCGGCGAGCCGGCTTTCGGTCGCGGTTCTCGAAAGTGCCACCACGCTCTGCAGCTTGATAAGCCGGCACCCTGCCAACTTGCACACCACCTGCTTACCCCTTCTCTGCCAGCCACTCCCGCAACGCCGCGTTGATGCGCGATTGCCAGCCGGGACCGGTCTTGCGAAAACCGTCGAGCACGTCCTGATCCAGTCGAATCGTGGTCGAGACCTTCGGGCTTTCGCTCCTGGGCCGCCCAACGCGGACCGGTGTCGCGTCCAGCTTCTCGCGCCAGGGCGTCTGGCTGAGGTCAGGGGCGTCGTCCGGGTCCTGCCAGGCGTTCGCCATGGGCTTGTTGTTCGCGGTCATTGGCTTTTCTCATGCTGATAATGCGTTGATCGTCGCCGCGGGGCGTCCAGACGATGACCACCATTCGGCCGGCGAGAAATCCGATGGTGAAGAAGCGGGTTTCGCCGTAGTCGAACCGTTCGTCTTCGATCGTCAGATGCGGGCCATCGAAAACCTCGCCGGCAGCGGCGAAATCAAGACCGCGCTCGTCCAGTGTTTTCCAGCGCTTCTGTTCGTCGAAGACGATTGCCATTATTGTTACTACAAAAATGGATGCGAGCCAACACCAGAATGCCAACCGTCCTCGCCACAATCAAGGGCTGTGGTGCTGCCCCTCAATCCCACTCGGGCGCCAGGTGCCCCGGGTTGACGATCCGCCCGTCGGGTCTTGCCAGCGCATGGATCGCGTCCATCTCCGCGCCGTCGAGGGAAAAGTCGAAGACGGCGAAATTTTCCGCGAGCCGGCTTTCGGTCGCGGTCTTGGTCAGCGCCACCACGTCCTGCTGCTGGATCAGCCAGCGCAGCGCAACTTGAGCCGCCGTCTTGCCGTGGCGGGCGCCGATGTCCTGGAGAAGCTCGTCCTTCGGCACGCGGCCGTCGGCCATGGCGTAATAGGCGGTGACCGACATGCCGTAGGAGCGGGCGGCCGAGAGCACGGCCGTCTGGTCGAGATAGGGGTGGTATTCGATCTGGTTGGTGACGATCGGCGCCTTCGACAGCCGCACGGCCTCGCCCATCAGCGCGCAATTATAGTTCGACACGCCGATATGGCGCACCTTGCCGGCATCGACCAGCGCGTTCAGGCCCTCGATCTGTTCCTCGAGCGGCACCGGGCTCTGCGGCCAGTGCAGGAGAAGCAGGTCGACATGGTCGGTTTTCAGCCTCTTCAGGCTCTCGTCGACGGAAGGGCCCATGTCGGAGCGCGAGAACTTGTCGACCCAGACCTTGGTGGTCAGGAAAATCTCGCCGCGGGTAATGCCGGAGCGGATGATCGCCTCGCCGACCGCGTCCTCGTTGCCGTAGATCTGGGCGGTGTCGACATGGCGAAAGCCGGCTTTCAGCGCCAGCGGCAGCACGCGCAGCACGTCTTCCTGCGGCATGCGGAAGGTGCCGAAACCGAGGGCGGGAATAGGCGCGCCATGGGCGGTGACGTATTTCATGGGAAAACTCCTTTTGCCGGTTCGGCGAAAACAGGGGCGCGGCGCCAAACGGCGCGCCCTTCGCCTATTAGATGCGCCCTTTGCCGCCGGCTTCAAGGTGGTTTCTTGAGGCGCGCGGTCGCAGCATCAGGGGATCGGGCGCAGTGGCGGCGCGCCGAGCGCCCGCTGCTGCCGCCTTGTGGCGAGCGGTGCCGCTGGCGGTCACGGCGGGCGCCGCGCGTTTCTTTGCCCCGCTTGCGGGGGATGACGAACGCCTGAACTCGAGCGAAGGGCTGGCGGAGGGGCCGGCAGGCGGATCAAGGGCCGATCAGTCGCGAACGGCGATCCCGGCCTCGAGCGCTGCGGCGAGGAAGGCGCGGCGGGCGTCCTCGTCGCTCTTCTTGCCGGCCACCACGTCCATGCAGACGAGCAGCGCCTTGTCGAGCGCCGGGCCCTCCTCGAGCGGCCAGTCCTCGATCATCGCCCAGGACGCCGCTTCCGTGCTGTCGATCGTCACGTCCTCGCCCTCTTCGCCGAGCGCGAGGGTCACGGGCTTGGTCCAGGGCTTGCTCATCGGATGCGGCTTTCGGTCTCGTCTGACATCAGGAAAGCGGCGGGCCTTCAAAGCGGCCGGCCGCGGTGCGAAACGTTGCTCTAGAGCATTTCGCCGCAAAGTGCGACGCGCTTTTCGAGCAAGCGGGCCACAAATTCGGGCGCAGTCCCGTCAGGCCTTCACCGCCACCAGAAACAGGCGCGGAAAGCGCAAGAGCACCCGCCCGTCGGCCATTGGCGGATAGGCGCTTGCGATGCGGGCGGTATAATCGGCGAGAAAGGCGTCCCGCTGTGCCGGTCCGGCGGCGTCGAGATAGGGGCGAAGGCCGGTGCCCTTCACCCATTCGACGATCGCTTCGGCATTCGCCATCGGATGATAGTAGATCGTGTGCCAGACATCGACGCGCGCGCCCTTCTGCGTCAGCCGCTCGAGGCAGGCCGCGGGCGAGGGCAGGCGGGCGCGGCGCAGCCGTCCGCCGGCAAAGGCCGGGGCCCAGGGCCCGGCAGCCCCGCTCTCCTCCATCAGCAGATGGGTCGGCTCGTCGAGATTGTCCGGCATCTGTACGGCGAGAACCCCGCCGGGAGCGAGGTGATCGAGAAGCCGCTCCATCAGCCTCAACGGATCGGGCAGCCATTGCAGGACGGCATTGGCATAGAGCAGATCGGCCGGCCGGTCCGGCTGCCAGCTGGCGAGGTCGGCGGCAAGGAACGGCGTGTCCGGCAGACGGGCGCGCGCCTTCTCCAGCATGTCCGCATCGCTGTCGAGGCCCGCGACGGCCTCCGTTCCGAAACGCTCGATCAGCAGCTCGGTGGAATTGCCCGGCCCGCAGCCGAGGTCGAAGACGCGTTCCGCGTGATCGAGCGGCACCCGCGCCAAAAGCTCGCGCGCCGGCCGCGTGCGTTCTTCCTCGAATTTCAAATATTGCGTCGCGGACCAGGCCATCGTCTCGTCTCCTTGCGAAGGGCGGGTGAAGCCGACCGCACCCGACGTTCGCCCGTCCCTTTCTTGCGCCCGCGTCGCCTCAGAGGCAAGCGCGCCGCTCAGCCGATCCGGCCATTGCTGCGCATCAGGCCGATGAAGAACAGCCCGCCGGCAAGCCCGGTGATGATGCCGAGTGGCAGGTCCTGCGGCGGGATGATGATGCGCGAGACCATGTCGGCGCCGACGAGGAAGATCGCGCCGGCAAGCGCCGACAGCGGCAGCACCCGGCGGTAATCGCCGCCGACGGCAAAGCGCACGAGATGCGGCACCATCAGCCCGACAAAGGAGATGATGCCGGAAAAGGCGACGGCCGCGCCGGTCAGCAGCGCCGAGACGACGAAGACGACCATACGGAAGCGTTCGGCGGAAATGCCGAGCGTTGTGGCGTTCTCGTCGCCGAGCGTCATGGCGTTCAGCCGGCGCGCGTTCACCAGCAGATAGGCGCCGCACAGCAAAAGGGCGGCAAGCGGATAGGGCAAATGGCTCCATTGCGCCAGCCCCAGCCCGCCGAGCATCCAGAACACCACCATATGGGCGGCGCGCGGATCGCCGAGGAAAATGGCAAGGCTGCCGAGCGAGGAGATGACAAACGAGATCGCCACCCCGGTCAGCACCAGCCGGCTGGCATTGGTGGCGTGCGCGAAGCGGGCGGTCGCGACCACCAGGACCGTGCTGGCGAGCGCGCCGACGAAGGCGAAGAGCGGCAGCGTCGCAAGACCTAAGAACATACCGGTGTGCAGCAGCGCGATGATCGCCCCGAAGGCGGCGCCCGACGAGATGCCGAGCAGATGCGGGTCGGCAAGCGTGTTGCGGGTCACGGCCTGCAGCGCCGCCCCGACCAGCGACAGGCTGGCCCCGATCACCGCGCCGAGGATCACCCTGGGTAGCCGCACCTCCCAGACGATAGCGTCGCGTCCGGCCGACCAGTCGGCGACGATGCCGGGTGCGCCGAGATGGCGGGCGATCACCTTCCACACGGTCTCAATCGGAATGCCGGCGGCGCCGACACTGACGCCGACCAGCATGATGACGAGGAGGCCGAGCGTCAGCCCGGCCACCAGAAACGGCAGCGCATGGATCAGCGCATGGCGCGGACCCGCGACGAAGTGCCGGTGGCTCATCAGTCGGCCTTCGGATGGAAGGCGGCGGCGAGCGCCTTCACGGCCTCGACATTGCGCGGACCGGGTGTCGCCTCGGCATAGGGCAGCACCACGAAGCGGTTGTTCTTGACGGCGGGAATGTCCTTGAAGGCCGGGTTGTTGCGCATGAAGTCGGCCTTTTGCTCGGCGGTCACGTCGCCGTAGTCGACGATCACCACGACGTCGGGATTGCGCTCGATCACGCCTTCCCAGCCGACCGTGGTCCAGCTCGTCTCGACGTCGTCCATGATGTTCTTGCCGCCGGCCGCCTCGATCAGTGCGGTCGGCATGGCATAGCGCCCGGCGGTGAACGGCTTGTCCTCGCCCGAATCATAGACGAACACCTTCGGCACGGGCGCATTCGCCGGCACTTCGGCGATCGCCTTGGCGATCTCCGCCTTGTAGCCCGCAACCAGCGTCTCGGCCTTCTCCGCGACGCCGAAGATTTTGCCGAGATTGAGGATGTCGGTGTACATGTCCTCCATCGAGGACTTGTCCTTCTTCATGATGTGGATGCAGCTTTCGGTCAGCGCATAGACCTTGATGCCGAAGGGGGCGAGCGTGTCGGGAGTCACCTCGCCACCGACCTTCATGCCGTAGTTCCAGCCGGCAAACAGGAAGTCCGCATCGGCCCCCAGCAGCACTTCCTTGGTCGGCTGCTGGGGCGCGAGTTCCGGCAGGTCGCCGAGCCGGATCCGCAAGGCATCATCCATCTTGTACCAGCCGGAAATGCCGGAATAGCCGGCCATGTGTCCGGTCAGATCGAGGGCCAGCATCATCTCGGTGAGGTTGATGTCGTGCGAGACGGCGCGCTTCGGCGCGGCGTCGAAGGTGACGTCGCGGTCGCAGCTTTTCACCGTCACGGGAAAGCCGGAGGCAAGCGCGGTCGAGGCGGCGAGCGACAGAAGGGCGGCAAGGCAAAGGGAACGATGCATGAAATGTCTCCGTGGTTCAGAAAGGGCTGTCGAGGTGAAAGGAAAAGCGCGGCCGTCCGGTCTTCGGATGGCGTTCGACGGTGGTCTCCACCGCAAAGGTCTCGCGAATGGTCTCGGGCGTCAGCACCGCCATGGCCGGTCCGCAGGCGACCTTGCCGCCGTCGTGCATCTCCAGCACATGATCGGCATGGGCAGCCGCCAGTGGCAGGTCGTGCAGCGACACGATGACGGTGGTCGGAAGGTTCGACAGCAGCGCCAGCACTTCCAGCTGGTGGCGGATGTCGAGATGGTTGGTTGGCTCGTCGAGAATCAGAAGGTCCGGCTTCTGCACCAGCGCCTTGGCGATCATCGTGCGCTGTTTTTCGCCGCCCGACAGCGAGGCGAAATTGCGCGCGGCCAGATGCGTGAGCTTCATCAGCGACAGCGCGTCGCCGATCGCGGCATAGGCGGCCTTGCGGTTGCGGCTTTCGGCGTGCGGGGTCAGCCCGAGTTCGACCACTTCGGCAACCGTCAGCCCGAAATCGCCGGCCGGCTCCTGCAGCACGGTCGCCACGCGGCGGGCGACGTCGCGCAGCGGCAATTGCCACAGATCGCAGCCGTCGAGACTGACCTGCCCGGACAGCGGGCGATTGAAGCGGTAGAGGCAGCGCAAGAGGCTTGATTTTCCCGCGCCGTTCGGACCGACGATCGCCAGCATTTCGCCGGCATCGACGGTGAAGTCGAGATCGCGGATGATCGGCTGCTGGCGGCTCGGACCCCAGGTGAGGCCTTCGACCTTGAGCGCGGCGGGTCTAGGTCCGTAAAGGGATGCCGCCAGTTCCATCGCGCGCCTCCGCGGTCATGCGGGGGCCTGAGCGAGATCCGGTCGGGCAAGAAGCAGCAGTATAGGTCGCAATCGCCATCGTCGTTTCCCTTGGCACACCCCGGCCAGGTTTCGTTGATCGTCGATGGCAGGTCTCCTGGCTTGCGGGTCATCGCGCTCCCGGGCCTTCCCAGCCTTTCGGCCAGTGGCATGTCCGGTCGAGCTCGCCGCTCACAGTTGCGGGGGCAGCCACGGTTTTGCGCCCTGATGGGTACGTCGCACCGTGTTCCCTTTTAATTCCTCGGGACGCCAGTCCTTGGGAAACCTTCAACGAGAGCTGACGTAACGATGTTACCCAGCGGCGTCAATGCGCAAAATCCGGTAGTGGCGATGCCGACCTCGGCCGCGGTGATCGAAGGCCGTCAGAGGCTCGCGAGATTGGGCAGGATGAGATCCGGCCCGTGGTCGCCGTATTCGTCCGGCAGGTCGAGCCGGTTGATCCACACCGTGCGGAAACCGAATTTCTGCGCGCCGGCCACGTCCCAGCGATTGGACGACTGGAAGGATACCGCATCCGGATAGAGCCGGTATGCCGTCGTCACCATGTCGTAGACCTGCGGCGCGGTCTTGTAGGCACGGATGGCATCGACGGAAAAGACGTCGTCGAGCACCATGTCGAGGGCGGCGTTCTTCACTGCGGCATCGAGCATTTGCGGCGAGCCGTTGGAGAGGATGGCGAGCTTGGCGCCACGGCCCTTCAGCTCCTTGAGGACCGCCGGCACTTCCGGATAGCAGTCCAGCGTCCAGTAGGCGGACAACAGATCGCCGCGCAGGCTGCGATCGACGCTCGGAAAACGCTTGAGCGTATAGTCGAGCGCCTCTTCGGTCAGCTGCCAGAAGTCGCGATAGCTGCCCATCAGCGTGCGCACCCAGGAATATTCCAGCTGCTTGGCCCGCCACATTTCGGAAAAGCGCTGATGCTCGGGCCCGGCCCGCTCGGCATGGCGGCGCACCGCCGCATGCACGTCGAACAGGGTGCCATAGGCATCGAAGACATAGGCCGCCGTGGACATCATTCCTCCCGCGAAGAGACTGTGAGTGTGATAGGACGCGGGCGAGGGAACGGCAAGGTGCGGAACCGACACTTCCGTCGCGGTCGCCCACTTCAGCGCGCCGCGACCTCCTCGGCTCTCAAGCCCGCGACCTCATGGTCGATTTCGCTCAGCGCCCGGTCGAGATGGCCCTCGAATACCAGCGTCGCCTCCTCTGGCACGATGGTAATCTGCGGCGGGCCGTAGATCCTGACATGCAGCGACTGCGAAAGCCCCTCGTCGAGACCGCGGCGCAGGAGATCGATGTAGCGCGTGCCGTGGCCGGTGATGACGATCGGCATGTTCTCGTAAAGGCTCAACACCCGCGAAAGCCCCTGGCCGAGCGCCAGCCCCGCCTGGCGGAAGGCGTATTCCGACATGCGGTGGCCCTGGCGCGCCCGGTTGGCGATCTTGTCCATCTCGGTGAGCGGCACGAACTTGGCCGGGATCGTGTCGGGCGGCACTTCGAAGGCGGTCCGAAGGATGCCGTAGAAGCCGGCCGAGGCCTCGACGCAGCCGATCGAGCCGCAGCGACAGAGCTTGCCGTCGGCGGCGTTGAGCATATGGCCGAAATTGGGGGCGCTGACCTCGAGTTCGCCCGAATGCCCGCGCCTGGCGATGCCAAGCCCGATCGAGTGGCCGAGCGACAGGGTGGCGAGCGCGTGGAACGGCCGGTCTTCGTCCTTGTCGGCGCGAAGGCCGAGCGCATGGGCAACCAGCAGCGTCTCGTTGTTGAGGCGGATCCGCGTCTCAGGCGACACCCCGAGGCTCGTGGCAAAGTCGATCTCCGACCGTCCGAACACCGGCGACCATAACAGCCGCGAGCCTCCGGCATCGACCATGCCCTTGGAGCTGATCGAGACGGCGGCGATGCGCTGCGGCTCCAGCCGCGAGCGGCCGGCCATGCGCGCCAGCGCCTCGCGGAACCCGGCCATGAAGGCCTCGGGTGAGGGGGTGTCATGGTCGCGCGGCTCGTCGAAGCGGTCGATCAGCGTGCCGGTATAGTCGGCCAGCGAATACTGCACGCTGTCGGAGGAGATGCGCGCGGCGATCAGATAGCTGAAATCGCGCCTGCGCCCGAACAGCACGCGCGGCCGGCCGCGTCCGCCGGTCGCCGGCTGCTCGTGCCGCTCCAGGGCACCGATCCGCTCGAGTTCGGCGGTGATCGCCGAGACGGTGGCCGAGGCAAGACCGGTGGCGGCGGCAATGTCGGTATGGGCAAGCGCGCCGTGGCGACGCAAGGCCGAGAGCACCAGCGCGCTGTTCTGCTGACGCACCATTTCGGTGCTCGATTTCGTCAGCATGGCCGCCGTCCGTTCATCATCGTCCTTCTCGATAGACCTTCAGCAAGAGCATCAGGCCGTGCCGTTTTGCAAGCCCTCCGGGGCCGTGTTGACAGCCCCGAAATCTTCTGACATTTATTTTCTCGACTGTCGAGAAAAACCAAAGGCCACCTTGGCCGGGGCAAGGCAGTATTCTTGGACGGGCCGCTTAGGGGGTGAACGGGAGGTTTGCCGGCGTGCCGCGTCCTTTCAAAGGGAGGCTTGAATGAAATCCGTCTTGAAGCTGATGGCGTGCGCCGCCGTCATCACCAGCCTGCACACCGTCGCCAACGCCAAGGACCTCGTGGTCGGCGTATCCTGGTCCAACTTCCAGGAAGAGCGCTGGAAGACCGACGAAGCCGCCATCAAGGCAGCGCTCGAGGCCTCCGGCGACAAATACATCTCCGCCGACGCCCAGTCGTCTGCCGCCAAGCAGCTGACCGACGTCGAAAGCCTGATCGCCCAGGGCGCCAATGCGCTGATCGTGCTGGCGCAGGATTCCGACGCGATCGGCCCGGCCATCGAAAAGGCCGCTGCCGAAGGCATTCCGGTCGTCGGCTATGACCGCCTGATCGAGAACCCGGCCGCCTTCTACATCACCTTCGACAACAAGGAAGTCGGCCGCATGCAGGCCCGCGAAGTGTTCAAGGTGAAGCCGGAAGGCAATTACGTCTTCATCAAGGGCAATTCCGCCGACCCGAACGCCGACTTCCTGTTCGCAGGCCAGATCGAAGTGCTGAAGGAAGCCATCGACGCCGGCAAGATCAAGAATGTCGGCGAAGCCTATACCGATGGCTGGAAGCCGGAAAATGCCCAGAAGAACATGGAGCAGTTCCTGACCGCCAACGACAACAAGGTCGACGCGGTCGTCGCCTCGAACGACGGCACCGCCGGTGGCGCGATCGCGGCTCTGACCGCCCAGGGCCTGGCCGGCTCCGTTCCGGTCTCCGGTCAGGACGCCGATTTCGCGGCGCTGAACCGCGTGGCGCTCGGCACCCAGACCGTGTCGGTGTGGAAGGACAGCCGTGAACTCGGCAAGCGTGCCGCCGAGATCGCGGTCGAGCTTGCCGGCGGCAAGAAGATGACCGAGATCGAAGGTGTCACGACCTTCAACGGCGGCCCGAAGGGCGTCGAAATGCAGTCGGTCTTCCTGGCCCCGCTGCCGATCACCAAGGACAACCTGAACGTCGTCATCGACGCCGGCTGGATCACCAAGGAAGCCGCCTGCCAGGGCGTCGCCGCGGGTTCCGTCGCAGCCTGCAATTGACGTCGACCTGACCTGACGGCCTCATGATCCGCTGAGACGTCGCGGCCTTTTTCGACAAGGTCGCGACGTCGCTTCGGATTGGGGGAGGCCGGGTGCCGTGGCCGCGAAAGCGGCCTTGGTGCCCAATCAAGGGATTACCAAGAGTGGGAGAACGGCACGGCATGGCCGATATCACGAATACCACGCAGGCCGCACGCGCCGGCGCGGGCGAAAACCCGGTGAAGCGCTTTTTCCGCGCCACCGAGATCGACACCCGCCTGCACGGCATGATCGGCGCCATGCTGATCATCTGGGTCGGCTTCAACATCATTTCCGGCGGTCTGTTCCTGACGCCGCGCAACCTGTGGAACCTGTCCGTGCAGACCGCCTCCGTCGCCGTCATGGCGACCGGCATGGTCCTGGTCATCGTCACCCGCAACATCGACCTTTCCGTCGGCTCGGTGCTCGGTTTCGTCGGCATGTTCATGGGCGTGCTGCAGGCCGAGTTCCTGCCGCAGATCCTCGGCTTCGACCATCCGCTCACCTGGATCATCGCGCTCGTCGCCGGCCTCGTCCTCGGCGCAGCCATCGGTGCGCTGCACGGCGTCATCATCGCCTTCCTCAACGTGCCGTCCTTCATCGTCACGCTCGGCGGCCTGCTGGTCTGGCGCGGCGCCACCTGGTTCGTCACTTCGGGCCGCACGGTCGCGCCGATGGATGCGACCTTCCGCCTGATGGGCGGCGGCACCGATGGCTCGATCGGCGCGACCGCGAGCTGGGTGGTCGGCGTCATCGCCTGCCTGGCGATCGTCGCCACGCTCGTCAACTCGCGCAAGCAGCGCCGCCGCTTCGGCTTTCCGCTGCGCCCGATCTGGGCCGAATATTTCCTCACCGGCATCAGCTGCTTCCTGGTGCTCGCGACCGTTGCCGTGTTCAACAACTATCCCTGGCCGGTGGCGATTGCCCGCAAGTTCGCCGATGCCAACGGCATCGCCTGGCCCGACGGCGGCCTGTTCATCTCGCACGGCATCGCCATTCCGGTGTTGATCGCCATCGGCGTCGGCATCGTCATGACCTTCATCTCGACCCGCCTGCGCTTTGGCCGCTACGTCTTTGCAATCGGCGGCAATCCGGAAGCCGCCGAGCTGGCCGGCATCAAGACGCGTTGGGTGACCGTCCGGATCTTCGCGTTGATGGGCATGCTGTGCGCCATCGCCGCGGCGATCTCCACCGCTCGCCTCAATGCCGCGACCAATGCGCAAGGCGAACTCGACGAACTCTACACCATCGCCGCGGCCGTCATCGGCGGCACCTCGCTCTCGGGCGGCATGGGCACGGTCGCCGGCGCCATGCTCGGCGCGCTCGTCATGCAGTCGCTGCAGTCGGGCATGGTGCTGGTCGGCATCGATACGCCCTTCCAGCGCATCGTCGTCGGCGTCGTTCTCGTCGTCGCCGTCTGGCTCGACACGATCTACCGCGCGCGGGCGAGATAAGAGGAATTCATCATGACTGACAAACGCACTCCGCTCGTGGAAATGAACAATGTTTCCATCTCGTTCGGTGGTATCCACGCGGTCGAAAACGCCTCGGTCGATCTTTATCCGGGCGAGGTCGTCGCCCTGCTCGGCCATAACGGCGCCGGCAAGTCGACCCTGATCAAGATCCTGTCGGGCGCCTATCGCCGCGACGCAGGTGAGATCCTGATCGATGGTGCACCGGCGGACATCAACAACCCGCGCGACGCCAAGAAATACGGTATCGAGACGATCTACCAGACGCTCGCGGTTGCCGACAATGTCGATGCCGCCGCCAATCTCTATCTCGGCCGGGAACTACGCACCCCCTGGGGTACGCTCGACGACGTCGCGATGGAGGCCAAGGCCCGCGAGGTCATGGGGCGGTTGAACCCCAATTTCCGCCGCTTCAAGGAGCCGGTGAAAGCGCTCTCCGGTGGCCAGCGCCAGTCGGTGGCGATCGCCCGCGCCATCCTGTTCGACGCCCGCATCCTGATCATGGACGAGCCGACGGCCGCACTTGGACCGCAGGAAACCGCCCAGGTCGGCGAACTGATCCAGCAGCTGAAGCGCGAGGGCCTCGGCATCTTTCTCATCAGCCACGACATCCACGACGTCTTCGACCTCGCCGACCGCGTCTTCGTAATGAAGAACGGCAAGGTGGTCGGCCAGGCGCGCACCCAGGACGTCACCAAGGACGAGGTGCTCGGCATGATCATCCTCGGCAAATGCCCCCCCGGTGCGATCCCGGGCCCAGGCGCGATGCAGGTGGCGTGAGTTTGGGGGGACTCCTCTCCCCCTTGAGGGAGAGGAAGCAATTTCAGCATCTTAGCTTCAGCTAAGTGCTAGAAATTGCAGGTGAGGGGGCTCCTTTTACCACGCAGCGCCCGCCCCCCTCATCTGCGAAATCTGGCACTTAGCTTACGCTAAGACGCCGATTTCGCTTCTTCTCCCTCGACGGGGAGAAGAAGGCCACGGCGCCCGACATATTCCTCCTCTCCCCCCCTTAAGGGAGAGGAAGCAATTTCAGCATCTTAGCTTAAGCTAAGTGCTAGAAATTGCAGGTGAGGGGGATGCGTTGGGCCCGCCGTCCCACCCCCGTCAAAACCGCGTGATCACGCTGATGCCGAGATCCGTCGTGCGGTCCATGGCGACCAGCGCCGGGACCGCTTGCTCGAGCGTAATCTCCCGCCCGATCAGGCGCTTGGGGTCGAGCTTGCCGTCCGCCATCATCGACAGCATGGCGTCGTAGCGCCAGGCCTGCATGCCGTGGCTGCCGTAGATTTCCAGCTCGTGGCCGATCACCTGTGCCATCGGGATCTGCGGCGTCGCATGGTCGGCGAGCATCAGGCCGACCTGCACATGGCGACCGCGGCGGCGGAGATTCTTGATCGAGTTGAAGCAGGTGACCGGCGAGCCGAGCGCGTCGATCGAGACATGCGCGCCACCTTGCGTGATCTCGCGCACCGCGCCGGCGACGTCGTCGGTCTCACGGGCATTGACGGTCGCAACCGCACCCAGCGTGCGGGCAAAGGCGAGCTTCTCCTGCGAAATGTCGATGGCGATCGGATGGGCGCCGAGCGCTGCGGCAATCATGATCGCCGACAGCCCGACGCCGCCGCAGCCATGCACCGCCACCCATTCGCCGCCGCGCACCTTCGCCTGGTCGGTGACCGCCCGAAACGAGGTGGCAAAGCGGCAGCCGAGGCTGGCGGCGGTGGCGAAATCCACACTCTCCGGCAGATGCACGAGGTTCTGCTCGGCAAAGTCGATGGCGACATATTCGGCAAACGAGCCCCAATGGGTGAAGCCCGGCTGGAACTGTGCCTCGCAGACCTGCTGGTTGCCGGAGCGGCATTCGCCGCACCGTCCGCAGCCGGAAACAAAGGGTACGGTCACCCGGTCGCCGACCTTGTAGCGCATCACGCCGCGGCCGGTGGCGGCGATCACCCCGGCCAGTTCATGGCCCGGCACATGCGGCAGGCGGATGTCCGGATCATGACCCATCCAGCCATGCCAGTCGCTGCGGCAGAGCCCGCTCGCCTCGACCTTGATCACGACGCCGTTTTCGGTCGGGGTCGGATCGGGGACAACCCGGATCTCCGGCGTCTGTTCGAAGGCTTCATAATACATGGCGCGCATGGGTCGTCTCCGGAAAGCGGGGCAAATCTCGCCCGGAACCTAGCGCAGCGGGCAGGGATTGGGGCATGACTATTTTTGATCGATTTATTCACCCCAGTGCTGGTTTTTCCGGATAAAGCGGAGACAGCGAAAGACAAGAAACGAGGAGAAGCCGATGGCTGTCGATACTTCCGCCCGCAGCACCACCTGGACCTATGTCGACGGAGAGTGGATCTTAGGCAACCCGCCGCTGATCGGTCCGGTGTCCCATGCGATGTGGCTGGGCTCGACCGTATTCGACGGCGCCCGCTGGTTCGACGGCATCGCGCCGGATCTTGACGCCCATTGCCGCCGCGTCAACCGCTCGGCGGTCAACATGGGCATGTCCGCCACGGTCTCCGCCGAGGAGATCGAGCGCCTCGCCTGGGAAGGCGTGAAGAAGTTCGACGGCAAGACGGCGATCTACATCAAGCCGATGTACTGGGCCGAACATGGCATGCCCGGCTCCGTCGTCGCCGCCGATCCGGCCTCGACCCGGTTTGCCCTCTGCCTGTTCGAAGCGCCGATGCACACCGCCCAGCCGCATTCGCTGACGCTGTCGCCCTTCCGCCGCCCGACGCCGGAATGCGCCATGACCGATGCCAAGACCGGCAGCCTCTATCCCAATTCCGGCCGCATGATCCTCGAGGCCCGCGCCCGCGGCTTCGACAACGCCCTGGTGCGCGACATGAACGGCAATGTCGTCGAGACGGCGTCCTCCAACGTCTTCATGGTCAAGGACGGCGTCGTCTTCACGCCGGCCGCCAACCGCACCTTCCTCGCCGGCATCACCCGCGCCCGCGTCATCGGCCTTCTGCGTGAGGCGGGCTATGATGTGCGCGAAGTGACGCTGTCGGTCGAGGATTTCATGAACGCCGACGAGATCTTCACTTCGGGCAATTATTCCAAGGTCGCCCCGGTCAACAAACTCGACAGCCGCGAGCTGCAGGAAGGCCCGGTCGCCCGCAAGGCGCTGGAACTCTACATGGACTGGGCGAAGTCGACACGGATCGGCTGAGGGTCGCCGGTCTCTGCCCGATCTCCCCCCTTGAGGGGGAGATGTCACGAAGTGACAGAGGGGGGTAACCTCCACTCTCGGTGCCTGCGGCAACACCCCCCTCTGCCCTGCCGGGCATCTCCCCCTCAAGGGGGGAGATCGATCCCGTCGACCGGTCGCGCCAGATTGCCCCCGGTTGCTCTCGTTCGATCGCTTCGGCGCCATGACCTTAATCTCGTCGGCAATATGCCTGCCGACCCACATCCACTCCTGAATCAGAGAGGACCGGCAGGGAAGGGACGATCACCGCGCGGTCTGATCTCCCCCCTTGAGGGGGAGATGTCACGAAGTGACAGAGGGGGGTGGCCCCCCACTCTCGGCGCCTGCGGCAACACCCCCCTCTGCCCTGCCGGGCATCTCCCCCTCAAGGGGGGAGATCGGCCCCATTGCGAGGCGATGAGGGGGCCGAGTGTGCGGCAATCGAGTGGCTGCGCGCCCCCTCATCCGGCCCTCCGGGCCACCTCGCTGCCACCGACACCTGCGGCGAAGCGCCCCTTTGCAATAAAGACAAATCTTCATATATATGAAGAAACGTTTCTTTTGCTGGAGGTCTCTGTGGCCAAAATCACCGTTCTCGGCTCCGGATTCGGGGCGCTCACCACCATTCGGGAACTGCGCCGCAATGGCGTCGAGGGTGAAATCACGGTGATCTCGCCGCGCGACGAGCTGCATTACCTGCCGAGCTCGATCTGGCTGCCGGCGGGCCTGCGCAAGGGTGCTTCGCTGAAGATCCCGCTGTCGAACTTCTTCGCCGAGCATCGGGTGCGCCACGTCAAGGCGTCGGTGACCGGGCTTTCCGGCGACGGCCGCGTGGTCAAGACCGATGCCGGCGAGTTTTCCAACGACCAGCTGGTGATCGCCACCGGCGGCCGTTTCATCCGCAAGCTGCCGGGCATCGAGCATGCGCTGATCCCCTGCGAGGGCATCGCCGTCGGCGAAGAGATTGCCCGGCGGCTGGAGGCGATGACGGCCGGCACGATCGCGGTCGGCTTCGGCGCCAATCCCAACGAGCCGGGTGCCGTGCGCGGCGGTCCGATGTTCGAATTCCTCTTCATCATCGACAGCCTGCTGCGCCGTCAGGGACGGCGGGAACGTTTCAAGCTGATCTTCTTCAATCCCTCGACCCGGCCCGGCCAGCGGCTGGGCGACAAGGCGGTTGACGGCCTGTTGAAGGAAATGGCGCGGCGCGGCATCGAGACGAAGCTCGGCCACAAGATGGTGCGCTTCGAGGCCGACAAGGTGGTGACTGAAGGCGGAGAGTTTGCCGCCGATCTCATCCTCTTCATGCCGGGGCTGACCGGCCCTGCCTGGCTTGCCGAGGCCGATCTGCCGCTCTCCCCCGGCGGCATGATCGCGGCCGACGAGAAGTGCCGGGTCAAGGACCGTCCGGGCGTCTGGGTGGTCGGCGACAGCGGCTCTTTCCCCGGTCCCGACTGGCTGCCGAAGCAGGCGCACCAGGCCGACCTGCAGGCCAAGGCTGCCGCCGAAAACATCGCCGCCGTGCTGAAGGGCGGGGCGCCAACGGTCGACTTCAAGCCGGAACTGATCTGCATCGTCGACATGCTCGACAGCGCCATGCTGGTCTACCGCAGCGAGAAGCGCGGCTTCCTCGGTCCGAAGATGAAGGTCTTCCATTGGCTGAAGCGCTATTTCGAGAGCCATTACCTGCGCGTCTATCGCTGATCGTCGAGCCGCGATTGCGGCTTGATCGGATGCGCCTGCCTCTCTATCTCTCGGTGGATCGTTTGATGATTTCCTCGAAGAAGGAAGGCCTTCCCTTGTCCGTCTTTTCCCATCTGCCGAAGCCCCCCGTCGCCGAGAAGAAACCGGTTTCCGACACCCGCCACGGCATCACCCGCATCGACGACTATGCCTGGATGCGGGCCGACAACTGGCAGGCCATGTTCAAGGACCCGAGCCTGCTGGATGCCGGGCTGCGCAGCCATCTGGAGGCGGAAAACGCCTATATGGACGCGGCCATGGCCGACACGAAGGAATTGCAGAAACAGCTCTTCGCCGAGATGAAGGGCCGCATCAAAGAAGACGACTCGTCCATTCCGATGAAGGACGGTCCCTATGCCTACGGCACGGCCTATGTGACCGGCGGCGAGCAGCCGCGCTATTTCCGCATCCCGCGCGACGCCGACCACAAGGACGAGGCGAACCGCAAGCTTCTGCTCGACGGCGACAAGGAAGCCGCGGGCAAGGACTATTTCCGTCTCGCCGGCCTCGATCACACCAGCGACCACGCCTTCGGCCTCTGGGGCTATGACGACAAGGGCTCGGAATATTTCACCCTGCGCATCCGCAATCTCGAAACCGGCGAGGATCTGGCCGACGTGGTCGAGAACACCGGCGGCGGCGGTGCCTGGGCGCCGGACGGCAAGAGCTTCTTCTACACGTTGCAGGACGAGAACCATCGCCCGTCAAAAGTCTTCCACCACATTGTCGGCCAGCCGCAATCGGCCGACCGGCTGGTCTACGAGGAAAAGGATCCCGGCTTCTTCATGGGCGTCGGCGGGTCCTTGCTCGACGACTTCATCTATCTCGACATCCACGACCACGAGACGTCGGAATACCGCATCCTGTCGACGAAGGACCTGACGGCCGAGCCGATGCTGGTCGCCGGGCGCGAGGAGGGCGTCGAATATTCGCTGACCGAAGGTGGCGACGTCTTCTACATCCTCACCAATGACGGCGACGCCAAGGACTTCAAGATCGTCGAGGCACCGGTGACAGCACCGGGCAAGGAGAACTGGAAGGAAGTCGTTCCCCACACGCCGGGCCTCCTGATCCTCAACCATATGGCCTTTGCCCGTCATCTCGTCTGGCTGCAGCGTCGCAACGGCCTGCCGGAAATCATGATCCGCGACCGCAAGACGGGCGAGGAACACGCCATCGCCTTTGCCGAGGAAGCCTATTCGCTCGGCCTACAAGGGGCGGCCGAATATGACACCGACGTCATCCGCTTCTCCTATTCCTCGATGACGACGCCAAGCCAGCTCTTCGACTATAATATGGCGACCCGCGAGCGGGTGCTCTTGAAAACCCAGGAAGTGCCCTCGGGCCACAATCCGGATGACTACGTGACCCGCCGCGTGCTGGCGCCGTCCCATGACGGCATCGAGGTGCCGGTGACGCTGCTGTATCGCAAGGATACCGCCCTCGACGGCTCGGCCCCCTGCCTGCTCTATGGCTACGGCGCCTATGGCATCACCATCCCCGCCGGTTTCTCGACCAATGCGCTGTCGCTCGCCGATCGCGGCTTCGTCTATGCCGTTGCCCATATCCGTGGCGGCAAGGACAAGGGCTATGCCTGGTACGACGACGGCAAGATGGAAAAGAAGGAAAACACCTTCAAGGACTTCATCGCCGCTGCCGATCATCTGGTGAAGGAGCGCTTCACGGCTTACGACAAGATCATCGCCGAGGGCGGTTCCGCCGGTGGCATGCTGATGGGCGCGGTTGCCAACATGGCGCCGGAAAAATTCGCCGGCATCATCGCCGCCGTGCCCTTCGTCGATGTGTTGAACACCATGCTCGACGACACCCTGCCGCTCACCCCGCCGGAATGGGGCGAATGGGGCAATCCGATCGAATCCGAAGAGGAATACAACTGGATCGCCGCCTATTCCCCTTACGACAATGTCGGGGCCAAACCCTATCCGCCGATCCTCGCGCTCTCCGGCCTCACCGATCCGCGCGTCACCTACTGGGAGCCGACCAAGTGGATCGCGAGACTGCGTGAAAAGGCACCGGACGCCGGCCCCTTCCTGCTGAAGACCAACATGTCTGCCGGCCACGGTGGCAAGTCCGGCCGCTTCCAGCGCCTGGAAGAGATCGCGTTTGAATATGCCTTCGCGATCAAGGTGGCGGGGAAGATGTGAGGAGATGAGCCGTGAACTGTAGTTCACGGTTCGTTTGACGGCGATCGTTTTGTGAACTAGAGTTCACGAATGATCGAGATCCGTCAGCATCCCGATTTCGCCGTCTGGCTGCGCAAGTTGAGGGATCGGCAGGCGCAGACCCGCATCGCCATTCGTCTGGTGCGGATGCAGTCGGGGCTGCTGGGAGACGTCAAGTATTTCGGCGGCATCGGCGAGGTCCGGATCGACTACGGACCCGGTTACCGCCTCTATTTCGTCAAGCGCGGCGAGGCGATCATCATTCTCCTGTGCGGCGGCGACAAGGCGACGCAGGGGAGAGACATTCGCCGCGCCATGGAACTGGCCAAGGACGTATGACATGCCCACGGAAACCATTCCCTTCGACGCCTCGGAATTTTTTGCTGATGCAGAGGCGCAGGCGGCACTTCTGACGGATGCCTTTGAAAGCGGTGATGCTGGCCATATCGCAAACGCCCTTGGCATCGTCGCCAAGGCCAAGGGAATGACGAGTGTCGCCCGCGAAGCGGGCGTCACGCGCGAGGCGCTCTACAAGGCCTTGAGCGAACGCGGCGATCCCAAGTTTTCGACCGTCCTCGGCGTCGCGCGGGCTCTGGGGCTGAAGCTGACCGTCACGCCGATGTCTAGCGCGGCGGAATAGGGGACTCATGCCCGTCTTCGTCGCGCTCCTCCGTGCCATCAATGTCGGCGGCACCGGCAAGCTGCCGATGGCCGATCTGAAGGCGCTGGCCGAAGGTCTCGGCTTTGCCGAGGTCACCACCTACATCCAGTCCGGCAACCTGATCTTGCGCGACGGTGGCGAACCGACGGCGATCGCAGCCCGGCTCGATGCGGCGCTCGGCGACCGTCTCGGCAGGCCGCCGGGCGTCTTCCTGCGCCAGCCGGCGGATCTTTCCGATATCATCGACGCCAATCCGTTCCGTGCCATGCCTGCCAGCCGGGTGCTGGTCAGCTTCTTTCGCGACGCCGTGCCCGACGCGGCCTTCGCCGGTCTGGTGGCGCCGGATGGCGAGGAGGTGGTTGCACGGGGCCGGGAAATCTTCATCCACTATCCGATCGGCTCGGGCCGCTCGCGGCTGAAACTGCCGATCCTGAAAGAAGGCACGTCGCGCAACGTCAACACGGTCGGCAAACTGGCCGATCTGGCCTTCAAACGGGAGATGTCGTGATGAGCCGAACCTGGTGGCTGGCGGTGCGGATGATGAAACGGCTGTGGTTCCGCGCCACGCTTTTTGCGCTGATCGCGGTCGTTACCGCTGTCGTCGGCATTGCCGTTGGCCCCTATATTCCCGACCGCCTGTCCGACCTGATCGGCGCCAAGGCGGTCGATGCCATTCTCACCATCCTCGCCTCCAGCATGCTGGCGGTGACCACCTTCTCGCTCTCCACGCTGGTTTCCGCCACCAATGCAGCGGCCAATAGCGGCACGCCGCGCGCCATCAGCCTGATTCTGCAGGACCGCACCGCGCAGACGGCGCTTTCGACCTTTCTCGGCGCCTTCCTGTTCTCCCTGGTCGGCCTGATTGCCCTCAATACCGGTCTTTATGGCGGCGGCGGCCGTCTGGTCCTGTTCGCCGTGACGCTGGTGGTGATCGTGCTGATCGTCACCATGCTGCTGCGTTGGATCGATCATCTTGCGGGGCTCGGCAATGTCGGCGAGACGATTCGGCGTGCGGCGGAGAGGGCGGCCGAGGCCATCCGGCTCAACCGCGACCATCCGGCCCTTGGCGGCCGGATCGCAGTCCCGATTCCGCCCGGCGCCATTGCGGTCCGCCAGCCGGAGATCGGCTTTCTGCAACACCTCGACATGGGACACCTGCAGCGGCTGGCCGAGCAGCTCGAGACCAGGATCCATGTGATCCAGAGACCCGGCGAATTATGTTCGCCAGCGCGGCCCGTGCTCTATGTCGAGGTAACCGAAGGTTGGGGCGACGACGCGGAGGGCCTTAAGGCAGCCCTGAGCCGGGCGTTCACCATCGGCGAATCGCGCAGCTATGATCAGGATCCCCTGTTCGGCCTGACCGTGCTTTCGGAGGTTGCCTCGCGAGCCCTTTCGCCGGGCATCAACGATCCTGGCACGGCGATCGACGTCGTGGCCCAGCTTGCGCGGCTCCTGTCCCGCGCCGCATCGCCGCCGGGTGCTGCTGATCGGACGCCACAGGATGGCGCAGAGCCGCAGTACCCGCGGGTCTTCCTGCGGCCCATCGATCCCGCCGACCTGATCGAGGTCGCCTTTCTCGCTATCTCGCGCGACGGTGCCGGCATGATCGAGGTCGTGCTTGCCATGCTCAATGCGCTGGATGCCCTCACGGCGTCCTGCCCGCCGCCACTCGCCGATGCGGCGCAGGCCATGGCACGAACGGCCTATGAACGCGGTTTGGCCACGCTCGGCTTCGAGGACGATTGTGCGCGGTTGCGTTCCCTGTATGCCGGCCGGTTCGGCGCCGCGACCTGAACGCGCTCGGAGCGATGCAAGAGCGGCGGCGTGACCGGCAGACCGGACACTGCCGTGTGACATCCGTCACGAAGCAGCGTCACGCCTGTCGGCAATTGTCAAGCGCCCCACGGGCGCAATTGCCTCGATGCTGCAGTGCGACGCAAGCTTCGCGCAAGCTTCAATGGTTAATGATTGGTTAATCATTGGAACGAGAGTGTGTGTCATGCGGATCGATAGCGGCCTCAGCGGCTATTCCTACCACAGCCGGTACATACCGAGTGTCAGCGAAAGCGAGGACACATCGGGTGATAGCTCGGCTGCCGCAAAGCCGCGTGGCGCCGGCAATTCGGCCTTTTCCAGCACGCTGCTGTCCTCCAGCCTTGCCTCCGCGCTTTGGATCGTCGAGGGCGGCCGCACGGATCAGGCTCCGCAGGCCGATATCGCTGCCGCAGCCGACGATGTGCCGCCCGCTTCCGTTGCCGAGAAGGTCGAGGCGCTTTATCGCGAATACGAACTGGATGGCGAAGGCGCCTGATCGGCGACGCATAAAGCAAGGCATGACGAAAGGGCGCCGGTGAGCGCCCTTTTTGCTGTCGGTCCTGTCGGTCTCGCCAAGGGCGAATACCTCAGTGGGCGTGATCGTGATGATGATGATGCCCGTGTCCGTGGGACGCACCGTGCCGATCGGTGGCGCAACTGCTGCCGCAGCCGCAGCCTTCCTCGGCCTTTTTCGCCAGCGCTTCCGCGCCGCCCGCCTTCCATTCCTGCCAGGACTGCCAGAGGATCTGGGTGGAGGAGTTGAGGAACAGGCCTGCCATAATGAAGGCGACGGCAAGGTCGGGCCAGGCGGTCGCGGTACCCCAGACGCCGAGCGCCGCGATCATGACGATGACATTGCCGATCGCGTCATTGCGCGAGCAGAGCCAGACGGAGCGCACATTGGCGTCGCCGTCCTTGTAGTTCATCAACAGCAGCACGCTGGACACATTGGCGGCGAGCGCCATGAAGCCGATCACGCCCATTACCGGCGCCTCGGGCATGCCGTCATAGAAGACGCGCCAGATCGTCGAGCCGAACACCCACAGCCCCATAAAGAACAGGCTGATCCCCTTGGCCGCGGCGGCCATGCTGCGCACCTTCAAGGAGGCGCCGATCACGGCGAGCGAGATACCGTAGGTCACGGCATCGGCGAAGAAGTCGAGCGCATCGGCCTGCAGCGCCTGCGAGCGGGCCATCTGGCCAGCCGTCATCTCGACCGCGAACATCGCCGCATTGATGAAGATCACCGCCCATAGCCGGCGTTTGTAGGTGTCGGACATCCCGTCGAAGGGGCCGTGCTCATGGCCGCAACCGGCGCTCATGATGATTCCTTTCGGTCTTGAACTCGTATGGCACTTTACCTAGTCTCTCTAGTGACTAGAGGTTCAAGAGGGAATTTTTGAGAAATGTACTCGATCGGCGATTTGTCGCGCCGCACCGGCGTCAAGGTTCCGACCATCCGCTATTACGAGCAGATGGGGCTGATCGCCGCGCCGGACCGGTCGGAGGGCAATCAGCGGCGCTACGAGCGCGCCGAGCTCGAGCGGCTGACCTTCATCCGCCATGCCCGCGATCTCGGCTTTCCGATCGAGGCGATCCGCGAGCTCCTGTCGCTGAGCGGCCATCCCGACGAGCCGTGCGAGCGCGCCGACGAGATCGCCCGCGAGCAGCTGGTCGAGGTGCGCGAGAAGATCGCACGGCTGCAGAAGCTGGAACAGGAGCTGGCGCGGATCGTCTCCCGGTGCGACGGCCACAGCGTCGGCGACTGCTATGTCATCCGCGCGCTGTCCGACCACGGCCTGTGCGACCACGAGCACTGAGGGCGCCGGCAGGCCCGCAGACGGCCAGGGCGGCTGAGGCGGGCAGAGGGGCTAAAGCGCGTCACGCTCCAGGAGCGCGAGACAGTCCTCGGCTCGCTTCAGCAGCGCCGCCTTCTTGCCGTCCTCCATGCGTCGCCAGCCGGCGAGAATATTGTTCATGCGGTGGTTGCCGCGCAGCCTGTCCTCGTTCGTCGCGATGAAGCGCCAATAGAGCGAGTTGAACGGGCAGCCGTTTTCGCCGGTGCTGTCCTTCACGTCATAGGCGCAGCGCCCACAGAAATTGCTCATGCGGTCGATATATTTGCCGCTTGCCGCATAGGGCTTGCTCGCCATCAGCCCGCCGTCGGCATGAAGCGCCATGCCGAGCGTATTGGGCAGTTCCACCCATTCATAGGCATCGGCATAGACGGCGAGATACCAGTCGCACACCTCCGTCACCGAGAGCCCGGCAAGAAGTGCGAAATTGCCGGTCACCATCAGCCGCTGGATATGGTGGGAATAGGCATGCTCGATCGTGTCGCGCACGGCCGACGCCATGCAGCGCATCTTCGTCTCGCCGGTCCAGTAGAGCGCGGGCAGGGGCCGGGTGGCGCCAAAGGCGTTGCGGCCGGCATAGTCGGGCATGAATCGCCAGTAGATGCCGCGCACATATTCGCGCCAGCCGAGGATCTGGCGGATAAAGCCCTCGACGGCATTGAGCGGCGCCGCGCCCTCGTGATAGGCGCGCTCCGCCCGGCGGATCACGTCGATCGGCGTGAGCAGTCCGGCATTGAGATAGGCGGCGATCATCGAGTGGAACAGATAGGGCTCGCCCGCCACCATGGCATCCTGCCAGTCGCCGAAGGAGGGCAGGATCTCGGTGACAAACTGCTCGAACTCCGCCTCGGCCTGGCGCGCGGTCACCGCGAAGTGGAAGGGGTGAAGCGTGCCGATATGGTCGCCGAAGCGTGCCTCGACCAATGTGAGTACGTCGCGCGTGATCGCATCGTGCCGCCACGACAGGCGCCGCGGCCCTTTCAGCCCCTTCGGCGGCGACTTGCGGTTCTCCTTGTCGAAGTTCCATTGCCCGCCCTCGGGCTCGCCGTCCCGCATCAGCACGCCGAAATGGCGGCGCATGTCGCGGTAGAAATACTCCATGCGGAGCTCCCGCCGGCGCTCGGCCCAGCGGTCGAAACCGGCGCGGGTGATGAGGAAGCGCGTGTCGTCATGGATCTCGACCGGCAGGCCGAGCCTTTCCTGCCAGCCGCGCATCTCCTCGAGCAGCCGCCATTCGCCGGGTTCGGTCACGACGACGCCCGCGGCGCCGGTGGCGGCCAGCGCCCGTTCGACCTCGCCGATCAGCGACTGGCTATTGTCCGGATCGTCGAGCGTGACATACCGCACGGTAAAGCCGCGTCCGCGCAATTCCTCGGCAAAATGGCGCATGGCGGAAAACAGGAAGGCGATCTTCTTCTTGTGGTGGCGCACATAGCGCGCCTCGGTCATGACCTCGGCCATCAGAACGACGGCACCATCCTGGCCGGCTTCGGCGAGCGATGACAGGGAAGGGGAAAGCTGGTCGCCGAGAACGAGATGGATGCGGGTCATGGATAGAGAAACGTGGTGCGCCGGGCAGCGGATCACACCAGGCTTGACAATCGATTGAAATCGGCGCATTCATCCCGCCCATGATCATCGCACGCGCACCCATCTCCTGCACGTATTTTTGGGCCTACCGGTAACCGGCGGCTCGACAGATCATCATGTCAACAGGCCGCCGTCAGGCGGCCTTGTTGTTTTCCGAGACAAAAGCTTCCCCTGACGGCGATAACGAAAAAGGGAAGCAAGAAATGACCGAAGATACCGATATCACGCTGGAACGACCGACGGTCGTCGTGATCCGCGCCGCCAAGCGCCAGGACCTCCCCGAACTCAATGCCATGATCGCGGCGCTTGCCTTGCATCATGGCGACGCCTCGGCCATGACGCCGGAAAAGCTGGAGCGCGACCTGTTCGGCTCGATGCCCTGGATCACGGCTCTGGTGGCCGATGGCGGCGAGGGCCTGATCGGCTATGCCATTCTGGTGCCGCTCTACAGGGCACAGGAAGGCAAGCGCGGCATGGACCTGCATCACCTTTATGTGCGTGACGGCCAGCGCGGCAATGGCATCGGCCAGCATCTCGTCGACCGCGCCCGGGAGCTTGCCCGCCAGTCCGGTTGCGACTTCCTTTCCGTCAGCGCCGCGACCGGCAACTTCGCCGCCCACCGGTTCTACGAACACATGGACTTCGTGCCGCGCCCTGTCACCGGCATGCGCTACATGCAGGCGCTCTCTTAATGCGCCCGGCAAGCCCTTCCGACATTTGAGGAGATCGTCCGATGCCCCGTATCGTTGTCGCCCTGCAATCCGATTTCGCCGACTGGGAGCCCGCGCTCCTGATGGCCGCCGCCCGCGCCTATCTCGGCTGCGAGGTGCTGACCGCCTCCCCGGGCGGTGAGCCCGTTGTCTCGATGGGCGGCCTCAGGGTTCAGCCCGACCTGCGGTTCGACGAGATCGAGGCCGCCGCCTTCGACGCGCTGGTAATCCCGGGGGGCATGGCGTGGGAAAAGGGCTCGGCGTTTGATTTTGGCCCGCTCGCCCGCGCGTTCCGGGCCGAAAACAAGGTCGTCGCCGGCATTTGCGCCGCCGCCAGTGCGCTTGCCGCCACCGGCCTCCTCGACGACGTGGCCCATACCGGAAACGCGCTTGCTTCCCATCAGCGCTATCCCGGCTATCACGGCGACGCATTCTACCGCGATCAGCCGCAGGCGGTGTCCGACAAGAGGATCGTCACGGCACCCGGCTCCTCGCCCTTCACCTTCACGGTCGAGGTGCTGAAGGCCCTCGATCTGTGGGTGCCGGAAGCCGAGGCCGAACTGTCGGCCTTTGCCGCCGAACACCGCTGAAGCGGCGGCCGGCGGAGAGTGGTGGAACGATCAGGGAAAGATGACGGCGCCCTGCGCCGGTCGTCGTGCGGTTCGGCGGACGTCAGTGACGGACCGGCGGGTTCTGCGACCATTGCTGCAGCGTCGTCTTGATCAGCACCAGCGCCGCCTGCTGCGCATGGTCGCGCTCGCGCGGATCGACGATGTTGGAAAGCCGGCGCTCGAAGGCCCGCACGGTCTCGTTGACCCAGCGGTGCAGGGCGGGATCGGGATAATTGTCGAGCAGCGAGCGGAGCGCGCTTTCCATTCGCCGACGTTCGATGCTCATGCCGCAGTCCCTGGCTGTTGTGACGGACCGCACTTTGCCGCCCAAGGCTTGCGCCATGCTGGAGGCGGGGGAGGGTGTTGCCGATTGCGACAGACCAACCTATCTTGGGGGCCCGCGGAGAAAAGCCATGCCGGAAACACTCAACCTCACGGTCCCGAACGAGATGATGGAGGTCCTTCGCGGGCAAGTGAAGGCGGGGACATACGCGTCCACCGAGGAGGCCGCTCTCGCTGCCATCGCCAAGATGATGCGCGGCGAGGACAGGCCTGGTGATCGCCTTGATGTCATCCGGGCCAGGATAGCCGCGTCACTGAACGATCCGGAGCCCAGTCTTGCCAGTTCCGAAGTTCGCCGCCGTCTCGACGATCTTTATGCACGCCACCGCGGGTGAGGGGCGGAATGGAGCGCTTTGCGGTCGTCTTTCGTCCCCAGGCACTCTCGGATGTCGAGGCGATCTTTCTCTACGTTCTTGAGGTGAGCGGGAGCGTTGAGACCGCTTCGGCTTTCACCGACCGTATCTTTGCCCGTTGTCAGCGAATCGGGAATGCGCCTAGGGGCGGTGTTGCCCGAGAAGACCTGGGTCCCGGCATTCGCCTCGTCCCCTTTGAGAGAAGGGCCGTCATCCTCTATCGCCTGGAAGCCGAGACCGTGGTGATCGTGGGCATCTTCTACGGCGGCAGGGACTATGCGGCGCTCATGAATGGGGAAGGGGACTGAGGCTGCCGCATGCGGCTCGGCCTTGAGATCGAGGACCTCGACCCTCATCCGCCTGCCGGAAACTTCCCCCGTGAAAGGCAAGGTTGTCGGCTATGGGAAGCTTGGCGGCTCCGGTCTCCCTCTTCTCCCCAGCGGGGAGAAGTGCCGAGCGAATGCGAGGCGATGAGGGGACCGTTGCGAAAGCGCCCCCTCATCCGGCCCTACCGGGCCACCTTCTCCCCGAGAGGGAGAAGAGCGAGCCTGCTTCGTGCGCGGCTCAAGATCCATACGCGACTCCCTCTCGTAAACGGGGAGATGAAACGCGTGGTTCGGTGCGAGTAAAGGGATGCATCCCTCACCCACCGCTCACTCCACCGCCGGCACGGCCTTTAGATAGGCGGCGATGGCTTCGCGATCGGCGGCGGTCAGCTCCGCCATGTTCTTCTGCACTTCGACCATCGAGCCGCCGACGCTGTCGAAGTCGGGGGTAAAGCCGGTTTCGAGATAGCTGGCAATGTCGCCGGCCGACCAGGAGCCGATGCTCTTCGAGCCAGGGGTGATGTTGGGGATCGTGCCTTCGCCTTCCGGGTTGGGTCCGCCGGCCAGCCAGCGGCCGGCCTCAAAGCCGCCGAGCAGGTCGCGCGGCGTATGGCATTCGCCGCAATGGCCGGGACCCTCGACGAGATACTGGCCGCGCTTCACCGCGTCGTCGGCATTGGCGAGTTCGACCCGCGGCGCATCGTTGAAATAGAGGAACTTCCAGCCGCCCAGCGACAGGCGGATGTTGAACGGGAAGGGCAGCTCATGCGCGGGCGCGACTTCTTCGCTTGCCGGCAGCGTCTTCATGAAGCCGAAGAGGTCGTTGATGTCCTTCGGCGTCATGCGCGCATAGGAACCATAGGGAAAGGACGGATAGAGATGTTCGCCCTCGCGCCCGACCCCGCGCGTCATGGCATCGCCGAATTCGGCGAGCGTCCAGGCGCCGATGCCGGCGGTGGGAGAGGACGAAATGTTGGGCGCGTGGAAGGTGCCGAACGGGCTCTTGAGCGGCGCGCCGCCGGAGAGCACCAGCCGGGCATCGCCTTCCGATTTCGCCGCGGCATGGCAGCTCGTGCAGCCGCCGGCAAAGAAGACCTGCCGGCCGTTTTCGAGATCCGGCGCGCCGAGATTGGCCCAGACCGACGGATCCTGGCGATCCGGTGCGGTCACGAGCAGAAAGCCCGCGCCACCGACGACGCCGAGCACGACCAGCGCGCCGAGCCCTTTGAGCCATTTCAATGCCATGGCAACCTCCGTCCGTTCCTGTCCATTGCGGCAAAATGCGACGCCGGCCCACTCCGCAGCCTCGGGAGGGGCCGGCGCGCTTGGAGTGCGTTCGCCTTACTTTTTCAGGCGATAGGTCTCATGGCAGCTGGAACAGGTCGCACCGACCGCCTTCATCACCGCGCCGGTGCTGGCCTGGTCGGTCGGCATGGCGGCCAGCTGCGCTTCGGCAATCTTGGCAAGCTCTGCGGACTTCGCCTTGAAGTCATCCATGGCTTCCCAGATCTTCGGCGAGGCCTCGCTGTCCATGCCGACTTCCGAACCGGCCGGAAAATGGTTCGGGAAATCCTTGCCGACCTCCGACATCGTCGTCAGCGACGCCTTGACGACGTCCGCGTCGAACGGCTTTTCGCCCTTCACGATCGCGCCGATCGCGCCCATGGCACCGCCGACCTTCTTCATCATTTCCTGGCGCACGACCTGCGGCTCGTCGGCGGCGGTCGCAGCGGTCAGGCCCAGTCCCGTGACGACGGCGGCAGCCAGAACAAGTTTGAGCTTCATCGGATATCTCCATTTTGGCAGCCGGGCGGGCCGGCGGTGGGAACGCGGAAATGCGCGAATCGATGTTTGCAAAATTGTGCGACGGGAATGAAGTCACATTCCGGTGAAGTTGCCGCCTTCACCCAAGGATCTGATAATCATCATGTTTTCGCGATATGCGGGAACGCGGTGGCGCTCAGCCCGTGGGCGAGGGTCAAGGCTGCGGCAAGGATCAGGACGGCGCCCGTAATTCGCCCGACCCAGATGGTGGCGCCCGGATGTCCCGTCAGTGCTGCCCGCGCCCGGCCGGCCGCCAGCGCCACAGCGCCGTAGACCAGCGCCTGCATGGCGAGGGTCATCGCTCCGAGCACCAGGCCCTGCAGCCAGATCGGCCCGTAGACGGGCTTCAGGAACTGCGGATAGACGGCGATCACGAAGAGATAGGCCTTGGGGTTGAGAAGGCAGGTCGCAACCGCCCGCCGGAAGGTCTGCCAAAGCGCCCGCCGGCCGGTCGTGTCGACCGTCTCGACGGTGATCGCGCTTCTGACCAGCGTCCAGCCGATCCAGATCATGTAGAGCCCGCCGGCGACGAGGATGGGCGTAAACAGTCGCGGCGCGAGCGTCAGCAACAGGCCGGTGCCGAGCGTGCCATAGAGCGTGTGCACGACGCCGCCGGTCATCATGCCCGAGGTGGCCACCAGCCCGGCGCGCCGCCCGCCCGACAGCGAGCTCACCAGCACATAGAGCATGTCCATGCCGGGAACGATGATGATGCCGGCGATCAGCACGAGGAAGAGCCAGAGATTGTCTGCATAGGTCATGTCAGTATCCTTGGGATTCTTAAAAAGCAGCTTTTGGATTTTCGGCTTGAAAACAGCCGGTTTCGCCTATCCATAAGCCCGGCCAACTGACATGCTTGTGTCAGTAGCGTTTCGGGCCGGGAGGCAAACATGCGCAAGGCGTCGAGGCTGTTCGAGATCATCCAGATCCTCAGGTTGTCGCGGCGCGTCGTGACCGCCGCCGAGATCGCCGAGCGGCTGGAGGTGACACCGCGCTCGATCTATCGCGACATCGCGGCCCTCCAGGCCATGCGCGTGCCGATCGAGGGTGAGCGCGGGCTGGGCTATATCCTGCGCCCCGGCTTCGATCTGCCGCCGCTGATGTTCTCGGTCGAGGAAACGGAAGCGATCGTGCTCGGTCTGGCGCTGCTCGATCGCACCGCCGATACGGCGCTGAAGCAGGCGGCGCGTCGGGTGAACGGCAAGATTGCCGCCGCCGTGCCCGAGCCGCTGCGCCAGGTGCTCCAGCGCAACGCGCTGCATGCCTGGGGATCGGTGGCGCCGGCGCCCGAGGGGATAGACCTGGCGCTGGTGCGCGCCGCCATCCGCGACGAACGCAAGCTGCTGATCGATTATCGCGACGAGCTCGGCAATGCGACGGAGCGCCGGGTGCGGCCGGTCGCGCTCGTCTATTACTCCGAAACGGCGGTCATCGTCGCCTGGTGCGAGATGCGGCGGGCGATCCGCAATTTCCGCGCCGACCGGGTGGAGGAGTGTCAGGTGCTCGACGATTTCTTCTCAGGCGAGGGTGACGGCTTGCGCGCGCTGTGGACGAGCGGCTGGAGCACTGCAGCGCCTGCGTCCGCCTGAGATTTCGTGCGTGCCGGTCTGGCATCAGAGCGGCAGGGCGCGGCTTTCCTCGCGGCCGAAGCCGGTGATCTCCATGCCGTCAGGATGGACCGCGACGATCGCGAAGGCGTTTTCGTCGAAGGTGTCGACCATGCCCTTGATGTTGACGAAATGCGTGCCGTTCAGCACGCCGTAATTGCCGACATGGTTATGGCCGCAGAAATAGCCGATGGCCGCCGGCGAGGCGGCGATCAGTGCCGAAACTTCCTCGGCGCCCCACAGATTGTGGTCGCTCTCCGGATAGAGCGGATAATGGCCGAACACGATCGCCCGCTCGCCGGCCGCTTCGGCCAGCCGCAGCCGTTCGGACAGCCATGCGACCTGCGCAGCGCTCATGCCGGCGTTCCAGGTCTGCGCATTGGGGGCGCCGGCCGCGGTCAGCGCGGCCAGACGCGTCTCTGCCTCGTTGCGGCGCGGATCGTCGAGCGGCGGTGCAAACAGCGACACCTCGTTGCCGTCGGTGATGATCAGTCGCACCCCGTTGACGGAAAAATCGTGCCAGGGCGCCGGCATGCCAAGCTTCGCATGCACCTGGTCCAGCCGGTCGGCGGCGACGGCAAAATCGTGATTACCGGGCAGGAAATGATGCGGATGCCGCAGTTGCTCGTAGAGCGGCAGGACGCGGTCGAAATTCTCCCAGTCGCGGTCGATCAGGTCGCCGAGCGTGACGACGAAATCAAGTGCCTCGCCGTTGAAGCGGGCCATGGCGGCCTCAAGCTTGTCCAGGCTCTGCGCATAGTGGCGGTTGAGGCGGATATTCGGTTCGATCGGCGCATATTGCGGATCGGCGATCAGGCCGAAGCGGAGAAGGGGGGAGGACTGTTGGGAAAGCATTTTCGACACGTCATGAAAGGAATGGCCGCAGATAGGCCGAACGCATGACAGTCGTGTGACAAGGGGAGGTTGGTCTTCTCCCCTTGTGGGAGAAGAAGCGAAATCGAGGGCTTAGCCGTAGGCTAAACCTCAGATTTCGCAGATGAGGGGGAAGGAAGGTGGGCGGATCACAAACCCCCTCACCAACAAAATCTACGACTTAGCTGTCGCTAAGTGCGTGATTTTGTATCCTCTCCCACGAGGGGAGAGGATGAGGTGGTCAGATCAGTTTCACCGCATAGACTTCCGTGCCGGAAAGCGGCAGCAGGCGGTAGGCCATTTCGGCCTTCAGTTCCTCGTGCCGGACGATCTCGTCGGGGGTTTTGTCGGGTTTGGCGCCGAGCGTGATGAATTCCTCTTTCACATGCCCCGGCTTGATCACGGCTTCCGCCGTCTTGCCGCGATAGCGGAAGCGGAAGACGTAAGGGCCGGGCGGATCGTTGATCACATGGGTGCCGCCGATCGACTTGTCGACGGTCAGCCGGTCTCCGGTCACGGCGCGGGTGACCATTTCCAGTGCGTCGCGCCCGCCCGGGCCGGAAAAGGCGGTGACGATCTCGATTTCGCGCCGCTCCAGCGGCGTGGTCGACAGAAGCGGGAAGGCGGCCTGCATGGCTTTCAGCGCATGGGCCACGCCGCCCGGAAACGCCCCGCCGTGATAGGCGTTGATGCAGTCAAAGGTGAAGCTGATCGGGTGACCGTTGTCGAGGACGGTGATCTCGTTAGACATGGGCATAGGCCTTCAGATTGGGCACGAAGTGGTCGAGGAAACGCGTGGTCGCCGGCATGAAATGCGAACCGTGGTGGAACATCGGATCGAGCGAGGAGAGGATCATGGTGCCGGGCGTCGACACCTTGTCCTCGTAGAGGATCGGCCGGCCTTCGCCGTCGCGGGCCAGAACGGTCGCGCCTTCCGGTGGAACGAACCAGCCGTGCAGATGCCAGGTGACCTCCTTGTCGCCGATGCCGGCCATCAGCGGATGGGCGGCCGCCGCTTCCGTCACGCGCACGCCGAGATCGGCGTTGGGGTCGAGCCACCACCACCAGTTCGTCGGCGTCTCGGTGAACTGCACGGCCGGCAGCCAGAGATCCGACCGGCTCTCGCCGAGCGCAACGACCGTGCCGCCGGCCTGAAGATGGCGGGCGACCACGTCCTTCTGGGCGATCATGCGCTGCGCCGGCGTGCGGCACGGCACCCAGAGAATGTCGTCCGGCCGCAGCACGTCGCCCAGCTGTTCCGGCGTGCAGATCACGTCGAAGGCTGCGGTATAGCGCGGCCCTTCGAGGCTGCGGATATTGTAGTAAGTGCCGCTGGAGGGGGTGACGATCCGCCTTCCGCTGCGGCTGGAGGTGCGAAGCCCTCGATAATCTTCGGCTTCCGCGAGCGGCAGCGCGTCGGCGGGCTTGGCCGGCGCCTGCGGCCAGGGGTCGAAGCAGGCGCCACCATTGGTCCAGGCGAGGATGCGGGTCGAAAGCTCCGGCGCCAGGCCCCATTCGAGCCCCATGCCGGCGAGGTCGTTGCCGGAATGGGAGAAGATCCGTCCGCCCTTCGGCCGTGCCCAGACCCAGTCGACCGGCACCTGTGCCGACCCGAGACCGTTGACGGCCACCGCGCCCTCCGGCAGCGGATTGCAGCCGCGCCCGTAGAAGCCGGCGACACCCTTGTTGGTCTCCAGCTTCGCAAGGTCGATGCCGTCATAGATCGGATGCGGATTGATCGCGGACAGGTCGAAGTCCGGACGCTTCGGTCCGGCGATCGGCCGGTACTGCGCCATGCCGTCGACGAGCGGGCGCACCATGTGGCCGTTGAAGAACCAGCGCCCGCCGCGGTCGAGAAAGGCCTCGAGCGCCGGCTTGAGCGTGAGCATGGCGTCCTGGTCGAGCTGCTGGCCGGTGATCAGGCCGCTATGCGCCGACAGGATGTCCGGCGTCAGGTCGGCCTGCTCGACGATGACGGCTTCGCCGCGATTTGCGGCCTCGATGACGCCCGGCGACGGTTTGCCATAGGCGGATTTCAGATAGATCGTGCTCATGCTGCCTCAATTCCGGCGAAGGCGGGCAGGATTGCCCGTCTTGTCTCGCCCGTGGATCCCTGGACATTCACCCAGCGCATCGGCACGCCGTAGAGCTCGGAAAGCTTGTCCGGCTCGATCATGTCCGAGACCGGACCGTGGATCTCGCCGCCGCCCGGCATCATCAGCAGGACGTCGTCGGCGGCCGCCAGTGCGTGATTGGGGTCGTGGGTGGTGAAGATGATGGCGAAGTCGCGCCGGAGCCTCAGCGTATCCAGCAATTCCAGCGTCTTCGCCTGGTTGCCGAGGTCGAGCGCCGAGGTCGGCTCGTCGAACACCAGCACCGGCGAGCCGGTGGCAAGCGCCCGGGCGATCAGCACCATCTGACGCTGGCCGCCGGACATGCGGTCATAGCGAAGGTTGGCAAGGCTGCAGGCGCCGACCTGAACAAGGGCCGCCTCCGCCGCCTCGCGGTCGGCGGCAGACGGTTGGCCGAACAGGCCGAGCTGCACGGCACGGCCCATGACGACGACGTCGAGGCCGGAAAGCTTGGCCTGCGAGGCGCCGTGCTGCGGCACGTAGCCGGCGACCTTCGGCGCATGGCGCGTGCCCGATGCCAGTGGCTGGAAGCCGAGCAGTGCCCGTAGAAGCGTGGTCTTGCCGCGGCCGTTCGGCCCGAGGATCGCCATGGAGCGGCCGACCGGCACGGAAAAGCTGATATCCTTGAACAGCGTGCGCGAACCGAAGGCGACGGAGGCTTGGTCAAGGCCGATCATGGGCGGTTCGCCTCCTTGAAATGCTTGCGCAAAAGCACGCCGAAGACCGGGGCACCGATCAGCGCGGTGAGCACACCGAGCGGGATTTCCGCCGCCGTCAGCGTGCGTGCCAGCGTGTCGATGAAGGTGAGATAGGCGGCCCCGATCAGCGCCGAGGCCGGGATCAGCGCGCGGTGATCCTCGCCGACCAAGATGCGCGCGGCATGCGGCACGACGAGGCCGATCCAGCCGACAATCCCGGCAACGGCGACCGAGGTGCCGGTCATCAGCGAAATGGCAATGAAGACATACCAGCGCTCGCGGTCGGGATTGACGCCGAGCGAGCGGGCTTCCGAGTCTTCCAGCGCGAGCAGGTTCAGCCGGTAGCGCAGCGCAAAGACGATCAGAAGGCCGATCGCCATGCCTGGAATGGCAAGCCCGAGGCGGGCCCAGGTGGCGGTGGCAAAGGACCCCATCAGCCAGTAGACGATGGCCGGCAGCGAGGTATTGGGGTCGGCGATGAACTGCACGATCGAAACCAGCGCCCCGAACAGCGCGCCGATCACCATGCCCGAGAGGATGACGGTGATGACTTCGGTGCGGCCGTTGATGCGGGCAAGCGCGCCGACGAGGATCAGCGCCGACAGGCCGAAGACGAAGGCAAGGCCCAGAAGCACCACGCCGGCATAGCCGAACAGCAGCGCCAGCGCGCCACCGGAGGCTGCCCCCTGGCTGATGCCGAGCACCTGCGGCGAGACCAGCGGATTGCGGAACACGCCCTGCAGCGCCGCCCCGCCAACGGCAAGGGCCGCCCCGGAGAGCGCGGCGAGCAACACGCGCGGCAGGCGCACCAGAAGCACGATGCGCTCGTCCATCTGGGTGGGGGTGAGGCCGGGGTTCATCGCCCCGGCCATCAGGATCTCGACGATCCGCGGCACGCTGACGGAAAACCGGCCGGCGCCGATGGCAAACAGCATCGAGGCGACAAGGGCAATGAGAAGGGCGCCGAACACGCCGATCCGCATGACCGAAATCCCCCGCCGCACCGGCTCCGTCACGACCGCGCTCATCACCGGGCCTTGAACTGGGCGTAGTTGGTGGCGTCGCCCTGCATCTGCGTCCACAGGATGCCGTCGATGTCGGCGTCGTTCAGGTCATAATTGTAGAGCGTCTTGTAGGCGGTCTTCATCTCGGCGCGCAGGTCGTAAGCGAAGACGTCGGGGTGCAGCAGGTTGGCGAGCCACATCCAGGTGAGCGGGCTTTCCTGGCTCGGCGGATCCCAGCGATAGCCGCCGAGCGGCATCTTGTAGACTCGTCTGTCCTGGGCGGCCTTGGTCAGCGACAGGATCGGATCATTGTAGATCCGGTCGAGCCCAAGCTTGGCCTCGAAGCTGTTCAACAGGATGACGTCCGGGTTCCACTCGGCGATCTGCTCCGGGCTGATCGTCGTGCCATTGCCCTCGACGGAGGCCGAGGCGTTCACGCCGCCGACGAGATCGATGTACCAGGCGTTATAATTGCCCTTGTTGCCGGAGGCGGTGAGGTTTTCGAGCGCGCGGCCGAGATAAAGCACCTTCGGGCGCTGGTCGGCGGGAATGGCCTTGGCCTTCTCGGACAGTTCCTTGGCAACGACGTCGCGCCAGCCGTTGATCTCGGCGGCCCGGTCGGCCTTGCCCATCGCGGTCGCCACCATGTTCTGATAGTAGCGGGCCTTCTCCTCGGTGCCGTAGGAGATGAGCGCGACGTTCAGCCCGGCATTGGTGATCGGATCGACCAGATCGGCACCGTAATCGGCCCACTGGATGACCAGTTCCGGATTGGTGGCGGCAAGCTCCTCGACATTGGGAATGAAGTTCGGCGCGGTGATGTCGGAGGGGATGTCCTTGGCCTCGGGGAAGATCCTGCCGAGCACGCCTTCGACGATTGCCGACTTGGCGGTCGGGTTCATGCCGACCAGCTTGGAGGTGCCGCCGTCCATGGCGATGATGGTCGAGGCCATCGGGATCGGGATCGAGGCGATGCGCTCGGCGGGCTTTTCCAGCGTCACGGTGCGGCCGCCCTGGTCGGTGAGGGTGATCGGATCGGCATGGGCCGCACCCGCAAGGGCGATCAGGGTTGCCAGGCTGAGGGGGAAGCGATGGACAAGCATCGGGAGCCTTTCAATATCAAAGTGGATCTGAAAATTCATATTTGTGCGAGGCATTCTCAAACATGATAAACGTTGTCAAGAATTTTTCCGCTAATAAAGCAAACCCCTAAGACTTTTGGGGAAAAAGCGCCCGTTCTCCACCGCAGCTTAAAGAAGGCTAAACCAGTGGGGGCTAATCTTCGCCCGTCTGATGACCGGGTAGCGGTCGCCGCCGGACATGATCGCCGGGTTGGATAGCGACGAGTTCGACACTGGGATCCTTTGGATGATCGTGACCCGAGACGGTAATTCCGACAGCCTCTATGACTTTGCGCCCGCCGAATTGCGCGACGTCACCGCAACTGCCCTGCGGCAGGCCATGGCCCGCGCCTTCCAGCCGATCATTCGCGGCTTCATGCTGCCGGTGTCATTGTTCTACCTGGTGGTAATCATTCCCAACTTCATGTTGAGCACCTTCGACCGCGCCCTGCGGCTCTCGGCGCTGTCGGCCATGACCGCGGTCATCGCGCTTGGCTTCTACTGGGCGCTGCGCCGCCGCGCCTTCGGCTTTCGCGGGCTCGAGTTGATGGGCGCGACGACCCTGCTGCTCATCTATGCCAATTGCGTCAACGTCCTTCTGATCGACTTCCAGCCGCTGAACCTCATCTATGTGCTGCTCCTGTGCCTGCTTGCAGGCTCGGTCGCCATCACCAACCGGCTGATCATCGGCATGGCCTTACTGACGCTCGCGACCGTGCTTGGCTCGGCCTACTTCATGGGGGAAGCGGTCTTGCTGCGCTTCTCCTTCCTGACGATCGCCGCCGGGTTTGCGACGATCGGCATGGCGGTTCTGGTGCGCGGCGCGATCTTCGGCTCCGTGCACGGCCGCCTCGTCGCCGACCGTCTGCGCGAGCGGGCGGAGCACCAGGCCGACTATGACGCGCTGACCGGACTGCCCAATCGTCGCCATTTCTTCGCCGCCGTCGAGGAGCTGGTCTCCGACGAGAACCGCAGGAACCATGGCGCCCGCGTCGGCATTGTCGACCTCGACGGCTTCAAGCCGGTCAACGATCTCTACGGCCACGCGGTCGGCGACGATCTTCTGGTCGAGGTCGCGCGCCGCATCCGCAATGCCTGCCCGCCGGATTGCCTGGTGGCGCGTCTCGGCGGCGACGAGTTCGCCCTTCTCGTCAGCCGCCCGCTGGCCGAGGACGGACTGATTGCGCTCGGCGAAACCATCTGCGAGACGCTCAGGCAGCCCTTCCTGATCTCCGGAATCGGCATTTCCATCTCCGGCTCGATCGGCTTTGCCCGCTGCCCGGAGAGCGGTCAGACGGTGCGGCAGCTCTATGAGCGCGCGGACCATGCGCTCTATCACGCCAAGCGCCTGACCCGCGGCGATGTCGTCGTGTTCTCGCCGGCGCATGAAGCGGAAATGAGCGATATCGGCCGCATCGAGCAGACCTTGCGGTCCGCCGATCTTCCCCGCGAGCTCTTCGTCGCCTTTCAGCCACAGGTCGATGTGCCCTCTGGTCGCCGCACCGTCTCTTTCGAGGCGCTGGCGCGCTGGGACAGTCCGGTGCTCGGCAAGGTCAATCCGGGCCTGTTCATCGCGGCGGCGGAACGTACCGGCCTCATCGAAAGGGTCACCTCGATCCTGCTCGAGAAATCGCTTTCCGCCGCCGTCACCTGGCCGGAGACGATTTCGCTCTCCTTCAACCTGTCCACCCTCGACCTCGTCTCCGCCCGCTCGATCGGCAATATCTGCCGCATCGTACGCGACAGCGGCATCGAACCGGGTCGGCTGACCTTCGAGATCACCGAAACGGCGGTGATGACCGACTTCGAACGGGCACGGGATTCGCTGAAGGTGCTCGCCGGCATGGGCTGCCGCATCGCGCTCGACGATTTCGGGTCCGGCTATTCGAGCTTTGCCTATATCCACCGCTTCCCGCTGCACCGGATCAAGACCGACCGCAGCTTCGTCACGCGGCTCGCCGAAGACGACGTCGTCGGCCACAAGATCCTGCGGGCGATCGCCGATCTTTGCGTCAATCTCGGCCTGGATTGCCTGGCTGAAGGCGTAGAGACAGAGGAGGAGTTGCGCATCCTGCAGGCGGCCGGGATCCGCTATTTCCAGGGCTATCTGTTCGGAAGGCCGATGAGCGCCGCAGAAGCAGCTGAGCGGCTGGCCGGGGAGAACAAGGACGAGACCGCCCGGGAAAAACGCTCCGCCGTTTGACGGCGGGCCGTGGTCCGCCGTGGTTCGCGGCTTCAAGCCTCCACAGCGATGCTATAAGGGCCGGCCCCGCCCACTGCCTGTCGGCAGCCTGCGGGGCCGAAGCCTGATCAGTCGTCGAACTTGACGGCCTTCAGCTTGTCGATGCCGAGCACCTGCAGCGCCAGCTTCTCATAGAAGGGCTCGGCCGTGCCGCTCTTGATCTTGTGCAGGAAGTATTTCTCAAAGCCGATCTTGGCAGCATGCACCCACTTGCCCTGCGACGACCAGTTGACGTTGCGCGGCGGGATCTGCGGCTGCGCGACGAAGGCGATGCCCCCGTCGCCGAAATCGGCGAGGCACACCGCATTCCAGGTGCCCTCGGCATTCGGCTTTTCGCCGCGCACCAGTTTGGCGATGTTCTTGGCGGTCGCCGTCACCATGCTCTCGATCATGAAGCCGGTCTTTGGCACACCGACCGGCACCGGCGTCTTGCCGGTGGGTGCGATCGCCACGCAGACGCCGACGGCGAACACGTTCTGGAACTTGCCGTTCTGCTGGTGCTTGTCGACCAGGATGAAGCCGCGCGGATTGGTCAGGCCCTCGATGTCGCGCACCGCCTCGACGCCGCGGAAGGCCGGCAGCATCATCGTATAGGCGCTGGGAACCTCATGAACGGTCTTCGTCGAACCGTCGTCATTGACCTCTTCGACCGTCACCTTGTCGGCCTCGAATTTCTGCACCTTGGAATTGCAGATCCATTTGATGTGCTTGGAGCGCATCGCGCTTTCGAGCAGGCCCTTGGTGTCACCGACGCCGTCGAGGCCGAGATGGCCGATATAGGGTTCGGAGGTGACGAAGGTCATCGGCACCTTGTCGCGCACCTTGGCGTCGCGCAGGGCCTTTTCCAGGATGAAGGCGAACTCATAGGCCGGGCCATAGCAGGAGGCGCCCTGCACGGCGCCGATGACGACCGGACCGGGCTTGGCCACCAGCTTTTCGAAAGCGGCCTTGGCCGACAGCGCATGGTCGATATGGCAGACCGACTGGGTGTTGGCTTCCGGCCCGAAGCCGGGGATTTCGTCGAAGGCGAGTTCGGGGCCGGTGGCGATGACCAGATAGTCGTAGTCGACAGAGGTGCCGTCGGTCAGTTCGATGCGGTTTTCCGCGGCATGCAGGCGCTTGGCACCCTGCGGGTAGAGGCCGATGCCGCGCTTCTTGCAGGCGGGCTCCAGATCGACCTCGATGCTTTCGCGGTCGCGCCAGCCGACGGCCACCCAGGGATTGGACGGAACGAAGGAATATTTCGAGCCCTTGTTGATGATGCTCACCCTGTCGGCTTGCGACAGGTTGTCCCTCAGTTCGTAGGCCATGATGGTGCCGCCCAGACCGGCACCGAGAACGACGACATGCGCCATGAAGCAACCTCCCGTTTGCTTTGGAAATATAGAAGAAACAGTATGTACGAAGTTTCGTAGATTTAGTTTGATCTTTGTCAATTTGGCGGAAAAAATTATCGCGGTGGCGCTGAACCGGGAGAGGGCGGTTCAAAAGGGAGGCGGCGGGGCGTGAGGTCCGCGGCCGCTGCGGCGGACGCGCGAAGTGGATCCCGCTCTCGAAACCGCGGGAGGACAGGGGCCGCGAGCCTTGAGTACGGCTCGGTTTTTCGCGGAAGTCTTAGCCCGGCAGCTTCGGCTGGATCCGGCCTCTCGGCAGCAATTCGCCGGCGATCGTCATGGCAATCAGCGACAGCGGTACGGCCAGCACCGCGCCGACGGCGCCCCACATCCAGGTCCAGAAGACGATGGCGACGAAGACGATGAACGGATTGATCTCCAGCCGCCGGCCCATGACGGCCGGCGTCACCAGATTCTCCATGACGGCATGCACGCTGAAGAAGGCGGCGGCCGGCGCCAGTGCCGCCAGCAACCCGTCATGGGTGAGCAGGCCGGAGATTGCCAGCGACAGCGTCATCGCGGCGATGCCAAGATAGGGGACGAAGCTCGACAGGAAGGCGAACAGGCCCCATAGCCCCGGCATCGGCAACCCGCCCGCCCAGGCGATCAGCGTCATGATCACACCGGCCGCCGCGTAAAGCAGGGTGGCTGTGGCGAAATAGAAGCCGAGCGCCTCCTCGATCGAGTTGAGGATGCGGATCGCTGACAGCCGCCGGGCCCGGTCGTTGAAGGCGATGATCACCGCCCGGCGCAAGGCCAGCCGACTGCCGAGGAAGAACACCAGTGCGCCGAAGAAGATGAGGCCCTGCACCAGCGCCGGCGTCACCTGCGTCGCCAGCGTCGACAGCACCGCGCCCATGTTCTCGATCAGCGCTTCGGGTGTCAGCGGGCCGGAACGGAAGGTCGAGGCGCTGATGTTCAGCCATTCGACCCGCTCGAGATAGGGCAGCACCCGCTCGATGGTCCGCTCGATCATCGCCGGCGCCTCGGCCGCAAGCTCGGACAGCGGCGTTGCCAGCGTGCTGGCGATGAAGAACAGCAGGAAGGCGAAGACCGAGGTCAGGATGACGGCGGTTGCCATCGGCGGCACGCCGAGCGCCCCCAGCCGGTCGGCGGCGACGCCGAGGATCAGCCCGACGACGACGGCAAGCGTGATCGGCATCAGCACGGACGAGGTCAGATAGACGGCGGCGACCGACAGGATGACGAAAATGCCGATCACCGACCAGATCAGCGCCAGATCGAGCCCGGTCTTGCGCACCCGCACCCGGTGCGGCGACTTGCGGCGCGCGCGTTCGGTCGCCCAGGCCGCGTGCTCCATCGCTTCGCGGCTCATGCCCGCCCCGTTCGCCCTGTCGTTCATTTCGAAAATCCCCGATAACTGGCCAGACAACGCCGTAGGCGGCGGAGTGTTCCATGGGGGGACAAGGGGAGGGCCGGTGGCGCAGGTCTATGTGTCTGGTCTGGCCAGCCGCGCGGCCGGCGCGGCGAAACGGAAAGCCGGTCTTGGGCGGAGCAAGAGGTGGCGGGGTGACACAAAGGTCACCCCGCCAATGGTTCAGGACGCTTCGGTCGTCTTCAGGCGCCCGTCCAGACGGGCACCGGTTGCCGTCGATACCACGCCCTTGTCGCGGATGAAGGCGATGATCTCGTTGCGGTAGACGAGACCGGTGTGCAGATAGTCCAGCTTGCGCAGGTCCATGCTGACGATGTCGCCCGGCACGCCGCCGGCGATCGGCTTGCCGTTCCACGCCTCGCCGAAGCCGCCGAGCGCGATATAGGTGCTGAAGGCGACCTGGAACGTCTTGTCGAGCTGGCTTTCGATCGGCTGGTCGTTGAGAAGGATCTCGACGGCACGCGCCTCGGCGGCGGAGTTGCCGTAGTCGACGCGGTAGCGGATGCCACTTGAGAAGTGCAGGAAACCGCGCGAGACGAAGCTGTCGAGCTTCACGTCGCCCTTGGCCGCTTCCTCCGGACGCAGAATGCGCTTGGCATTGTTGTCCAGCATGTCGCGGATCTGCGCGCCCGTCATCGTCGCCACATGCACATTGTCGGCATAGGGCATGACGTCGAACCACTGCTTGAAGGTCAGCGGCCCTTCGGCGACGCCGGCCGCCAGACCGGTGGCGTTGAAGACGGCGAAATCGATGCGGCCATTGGCAAAGGTCGTCGACCGGTCGACAAGCGCATCGTTCATGAAGTTGCCGATGGCGCATTCCCGGATATAGCGGTCGGCAATCGTCCGCTCAGAGGAGACCAGATCGGCGCCTTCGACCGTGCCGATGACATCCTTGAGCTTCTCGTCGAGGGCGGCCAGCAGCGGTGCGACATGGCTGGCTTCGAATTCGGCGTCGAAGTCCTCGTCATGCTCGAGGCCGGCATATTTCGGATCATCCGCCTTGACGCGGTTGTCCCGGCCCTTGACCGGATGCAGCGAGACGGAGCTGAACCAGGCCTTGCGACCGTTTTCGGCGGCGATCGACATGGCGATCTCGCCGAGGAACTGGCCGTTGGCTTCGGCCTGGGTGATCAGCACGCCCTCGATCATGTTGTCGGGGTCGATCCCGTCGGCGTTGAGGCGGGTATGGGAGTGGCCGCCGATCAGCACCACCGGCTTGTCGGTCAGCCGGCCGGCCGCAGCCGCGATGTCGAAATCGCCCTGGCCGATCTTGCGGTCGGTCGCCGCCTTGCCGCTCATGTGGTTGCCGCTGCCATAGCCGCAATGGGACAGGATCACCACGACGTCCGAAATCGAGGCGACGGCCGGCAGGATGTTGCTGACGGCGTCGACCGGGCTGGAAACGGCGAAGGTCGGATCGGACGGCTGGCCGACGCGGGTGTCGACGGCCGTGGTCAATCCGATGAAGCCGATGCGCAGGCCCTTGGCCTCGGCAATGGCCGCGCAGACATAGTCGCGGTTCATTTCCATGAACTTCGAGCCGTACACATTGGCCGACAGGACCGGGAAGAGTGCATCCTTCTCGATGCCGAGCTTCAGCATCTCGCAGCCGCGGTCGAATTCATGGTTGCCGAGCACCGAGATGTCGACCCCGGCTGCGGAGTAGACGCGATAGGAGGCGTCGGCGACAAAACCCTCCGGCGACCAGCCGAGCAGTTCGTCGAACACGGAGCCGGTGTGATCGTCGCCGCCGGAGACGAACAGCACGATCTCGTTGTCAGCGGCCTCGGCGCGCGCAGCGCGCACCTTCTTGACCATCTGCGAGAAGCGATGGCTGTCGCCCTTGGCCGCATGGGTGTCGGTGATGTGGTTGTGAAGGTCGTTGAAATGCATCAGCCGCAGCACGCGGCGTTCGCCGGCGGCCAGCGACGGCGCCGGAACGGGGCTGCCGGCTTCGGTGATGATGGTGTTGACCGGACCCGCCAGCGGATCGCCCTTCAGCAGGAAGAGGCGTTCGAACGCGCCGTTCGGATTGGGCTCTGCCGGAACCATTTGCAGTTCGCCGGCGGCCGCATGGCCCGAGCGGAAGATCAAAAAGGGAGAAATGGCGGAAATGCCGAAAACAACGCCGGACTTCAGTAGATTGCGACGCGAGATTTCAATTCCTGCACCAGTCACGATGACCTCCTGTGTAGTGCGGAGAGGGAACATACCCCCGCAGCGCCTTTCGCATCTTGAGGTGAAGGTCGAATGACAGTGCGGGTTGAAAACGGCCCGCGCCGCTGAGGGCCGGGATCGCCGGGGCGAGGCCGCGGCCGCTCCCGCACAGATCCTGCCGGCCCCTCGCAGCACCCCCGCCTTCCCCTCGCGCCAACCCCGCTTTCAGCGTCGGCCCGATCCCCGCGGATTCTTGCGTCCTGCATCATGCGTCTTGCCACAATTTCGGCACTTGCCTCGCTAGGCTGGGAACCGGCCCTGCCGCACTCTCCTGCCTTCTCGCGTGATCCTGTCCCGATGTCTCTTTCCCGCCGCGCCTTCTGCGCCTGTCTTGCCTGCGGCCTGTCTGGGGCACTTGTCCCTGTCCGGGGCTTTGCCGCCGCCTCTGCCGCTGTCGCTACCGACCCGGCCGCCGCATCCGCATCGCCCGCCGCCGCCGCCCCGCCGGCTGGTGCGGCACCTCCCGTCGCGCCGCCGGCTCCCGTGCTCCAGCCGATTCGCGCCACCCGGCTGATCGAGCCGAAACTGCATCTGCCCAAGGCCGGCGGCCCCACCCCGCGCGTCGCCCTGACGTTCGATGCCTGTTCCGGCGCCACCGACCGGCGCATCCTCGACCTGCTGATCGCCGAAGAGATCCCGGCGACCTTCTTCGTCACCGGCCGCTGGATCCGCCGCAATGCCGAGGCGCTAGCGCTGATCGCTGCCCGGCCGGACCTCTTCGAGGTCGAGAATCACGGCCTCAATCACGTGCCGGCGATCGAACTCGAAGGCACCGTCTACGGCATTGCCGCCGCCGGCTCGATGGACGCGGTGCGTTTGGAAGTGGAGGAGGGCGCGCGCTGGATCGTCAAGGCTGGCTTTGCCGAGCCCCGCTGGTTCCGCGGCGCAACCGCGCGCTACACGCCGGCCTCGGCCTCGGCGATCAGGGCCATGGGGTCCCGCATCGCCGGTTATTCGCTGAACGCCGACGACGGCGCCTCGGTCTTGGCCAAGACCGCCGCCCGCCGCCTCAAGGCCGCGAGCGACGGCGACGTCATCATCGCCCATGTCAACCAGCCGACCCATGCCGCAGGCGCCGGCGTGGCCGAAGGCTTGAAGGCGCTGAAGGCCAGGGGTGCGGTCTTCGTGAAGCTCGATGCCCTTGAGCCCGAAGCCCTCGCCGCCGTCCATGGCGGCGGTTGAGGGAGCAACGGAGTTGGCCCGCCCGGCCGAGCGGGCGGCCTCGATTTTTTCGCTTCCCTCCGCTCACTACCCACTGCCCGCCTCAGTGTTTCAGTTGCCAGGCTGTCTGGCCGGTGAGGGAGCGCATGCCGGCCAGATAGGCCTCCTCCGAGGTCGTCCACCGCAGCCGGGCATATTCCTCGACGTCCGGACCGACGACATAGCGCAGGCGCCCGGATGTATCGGTTGCCGCCGTGTGGATCGCCTTGGCCACCCTCTGCTCCTCGGTCGCGGGGAAGGGATAGTCCACCATGGACTGCAGGGCGTGGTCGAAATAGGCCTTGTATTCCGGCGGAACCGGGGAAGCCTGCGATGCCGCCATGCCGGTGCCGACAAAGCTCGTCGCCAGCATGGCGCCGGGCTCGATCAGCCTGATGTGGATGTTCTGCGATTCCAGTTCATAGGCGAGCGATTCCGACAGCCCCTCCACGGCATGCTTGGAGGCGACATAGATCGACAGCAGCGGAACGGCGGCAAAACCCACGCCCGAACTGACATTGACGATGGTGCCGCCGCCGCCCGCTCTCAGATGCGGCAGCGCCGCGCGGATCACGTTCATCATGCCGAACACATTGGTCTCGAAGATCTGTCGGGCCGCCGCAGCCGGCGTTGCCTCGAACACAGAGACCATGGTGATGCCGGCATTGTTGACGATCACGTCCACCGCGCCGAAGCGCGTCATGCCGGCCTCCAGGGCGGCGTCGATGCTGGCCGGATCCGATACGTCGAGCGCGGCTTCGAAGATCCGTTCGGGAAATTCGGCGGCCAGCATGGCGTCCGGCTTGCGCATGGTGGCGATGACGTTCCAGCCGTTTTCGGCAAAGTGCCGGGCGGTCAGCCTGCCGAGGCCGGAGGAACATCCGGTGATGAGAACTGTCTTGGTCATGACCTGGCTCCTTCTGGGTTGCCCGTTCTGACTATCCCCGGATGGCGATCTCCTCTATAATGCAAAATCCTCTTCTCGTTATGGATCGTCCCGATGGATGTGCTGACCGACCTGATTGGTCTTTTGCGCCCCGCGACCGTGCTGCTCGGCAGCATGGCGGCCGCCGGCGCTTGGGGCGTGCGCGTGCCGGTCCAGCCGGGGCCGACCTTCTATCTCGTCACCGAGGGTCGGTGCTGGTTCCAGTCCGGCGAAATGGGTCTGGTCGAACTTCTCGCCGGCGATTGCATCCTCTCCGCGCGGCCCCTCGACGATTGCTTCCTGAGTGCGCCGGGCGCGCGCACGCAGCTATCGGACGATGCCTTCAAGGCGGCGCATCTGGTCGATGGCGAGGTGCGTGTCGGCGCTCGCGACCGTCCGGTCGACACGCGGATCGTCGGCGGGCTCGTGCGGTGCGAACCGTCCAATGCCGATCTGCTGATCGGCCTGCTGCCGCCCGCCGTGCTGGTGCGTGCCGGCGAACAGGCCGCAAGCCGGCTGAGCACACTGGTCGCGCTGGTGCGCGAGGAGGCGGAAGGCACGGGCGCCGGCCGCGATGCCATCCTCTGCCGGCTGATCGAGGTGATGCTGATCGAGATCCTGCGGCGCGAAACCGCGCGGCTCGCTCCGCCCGTCGGCCTGCTGGCCGGCCTTGCCCATCCGCAGCTGGCGCAGGCGCTCGGGCATATCCATGCCGATGTCGCCCGCGGCTGGACCGTCGGCGAACTGGCGCGTCGCATCGGCATGTCGCGCTCGGTCTTTGCCCGGCGCTTCGCGCAGGCCGTGGGCGTCGCCCCTGTCGAATATCTTCTGCAATGGCGCATTGCGCTGGCCAAGGACGCGTTGCTGCGCCGCGCCGGCCCGCTGGAGGAGATTGCCGAGACTGTCGGCTACAAGTCGGCGAGCGCCTTCAGCACGGCCTTCAGCCGGCGGGTCGGCTGCCCGCCGAGCGAATATGCGGCAATGTCTCTGGCCCTCACGCCGTCCTGAGCGTCAGCCCGATGCCCCACGGGTCCTTCAGCGCATGGCCCTCGGCCGTGCGGTTGACCGGGATTTCCAGGCTTTCCAGCGTCGACAGCGCCCTATTGAGGGCGGCCTGGTCGTTGAAGGTCAGCGAATAGTCGGACAGGCCCGACATGCCGCCGTCACGCGCGGTCGCGCCGCGGCTGTTCCAGATATTGGCGGCGAGATGATGGTGGTAGCTGCCGGCGCCGAAGAAGCTTGCGCCCGGATAGGTCGCCATCTTCTTCAGGCCCAGCACGCCTTCATAGAAGCGGTCGGCCTCGGGGATATTGCCCACCTGCAGATGCATGTGGCCGATTGCCGCCTTGTCGGTCATGCCGCCCCAGGGCGTCTTCGGCGCGCCGTCATAGAGACCCTGCAGGTCGAGACCGAGGGTCGCCATTTCCACCGTGCCGTCGGCATGGAAGTCCCATTCCTCGGGAGAGCGGTCGCGATAGACCTCGATGCCATTGCCCTCGGGGTCGCTCAAATAGATCGCCTCGGAGACCATATGGTCGGAGGCGCCGTCGAGGCGCACGCCCTGCGCCACGGCATGGGCAAGCCAGTGGCCGAGCTCCTTGCGGTCCGGCAGGAGGAAGGCGGTGTGGAACAGGCCGGCGGCATTGCGCGGCGCGCGGCGCACGTCGCTTCGCGTCGTCAGCGTCAAAAGCGGCCGGCCGCCGGCGCCGAGAACGGCGCCGCTCATGCCCTGTTCCAGCACGCTGAGGCCGAGCATGGTCTGATAGAAGCCCTTGACCCGCTCGAGATCCGCAACGACCAGATGGGCGGTGCCAACATGGATCGGCCGGGTGAGGGCGAAGCTTTCGCCCGATGGAGTGTCTGTGCTTGCGGTCATGGTGTCGCCTCCTGTGGCGAAGCGGACCGGACCGGTACCAGCGGCAAGGCCCGCGCCAAGCGCGAGCAGGCTGCGGCGGGTGATCCGGGTCATGGTCGGTCCTTGTGGTTTCTCATCTTTCGCCACAGAATATGGGCCAGTCTCATCGTTCACGAAAGTCCGCATTTCAGAGATTTATCGTTCGACGTCTGTTGACGGTGAGGGCCGTCAAACTTGATCCTGATCAATGCGGGCCGGCCGCCAAGGACCGATTGTGACACCATAAAAGGGAGGCGCGCCGCACGGGTCGCGCCATAAGGAGAGCAAAATGTACAAGAAAATCGTGGTTCCGGTGGATTGCGGCGCGCTCGACAAGGGCGAGCGGATCCTGCGCAAGGCGGCCCAGCTGCTCGATGCCGGCGGCGAGATCATCCTGATGTCGGTCATCGAGGACATGCCGGGCTACATCACCATCGAGCTGCCGGTGAATGCGGTCGAGGACGCCATCAAGGACGCCAAGGCCAAGCTCGTCGAACTGAAGGAAAAGACCGGCATTGCCGCGCGCGTCGAACTTCGCACCGGCGCCCCGGCCCGCGAAATCCTGGCCGCCGCCAACGAGCATGGCGCCGACCTCATCCTGGTTGCCTCGCACATTCCCGATCTCGGCAACTACCTGATCGGCGCCACCGCCGACCGCGTCGTGCGCCACGCCAAGTGCTCGGTGCTGGTCGACCGCTAAGGCCCGGCCGCCCGCCGGGTGGGCTCAAGAAAAACGAAGAACAACGAGGAAGCACCGCCGATGAACACGGAACACTTTGAGAAGATCCTGAGGGACCGCCAGCGCGAGCTTTTCGCCCGCCTGCACAAGATCAACGAGGACATCGCCACCCCGCGCGAGGCCGACAGCGAAGAGCAGGCGACCCAGGCCGAGAATGACGAAGTGCTCGACGAACTCGGCGAGGTCGGCGAAAAGGAGCTGAAGGCGATCGACGCGGCGCTCGACCGCATCGCCAAGGGCACCTTCGGCATCTGCGCCAAATGCGGCGAGCCGATTTCCGAAGCGCGGCTTGGCGCCGTTCCCTACGCGCCGCTCTGCCAGGATTGCGCCACCGGCGGCTGAGCCTTTGCCGCGCTCGGCCGCGGCAGACCGGCGCGCCCCACACACGGGGGGGCATCGTCAATTCGACCCGGTCCTGAACCCTCTGGCCTCCTTTCCCTGCGGAGAGGGGGCTTTTTCGTGTCCGCGTCATGCCATGCGCCGACCCGGGGCCGAGGGCGGGGCGGGTGGTCGGCGTGCTGCGGAGCGGCGCTCTTCGTCTCCCCTTTTGATCCGTGTTGAAAAATGTGACCCTGTTGACACGTGACAAAATAGTCACCTATTGTGGAGCCCATGGACGACATCTTCGATGCCCTGGCGCATCCCATCCGGCGCGGCCTGCTCGACAGGTTGCGCGAACGCGACGGTCAGACGCTGAGCGAGCTTGAGCGCGATCAGCCGGTGACGCGCTTCGGTGTGATGAAACATCTCGGTGTTCTGGAGGCCGCCCATCTCATCGTGACCCGCAAGGTCGGGCGCCAGAAGCTGCATTATCTCAATCCGCTGCCGCTCCAGGCGGTGGCGGACCGCTGGATTGCGCGCTTCGCCGCCCCCTTCGTCCGCACGCTGAGCGATATTGCAACGGCTGCAGAGAAAGGAAACGCGGTCATGAGCGAAATGGCACCGAAACATGTCTGGGAAACCTATATTCGCGCCACGCCGGAGGCCGTCTGGGCGATCCTGACGGATGACGCGAAGACCCCGCTCTGGCAGCATTTCAACATGACCTCGACAACCGAATGGCGCGAGGGCGGCGCGATCACCTTCTTCGTCGGCGACAGGGCGATGATCGTCGGCCGCGTGCTGGAAATGGATCCGCCCCGTCGCTTCGTGCATTCCTTCTCCGCCCAGTGGTCGCCCGATGTCGCCGTCGATCCGGCCTCGCGCGTCACCTGGAGCCTCGAGCCGGTCGGCGAGGGCGCCTGCAAGCTGGTGCTGACCCATGACGATTTCGGCGGCGATACCGCCACCAGCCGCGCCGTCGGCGGCGGCTGGCCGGAAGCGCTGTCGCGGTTGAAGACGCTCGCCGAAACGGGCATTCCTTTCTTCATCGCCGCGCCGGGCGCATGACGACGGCCGCGCAAAACAAACGGAGAGAACCGTGATCCTGCCAGTCGAGACGATGCATTATGCCGGCCTGTTCGGCCTTCTCTTCCTCGCCCTGTCGCTCTGGGTGTCGATGGGCCGGGCGCGGTTTCGCGTCCACCATGGCGATGGCGGCCACCAGAGCCTCAACCGGCGCATCCGGGCGCATGCCAATTTCGCCGAATATGTGCCCATGGCGCTGATCCTGATCGGCCTTGCCGAAATGGCCGGAACGGGCGCTGCAGCCGTGCGCTGGCTGCTGATCGTGCTGCTCGTCGCGCGCATCGCCCATCCCTTCGGCATGACCGCGCCGGAGGCCTCGCCCCGCCAGTTCGCCCTGCGCGCGCCGGCCATGCTCGCCACCTGGGCCGTGCTCGGTTATGCCGCAGTGCTGCTGCTCCTGCGCGCCTGACCGCATACCAGCCGATTGCCCCCTTGCCGGGAAAGGGCTAGAAAGAGGTCTGTGAGCATCGCCCGCGACGGCGGGCAGGCGAGAGCAGGGGCAAGACATGGCAAATGCGGATGCGACCGCCCAGACGGCGCGGTGGAAGGATGCCGCACCCGGCGATGACGAGGAGGAGATCATCCCCCGCGACATCCGCTTCGGCATCCTGGAAAACCCGCAGCGACATTGGCTGGGCGGCGATTTTCACAAGACGGCGCTAATCGATGGCCTGTCGATCTTTCTGCCCGAGGGCGAGCGCTATTTCATCCGCTCGCTGAAATATTACGCCCCCAAGCTCAAGAACAAGCAGCTCGCCGCCGAGATCAACGGCTATTCGGTGCAGGAGGCTTTTCACACCCGCGAGCACGAGGACTATAATCGCGCGCTCGCCAAGCTCGGCTATGACGTCGAGGCCATGGAAGCGCCGGTCATCAAGACGCTGCGCTCCGACAAGATCCCGATCTTCCGGCTCGCCGTCACCTGCGCCATCGAGCATCTGACGGCGACGCTGTCGACCGTGACGCTGCGCAATCCGCAGTTCCTCGACGATGCCGCCCCCGCCTATCGCCGGCTGTGGATGTGGCATGCGCTGGAGGAGCTGGAGCACAAGGCGGTCGCGCTCGACGTCTTTGCCGCCGCCACTACCAAGTATTCGCCGTTCAAGCGCTACATGCTGCGCACCCTGGCCTTCAATGCGGTCGCCTGGACCTTCCTCAAGATCGTGCTCGCCAATCTCGTGCGCTTCGCCCGCACCGACGGCATCAAGACCGGCCCGCGCTTCTGGGCGCGGCTCGTCTGGGTGCTGTTCGGCAATCCCGGCTACTGGCGCAAATGCGCGCCGCTGGTGCTGAAATACTACCTGCCGGGCTTCAATCCGCTGAACAAGGACGATCACGCCCTGATCCACAAGGCCCGCGCCTGGCTCTATGACGAGTTCATGGCGATCGAAGCCAGCCGCGCCGCGCCCGCGGCCGAATGAAAGACGCCGAATGACCAGCCGACTGTTTTCCAACGTCCTCGACGTGGCCACGCTCGGCCGCTTTCCCCGGACCCAGAAATGGGTCTGGCGGCGCATCTACAACATGCTGTCGCGCTTCTGGGGCGACAAGGACTGGCGCTTCATGAACTACGGCTACGTGCCGGACGGTGCGCCCTTTGCGCTGAAACCCGAGGACGAGGCCGAACGCGCCTTCATCGGCCTCTACCAGCAGGCGGTCGAAGGCCTTGCCGTCGAGGGCGCCCGGGTGCTGGAGATCGGCTCCGGCCGCGGCGGCGGCTCGCGCTACATCGCGCGTTATTTCGCGCCGGCCTCCGTCACCGGCCTCGACTATTCGCCGGAAACCGTGCGCCGCGCGAAGAAGCTCAACGCCGACACGCCGGCGCTTTCCTTCGTGCAAGGCGATGCCGAGAACCTGCCCTTTCCCGACGCGTCCTTCGACATCGTCGTCAACATCGAATCCTCGCATTGCTATGGCGACGTGCCGGCCTTTGCCCGCGAGGTCGCCCGCGTGCTGAAACCCGGCGGCATCTTCACCTTCGCCGACATGCGCCCGAATAGCCAGCTGGCCGCACTCGACGAGCAGCTTGGCACGCCCGGTCTCGAGCTCGTCGCCAAGCGCAACATCTCGCCAAACGTCGTCGCCGCGCTCAACGCAGCCGAGGCCCGCAAGCAGGCCCGCATCGGCAAGGCGCTCTTCCTGCGCCGCTTCATCAGCGAATTCTCCGGCTCCAAGGGCTCCATGCTCTACAAGGGCCTCTCGGCCGGCAGCGTCGTCTATCAGGCGCGGCGGTATCGGAAGGCGGGGTGAGGGCCTTCTGAGAGCGGCCGGTCGTGCGGATGAAATATTGAGGATCTCGCGGATCCGGAGGTCATGGCGAACCGAAGTCGATGCGGAAGAGCGAAGAAACCATCACCCGCGATGACGGTGGCATAAGCTATGAGCGGAGGTTTCCGCTCTGGCTGCGCATCTTCCTGCTGCCCTGGGCGCTGCTGTGCATCCCGTTCATCCTCTTGTACCTGGACAACGCGCAATCCGTGGATTGGGCAGGCCCGCCGGTTGCGGGCGCGGTGCTGGCTACCATCGGCCTCGTGATCCTGCCCCTCGGCCTTTCGGGGCTTCTGCTCGGCTATGCGCTGCTCGGCACGGGCATTGAGCTGCGGCTGGACAGCCGCTCGGGCGAGGCGATCCTTAGGCGGAAATCGCCGCTTCGCACCCGCGTGACGCGTTATCCGCTGGCGGCCGTGCGGATCGTCAAGGTCGAACTGGAGGCCGACCATCCCGCAAACGACGCGGCGATCATCCGGCTGAAAATGCCGGATGGGGTGAAAGTGAAGCTCGGAGGCTTCTTCCGGGACGAGGACGCCCGACACTGGGCGGAAGACATCCGCACCTGTCTCACGGCCGCGCCGAAGGATGTCGTGCCGCCGGCGCGATGAACCCACCGGGTCCGCCGGAGATCGTTTGGTTTAAGTTATGCGACCATGAAGGGTTGGCCTGGCATGGCATAGTCGCGCTCAGCGGCCAAAGCTGGCGGAGTATTCCAGATGGGGTCCAGGAGGCGGCGTTGTCGAAACAGTTGACCCATTCGGGCGTGGGTGACGCCACCGCTTCGAATCTTCTCTCTCACCAAGGAGAGCGGGCAGCATAGCGCCATTTGAACTCTGCGGTTGCCGTTCAATTGGAAGCTCACAGCAGCGGTCGTGCCGCGGTTGGTAACGGTTTTCACCTTTCGTCATTGGTCGGCTGTTGAGCAGACGGATGGCAGAAGCCCCTTACGCCGCCTCGCCAACCCGCATCTCCACGCGCAAGCCTGCTTCCGTCAGCATGCTGACAAGCGTATCGATGGAAAACAGGGTGATCTTGCCGCGCAACAGGTCCGAAATGCGCGGCTGGGTGACACCCAGGCGGCGTGCGGCTTCCGCTTGTGTCCAGCCCTTGGTCCGGATATGCCGATCCAGCGCCATCATCAGCGATGCGCGAAGCTTCATGTTCTCGGCTTCCACCGCATTGTCTTCGATCGCGTCCCAAACGCTCGCAATGATCTCGTTGCTCATCTTGCTCGCTCCTTCAACAGTTCTCGGTAGCGTCGCTCAGCCAGGGTGATGTCCGCCTGACTGGTCTTCTGTGTCTTCTTTTGGAAGCAATGCAAAACGTACACAGCCTCGGCGAACCTCGCGACGTAGATCACGCGGAACGCGCCGGTCTCGTCCCGGATGCGAATCTCCTGCACGCCGGTTCCGATCGTCGACATGGGCTTCCAGTCGCTGGGATCAAGCCCATTCTGAACCCTATCCAGTTGATAGCCGGCCTCGCGTCGCGCCGTTTCCGGAAAGCCACGCAAGTCGTCCAGTGCGGTGCCGCGGAAGCCGAGCGCTTTCATAAAGGCTACTATACAAAATTTTGTATAGTAGCCGCAAGGCCTTTTCCGGGACACTGTCGCGCAGGCAGCTGCTGATGGCTATTTGGCATGGAAGGCCTCCACGCCACCGGCGCAAATTCTCTCTTGTTCGACATCGGGCCGATCCGACTGCAGTCAACACACTGTCGATGAGGAAAAAGACCGCCCCCATCGCGCACCCATCTTGCAGGGGACAGAGCAATCAGGCCCGCCCCCCCCCTAAAACGCAATCTCCACCGACGGCGCGCTGCGCCTCGCTTCGCCGTGATAGACCGCCTCGATATTGTTGCCGTCGGGGTCGAGCACAAAGGCGGCGTAGTAGCCGGGGTGATAGGGCCGTTCGCCCGGCGCGCCATTGTCGCGGCCGCCATGGGCGACGGCTGCGGCATAAAAGGCATCGACGGTCGCCGGATCCTTCGCCTGGAAGGCGAGGTGGTGGCGGCCGGTGAGCACCCCGAGCGCCGCCGGACTGTCGGCGGCCGACACGACGAGCTCGTCGGCCCAGAAGTAGCCGTCCGGCGTGTCGATCACCGGAATGTCGAGCACGGCCAGCACCGCCCCGTAGAAGCTGCGGCTGGCCTCAAGGTCGGCGACGACGAGCTGGATATGGTCGATCAGCCGGCCGCGATGCAGAAGATTGGTCTCCATGGTCTTGTCTCCCCTGGTGGTCCAAGTCGCTGTTCTCTCAGTCGCCGGCCGGCGGGTTTCGCGCGTGCCGTCGTCCGGGCCTCACCCCATCTTCAACATTGCGCCGATCGTGCCGCCGACCAGCAGCACGATGCCGATGAGAAATGTCAGCGCCGCGCCGGGCCCGCGTTTCTTGGCGTCGGCATAATATTCCGAGGCATAGAGCACGCGCGACGCCGTCCAGCACAGGCCGAGCAGGCCGGCGACCGCATCGGAGACGTAAGAGCCGAACAGCCAGAGCGACGGCAGAAACAGCACCAGCTGTTCCACCGTGTTCTGCTGTACGCGGAAGATCCGCTCGAAATCGGCATTGCCGGTGGTCTTCGGGGCTTCGACGCCGAATTGCTGGCGCGCCCGGGCGACCTTCAGCAGAAACCAGACATAGGCGATCAGCGCCGAAAAGGTGGCAAGCACGGTGAAGCGCATCGGAGAATTCCTGTGGGGGACGAAAGGACTTGGACGCAATGGCGCGGATGCTAGGCCAAGGGGCTGACGCGCGCAAGCGTGGCGCGGCTGGCGGGTCGATGCCTGCCGATCGCGTCGCCGGTGTCCCGCGTCCGCCGCCCTAGATTTGCCATGCCCGCCCTTGATGCTAACCGGAAATTTGCACATGATGGCGTAAGCGTCGTCGCGATGATTTTCTGCTTCAGAGGTACGCCCTTTCATGACCGACCAGTTCCGTTTCGGCCGGCCCTATGATTTCCACGAACTGGTGGCCGATGGCATCGTCCACGGCATCGGCGTGGTCTTTGCGCTGATCGGGGCGACGGCGCTGATCTTCTATGCCACGGTCTGGTCGAGCTATGCGGAAATGGCCGCCGCCTGGATCTATGGTCTCGGCCTCGTCATCGCGCTCGCCGTGTCCTTCACCTATAATATGTGGCCGCATTCGCGCACCAAGTGGATCCTGCGCCGCTTCGACCATTCGGCGATCTTCGTGCTGATCGCCGCCACCTACACCCCCTTTCTGGTCAAGGGCGCCCATGACTGGGTGATCCTGGCGTTGCTGATCGGCATCTGGGCGACCGCCTTTGTCGGCATCTATCTGAAATGCCGCTTCCCCGGCCGCTACGACAAGCTCGCCATCCTGCTCTATCTCGCCATGGGCTGGAGCGGCGCCATGGCGCTCGGCCCGATTTCGCAGACCCTGCCGGGCATCACCGTGCTTTTGATCATCATCGGCGGCTGCATCTATTCCGCCGGCGTGATCTTCCACGTCTGGGAACGCCTGCGCTTCCAGAACGCCATCTGGCACGGCTTTGTCGTCACCGCCGCCGCGGTCCACTATTCCGCCGTCGTCACCGCCATCAGCCACTAGGCGGACGCGCTCTTCCGGCTTTAGACCTCCGACTTCTGGTCAAGGGAAAGGGTGAGGGCGCAGGTCGCCTCGCGGCCTCTGCCGGCTTTACAGCGTCCCCGGCGCTGTCTAAGCAGGCCGAAAAAGACCCAACCGGGACCCGATCCGATGACGAACGCCATTCTCCGCGACGCGACCGATGCCGATCTCGCCGCCATCCGTGACATCTACAACTACGCCGTCGAGCATACGACCGCCATCTGGAACGAGGTGCTGGTCGATCTCGACAACCGCCGCGCCTGGATGGAGCAGCGCCGCGCCCGCGGCTTTCCCGTGCTCGTCGCCGAGGTCGAAGGACGGGTCGCCGGCTATGCCTCCTATGGCGACTGGCGCGCCTTCGACGGCTATCGCCACACCGTCGAGCACTCCGTCTATGTCGACAAGGACAGCCGCGGCGCCGGCCTCGGCAAGCGCCTGATGCAGGCGCTGATCGAGCACGCCCGTGCCAATGGCAAGCATGTCATGATCGCCGCCATCGAGGCCGAGAACCGCCCGTCGATCGCGCTCCACGAGCGTCTCGGCTTCCGCCTGGTCGGCATTCACAGCGAGGTCGGCCAGAAATTCGGCCGCTGGCTCGATCTGGCGATGATGGAACTGAAGCTTTAGGGCGAGGGGGTAAGAGGGATGGTCTGGCCGTCCCCCTTGCCCGCCGGCCGGCCGTCGGGCCGGGCCGATGATCTCGTTCCCTTGCGCGCCGTCATTCGATCCGGGCGCGCAGCATGTCGCCTTTGAGCGTGATCGACGGCTTTGCCCCCGGCGTGTTCGGCAGGGCGCTGTCGACGAAGGACGCCGTCGCCTCCACCAGATAGCTGATCGCCGTCGGCTGCACGAAGCGCAGCGTCGCGTCGAGCATCCGGCCGGAAATCGCGATCACCTCATTGTGCATGACCCGCTGATAGGTGATCCGCGCCCGAAGGGCTGCGCCCGAAAGGGTCAGCCGCTCGGCATGACCGTCGACGGCGACGTCGCCGGCATCGCTTCGGATGTCGATGACGGAGAAATCCTGGAGGCGCGTGCGGGCCGCCTTCTGGTCGATGGTGACCGCCGCCCCGGCGGGCAGGCTGGCGGTCAGCTCCATGGTGCAGTCGGACCAGTCGAACAGCCGCGGCACCGAGCCGACGTCGACGATCAGCGTGTCGCCGTCGATCCGAAGCGCGCCATTGGCAGGGCAGGCGTCGGAGAACCACGAGGAATGCCAGATCGCCCCCCAGCCATGGCGTGTCCCCTTCAGCTCGGCGACATGCCGGCCGTCAGCCGCCGTCGAAATTCGGATGTCGCTGGCCGATCCCTCGACCCGGATGGCCGAGACATGGGAGAGGTCGAGCGGCCTGGCCAGGCTGTCGCGACTGGAGACCAGGGCGACGCCGGCATCGATCAGCGCCAGTGCAAGGATGGTGCCGGCGACGGAGAGAAGGACGGTTTTCATTTTCATCGGTCATGCTCCTTTGGGATGGAAATGGAGCTTCATCGAGCATGTCCCCCGCCATGCAGACGACCTTGATCGCGTTTGAGGTCGACCTTGAACGCGATTTCGGGCCATATCCGCCTCATCCGACCCTGTGATCCCTCCAGCCGGCCCGCCGCCCATGATCTTCGTACCGCTGTCCTTCGCCGTTTCGCTGTTTCTGGCGACCTTCCTCGTCCGGCTCCTGCTGCAGGGGCGCGAAAGCCTTGCCCGCAATCGTCTCTTCGTGCTGCTGGTGGGGCTTTATGCGGTGCAGACGCTCCTGGTCGGGCTGCGCTGGGGATATGGCGTGACCGCGATCCTGCCGCTCCTGTCGATCCTCGCGAGCCTCGTGCCGCCGCTGACCTATCTCGCCTTTCGCGATCTCGCCCGTGACGCGGAAAGCGGCCTGTCGGCACGCGACTGGCCGCATCTTGTGCCGACCCTTGCCCTTTGCGGGCTGCTTCTGGTGTGGCGCCCGGCGATCGATCTGCTGATCATCGTCGAGTTCCTCGGCTATGGGGCGGCGCTGGCCTGGCTCGCGCGCCTCGGCACCGACGGTCTCGTCGCCTCGCGTCTCGACGGCTCCCTCAGGTCCCATCGTTCGCTGGTGCTTGCAGCCCTTGCGCTCCTGGCGTCGGCCTTCACCGACATCGCCATCAGCCTCGACTTCGCGCTCGGCGGCGGCCGCCATTCCGCAACCGTGGTCTCGGCGGCCACCACCGTCATCCTGTTCCTGCTCGGCATTGCCGCAGTCGTTGCCGGAACGGAGGAAGGGTCGGGCGAGGGGGAGGACGGGGCGTCACCGGATGGAAGCGGTGGCCGGGCGGATGCCGCGCGGCCCGCCCGCTCGGGCGAGGATGCGGCCGTCGCCGCCGAGCTCGACCGGCTGATGCGCGAGCGGCGTCTCTATGCCGACACCGACCTCAATCTCGGCAAGCTCGCCCGTCGCCTGGGCCTGCCGTCCCGCACCGTGTCGCAGGCGGTCAACCGCGTCCACGGCCTGAGCGTGTCGCAATATGTCAACAATTTCCGCGTGGCCGAAGCCTGCCGGCTGCTGGCCGAAACGCCCATGACGGTCACCCGCATCGTCTTCGAGGCAGGTTTCATGACCAAGTCGAATTTCAATCGGGAGTTTCTGCGGGTGACGGGCATGAACCCGACGCGCTGGCGCAGCGACCACGCCGCCGCCGATCCGACCGGTTCGACCGGTCAGCCGCCGACGAACTGGAAATAAGCCCAGGCGAGCGCGAAGGCGGCGATCACGCCGAGCACGATCAGCAGTTTTTTCAGGCCCGGATTGGGCTTCTTCGGCTCCGGCGCCTTCGGCGGCTTCTTGAATTCGACGACATTGCTCATGGAAATCTCCCGATCGGTTTTGCCCGGACTTTAGCCGCAAGGAGATTGAGAAAGTCCTGATGGCGAGAACGGGAAACGCAGGCCGTGCGTGGGCCGGCGGACGGCTCCTGCCCGCAGTCGCTTTCCCTTACCGCCTACACCCCCCTCTGCCCTGCCGGGCATCTCCCCCTCAAGGGGGGAGATCGGACTGCG
>FWPV01001524.1_pt1 | contig 63566 bp, 65 predicted proteins | sample 2228371 | NCBI WGS metagenome assembly FWPV01 (sample SAMEA103939776, study PRJEB20133) | metagenome
CCGACCGCCTGCCAGCCCCATCTGCCACGAGCTGCAAGCTGCCAGCCACCTGCCCTCCTCCCCTAAAGTCTCACGCCACCCTGCCGATATAATTGTTGGCATGAACCAAAGCTCTTTCCGACTGGCGCCATGAAAAATCCCATCCAACCCACCCAGGTGGAGCGGGTGATGCGCGAGGACGATTTCATCGTCTCCAAGACCGACCTCAGGGGCCGCATCACCTACGGCAACCGCATCTTCATAGAGTTTTCCGGCTATAGGGAGGCGGAGCTGCTAGGCAGCCAGCACAACATCATCCGCCACCCGGACATGCCACGCGGGGTGTTCAAGTTCCTGTGGGACACCATCGCCCAAAAGCGAGAGTGCATGGCCTTCGTCAAGAACATGGCCAAAGATGGCAGCTTCTATTGGGTCTTCGCCCTGGTCACGCCAAGCTTCGACCCTCAGGGTGAGCATGTGGGGTATTTCTCAGTGCGCCGCAAGCCCCACGCGGCAGGCGTGAAGATCATGCAGGACATCTACCGGGAGATGAAGGCCATCGAGGACCGTGTCGGCCCCAAGGAGGCATGCAACGCCTCCCTGACCTATCTAGACGGTGTGCTGCGGGATAAGGGCGTGCGTTACGAGGACTTCGTCATGCATCTGCAGGAGGGAAGGGCATGATGACAAGAGCGGAGGTGAAGGGCGGGGGGCAGGCGCAGGAGACAGCCGCCCGCCCCATGAGGCTGCGCCAGCGCTTCGTCCTCATCGCCACCGGGTTCAACCTGCTGCTGGCGATCAACATCGGCCTGCATCTGTGGATGCATGGCCTCGAGTGGCTGCCGGTGGGCCTACTCGCCCTGGGCTTTGCCTTGTCCGCCTATCTGCAGGTCAAGGCCAGACGTTGGCTCGCCCCCTTGGACGAGCTGCGCGGATTGATCCGGGAGGTGGCTCAGGGTCGCTTCCACAGGCGGGTGACCGGTATCGACGAGGGCAACGAGGTCGGTCAGTTGTGCTGGGAGATCAACGAGATGCTGGACCAGCTGGAGACCTTCATGCGGGAACAGGCCACCTCCTTCCGCCAGCATCTGGATGGCCAATTCACTCGCAAGGCCCTACCCATGGGGCTGCATGGCGGCTTTCGCAAGGGTTTGGAGGCCCACAACAAGGCCCTGGATGCCTTCGAGGAGAGCATGCGCTACAAGATGCGTAACCATCTTCTTGCCCATGCCCAGGGGATGAACGTCTCCAACCTGATGTCCAACCTGGCCTCCACCCAAGCCGATCTGCAGGCCATCACCGAGGCCATGCAGGCGGTGGAGGAGGAGGCGCGCCGCACCTATGCCGACGCCGAGGCGAGCGAGGCCACGGTGAGCCAGGTGGTGCAAGACCTTGCCGATATGCGCGGCCGTATGGAACAGGCAGCATCCACGGTGCAGGCGCTCAATGCACGCGGAGCCGAGATCCAAGAGGCGGTCGCCCTCATCAACGGCATCGCCGACCAGACCAATCTGCTCGCCTTGAACGCTGCCATCGAGGCGGCGCGCGCCGGCGAGCAGGGGCGCGGCTTCGCCGTGGTGGCCGACGAGGTGAGGAAACTCGCCGAAAACACCAAGAAGGCCTCCGTGTCCATCGGCCGCATCATGGAGGAGCTGCTGCGTGAGACTGCCAGTGTGGAGGCAGACTCCCGCAGCATGCGGGAGATGACGGCCAGGGCGGGCGAGACGGTCGCCCATATGGCCGAATGCTTCAGCCAGTTCGCCGCCGCCTCGCGTAACACCGTGGATCGGCTGGGGCATGCCCTGGACAAGACCTACACCTCCTTGGTCAAGGCGGACCACGTCATTTACAAGCAGAAGACCTACATGCTGCTCAACCAGCAGTCTGCCGACCCGGCCTACGCCCAGGCCGTGGGGGTGGATCACCACGGCTGCCGGCTGGGGCGCTGGTACGACGGCCCGGGAAAAGAGGATTTCGGCCGGGTGCCGTCCTATGCCGCCCTGGAGCGTCCCCACCGGGAGGTGCACGCCGGTGCCCACAGGGTGCTCGCCCTCAGTCGCGAGAAGTGGGAGTCAGATCCGGAGGTGCAGGGCCGCATCATCGCCGCCCTGGAGCAGATGGAGGCGGGCAGCCAGGAGGTCATGCAGGTGCTCGACCGCATGGTGGCGGAGAAGCATGGGTAGTGGATGGCTGGCCATGGACTACTAACTTAGTCAGTTACAGGGTACGGGTTTCAGTGGGCGCGCCTACCTCTAACTAATCCTTACCCAACCCCAGCCGTTCCATGCGGTAGCGCAGGCTGCGGAAGGTGACCCCCAGCAGCCGGGCGGCGGCGGTCTTGTTGCCGTTGGTGCGTGCCAGGGCGGCCTGGATGGCCTCCCGCTCCACCTGGTCCAGATAATCCTGCAGGGGGAGCCGATCCGGGACGGTCTCGGGGGACGCTCCCTCCGCGATTCCGGGGGCCAGGTCCAGATCGCCCACGTCGATCTCATCCCTTTCGCACAAGGCGTAGGCCCGCTCCAAGATGTTCTCCAGCTCGCGCACGTTGCCCGGAAAGGCATAGCGGCGCAGGGCCTCTAGGGCCGGCGCGGTGAGCCTGGGCGGGGTCTGACCTTCCCGTGTCAGGCGGCGGGTGATGTGCTCCACCAGCAGGGGCAGATCCTCCAGCCGTTCGCGCAGGGACGGCATGCGCAGCTCGATGACGTTGAGGCGGTAATAGAGGTCGTGGCGGAAACGACCCTCCTCCACCGCCCGGTTGAGGTCCTGGTGGGAGGCGCTGATCAGACGCACGTCCACCGGCTCCTCCTCCACCCCCCCCACCCGGCGCACCCGCCGCTCCTGCAGTGCCCTGAGCAGCTTGACCTGCATGGCCAGGGGCAGCTCCACCACCTCGTCCAGGAACAGGGTGCCGCCGCTGGCAGCCTGGAAAAAGCCCCCCCGGTCGGAATCCGCGCCGGTAAAGGCCCCCTTGCGGTAACCGAAGAATTCACTCTCCATCAGGCTCTCGGGGATGGCGCCACAGTTGACGGCCACGAAGGGCTTGCCGGCCCTCGGCCCCAGGGCATGGATGAGACGGGCGGCCACCTCCTTGCCGGTGCCCGACTCCCCGGTGATGAAGACCGGGGTCTGGCTGCGGGCCAGCTTTTCGATCTTCGTCCGGATCTGCAGCATCGCCGGGGACTCGCCGATGAGGCTGGGAAGGGGCTCCCCTTCGCGCCGTCTTTCGGGCACCTTGATGGCCGTCCTCACCAGGGCGCGCAACACGTCCAAGTCCACCGGCTTCATGAGGTAATCGAAGGCCCCCGCCTTGAGGGCCTGGACCGCATTCTCGGTGCTGCCGTAGGCGGTGATCACCGTCACTGGTGTGCTGGGCGCGTGTTCCGCCACGTAGCGCACCACCTCCAGACCGTCCCCGTCAGGCAGACGCATGTCAGTGAGCACCAGATCGAATCGCCGGGCGGCAAGTTGCTCCCGTGCGCCGCGCACGTCCGCGGCGATGGCGGTGTCGAGCCCCATGCGCACGAGGGCCAGCTCCAGCACCTCGCGCAGGTCGGGCTCGTCGTCCACGATAAGGATACAGGGCGGGGCCATCGGGTCAGATCAATGAGGACAGGGGGCATGATCCCAGATTTTCCATCAGGACGCGGGATGACGCGAAGCTCATGATCGAGACGGGTTGCGCGAGACGTTCACAGGCTTGTGCGCGATCAATTGCCGAGAAGTTGAGCGCAGACTGGCCGATCAGGAGCAGCCGGCGCCCGCGTAAGGCCCCGATGCTGCTTGCGGATGGCAGATTGCCAGGGGCGCATTGATGTCACCGAAGGCGTGGGCCGGTCTAATGAAAAATCTTGGATAAATATACCTTGCTGCTTGCAAATTCCCGCCTGGGAAACACTGAATAAATTCCCTCGCCCCCGCTTGCGGGGGAGAGGGCAGGGAGAGGGGGAGCGAGAAATCAAAGCGTGATCCCCCTCACACCCACCCTCTCCCAAAGGGAGAGGGAGTTCTTCAGCGTTTCCCTAGGGGGGAGTCTGTGCCGTCGGTTCAGCGGGCTGACAGCTCACCCGGAACAGCGCCCCTCCTGCATGGTCCAGGTAACGCAGACTGCCGCCGTTGGCCTCGGCGAGTTCCCGCGCGATGTACAGCCCCAGTCCGGTGCCGCGGGAGTCCGTGGTGTAGAAGGGCTCGAAAAGACGCTTCTGCATCTCGGCCGAGACCGGTTCGCCATCGTTGCAGACATCGATGAACACCGCTTGCTCCATGGCCGTGGCGTCGATGCGGATGCTGCCTGGACCCTTGTGGCAGTGGCGCCAGGCGTTGCGGATGAGGTTCCAGAGGATCTGGGTGAGATGCAGACGGTCGAAACGCACCGCAAGCCGCTGCGGGACGGTGAGCCGGATCACCCCTGCCGGTACCTGTTCCGCTTGTTCGAATTGGATCACGAATTCGCGCAGGAATTCCTCCAGGGCGATCGCCTCCTGATGCATGCGGTCACGCCGGTTGAGCGACAGGACATCCTCGACCAGGCCGTTGAGGCGCCGGGAGTTGTCATCGATGATGCGGGCGAGCCTCGCCATGGTGGGGGTGGACGGCTCTTCCGCCAGCAGGGCCGCGGCCTGCTTGATGGCCGCCAGGGGATTGCGGATCTCGTGGGCCAGGTTGGCGGTGAGTCTGCCCAAGGCGGCTAGCTTCATGTTCTGGGCCTCCCGCTCTAGTCCGGTCATGTCCTGCAGCAGGATCATGGCCCCGTTGCTGCGACCGGGCTCCACTTCGGTGAAACGGGCCCGCACACGCCTTCCCTCCGGCCCTGAGGGGAAGGGGGTCTCGGGGTCTCTGCCCGTGCGGCGCCATTCGCGCCAGAGTGAGGCCAGGGCAGGGGAGCAGTGTTCCAGCATGGCCTGAGGGAACACCCTGCAGTCGAGGAGTTGTTCCGCCCGGGCATTGTGCTGGAGCAGGCGGCCCTGGGCATCTACCACCAGGATGCCGTCCTCGAGCTGCTGCACGACCCAGTCGTTGATGCGCGCCAGACTCTCCGCCTGGGCGGCCTTTTCCCCCGCCAGGCGTGCGGAGCTCAGGGCGCCCTTGGCAAGCACGTGGGAGAAACCGGATACCGTGAAGAACCCGGCGGCAAGCAGCCCGGCCCGCATATACCCCTCGGCCCCGGCCTGCCAGAACAGGGCCTGCAGGCTTTGTTCTCCCAGTACCGCCAGGGTGCCCAGGGCGGCCATGAGGAAGACGCCTCGCGCCTGGGGGTGCAAGCCTGCCCCGGCCATGGAGACGATGAGCAGCAATCCGATGCCACTCGCGTTGCCGCCCGACAGCGCCATCATGCCGGTGAGGAAGGCCACGTCCGTGGCCACCTGCAGCCATACCTGGTGCGGGAAGGGCGGGGATCGTCGGACCAGCACGCGCCCGAGCAGCCAGGCCGCTAAGCCGTAGAACAGCCCGGTGAGCATTACCCAGCGCGCATCCGCCCGTTCCAGGGGCGAGAACTGGACGAACCAGGGGGACAGCAGGAAAAACAGGGCGAGAAAACCGCGGAAGCGGTTCAGGTGGTGCAGGGAGCGCCAGAAGCTGTCCGGATACCCGGGCTCCCCGGGCGGCATGCCGGTCATCCCCCTCCGTTGCGGCGGCGGTGCTCCTCACCGCAGTAGTAACGGCCCCGGCTCAGGATGGCCTCGGAGCGGGGCAGGTTTACGCCGCAGACATGGCAGCGCACCATGTCCTCTACCTCGGGCTCGCGTCCCGGCGGCAGGGGGCTGCGCCTGGAGGCCTTTTGCATGAGCAGGATCACGAGGACGATGACGGCGATGACCAGCAGCCACTTAAGCACGTTCGAGCCCGTTCTTGTGGGTGTCGTTGATGCGGATGAGCAGCTGCTTGAAGGGGAAATCCGCGCCGTAGCGGTTCAGGACCTGCATGTAGGGCAGATCCTTGCCCGTGGGGAACTGGTAGGTGTCGGCCACCATCTCGTCGTACATCTTGCGCAAGATGGAGTCCAGATGATCTAGCAGACCCGACCAGCGCTCCATGTATTCGGGCTCGTACTCGATGCTGGCGCGCATCTCGTCCACCTCGTAGACGGCCTGGTGGACCAGGTCCACGTATTCCTCGTAGGTCTTGGGTCGTTTCATGGTCGCGTCCGAAGCAGGCAAGGTAGGCTGGAAATATACCGCATCGCCCGGAAGGGCCGCATATCCTGTTGCATGAAAAACTGGGGGCGATGTGGCATGATATCCCTGTGGCTGCGGGCGGCAGGATTTCATGCACGTCCGTCCAGAATCCCAGCCATTCATGGCTTGTGCCGGGCATGCAGGATGCGGGCCGAGCCGTTCCAGCCGCCGGGCCCGGGTGCGTAGCAAGTCCGGATCGCTCGCGTGTACTCCGAGGTATGTATGACTGCCGGCAGGTTCATGCCTTTCCGGGCAGGCGGGAAGATCTACCCGTCGGCCGCCCATTCCCAGCGTGGTCTTTGACCTAGAACAGGGCCTGAGCGGTCTATCCCTGGCAGGCGTGGCCTCGGCCCTCGTGGCGCTCACCGCCATCGGCCACGCCCTCATTTACAAACGCGATCCCCGCTCGGCCACCCTGTGGCTGCTGGTCATCGGCCTGCTGCCCCTCGTGGGCACACTCTTTTATGTCCTGTTCGGCATCAATCGCTACCAGCGCAAGGCCCGCCGCCGGCGGGATACCACCCCGGCCGCCGTTGCCCTGCCGCCCGACGAGGCACAGGTGCCCGAGCCCCTGCGTGGCCTCGCGGCCCTGAGCCGGAGGGTCACAGGCCTGCCCCTGACGGGGGGGAACCGGGTGGAGGTCCTCGTGGGCGGGGCGCACGCCTATCCCGAAATGCTGACGGCCATCCGCCAGGCCAGGCACAGCCTCGCGCTCATGTCCTACATCTTCGAGGGCGTGGGCATCGGCGCCGAGTTCGTGCGCGCCCTGATCGACGCCCACCGGCGGGGGGTGCGGGTGCGGGTGCTGATCGACGACGTCTATGTGCGCCTGTCTCCCCGTTCCGCCTTTCGGGCCTTGAAGCAGGCCGGGGTGCCCGTGGCCGCCTTCAACGCCACCCTGGTCCCGGCCCGCCTGCATGCGGTGAACCTACGGAACCACCGCAAGATCCTGGTGGTGGACGGGTGTGTGGGATTCACGGGCGGCATGAACATCTATGCCCCTTACTGGCGGCCCGATGCGCCGGGCGAGGCCTACCGGGATCTGCATTTCCGGCTGGAGGGGCCGGTGGTAGGCCAGCTGCGCGAGACCTTCGCCGGTGACTGGTGCGATACCGTGGACGAGGTGCTGGATGCGGGCTTTTGGGGGGAGGAGCCGCGTCCCGTGGCGGGCGCTGGCGCCTTGGCACGCGGCATCGAGGCCGGGCCGGACGAGACCCTGGACCGCATCCGCTGGGTGTACATGGGGGCCCTGGCGGCCGCACGCCATTCGGTGCGTATCTGGACCCCGTACTTCGTGCCCGATCAGGCCGTATTGGCCGCCATTAGCACCGCCGCCCTGAGGGGCGTGGAGATCGACCTCCTCGTCCCGGCGCAGGGGGATCACGCCCTAGTGCAATGGGCCTCCCAGGCCCATCACTGGCAGGTCCTGGAACACGGGGCCCGTATCCATGCACGGGAAGGCCCCTTCGACCACAGCAAGCTCCTACTGGTGGACGATGCCTGGGCATGCATCGGTTCCGCCAACTGGGATGCCCGCAGCCTGCGTCTGAACTTCGAGTTCAACGTGGAGATCTACGACGCCACCCTCGGGCGGGAGCTCGCCAACCTGTTCGAGGCGGCGCGCGCCCAGGCCGTGGAGATCACCCCCGACGTGGTGGGCACCCGTCCCCTGCCGGTGCGGTTGCGCGATGGGGCCGCCCGCTTGCTCACACCGATCCTTTGATGCCACGCAGCGCCCATCTGCAGGGTAGGCGATGGAGAGCCTGCTGGCGCTGCCTGTGGCGCGTACACGGGGACGCGTCCAAATTTGATGCGGTTTGGGCGAGGCCGCTCCAGGCCGATGGGTTTAGACCTTGAGCTCTTCCAGCAGGCTGGCCAGGTCGTCGGCGTGCTCCTCCTCCACCGCCAGGATGGTCTCCAGCATGCGGCGGGTGGTGGGGTCCTTGTCGCCGATGTAGCGGATCATCTCGCCGTAGCTGTCGATGGCGATGCGCTCGGCCACCAGATCCTCTTTGATCATGTCGATGAGGTTCTCACCCTCCACGTATTCGGCATGGCTGCGGCTGACCAGGCCTTCGGGGTTGAAGTTGGGCTCGCCCCTCAACTGCACGATGCGGGCGGCGATCAGGTCCATGTGCTGCTGCTCCTCGTTGGCGTGCTGCAGGAACTCCTGGGCCACGGCGTCGGCATTGATGCCGCTGGCCATGAAGTAATGGCGCTTGTAGCGCAGCACGCAGACGATCTCGGTGGCCAGGGCCTCGTTGAGCAGTTTGATCACCGTCTCCCGGTCGGCCTGGTAGCCGGCGGTGACGGCGCCATCCTCGATGTGCTTGCGTGCCCGCTCCCGCAGGGTCTTGATGTCGGTAAGGAAGGGTTGGGCAACCGCTGCCTTCGTCCTGCCGCCCTTGCCGGTGGATTTGCTGGGGTTCTTGGCCATAGTACGCTCCTTTCTTGAGGTAAGATCAGATTCAACCCAGGGTGGTGTCCAGCACCATCATGACGGCGAATCCGCCCATCAGACCTAGGGTGGCCGCTGTCTGATGGCCGTTGCGATGGGTCTCCGGGATCACCTCATGGGAGACCACGAAGATCATGGCGCCGGCCGCCAGGCCCATGCCGATGGGGTAGGCCAGGGCGAGCCCGCTGGTGAGGCCCACGCCCAGCAGGGCGCCCAGGGGTTCCATCACGCCGCTCAAGGCCGCGAACAGCACCGCCCGCCCCGGGGCGAGCCCGATGGCCCGCAGGGACATGGCCACCGCCACGCCCTCGGGCAGGTCCTGGATGGCTATGGCCGCCGTCAGGGGCAGACCCACGGACAGATCGCCCTGGGAGAAGGCCACCCCGATGGCCATGCCCTCCGGCAGATTGTGTAGGGCGATGGCGAGCACGAAGAGCCACACCCGCGTGACCCGTTCGCTCACTGGGCCGAAAGTGCCGCTGTGCACGTGCTCATGGGGGGTAAAGCGGTCCAGGCCTAGCATGAGCACTACCCCAAGCCCCAGTCCCACCACCACCGCAAACGCCCCCAGCAGGGCACTGCCGGTGATGTCATTGCCGGCGGCGATGCCTGGTGCCAGCAGGGAGAAGGCGCTGGCCGCCAGCATCATGCCGGCGGCGAAACCGAGCATCGTATCTTCGGTGCGCTGGGCCAGGTGACGCAGGAACAGGGCGGGCAAGGCCCCCAAGGCGGTGGCGGCAAAACCGACGAGCCCGCCCAGCAGGGCGAGCCGCACGGCAGCCTGCATCTGGCCGGTGGCTACCTGCCAGAGGCTCGCAGTCAGCAAGGTGAGTAGTGCTAACATCGCCGCCGCAAGCCCCAGGGCCGTCCAGGGGTGTGCGTGGGCCTGAGCGATCCAAAGCTCGCTCGAGGAGGTGGGGGGCGATGACCGGGCGAGACTCATGCTGAATCCCCGGGATAGGTGTCTGGTGAGACCAATCCCTTTTATGAACCATGGGCGTAGTTCATTCAAGGGCATCCGGCCCTATTTTGGAAATGAATAGTGGCGATGAGTATGATCGAACGAATCGATACAGGCGCGGCTCAAGGCAGCCGACGCAGCACGGCTGCGTACTCGAACAGTCCGTTGGGGTGGGGGATCTGGCGGGGGGGCGCCTCCACCCACTCCCAGCGCTCGCCCGGAAAGAGGTTGCGCATCTCAACCAGGTCGCAGTGGTAGGGAGGGCCGCCGGGGCGGCCGGTCTGCATGAATAGGGCGAAGAGCCGCCCTGCGGGGGCGAGCCACCGGTAAAGCTGGGCCTCGTAGGCGGGCCATTCCTCGGGTGCCAGGGCGCACAGGCAGGTCTGCTCGTAGACGGCCTCGAAGGGAAGTAGAGGCTGCCAATGCAGGGCATCGCCCTGGATCAGTTCGGCCTGCAAGCCCTGCTGTTCCAGCCTTTGGGCGAGTCGCAGGAGCGGGGTGGGGGCGATGTCCAGGGCGGTGACCCGGAAGCCGTGCCGCGCTAGTTCCACCACCTCGTGGCCATGCCCGCAGCCGGGCACCAGGATCCGGCAGGGGGTGAGGCTGCCCGTATCCAGCCAGTACAGGAGGGCGGGGCTCGCCTCACCCCGGTCCCAACCGGGTATGCCGGTCTGGTATTTGCTGTCCCACCAGCGGGATTTATCCGTATCCATGCCGTTATCATACTGGTATGGAGGCTAGCCGGGACAAACCCACCTCTGCCGGGATCGTGGTGGTACGGCGCACAGGCGACGGCTGGCGGCTTTTGCTGCTGCGCGCCTGGAACGACTGGGATTTCCCCAAGGGGCAGCTGGAGCCGGGGGAGACGCCCATCGCGGCGGCCAGGCGCGAAACTGCCGAGGAGACGGGGCTTGCCGATCTCACCTTCGACTGGGGGGAAGGCTATGTCCAGATCGGCCCCTATGGCCCCCGTCACAAGACCGCCCGCTATTACCTGGCCCAGACGCGGCAGAGCACGGTGCGACTGCCCGTCTCCCCGGAACTGGGCCGGCCGGAGCACCATGCCTGGCGTTGGGTGGCCGTGGATGAGGCGGCGCGGCTGGTGTCAGCGCGCCTGCAACCCGTGCTGGCCTGGGTACGACAGACCTTGCAGCTCTGATGCGTCCCGGTTTTCGGCCCGAACTGGTCAACGACCCCTTCGGCGATCCAGCCCTGTTCGTGGATCTGATGTTCGAGGGCCGGGCCCTGCTGCTGGACATGGGGGATCTGCGGTCCCTCCCCCCGCGCAAGCTGCTGCGCGTCAGTGACGTCTTCGTCTCCCACTGCCACATGGACCACTTCATGGGCTTCGACTGGTTCCTGCGCATCTGCCTGGGCCGCGACCGGGGGGTGCGGCTCTATGGGCCGCCGGGTTTCCTAGGGCAGGTAGAGGCTAAGCTGGCCGCCTATACCTGGAACCTGGTACACCGTTACGGCAACGACTTCAGTCTCGCGGTGACCGAGCTCGAGCCGGACGGTTTCGCTCGCCGGGCCCGCTTCCGGGTGCAGACGGGCTTTCGCCGCGAGGACGAGTCCACCCTGCGGCTCGCGGACGCGGTGGTGCACCGGGAGACTGGGTTTGCCGTGCGCTGCGCCTTCCTGGATCACGGCATCCCGAGCCTGGCCTGGGCGGTGGAGGAGGAGCGGCATGTCAACATCTGGAAGAACCGGCTGGCAGAGCTGGGGCTGCCGGTGGGGCCCTGGCTCCGGGGCCTCAAGACGGCGGTGCTGGAGGACAGACCGCCACACACCCTGATCGACACGCCGGCCGGCGCGCGCCCTCTGGAGGCGTTGCTGCCCTGTGTGCAGATCACACCGGGGCTCAAGCTCGTCTACGTCACCGACGCCGTGTACCACGCGGAAAACGCCCGTCGTATCGTGGACCTGGCCAGGGATGCCGACTGGCTGTTCATCGAGTGCGTCTTTCTGGACGAACACCGCGCCCGCGCTGCCGAGAAGAGACACCTGACCGCGGCCCAGGCCGGCAGGCTGGCGCGGTCGGCGAGGGTGCGCCAGGTGGTGCCCTTTCATTTCTCGCCCATCTACCGGGGGCGTGAGGAGGAGTTACGAAAGGAACTCCTGCAGACCTTCTGCGGCTGACAAGCGTCCCCTGGCAGGAAAAAGTCTGGCCCCCTGGAGAGGATCCCATACCATAGCGGCCTGACCCAAGGACGAAACTGGCAAAACCGTCATGACGGACCTCTTTCCCTCGGCGCACACCTTTGACCCCGAGCGCCGCTTCGGCGGCGTGCGTCGCCTCTATGGGAGCAAGGCCATGGAGAGGCTGGCGCGGGCGCAGGTGTGCGTGGTGGGCATCGGCGGGGTGGGCTCCTGGGTGGCGGAGGCCCTGGCCCGCAGCGGAGTGGGGGCGCTGCGCCTCATCGACCCCGACCACGTGGCGGAGTCCAACGTCAACCGTCAGGTGCATGCCCTGGAGTCCAGCCTGGGCATGGCCAAGGTAAAGGCCATGGCGGACCGCATCCGCGAGATCCATCCCATCTGCCGGCTGACCACGCTGGAGGAGTTCGTCACCGAGGACAACGTGGCGCGCCTGCTCGATGCCGGGCTGGACTACGTGGTGGACGCCATCGACGACACCCGGGCCAAGGCCGCCTTGATCGTGCATAGCCTGAGACGGGGCCTGCCGCTCCTGTGTGTGGGGGGCGCCGGCGGGCGGACGGACCCGGCCCGGGTACGCATCGCGGACCTGGCCCACACCAGCCATGACCCGTTGCTCGCCAGGCTGCGAGCCAGGCTGCGCCGCCACCACGGATTTCCGCGCCAGCCTGGCCTGCCTTTCGGCGTGGAGTGTGTCTGTTCCACCGAGCCCGTCGCTCGCCCGGTCGCCGATGGGGCGGCCTGTTACGAGCGCCCCGAGGACAGGCGGCTGCACGGGATCAATTGCGCGGGTTACGGCTCCTCCGTCTGCGTGACGGCGACCTTCGGTCTCTTGGCCGCCGCACGGGTGCTGGACCGCATCGCCGCCGTGCGCGCCGGTCAGTAACCCCAGTATTGCTCCCAAGGCAGATCGTCCCAGCGTGGGTCCATCTCCACAAGGCCGACGATGGCCGTGACGTGGTGGGTAACATCCCGGGCGAGGGGGCGCTCCCGCAGCTGCCCCCGGTAGTCGAGAAAGCTCACCACCAGCCGCGGTGCCTTGCGGCTGCCCGGCTGTCGCGTGACCACGGCGGTCTCCCGGTTGGCCAGGCGCACCAGGGTGCCAGGGGGATAGAGGCCCAGCCGGCGCAGCAGATGGGCCGCCAGGCGCATGTCCAGGCGCTGCCTCTGGGTGCCGAACAGCTCGCGCAGGGCCTGCTCCGGAGAGCGGGGCGGCCGGTAATGGCGGGCGCCCACCTTGGCGCAGTAGTAATCGGCCACCCGCAGGATACGCGCCGACAGGGGGATCGCCTCGCCGCTAAGACACGCCGGATAGCCGCTGCCATCCAGGTGTTCGTGGTGGGCGCGCACGGCACTGAGCCATTCTTCGTCCTTCACCCCGGCGTGGGTCAGCATTTCGGCACTGCGCAGCGGGTGTTGCCGGATGGCCTCGCGTTGCGTGTCGGTCAAGACCCGCGCCCCATGGGCCAAGTGTTCGTGCAGGCGCATCTGCGCCAGGTTCATGGTCAGGGCCGCGGCGATCAGGGACTTAAGGCGGGTCTCCGGCCAACCGAGGCACTCCCCCATCACCGCTGCGACGAGGGCGCTCTGCAGGCAATGGCGTACCGCCAGCCCCCGCACGGGGAGGCGCCGGGCAAGTCCCAGGGCGGCATCGGGGTCCTGGAGGTAGATGGCGAGGAGTTGAGCCGCCTGTTCCTGGACCGCCGCCGCAAGCCCCAACAAAGGTGGTTCCAGCAGCAGGTCGGACAGGATGCCGACCACCTGCCGCAGGCGCCGGCCCGGGTTATCCCCCTGGGGCAGGCCGTCGGGTTTGCGGAACAAGGGCTGCTGGGTCAGACGGTGTAGTAACTCCGGGGTGTCGATGCAGGTGCCCGCCGCGGCCAGCAGGGTGCCGCTGGCGGTGTAGAGGTCCCAGGCCAGGCACTGGCCCAGGGCGGACTCGTCCAGGGTGACGGGGCGCAGGAGCACAGGGGTGTTCTGGTGCAGGGCAAAGCTCGGATATTATTATTGCAACCGCCCTTTCAACCCAGATTTTCCATTAGGACGCGGGATGGCGCGAAGCTCATGTTCGAGCAGGTTGCGCGAGACGGTCGCAGGCTTGTGCTTGATCCATTGCCGAGAAGTTGAGCGCAGACTGGCCGATGAGGGGCAGCCAAGGCCCGCGTAAGGCCCCGATGCTGCTTGCGGATGGCACCTTGCCGGGATGAACATCGATGTCACCGAAGGCGTGTGGCCGGTCTAATGGAAAATCTGGGTTTAATCCCACCGCCGGGAGGACCGCCATGCCTAGACACGCCCTGAACGACGAGGAAGTCACCCTGCTCAGGCAGGAGCTGGAACTGCTCATGAGCGAGCGGCAGAAGCTGCTGCAGGTGGCCGGAGCCGCCGCGGTACTGGTGGCCAACCTCGATCCCGATGCGCTGCCCCAGGAGCAGGATACCATCGATGCCGCCGAGGTCCTGGCGGAGAGCCTCAACGCCTTGCCCGAGGACACCCTTAAGGATGCCCTGGATGCGGTCCAGGCCATCCCCGACCCGATCGGACAGGCGCAGGCCGAGCAACAGGCCCGGGCGAGGGCCGCCCTGGACTGAGGCCTGGGACCGCGCGGATCACCCGTAACCGGACCAGCTGTCGCCTAGCCCCCGGAGGCCGGTACGTCCCTGGCTGGCGCCTCCAGGGGCGTGTCCATGGCCTCCATGATTTGGGCGTAGAGGGCCCAGGCCTCGCGTGCCTCAGTCTGCGTGACCTTGCGGATGGCCTGGCCCAAATGCACCATGACGTAATCCCCCACCCCAGGCGGGTCCGCCGCCAGCAGAAGCAGCGAGACCTGGCGCCGGCTGCCCAGGGCCTCGCAGCTGGCCGTAAGCCCGGACACCGTCTCGACGCGCATGGGGATGCTCAAACACATAACGAGGCAAGGATCAATGGGTCCACGCACAGTATAGCGCGGTACGGCTTGCCATTGATCGGGCGGCTGCTATCCAGAAAAGGCGATGGGAGTGGGCATGCGATCATTATTGATCCGAAACGAACCAAGTTGACCTTTTCCTATCCCCTCCCCCTCGACGGGGGAGGGTTAGGGTGGGGGTGACGTTCAAGTTCAAGCTTTTCCGATCAATAGTAACGTGCATGGGTCAAGATCGAGCCACCTCCCGCTGCCAACACCCCCTCCCATGAAGACCCTGATCCTGGGCATCGGCAACGCCCTCCTCAAGGACGAGGGGGTCGGCATCCACGTGATCCGGGCCTTGACGGAGGAGACCCCGGATGCGGGCGAGGTGGAATACATGGACGGCGGCACCCTGTCCTTCACCTTGGCCGGTCCCATCTGCGAGGCCAAACGACTGATCGTGGTGGACGCCGCCCAGCTCCAAGCCCCGCCGGGGACGGTGCGTCTATTCCTGGGTGAGGCCATGGACGCCTTCATCGGCAGCAACCGCAAGGCGAGCGTGCACGAGGTGGGGCTGGCCGACCTCATGGCGATCGCCAGGCTCACCGGCGGCTGGCCGCCCCTGCGGGCTCTGGTGGCCATCCAGCCGCGGGAGGTGGATTGGGGCGAGCAACTGAGCCCCGAGGTTCTGGCCGCGGTGCCCGAGGCTTGCCGCCTGATCCGGGAACAGCTGGAGAGCTGGTGCCATGGGGCTTGAAGACATCCCGGTGGTGGCCATGCCGGCCGGCCGGAGCGGGCAGGCCCGGGCCGTGCTGGAGGAGGTGCGCCACTTGCTCGAGCGTCTCCTGCAGACGGGGGAGGCGGCTGCCATTGATCTCGCCGGCCTGCCCCTTGCACCCGTCGAGAGGGAATGGCTCAAGGAGCGTCTGGGCCGGGGCGAGGTGGAGATCCGCCTCACGGCGGCCGGGCTCTCCACCTTCACCGAGACCGCCTGTCCAGGCGTGTGGTGGGTGTGTCACCACAACGAGGCCGGCACCATGGTGAGCGAGCTGATCGAGGTGGCGCACATCCCCGAGCTGCTGCCGCCCCATCCCGAGGACATGAAAATGGGATTGGAGCGTCTGAATAATCTGATCCATGATCTAAACTGAGACAGAAAGCGGTCCTGACTACCGTCCGTTCAATAAGGAGCCTGGCCACCATGCACAAGAATGGCAATCTCATGGATCAACTCGCCTGGCATGGCATCTCCCGCCGCAGCTTCCTGAAATACTGCGCCACCTTGGCCTCCCTCATGGCCCTGCCGCCCTCGGCCGGGCGGGCCATGGCCGAGGCCCTGGTGAAGGCCCCGCGGCCGTCCGTGATCTGGCTGCCCTTCCAGGAATGCACCGGCTGCACCGAGTCCCTCACCCGTTCGGGGGCCCCTTCCATCGAAGGCATGATTTTCGACGCCATCTCCCTGGACTATCACGAGACCCTCATGGCCGCCGCCGGGCATCAGGCCGAGGAGATCCTGCACAAGACGGTGGAGGAGAATGCCGGCAGGTTCGTCCTGATCATCGACGGCTCGGTGGCCACGGGGCGGGAGGGCGCCTATTCCTGTATCGCCGGCCGCAGCAATCTGGACCTGCTGCGCGAGGTGGGGCCCAAGGCCGCCGCCATCGTCGCCGTCGGTTCCTGTGCGGCCTACGGCGGCATCCCCAAGGCCAAACCCAATCCCACGGGCGCGGTGGCGGTCTCCGACATCATCCGCGACAAGCCCATCGTGAACATCCCGGGGTGCCCACCCATCCCGGCAGTGATCACGGGGGTCCTGGCCCACTACATCACCTTCGGCAGTCTGCCCGAACTGGACCGGCTGGGGCGCCCGCGCGCCTTCTACGGCGAGACCATCCACGACCGCTGCTACCGCCGGCCTTTCTACGATCAGGGCAAGTTCGCCAAGAGCTTCGACGACGAAGGGGCGCGCAAAGGCTGGTGCCTGTTCGAGCTGGGCTGCAAGGGGCCGGTGACCTACAACGCCTGCGCCCATGTGAAATGGAACGACCACACCTCCTTCCCCATCGAGTCTGGGCACGGTTGCATCGGCTGTTCGGAGCCGGACTTCTGGGACGCCGGCGGGTTCTACAAGGCCCTATCCATGCCGGCCGCACCCCTCAGGTATGCAGCCGGCGCCGCAGTGGCGGGTGTCGCCGTGGGGACGGCCATCGCCGTGGCCAACCGGGCGCGCAAGGGTGCCGCCCGTGCCGCCCATGAGACCGCAACCCTCTCGGACCTGGAAAAATGAGCCCGGCCATTGTTGATCGGAAAAGCATGATGCTGAACGTCACCCCCACCCTAACCCTCCCCCCTCGAGGGGGAGGGAACAGGCGAGGTCAACGTTTCGGGTCAACACCCCACCGCCAAGGTGTGGCCCCCCGCCGAACTGCATCATCATTCCCCGCAACGGAGCTGATCGATGAATGAGCTGCAATTCCTCACCTGGGTCCGCGGTCCCGGCCTGGACATCGCCCTGAGTATCTTCCTTCTGGGTGTGCTCTGGCGCCTGGTGGAGATCTATACCCTCGGTCGCAAGCCGGACCTGGCCGCGCCCCGCAGCCGTGCGGGCGCCTCGGGCTGGCATACCATCCTGCGCCGGTCGCTTGCGCCTCCGGGCATGGTCAAGCGCTCGCCGGTGAGCTACATCGGTGGCTACATCTTCCACGTGGGGCTGGCCATCATCGTCTTCCTGTTCATCCCCCACATCAAGCTCATCCAAGGGCTCACCGGCCTGGCATGGCCCGGCTTACCCTCGCCGGTGATCGATGCCGTCACGGTGGTCACCCTGGCGGCCATGGTGGTGGTGCTGGTGGACCGCATCCGCAAGCCGGTGAAGCGTTACCTGTCCACCTTCGAGGACTACTTCACCTGGGCCCTGACCTTCCTGCCGGCGCTCACCGGCTATCTGGCGGTCAAACACCTGTTCCTGCCCTATACCACCATGCTGGCGCTACACATCCTCACGGCGGAGCTGCTGCTGATCTTCCTGCCCTTCACCAAGCTGTTCCACGCCTTCACCGCCTTCGGCTCGCGCTGGTTCAACGGTGACATCAACGCCAAGCGGGGGGTGCCGGTATGAGCGGGCGGACTGGAGAGACGGGCCGCGGGTGCCAACGCCCAGGCGCGAAGGCGTCGATTCACCCCATGGTGTGCGAGGAGGTCGGGCTATGACTGCATCATTGGAAAAGGGGGTGCGCGTCCTCAAGGAGGTCATCGACGCGCCCATCGCCAGCTTCTTTAACAGCTGCGTGCACTGCGGGCTCTGTGCCGAGGCCTGTCTGTTCTACACGGAATCCGGCGATCCCAAATACACCCCCATACACAAGCTGGAGCCCCTGCGCCGGATCTACGAGCAGGAGTACACCCTGCTCGGCCGCCTCGCCAAACTGCTGCACCTGTCCAAACCGGTGACCGACGAGGAGCTCGCCCAGTGGCGGGAGCTGGTCTATGACAGCTGCACCATGTGCGGACGCTGCTCCCTGGTATGCCCGGTGGGCAACGACATCGTCTATATGATCCGGAGGCTACGCGAGGGCATGGCCGTGGCCGGACATGCGCCGCCCGGGGTGATCGGCGCCACCCGCCGCACGGTGGAGATCGGCAGCCCCATGGGTGTGCGCTGGCCGGCGGTGCAGGCCCAGATCAAGCACGTGGAGGCGGATACCGGCCTCAAGGTGCCCGTGGATCAAGAGGGGGCCGAGTACATGATCCTGCTCTCCTCCATGGAGATCATCAACTTCCCAGAATATCTGGGCGCCATCGCCAAGATCATGCACCAGGCGGGCAAGACCTGGACCCTCTGCTCCGATGCTTTCGAGGCCACCAACAGCGGCATCCAGATCGGGGTGTCGGACATCGCCCGCGTCATCGTCGCGCGCATCGTGGACGGGGCCGAGCGGCTCAAGGTCAAGACGGTGGTCAGCCCCGAATGCGGTCATGCCTATATGGCGCTGCGCTGGGAGGGCCCCAACCTGATCGGCCGCCCCTACAAGTTCGAGGTACTGCACATCCTGGAGGTGCTGGACCAGTTCCGCGCCCAGGGCCTGCTCAAGACCGAGGGCTTCGAGGAGACGCGGCTCACCTTCCACGACCCCTGCCAGATCGTGCGGCGGGGCGGTGTGCTCGAACCCCAGCGCAACCTCCTGAAGATGGTGGCCAAGGACTTCGTGGAGATGTCCGACCCCGGCAAATACAACTGGTGCTGCGGGGGCGGCGGCGGGGTGAGCGCCAACGAGGACGCCGAGCAGTTGCGTCTCATCGCCTTCAAACGCAAGAAGGCCCAGCTGGAGGAGACCGGCGCCAAGACCCTGGTCACCGCCTGCGCCAACTGCCGCATCGTCCTGGAAGAGGGGCTGGAGCATTACCAGATGGACATGCCGGTGGTGGGGCTGACCGAACTGATCGCCGAGCACCTGGCGCAGTCCGAGCCAGCCCCGGCCGAAACACAAGGAGCATGAGGCCATGAGCATCAGCAATGATACCGAGTTTAGGGCAGCCCTGAGCCGGCTCACCCCCGCCCAGCAACGCATGGTGGCGGCGCGTTTCGTGGAGAACGTGTTGAGCCTGTGCGAGGATCCGCGCGTGGTGGCGGCGGTGGCCGCCGCCAAGCGGCCCGACCTGACCGAGGCCGAGTTGAGCGTGGTGTTCCAGGCGGCCAAGGCCGCCAGTGTCGAGACTTACACCCAGTGCGGGCGCGAGGCGGACTGGCACAGTCAGGCCGGCCACTTCGTCGCCGAGGCGGCCCTCATCTGTGTGTCCCCACCGGACAGGACCTCGGCCCTGGCGTGGAATGCGGCCATGAACGCGCGCATGGCGCGGACCTGCGAGACCATCGCCAACGGGCAGGGCACGGAAAATCGCGAGGCGGAACACCAGTACCGCATCCTGACGGAATTTCTGAATCAATGAGGCGGAGAGACCGACAATGGCAGCCACCCAACGCGTCGTAGTCGACCCCATCACCCGCATCGAGGGCCATCTGCGCATCGAAGCGGAGACCGACGATACTGGTCGGATCACCCGCGCCTCCTCCGCCGGCACCATGGTGCGCGGCATCGAGATCATCCTGCGCGGGCGCGACCCGCGCGATGCCTGGGCCTTTGCCCAGCGCATCTGCGGCGTGTGCACCCTGGTGCACGGCATCGCCTCGGTGCGCGCGGTAGAGGATGCCCTGCAATACGCCATCCCCGCCAACGCCCAGATCATCCGCAACCTGATGATCGCCGCTCAGTTCGTGCATGACCACGTCATGCACTTCTACCACCTGCATGCCCTGGACTGGGTGGACGTAGTCTCGGCCCTGAAGGCCGATCCCAAGGCCACCTCTCAGCTCGCCCAGTCCATCAGCAGCTGGCCCAAATCTTCGCCGGGTTACTTCGCCGACGTGCAAAAGCGGCTGCAGAACTTCGTCGAGAGCGGCCAGCTGGGCATCTTCGCCAACGCCTACTGGGGGCACCCGGCCTACCGGCTGCCGCCCGAGGCCAACCTGATGGCCGTGGCCCACTACCTGGAGGCCCTGGAATGGCAGCGGGACGTGGTCAAGCTACATGCCATCTTCGGCGGCAAGAACCCGCATCCCATGTTCCTCGTCGGCGGCGTGCCCAGCGCCATCTCGGTGCAGACCGCCGAGGCCGGTGTGCGTGGCGGGCAGGATGCCACCGCGGTGAACATGGTGGGCCTGCAGACGGTGCAGAACGTCATCCAGAAGATGCGCGACTTCGTCGACCAGGTCTATGTGCCGGACACTCTGGCCATCGCCGGCTTCTACAAGGACTGGGCCACCCAGGGGGAAGGCCTCGGCAACTTCCTGTGCTACGGCGAGTTCCCAGAGGAGGACATGTGGACCGCCAAGTCCTTCCTCATCCCGCGCGGGGCGATCCTGAACCGGGACCTCTCCACCATCCACCCGGTGGACCTCTATGCCGACAACGAGATCCAGGAATTCGTCACCCACTCCTGGTACAGGTACAGCGTCGGCGACGACCAAGGGTTGCACCCCTTCGCCGGCGAGACCGAGCTCAATTACACGGGGCCCAAACCGCCCTATGAGTACCTGGACGTGGATGCCAAGTACTCCTGGCTCAAGTCGCCGCGCTGGCGGGGCAAACCCATGGAGGTGGGGCCTCTGGCGCGGGTGCTGATGCTCCTGGCCAGCGGCCACGAGCAGACCCGCGCCCTGGTGGACTCCAGTCTCAGGACCCTGGACCTGCCCATGCAGGCCCTCTATTCCACCCTGGGTCGTACCGCCGCCCGCACCCTGGAGACCAAGATCATCGCCGACGCTATGCAGGGCATGTACGACCGGCTCATCGCCAACATCCGGGCAGGGGAGCTCGCCACCTTCAACGACAGCAAATGGGATCCCGCCACCTGGCCCAGGCGCGCCCAAGGTGTTGGCTTCATGGAGGCCCCGCGCGGGGCGCTGGCCCATTACATCGTCATCGAGGACGGCCGGATCGCCAACTATCAGGCGGTGGTGCCCAGCACTTGGAACGCCGGTCCGCGCGACGCCAAGGGTCAGGATGGCGCCTATGAGGCAGCCCTCAAGGGGCACAGACTGCATGATCCGAAACAGCCCATCGAGATCCTACGCACCATCCACAGCTTCGACCCTTGCATCGCCTGTGCCGTACATGTAGTCGATCCGGAGGGCGAGGAACTCGTCAGGGTACAGGTGACAGGAGGCAGGTGACAGCAAGATGCGCGCCGCTACGCGGCGCCAAACTTAGTGATTCCTGATCGCTGACTTCTGGCACCTGAATGGAAGACGCCCTCAAACGCCTGCTGGATGCCGAGGCCCGGGCGGAGGCCATCATCGAGGAGGCCAACCGCGAGCGGGATCGGCTGATCAAAGAGGCCCTGCAGGCGGCCCGCGAGGCCGAGGCCCGCTTCGAGGAACGACGGCAGGAGATCCGCATTCCCTTCCTGCGGGAGGCCGAGGTCCGGGCCGAGCAGGCCCTGGCGGAGCTCGCCCGCAAGTCCGAGGAGCGCAGCCGCAGCCTACGGGAGCAGGCGGGGCGTCATGAAGGGGAGGCCATCGCCGCAGCCCTCGCCCTGCTGCTCGACCCTCGTCTCTGATGCCGCGCCCGGGCGCCATGTCCGTCTATCTCAACACCCGTGTGAGCCTCTACGGCGAGCGTCTCTGGACCGAGGAGGCATTCGGGGAACTGATGCGCATGCCCCAGGGCGAGGTACCCGATGCCCTTGTCCGGAGGGGGCTGGGGGTACTGGCCCAAGGCTATGGCGGCAAGGATGTGACATCCCTGGAGGGCCGCATCATCGCCCTGCTGTTGGAGGAGACCCGCATCCTGGTGCGGCCTCTGAGTGGCGCGGGGCGGGCGTTTCTCGTCTATTGGACTCGCCGTTTCGAGGTTTCCAACGTCAAGACCCTGCTGCGTGCCAAGATGGCGGGGGAGCGCTACACCACGATTCTGCCCAGGCTCATCGACATGGGGCCCTTCGCCCGCCTCGACCTGGAGGACCTGATGCATGCCGAGGACGTGCCGGAGCTGCTGCGACGCCTGGAGCGCACCCCCTATGCGGACATCGTGCGCCACGCGCGCCGGGCCTTCGAGGAGAGTCACGACCCCTTCATCCTGGATGCCACCCTGGACCGCGCCTACTACGAGGAGCTGGTGCACCGGGCCCAGCCCGTCGAGTCTGCAGCCGGCAAGCCCATGCGCGACCTGATGGCCGACATCGTCGACCGCATCAACCTGGTGTGGCTGCTGCGCTACCGTTTCAACTACGACCTGCCGCCGGCGCGGGTCTACTACCTCCTGGTGGGGGGGCATTACCGCCTGCATGCCGACGCGCTCCAGCGACTGGTCACCCAAGGCAGCGTCGAGGCGGTGCTCGCCTCCCTGCCCCCTGCCCTGGCCCGCAGACTTGCGGGCGCACGCAGCATCGTCGAGGTCTTCTGCACCCTGGAGACAGAGGCCGCCAGACGGGCCCGCCAGGTACTGCATTCCGCCGCCCACCCCCTGGCCCGCGCCTTCGCCTATCTGCTGCTGCGAGAGCGGGATCTGCGCGGGGTGCGCGCCGTCCTGCGGGGCCGGCATCTGCATCTGCCCGAGCCGGCCATACGGCAGGCCCTGGGACAGGAGGTGTGTGCGGTGGCTTGACCATGTTCCGCGCCCAGCCCTTGAGTCACGTGACCTTGTGCTTCCTTGCAAGTGAGGCCCCGGATGCCGCCCTGCTCCTCGCCCGGCATGGCATCTTCAGTCCGATGGCCGAAGCGGATACCGACCTGGGCGGCAACCCGGCCGAGACCTACCGCGAGGCCTATCTGGAGGCCGAGGCCCGTCTGTCCAGGATCCTGGAGCAATGCGGCATGCAGGCGCAGGCCGAGCCTCCCGCCGACGCCGTCGCCCCCAGTCTCGCGGAGCTGGAGGAACTCAACGGATGGCTGCGGGAGACCTGGCAGGTGTGCTCCCGCTGTAAGGAGTCCGAGCTGCGGGTGGAAGAAGAAAAGCGCCGGCTCGCCAGCCTCAGGGAGACCTATGACCGGCTTAAGCGGCTCAACTTGGACCTCTCCCGGCTGCTGCGTGCCGATTCCCTGCTGGACGTCCGGCTGGGACAGGTGCCCGCTGCCAACGTAAGGCGGCTGCAGGAGTCCCTGGCGCTGGCCGGCTATGTGCTTTCGCCCTTCGACCAGGCCCATGGACAGACCTTCGCCGTGGTGGCCGGGGCGCGCCGGGAGGGGGAGGGGATCGATGCGTTGCTGTCCCAGGCCGGTTGGCGGGAGCTGCCCGTCCCGGTGGAGTTGCAGACCCATCCCGATGCCGCCAGGGACTATCTCGAGCAGGAGGGGCGGCGCCTGGAGGCGGCGGCTGCCATCCATTGTCAGGAGCGCACGGAGAATCTGCTGCAGTTCGGCGAACGGCTGCGGGAGGCCGCCAGCCGCCTCGCCCTGGCGCGCCCCCTGGCCGAGGCGGCAGGCGTGGGCGTGCGCGGGCGCCGGCACCTGGCGGTGTTCACCGGCTGGGTCCCCAGACGCATGCTGGATACCCTCCGGGCCGCCCTTGAGACGCGTTTCCATGGGCGCTACTGGATGAGCGTGCGCGAGCCGCGCTGGGACGAGCTGGAGCGGGTCCCCACACTGGTGCGCTACCCTTTCTGGCTCCGGCCCTTCCTACCCCTGGTGCGCAGCTATGGCGTGCCTCGCTACGGGGAATTCGATCCGGCGCTGCTGTTCGCGGTGTGCTATGTCCTGTTCTTCGGCGCCATGTTCGGGGACGTGGGCCACGGGGCCGTCATCATGCTGCTCGCCTCGTTGCTGCGCGGCCGCTACCACTGGCTGCGGGTGGTGGGCATGACTGCCGGGGCCTCTTCCGTGCTCTTCGGCTTCGTCTATGGCAGTGTGTTCGGCTATGAGGCGCTGATCCACCCCCTGTGGCAATCCCCCTTGCACGACGCGGGTCATATGCTGGCCCTGGCGGTGGGGGTGGGGGTGGTATTCATCAGCGTGACACTGATGCTCAACATCTACAACCGGTTCACGGCTGGCCGGCCTGCAGATGCCCTGCTGGGCGGTGGCGGCCTGGCCGGTCTCGCCTTCTACCTGGCCATGGCCGGCGGACTCTACACCTGGTTCACGGAAGGGACCTTCGGCACAGGCAAGGGGCTCGCCGCCCTCGGGGCGCTCTTCTCCATCGCCGCCCATACCTGGGCGCAGACCCGTGCCGGCTGGGGCGAGCGGGTGCTGATCACCGTCATCGAGGCGATGGAGACCGCCACCAAGCTGTTCGCCAACACCCTGTCCTTCCTACGGGTGGCGGCCTTCAGCCTGAACCACGTGGCCCTGGCCCTGGCCGTGTTCACCCTGGCTGCGGGGATGTCGGCGGCGGGACACTGGCTCACCCTGCTGCTCGGCAACGTGGTGATCATCGTCATGGAAGGGGGGATCGTTGCTATCCAGGCCCTGCGTCTCATGTATTACGAAGGTTTTTCGCGCTTCTTTAGCGGCAGCGGGGTGGAGTTTGTGCCGCTGCGCCTGAAAGCGGGGCAGGCGTGAGGCGTGGCATGGATCGGTCTGCCCTCCACCCTTCTACCATGAATAAGGAGTTGCCATGCACTGGTTGATCGCATTGCTGGGTTTGAGCGTCGTGGGTCTCATCGGCGCAGGTGTCTATCTGGAGCTGCGGCCGCGCCCCCTGTCTGGGAGGCTGCCCCACTGGGTCAAAGGAGGGGTGCTGGCGAACCTGCTCATCTTCGCATTGGGGTTGGCCGGTATGCTCTTCCTGGGGGTGGAGCAGGCCCTGGCCCAGGATATCGCCCACGGCGGCGGGGGGGAGATCTCCCTGGGTCGAGGTCTGGCTATCATCGGCGTGGGTCTGCCCACGGCCCTTGCCGCCATCGGTGCCGGCATCGCCCTGGGGCCGGTGGGTTCGGCCGCCCTGGCAGTGATCGCCGAGAAGCCGGAGATGTTCGGTCGTACCCTCATCTACCTGGGGCTGGCCGAAGGGATCGCCATCTACGGCCTGGTCATGTCCATCCTGCTATTGGGCAGGATCTAGGGCGGGGTGTGGTGTGAGACGCCCGGAGGACAGGCCGGCTTCGGGAGCGCGCCTGGTGGTGCTGGGCAGCGCTGGGCTTGCCGAAGGCTTCGGCCTGATCGGTGCCGAGGTCCATCCCAATGCCGATCGTGCCACCGTGGAACGGGTGCTCGCCGAGCTGGTGAGGGAGGGCGCTGAGGCCTTGGTGCTGCTGGAGGGTGAACTGGCCCATGGGGAAGGGGAGTGGCTCAACCGCCTACGCAATGAGGGCGGCCGCATCGTGGTCACCGAGCTGCCGCCGCTGGCCGCCCCCCACGACTATGCCCCGGCGGTGGATGAGGTGGTACGCAAGGTGCTCGGTCCGGAGGCATTGCAGGCGGTGATGGGAGATGGGTGATGGGGAGTGGGGAGTGGGCGTAAATCAATCTCAATAACGCTAATCTCTAACCCCTAACCCCTAATCGACATGGAACCCGACGTCCAAGTCAGCCAACTGGAACAGGCCCTGCTGCGTCAGGCCGAGGGTTTGGCGCGCGAGGCCCTGAAAAACGCCGAGGACGCCCGCGAGCGCATCCTACGGGAGGCGGAGGAGCGGATCAAACTGCGGGAGGAGCGGGAGGTCCTGGCGGCCAAGGCGGAGGCCGAGCGCATGCTGCGTCGCCGCTTGCAGGCGGCGGAGAACAAGCGTGCCGCGGAATTCGACCGGCTGCGCTGGGTGCTCACCGAGGCGGTGCTGTCCCAGGTGCAGCAGCATCTGCAGGCACTGGTCCAGGACGAGGGGCGTTACCGGCCGGTGCTGGCGGGCATGCTGGCCGAGGCCGCACGTGCGCTGCCACCGGGCGATCTGGTGGCGGAGGTCAACCCCCTGGACTACGCGCGTTTGCAGCCGGAATGGCCCTCCTTCAGTGCGCAGGCCGCGCCAGGCCGCAAAGTGGATCTGGCCACCCTGCCCCACCCGAGCGTGGGGGGGGTGCGGGTGCGCCTGGCTGACGACCGCGCCCGAGTGGACCAGACCTTCGAGGCGCGCCAGGAACGCCTGCGCGAACGCCTGGCCCAAGTGGTCATGGAACGCCTGTTCGCTAGTGCGCCGGATTTAGGGACGCTGGTCAATGGGTGATGGGGAATGTGGAGTGGGGGAAAACCAATCTCATTGCCGCTAACCTCTAATTCCTATTCCCTAATGCCTGAGCGAGGAAAGCATGGGCAGGATCCTCGAAATCAACGGCCCCATCGTCCGCCTGGAATTGCCGCAGACGGTGATCGGCGAGCAGGTGCGCGTGGGTACCCTGGGACTCACGGGCGAGGTCATCGGCCGGGACGGTGACACCGCGCTCGCCCAGATGTACGAGAACACCGAGGGGCTGCGACCCGGGGAGCCGGCCGAGGGCCTGGGGCATCCCCTGTCCGTGGAGCTGGGCCCAGGACTGCTGGGCGCCATCTTCGACGGGGTCCAGCGACCCCTAGCCACGGTGCGTGCCATGAGTGGCGACCGCATCACCCGCGGGCTGGAGGTGCCGCCCCTGCCACGAGACAGGCGCTGGCCTTTCCGGCCTCTGGACGGGAACGGCACCGGTCGCTATCTCAAGGGCGGGAGTGTGCTGGGCGTCGTGCAGGAGACCGCCTCCATCGAGCATCGCATCCTGATGCCGCCCGATGTGGAAGGGGAGCTCTTGGAGATCGCCCCGGCCGGGGAATACACCCTGCAGGAGACCATCGCCCGAGTGCGGCTTGTCGATGGCAGCATCCGAGGCCTGGGTCTGGCGCACCGTTGGCCGGTGCGCACACCCCGGCCGTACCGCCGCCGCGACCATGCGGTCAAGCCACTCATCACCGGCCAACGCATCCTGGACACCTTCTATCCCCTGCTCAAGGGGGGCAAGGCGGCCATTCCGGGGCCATTCGGGGCCGGCAAGACCATGCTGCAGCAGCAGATCGCCCGCTGGTGCAACGCCGAGATCGTCATCTACGTGGGCTGCGGCGAGCGGGGTAACGAACTTACGGACGTCCTCGAAATCATGCCGGAACTGAAGGACCCGCACACCGGCCGGCCGCTCATGGAACGCACCCTGCTGGTGGCCAACACCTCCAACATGCCCGTGGTGGCGCGCGAGGCCTCCATCTACGTGGGCATCACCGTCGCCGAGTACTTCCGCGACCAGGGTTACGACGTGGTCATGGTGGCCGACTCCACCAGCCGCTGGGCCGAGGCCCTGCGGGAGGTGGCCGGCCGGCTCGGCCAGATGCCGGTGGAGGAGGGTTATCCCGCCTACCTGGGTTCACGTCTGGCCGCCTTCTATGAGCGTGCCGGGCGGGTGGAGACCCTGGCCGCAGGCCACGGCTCCGTCACCCTGATCGGCGCCGTCTCGCCGCCGGGCGGCGACTTTTCCGAGCCGGTCACCAGCCACACCAAGGAGATCGTCCAGACCTTCTGGGCCCTGTCCAAAGAGTTGGCCGATGCCCGCCACTACCCTGCCGTGGACTGGCTGGAGAGCTTTTCCGGCTACGTGCCTGCGGCGGCGAAGTGGTGGGCCGAGCATGTGAGCCCAGACTGGCTGGCGGCCCGCAACGCGGCCCTGGAACTGCTCGCCGAGTCGGAGGAGCTCGCGCGCATCGTCAACCTGGTGGGAGTCGAGGCCCTGTCCAGCGAACAGCGCTGGACCCTGGAGGCGGCTGATCTCGTCAAGGAGGGGGTCTTGCAACAGGCCGCCACCGACGAGGTGGACAGCTTCTCCCCGCCCCAGAAGCAGTATCTACTCCTCAAGGCCATGCTGGAGATCCATGCCCAGGGTTTGAAGCTCATCAAACTGGGGGCCCCTGCCCGCCGCCTGCTGCAACTGCCCCTGCTGGCCCAGGCCCGGCGCTGGAAGAGCCAGTACGGGGCCGAGGATATGGACGCCTTGCGCGCCAGGATCGCCGAGATCCCGGCTGTATTCCAACGGCTGGCGCAGGAGTACGCCGGGCGGAGCGTGGAGGAGTAGGCCATGTTGCAGGCCGCCTCATGCCGGACCCTCACCCGGCCCCTCGGCCCACCCGCTCGTAGGCGTGTGAAGTCATGAAAAACATCGAATACCGCACAGCCACCTCCGCCCAGGGCGGGCTCGTGGCCATGGCCGGCGTGCCGGGTGTGGCCGTCGGCACTCGGGTTGAGCTGCGCGACCATACCGGACGCCTGCGCAATGGGCTCGTCATCCGGGTCTCGGACGAGATCGCCTTGGTGGAGGTGTTCGAAGGTACCGAGGCGCTGGACCTGGAGCGCACCTGGGTGCGTTTCCTGGACGAGCCCTTCACCCTCGCCCTGTCGCGGGATATTCTGGGCCGCATTTTCGACGGCGCCGGCCGGCCGCGGGACGGCCGCCCACCCATCATCTCGGGTGAGCGCCGCAACATCAACGGCGATGCCCTCAACCCCGCCGCCCGCGCCTATCCCCGGGAGTTCATCCAGACAGGCATCTCCGCCATCGACGGCATGAATTCCCTCACCCGTGGCCAGAAGCTGCCCATCTTCTCGGGCGGAGGGCTCCCCCACAACCGGGTGGCATCCCAGATCGTGCGGCAGGCCAAGCTCCTGGGGGAGGAGGCCTCGGACTTCGTGGTGGTCTTCGCCGCCTTTGGCGTGTCCAGTACCGATGCGCGTTTCTTCCAGGAGAGCTTCGAGGACAGCGGCGTGCTCAACCGGGTCGTCATGTTCCTCAACCTCGCCGACGAGCCGGTCATCGAGCGCCTGCTCACCCCCCGAGCGGCGCTGACCGCCGCCGAATACCTGGCCTTTGACCTGGACTACCACGTGCTCGTGGTCATGACCGACATGACCGCCTACGCCGAGGCCCTGCGCGAGGTGGCGGTGTTGCGCGGCGATGTGCCAGCGCGCAAAGGCTACCCTGGTTATCTCTATTCCGATCTAGCCGAGATCTACGAGCGGGCCGGACGCATCCGTGACCGCAGGGGCTCCATCACTCTGATTCCGGTGTTGTCCATGCCCTCGGACGACATCACTCACCCCATTCCAGACCTCACCGGTTACATTACCGAGGGCCAGATCGTGCTCTCCCGCGATCTCCACAACCAGGGCGTCTACCCCCCGGTGGCGGTGCTGCCCTCCCTGTCCCGACTCATGAAGGATGGTATCGGCAAACACTACACCCGCGAGGATCACCCCCACGTGGCCAGCCAGCTCTTCGCCAGCTATGCCAGGGCCCTGGAGGTGCGGGGCCTGGCCGCCATCATCGGCGCCGAGGAGCTGTCCGAGTCCGACCGCCGCTACCTCGCCTTCGCCGACGCCTTCGAGCGGCGCTTCATCGGCCAGGGTGAGGACGAGGACCGCAGCGTCTTCGAGACCCTCAACCTGGCCTGGGACCTGCTCTCCATGCTGCCGCCCGACCAGCTCATCCGCGTGACCGAGGCCGAGCTGGCCAAGTATCACCAGTGGCAGCCGACGGTGGGGGTGGCGTGATGGGGAATGGGGCGTAAATCAATCTCATTAACTCTAATCTCTAATCCCTAATTCCTAAGTCCGAGATGCGGGCATGAAGAAGCTCCTACCCGTCCCCCCCACCAAGAGCGCCCTGCTGCAGGTTGGGCGTCAGGCCCGTTTTCTGGAGCAGGGGCAGGAGATGCTGGAGAAGAAGCGCGACCTGCTCACCCGCCTGGTGCACGACCGACTGGCCCAGTACCGGCAGCTGCGGGCACAGGCTGCACAGGAGCTCAGGCAGGCCTATCACTGGCTGGGCATCGTCCAGATGCGCATGGGGGGACAGATGCTCAGGCAGGCGGCGGTGGGTCTCAAACCCGCCGTGGCCATCCACATCGTCTCCCGCTCCAGCGTCGGGGTGGAGTATGCGAGTGTGACCGCCTCCGCCCTGCCCCTGCAGCCGGTGGGGCTCATGTGGACGGACGTGAGCTTCGACGAGGCGCGCCTGAGACTGCGGCAGCTCACCATCACCCTGGCCCGCTTAGGGGAGGCGGAAAACGCCCTGTGGCGGCTACTTGCTGCCAGCCGCAAGACCCAGAAGCGGGTCAATGCCCTCAAATACAACATCATCCCCCGCTACCACGCCACCCTGCACTACATCCGGCAGGCCCTGGAGGAGGACGAGCGCAACACCCTCTTCCAAATCAAGGTGCTGCACGCCGGTCAGCGGTAGAAACCTGCCTCGCGCCATTGGCAAAATCCGCCTGCCAGTCCTTGTCTCACGCTTCGCCATGAGCCCCCCAGCGCTGCCCGCTCCGGCACTCAACGCTGCCCTGCTGATCGCTTTTACGGCCCTGGCCCTGCTGCAGCTCATCGCCATGCCCCTGTGGTTGCTGCCTCGGGATGCAGTCTGGGGTTGGCTCCTGCTGTTGCCCGTTCTTGCCAGCAATGCCTGGTGGGCCCTGGTCCATGAGGCCATTCATGGTGTGCTCTTGCCAAGCAAGGCGGTCAACCGCTTCGTCGGACGTGCCCAGGCCATCCTCTTCGGCGCCGCCTTCGATCTGCTGCGCTGGGGCCATCTGTTGCATCACGCCTTAAGCCGCACCCGCCGCGAACGCTCCGAGGTCTACGTAACCGGCGAGGAGCACAGGGTCTGGTTCACTATCTCCTACTATTTCAGGCTCATCGGTGGGCTGTACTGGTTCGAGGTCCTGGGCACTTCGATCTTTCTCCTGCCCAGGTCCGCCATCCGCTGGACAGCGCGGCGGCTTGCCAGCGACCGCAACGTGGTGGAGGTCCTCACCCGTAAGCTTCTGGAGCCTGCAACCCTGCGGGCCGTGCGTATCGACGGCTGGCTCATCCTTGCCCTCCACACCGTGGCCTTCCACCTCTACGGGGAACACGCCTGGATGCTCGTGCTCGCCCTGCTGGGACGGGCATTCCTCATCAGTGTCGTGGCCTTCCACTACGGTACACCGTTGGAGGACAGCCGCTATGCCCGCAATCTCGCCTTGCCGCGCTGGGCCGCGCGTCTGCTGTTGCATTTCAACCTGCATGGCGCCTATCACGCGCGGTCCGGCCTGGCCTGGTGGCAGCTTCCGGACTACCATGGGCAAAGCGGGACGGGGTACCAGGGGAACTGGATGGCCGCCGTACTCGCCCAATTCAGGGGGCCTATCCCCGAACACCAACTTTTGCCTGGAGAAGGAGGAAGAGCATGCACCTGAAGAAGATACTCGCCACCACCGCGCTCGCAGCCTACGCCGTGCCGGCCCTGGCCGACATCCCGGTCATCGTGCGCATTCCGCGGTTGACCATGGAGGCCGCCGAGAGAATCGCCCATGCCACCGTCATGGCCTGCCGCCAGGAAGGCATCCAGGTGGGGGTCACCGTCGTGGATCGCGGCGGCCTGCCCATGGCGGTGCTGCGCGACACCCTCGCCCCGCCAGTAACCCTGGAGGTGAGCCGCCAGAAGGCTTATACCGCCGTCAACTTCAATGCCCCCCTATCCCAACTGGAGGACCGCTTCACCAAACCCTTCTCCGTGGGCAAGGTGGACGGGCTGGTCTTCTCCGCTGGAGGGTTGCCCATTGAGGCCGCCGGCAACATCATCGGCGCCGTCGGTGTGTCGGGCGCCCCCAGCGGCGCCCAGGACGAGACCTGCGCCCGTAAGGGCCTGGCTGCCATCCAGATGGAGCTGGAAATGGCCCAGTAGGGTCGAGCCTGCCTTGCTGCATGCCCTGCGTGGCAAGGCAGGATGACCATCCCATGCCATGAGCGAAAAAGACATCGTCTCCAAAGACATCCTCAAGCGGCTGGCGGTGGACATCGCCCGGCTGCTATTACACCTCAAGGTCGATCGTGCCGAGATCGTCGAGACCGAGTACCAGCGCATCGAAGACCGCCGCGCCGACCTCGTGGCCGAGATGGAAGGCGAAGAGGGGCGCTTTCTGCTGCACGTCGAGATCCAAAACGGCAACGACCCCCGTATGGCCTGGCGCATGTTGCGCTATCGGGCGGAGATCGGACATGCCCGGCCCGAGGCCGACATTCGCCAATACCTGATCTACATCGGCAGAGAGCCTCTTGCCATGGCCGACGGCATTCGGCAGCAGGGACTCGACTACCGCTACGGCATACTCGACATGCGCCGTGTGGACTGCGCGGGCCTCATTGCCCAGGACAACCCCGACGCCCTGGTGCTGGCCATCCTTTGCGATTTCAAGGACCGTCCGGCGCGGGAGGTCGTACACTATATCCTTGCGCGGCTGCGGGCGCTGTTGTCCGAGAACGAAAGCCGCTTCCGGGAATACGTGCGGATGTTGGAGATCCTCTCCACCAACCGCGATCTGGAGCACGTCCTCGAAGAGGAAGAGAAGATGCTGAGCCAAGTGGAACTGACTCGCCTGCCGTCCTACCGCCTTGGCATCGAGCAGGGCATCGAACGGGGCATCGAGCAGGGCATCGAACGGGGCATCGAGCAGGGCATCGAGCAGGGCATTGAGCAGGGCATTGAGCGCGGCAGTCGGCAGGAGGCCCTGCAGATGCTCGAGCGCCTGCTCGCCCGTCGCTTTGGACCGCTCGACGAAGCCGTGTGTGCACGTCTGAGGCAAGCCAGCCGCGAGACGCTGGAGCGTTGGGCCGAGAGGCTGTTCGATGCGCAGTCGATCGATGATGTCTTCGACGGCGAGCGTGCGTGAAGGGCCGCCGGCTTCACCGATTGGCCCCCAGAGAGGGCCAACATCATCGCCGTGCACCGCGTCGCAGGAATGCAGGTGATTTCTCCCAAGCCAGGTAATGCATATGCCCGATGCATTCCCGGGTGAAACCCTGGAGACCTCCCTGCACCAAGGGTAAGAGAGATAGCCCTTGCAACGTTCAAGCCGGAGTTCCCATCAGGACACGGGATGGCTTGACCACGGGTCGTGCGCTAGCCCCGCTCTATCTATGGCGGGGTGAGCGAGATGAAGCCCAGACCAGGGGCCGAAGGCCCCGCTCAAACTTGTGGGAAGGATGTCCCGCCCCTTCAGGGCGGGGTGAATCCCATCCGTGAGCGTGAAGGGTTGCGCGAGACGGTCCCGGGTCTGTGCTTGTTGTCTTGCCGGGAAGCGGAGCTCAGGCTTTTTGCCAGGGTGGCCAAGACCCAGGCAGGCCGGGATGCAGCATACAGACGGCGCATGGTAGGGGAGCGGAAGGCACCGCAGGCCTGGGCCGGTCCTATGGAAAATCCGTGTTTCTTTGGCGGCGCGTTCTTCATGACCACGCACACCTACCGGGCGTCGCGCGCCATGGGATCGGGATGGAAGCGGTGCAGCGCAGGGCCGGCCTTCTGGATTGCTCCGGGGGCAGCAGCGCGTTTTACCGGACCGCGAGCGGGTTCAGTCTTCCACCGCCAGACCCGCGGTGCTGTGGAAGCCGGCGTCTACGTAGGTGATTTCGCCTGTGATGCCCGAGGCCAGGTCCGAGAGGAGAAAGGCGGCGGTGTTGCCCACTTCCTCGATGGTCACGTTGCGCCGCAGCGGCGCGTGTTTTTCACCCCAGGCGAGCAGCTTGTTGAAGTCGGCGATGCCCGAGGCGGCCAGGGTCTTGATGGGACCGGCGGATATGCCGTTGACCCGGATGCCTCTGGGACCCAGGCTGGCGGCCAGGTAATAAACCGAGGCCTCGAGACTGGCCTTGGCCAGGCCCATGACGTTGTAGTGGGGCACCGAGCGCACGGCACCCAGATAGGTGAGGGTGAGCAGGGCCGCCTTGCGGCCCAGCATCATGGGCAGCCCCGCCTTGGCCAGGGCCGTGAAGGAATAGCTGGAGACGTCATGGGCGATGCGGAAGTATTCCCGCGTGGTGTTCTCTAGATAGTCGCCGGAGAGGGCCTGTTTGGGCACGAAGGCGATGGAGTGCACGATGCCGTCCAGGCCATCCCAGTGCCGGGCCAGATCCTGGAAGAGGCGGTCGATCTGCTCGTCGCTGGTCACGTCGCAGTCGAAGCAGAGCTTGGAGCCGAAGTCCCGTTCGGCGAATTCCAGTACCCGGTCGCGCGCCCGTTCGCCCTGGTAGCTGAAGGCGAGTTCGGCCCCTTGCCGCTTACAGGCCTGAGCGATGCCGTAGGCGATGGAGCGGTTGCTGATGAGTCCGGTGATGAGGATCTTCTTCCCGGCGAGAAAGCCCATGCGCGGTTCCTTCCTATGTCACAGTGGCGCGCATTATACCGTGACGGCGGTCTGCGGCCTCTTTTACACTGCCGCCCATGCGCGCCTTGATCATGCTGCTGGGTCTTCTGGCCGCGGCCTGCGGCGGCCCCCTGAACGATCCCTACGGGCCGGGGGAGGCAGCTCGTAACGTGCTCTTTTCCAACTTCGGACCGGATCGGCCCAAACACCTGGACCCCGCCCGATCCTATAGCGCCAACGAGGTGGTGTTCACCGGCCAGATCTACGAGCCGCCCCTGCAATACCACTATCTGCGCCGGCCCTACGCGCTGGAACCTCTGACGGCCGCATCCATGCCGCAGGTGCGCCTGTACGATGCCGGAGGGCGTCTCCTGCCTCCCGATACGGACGCCGAGCGCATCGCCTATACGGAATATGAGATCCGCATCAAACCTGGCATACTCTATCAACCACATCCCTGTTTCGCCAAGGATGCCGCTGGGCGGCCGCTTTATGTGCCCCTGCGACCGGAGGAGTTGGCGGGCATCCGGCGGCTGTCGGACTTCAAGGCAAGCGGCACGCGGGAGCTCACTGCCGCCGACTACGTCTACCAGATCAAGCGGCTGGCCAATCCCCGCCTCAGTTCGCCCATCTTCGGCCTGATGAGCGAATACATCGTGGGACTGGCGGAGTATGGGCACATGCTGGAGGAGGTGGTGCGCGACCTGCCCAGGGATGCCTATCTGGATCTGGAGCGCTACCCCCTGGAGGGGGCGCAGGTGGTAGACCGCTACACCTACCGCATCCGCATCCGCGGCAGCTATCCCCAGTTCATCTACTGGCTGGCCATGCCCTTCTTCGCGCCAGTGCCCCCCGAGGCGGAACGCTTTTATCAACAGCCGGGCATGGCCGAGCGCAACCTCACCCTGGACTGGCAGCCGGTGGGCACGGGCCCCTTTTATCTCGCGGAGAACGATCCCAACCGGGTGATGGTCCTGCGCCGCAACCCCCATTACCGGGCGGATTTTTATCCGGCCGAGGGGGAGGAGGGGGATGCCGGGGCCGGGCTGCTCAGGCACGCGGGCCAGCGCCTGCCCTTCCTGGAGGCCGCCGTCTACAGCCTGGAGAAGGAGGATATCCCCAGGTGGATCAAGTTCTTGCAGGGGTATTACGACAGCTCCGGCATCACCTCGGACACCTTCGACCAGGCCATCCGCATCGGCCCCGACGGCAGGCCGGACCTGAGCCCCGAGATGCAGGCGCGGGGGGTGCGGCTGCACACCTCGGTGCGCACTTCCATCTGGTACGTGGGCTTCAACATGCTGGATCCGGTGGTGGGCGGAGATACGGAGCGGGCGCGCAAGCTGCGCCAGGCCTTGTCCATCGCCTTGGACTTCGAGGAGTTCATCTCCATTTTCCTCAACGGCCGCGGCATCCCGGCTCAGGGGCCGATCCCGCCTGGCATCTTCGGCCACCGGGAGGGCGAGGCGGGCATCAATCCAGTGGTCTATCGCTGGCAGGATGGGCGCCCCGTGCGGCGCAGCCTGGAGGAGGCGCGGCGTCTGCTGGCCGAGGCGGGCTATCCCGGCGGGCGGGAGGCGGCGAGCGGTAGGCCGCTCACCCTCTACTTCGACACCATGGCCAGCGGCCCCGAGGCCAAGAGCCGTCTGGACTGGTACCGCAAGCAGTTCGGCAAGCTGGGCATCCAGCTCGTGGTGCGCGCCACCGATTACAACCGCTTCCAGGACAAGATGCTCAAGGGCAATGCCCAGATCTTCGAGTGGGGCTGGAATGCGGATTATCCAGACCCGGAGAACTTCCTCTTCCTGCTCTACGGCCCCAATCGCAAGGCGGTGCGCAACGGGGAAAATGCCACCAACTATGCCAACCCGGAATTTGACCGGCTCTTCCGTGTGATGAAAGACATGCAGGACGGTCCCGAGCGGCAGCGGATCATAGACCGGATGTTGGACATCGTGCGCCGGGACGCCCCCTGGATCTTCGCCTATTACCCCCTGAGCTTCGGCCTGGGGCATGCCTGGGTGGAGAACGTCAAACCCAATCTCATGGCCAACAACACCCTCAAGTATCTACGCGTCGATCCCGCGGCGCGGGTGGCTTATCAGGCGCGTTGGAACCGTCCGGTGTGGTGGCCGGTATGGGCCCTGGCCCTGCTCGTCCTGGTCGCGGTGGTACCCGCTGCCCTGGCCTACCGCCGGCGCCTGCTGGCGGGCGCGCGCTAAGGAGCCATGTACACCTACGTCCTGCGCCGCATCCTGTACGCCATCCCCATCCTGATGGGGGTGAATCTGATCACCTTTGCCCTGTTCTTTGTCGTCAACACCCCGGAGGACATGGCCCGCATCCATTTGGGGGCCAAGCATGTGACGCCGGAGGCCATCGAGCGATGGAAGCGGGAGCGCGGCTACGACAAGCCCCTGTTCTACAACCCCGAGGTCCAGGGCCTGGCCCGGTTCACGGACACCCTGTTCGTGGGCAAGTCCCTGCGCCTGTTCGTCTTCGACTTCGGCCAGGCCGACGACGGCCGTGACATCGGTCGGGAGATCCGCGCCCGCATGGGGCCCAGTCTGGCCGTGGCGGTGCCCACCTTCTTCGTGGGCCTGGCCGTCTATTTGAGCTTCGCCCTGCTGCTCACCTTCTTTCGGGCCACCTATCTGGACACGGCTGGGGTGGTGTTGTGCGTGGTGTTGATGTCCATCTCGGCGCTGTTCTATGTCATCGGCGGCCAGTATCTGCTGGGCAAACTGTGGCATCTGGTTCCCATCTCCGGTTATCAGCCGGGGCTGGACGGGATCAAATTCCTCGTCCTCCCGGTGCTGGTGGGGGTGGTGGCCGGCATCGGCGAGTCCACCCGCTTCTACCGCACCCTGTTCCTGGAAGAGATCCACAAGGATTACGTGCGCACTGCCCGCGCCAAGGGGCTGCCGGAGCGGGTGGTACTGTTCCGGCATGTGCTGGGCAACGCGTGGATCCCCATTCTCACCGGCGTGGTGGTGGTCATCCCGCGCTTGTTCTTGGGGAGCCTCATCATCGAGTCCTTCTTCGGTATCCCGGGCCTGGGCAGCTACACCATCGACGCCATCCAGGCCCAGGATTTCGCCATCGTGCGTGCCATGGTCTTCCTGGGCTCGGTGCTGTACATCCTGGGGCTCTTGCTCACCGACCTCTCCTACACCTTGGTGGATCCGCGCGTGAGGCTGGAATGAATCTGCCCGTACTGCCGGTGCTACTCTGGAGCGATGCCCTGCTCTTCTTGTTGCTGGCGGCCATGCTGGCCTTCGTGCTCCATGTGCGCCGGCACGAGCACCTGCGCGCCCCCTGGCGCCGGGTGGCCGCGAGCCGCCTGGGGATGGCCTCCGCGGTGATCCTGGGCTGCTATGGGCTGGTGGGCCTCATGGATTCCCTGCACTTCCGGGTGCGCCTGCCCGCCGAGCCGGGCCAGCCGGTGCAGTACGCGGCCGAGGTGTTGTCGCTGTTCGACTGGATCGCCCGGCCGCTGCGCGAGGGGGTGGAGGAGAGCTACTCCGCCCCCTTCGCCCAGCATCTCTTCGTGAAGAAAAACCTGCCCCAGCCGGACGGCCAGGTGGTGCGCGATTACCCCCGCCTGCAATACGGCGGGGCGCACCTCGAGGCGGGCGCGCCGCGCACACGCGACATCGCAGCGCGTGGCCTGCGGGGGGCGCTGATGGGGCTGGCGCCGGCGGCGCTGGTCTGGGCCATGGCCGTGTACTGGCTGGCCCGGCGGGGGCCGGCAACCACCGCCCTGCCTGACGGGTCTGGGGTTACGCCGCCGCTGCCGGCCTGGCGCAGGCTACTGCAGGACCCCCGCTACCGGGGCGGGCGCAGCGCCCTCGTGACCCTGACCCTGGTGCTGATGCTCACCGGCATGCTCAGCCAATGGGTCGGCCATTACCATGTCTTGGGCACGGACAAGGTGGGGCAGGACGTGCTTTATCTCGCCCTGAAGAGCGTGCGCACGGGGCTCCTCATCGGTACCCTCACCACCCTGATCATGCTCCCCCTGGCCTTGTTCCTGGGGGTGGCGGCGGGGTTTTACGGCGGGCGCACGGATGACCTCATCCAGTATCTCTACACCACTCTAAACTCCATCCCGGGCGTGCTGCTCATCGCCGCCGCCGTGCTGGTGGCTCAGGTCTACATCGAGTCCAACCCGGAACTCTACGACACCGCGGCGGCGCGTTCCGACCTGCGGCTCGTGTTTCTGTGCGGCATCCTGGGGGTGACGAGCTGGACGGGGCTGGCCCGGCTGCTGCGGGGCGAGGCCCTGAAGCTGCGCGAGCTGGACTACATCCAGGCCGCGCGGGCCTTCGGGGTGTCGAGACTGCGCATCCTCTACCGTCACATCCTCCCGAATGTCTCGCACCTGGTGCTCATCACCGTGGTCATCGACTTCTCTGGCCTGGTGCTGGCGGAGGCCGTGCTCTCCTACGTGGGGGTGGGCGTGGACCCGGTGATGGCCAGCTGGGGCAACATGATCAACGGCGCCCGCCTGGAACTGGCCCGCGAGCCCGTAGTCTGGTGGCAGCTCGCGGCGGCCTTCCTGTTCATGTTCATCCTGGTGCTGGCCGCCAACCTCTTCGCGGACAGCGTGCGGGAGGCCTTCGACCCCCGCAAGGGAGGGCTGCGGTGAAGGGGCTGCGCGTCGAGGGCCTGCGCGTGGTCCTGGCGGGTATGGAGGCCGGCTGGGCGCCGGTGGACGACCTGTCCCTGGAGGTGGGGCCGCGGGAGTGTGTGGCCCTGCTGGGGGAGTCCGGCTGCGGCAAGAGCCTCACGGCGCTCGCCCTCATGCGTCTGCTGCCGGAGGGGCTGCGGGTGGCGACAGGTCAGGTCTGGCTGGGGGATACCGAACTACTCGCCCTGCCGGAGCGGGCCATGCGCCCCATCCGGGGTGGGCGCCTGGCCATGATCTTCCAAGAACCCATGTTGAGCCTAAACCCGGTGCTGAGTCTCGGACGCCAGATCGCAGAATCGCTGCAGGTGCACCGGGGCATCACGCGCAGGGGGGCCGCCAAGCAGGTGGCCAGCCTGCTGGAGGCGGTTGGACTCGACCCAGGACTGGCCGCCAGCTACCCATTCCAGCTCTCGGGCGGCCAGCGCCAGCGGGCCCTGATCGCCTGTATGCTGGCGGGCGAGCCCGAGGTGCTCATCGCCGATGAGCCCACCACCGCACTGGACGTCACGGTCCAAGCCCAGATCCTGCGCCTGCTTAAGGATCTGCAGCGGGCGCGGGGCATGGGCCTGCTGCTCATCACCCACGACCTGGACCTGGCGCGGGACATGGCCGACCGGGTGGCGGTGATGTATGCTGGGCAGGTGGTGGAATGGGCCGGGCGGGACCGGCTGTTCCACCGGGCGCTGCACCCTTACACCCGCAGCCTGCTCAGGGTGATGCCCTCCCTCGAGCGACGGGGACAAGCCCTGGAACACCTGCCCGGCAGCGTGCCCACCCTCGGTGCCCGCCTCGGGGGCTGCCGCTTCGCGGCGCGTTGCCCCCTCGCTCAGCCGCGCTGCCGCCAGGAACCGCCGTCGCTCATCCAGGCGCAGGGCGGACATCTGGTACGCTGCCATTACGCCCTGAAGTCCGTGTCTGTCCCCGCCGGGACGGCAAAGCCGCAACACCAGACGCAGCCGCGGCGATCGGACCGACCCCTGCTGGAGGTGACGGATCTCGCCGTACACTTCCCCATACGCAAGGGGCTCTTGAAGCGCACGGCAGGTTGGGTGCGCGCGGTGGACGGGGTGAGCCTGCATCTCCAGGCAGGCGAGGCCTTGGCCCTGGTGGGGGAATCGGGCTGCGGCAAGACCACGCTCTCGCGTGCCATCCTGCAGCTGCTGCGGCCAAGCCGGGGGCAGGTATGTCTCATGGGGCAGGATCTCACCCGGCTCGAGGGCGAGGCCCTGCGCCAGTGCCGCCGGAGGATGCAGATCGTCTTCCAGGATCCCTATTCCTCCCTCAACCCGCGCATGCGGGTGGGGGAGATCCTGGAAGAGGGGCTACAGGCCCTGCGGCCAGAGCTCGACCGGGTCGAACGCCAGGCAAGGGTGCGGCTGCTGTTGGAAGGGGTGGGGCTTGCCGCCGATGCCGCCCAGCGTTACCCCCACGCCTTTTCGGGCGGGCAGCGGCAGCGCATCGCCATCGCCCGGGCCCTGGCGGTGGAGCCTGCCCTGCTGATCCTAGATGAGCCGACCAGCGCCCTGGACGTCTCAGTGCAGGCCCAGATCGTCAACTTGCTGCTGGAGCTGCAGCGGGGGGCCGGCCTGGCCTATCTTTTCATCACCCACAACCTGCCCCTAGTGGCTTACCTGGCGCATCGGGTGATGGTGATGTACCAGGGACGCATCGTGGAGGAGGGGGCGGTCGAGGCCCTGTTCCACCGCCCCCTGCACCCTTATACGCAATTGCTCCTCGACTCAGCCCCGGGCCAGGGGCTGGGCGTGTCTGGGGCCTCTGCGGTGAAGGCGAAGGAGGCAGGGCCTGGCTGTGCCTATGCACCCCGCTGCCCACGGGTCCAGGCCGTGTGCCTGGCCACGCCGCCGCTGCTCAGACCCCTGGGGGGGGACCGGCAGGTGGCATGTCATCTCGCAGGCTGACGTGGGGCAGACGCCCAGGGTTCAGGTCTCGCCCTGGGACGTCTTTCCGTCCGCCTGTGCGCCTCCCTGCACCAGGCGGGCAGCCCCACCCCTGGGCTCGGCCGGTACGTACAGCATCTGGTCCGCGGCGAGTCTGCCACCGATGAGTTGCAGGGGGTTGTGTTCCTTGAGCCAGTTCACGCTGACGCCGAAACGCTGGGCGATCCCGCTCAGGGATTCCCCGCGGCGGCCCCGGTACAGGTGCAGTCCTGAAGGCTGGCTGTGGCGCAGATTGGTGTGGAAGGCGTCCACCCGGTCGGCCGGCAGCAGCAGCACGCCGCGCGTGTCGGTGTGGATGACCCGGCGCCGGAAGGCCGGATTGAGGGCGAGGAATTCCTCCAGACTCATCTCGGCCAGTCTGGCCGCCTGGCGCAAGGGCATGGGTTGGTCGAGCCGCACCTGCACGAAATAGGGCTCGTTTGCCACGCTCTCCAGCGCGAGACCATAGGCCTGCGGCGCGCGCAGCAGGTTGCGCACAGCTAGGAGTTTGGGTACATAGTGGTGGGTCTCGGTGGGCAGGGGCAGGGCGGCATAGGCGGTGGACTTCCCCTTGGCGCGATTCCTGGCGATGGCCCGCGTCAGACAGCCCTCGCCGCAGTTGTAGGCGGCCAGGGCCAGCTCCCAGCTGCCGAACTGCCGTTGCAGCAGTTCCAGATAATCCAGGGCGGCGCGGGTGGCATCCAGGACGTCTCGCCGGCCATCATACCAGGCGTTTTGGGTCAGGCCCAAGACGCGGCCGGTGGAGGGGATGAACTGCCAGATGCCGGCGGCCTGTCGCCTGGATTCCGCCATGGGATCGAAGGCCGATTCGATAAGGGGCAACAGGGCGATCTCCATGGGCATGCCCCGCCGCTCCACCTCGTCGGCGATGTGGAAGAGATAGGGACGACTGCGCTCGATGGTCCGCAGCAGGGCGGCTGACCTCTGCACATACCATTGCTCGTGCCGGCGGGTGAGCTCCGGGTTCACCTCACGCAGCCGGAAGCCGGCGCGGATGCGCTCCCACAGATCCTGGGGCCGGCCGTCATGGCGAAAGGGGCTCTGGCCGTTGAGGGTATAGCTGATCTTGAGGCTGGGCTCGAGCCCTGGCTTGCCCTGGGCTAAGGCAGCCTGGGCAACGCTCAGGGTGACAGCCAGCAGGAGGAGTGGTCCGTGCTTGTGCATGGCAGAATGAACGGCCCTGCCGATATGTTGACAGAAAAATAATAGGGTCGGCAGGGAGGGCGGGACAAGGATTCTGGGGCGGGAAATGGATAAGAATTTTTTATCGTTGTGTCATAACAACTTCTTGCCCCCCTTACCATTGATCCTTGAGCTTGCGAAGGCCGGCGAAGACCTGCACCGGATGGTCCGCCTTCGACCCGGTCAGGCGTCGCACCGCCGCCCGGATCTCGGGCTTGTCACAGCGCAGGAATGGATTGGTGCGCAGCTCCCGTTCCAGGGACACGGGCAGGGTAGGTCGTCCGGTGCGGCGTAGCGCGGTGGCCTGCCTTTGCCATTGCGCCAATTCCTGGTTGGCCGGGTCCACCTCGCGGGCGAAGGCGATGTTGGCCAGGGTGTATTCATGGGCGCAGCAGACTCGGCTCTCAGCGGGCAGCGCAGCAAGCCGCGCCAGCGAGGCGTACAACTGCTCTGCCGTGCCCTCGCAGAGACGGCCGCAGCCGCAGGAGAAGAGAGTGTCGCCGCAGAACAGATGTCCCTCGCCGTGATAGGCCAGGTGTCCGCGGGTGTGTCCCGGCACCCTCAATACCCGGAAGACTGCGGCGGGGTGCTGCAGGACGATGTGCGCGGCCTCGGTGACCGGCTGGGTGATGCCTGCTATGTCCTCGTCCGGGGGGCCATAGACGGGGCAGCCGTAGCACCCTACCAGTTCCCGCACACCACCCGTGTGATCGCCGTGGTGATGGGTGACCAGGATGGCGGTGAGGCGCATGCCGTGCGCTTTCAGCCAGGCTACAATGGGTGCCGCCTCGCCGGGGTCGACGACCGCTGCGGCTGCCCCATCGTGCACGACCCAGATGTAATTGTCCCGCAGGGCGGGAACGGGTGTTACCTCCAGCATGGACCCCATTGTGAACCTCCCGGACACCGCGTCAAGCATGGACCTCTGGCTCGCCAGCGATCTGGGCCGTTACGTGCTCGAGCGGGAGCTGGCCTGGTTTGATGAGACCTGTGCCGACCTGTTCGGCTTCAATGCCATGCAGCTGGGGGAATGCCACACCGATTTCTTGCGTGCCAATCGCATGCCCCACCGTTGGTGCGGCGGCCAGGCCGGGGGTGTATATCACTGCGCCCTGGAACAGCTGCCCATCGCCACGGAAAGCCTGGATCTGGTCGCCCTGCCCCATGCCCTGGAATTCTCGCCCCATCCGCATCAGCTCCTGCGGGAATGCGAACGGGTGCTGCGTCCGGAGGGCAGGCTGCTCATCTCCGGCTTCAACCCCTTGAGCCTGTGGGGGGTGCGCCGCTGGTTCTCCCGTCCGGGTGCGCCTTACCCATGGCATGGACGTTTCATCCGCCTGGCCCGGCTCAAGGACTGGCTCGCCCTGCTGGGCTTCGAACTACAGAGCGGGCGCATGATTTGTTATGCTCCCCCCATCGCCCGCGCCCAATGGCTGGTCCGTTTCACCTGCATGGAGACCGCGGGAGACCGGTGGTGGGCCATGGGGGGAGGGGTCTATCTGCTGCAGGCCGTCAAACGCAGGGCGGGGTTGCGTCTGATCGCCCCGAAGTGGGACAAATCTTGGCTGGCAAGACCCGTGCTGGGTCAGACGACACGCAAACTGGCAAGTGAAGACTGAGTCTCAGGGTGAAGTGCGACCCGTGCGGGTCGAGATTTATGCCGACGGGGCCTGCAAGGGCAACCCGGGGCCGGGGGGCTGGGGTGCTCTCCTGCGCTATGGAGGCCACAGCAGGGCCCTCTATGGCGGCGAGGCCGATACCACCAACAACCGCATGGAGCTCAAGGCCGTCATCGAGGCCCTACGAGCCCTCAAACGCCCGAGCCGAGTCGCCCTGTACACCGATTCCCAATATGTGCAAAAGGGGGTCACGCAATGGCTGCCGAACTGGAAGCGGCGGGGCTGGCGCACCAGCGGCGGCACGCCGGTGAAGAACCAGGACCTGTGGCAGCTCCTGGACGAGCTTGCTACCCGTCATGAGGTGGAATGGCACTGGGTGCGGGGCCACGCCGGGCACGCCGGCAACGAGGAGGCCGATCGCCTGGCCAATCTGGGGGTGCGACTGGCAGACGGCAAAGGGGCATGAGACAGGTGGTCCTGGACACCGAGACCACCGGCCTCGATCCCGCCCTCGGACATCGGGTGATCGAGATCGGCGCGGTCGAGATCCGCAACCGGCGCATCACCGGCGAGGTCTTCCACGTCTATCTCAACCCCGAACGGGAGATCGACCCGGGTGCCCTGGAGGTGCACGGTTTGAGCCTAGAGTTCCTGGAAGACAAGCCGCGCTTCCGGGAGATCGTCCAGGATTTCCTGGGTTTCATCGCCGATGCCGAGCTGATCATCCACAACGCGCCCTTCGATATGGGTTTCCTCAATGCGGAGCTGGCGCGCCTCGATCTGGGGGAGCTCAAGGATCACTGCCTGGGCATCCAGGACACCCTGCGGCTTGCCCGGGAACTGCATCCCGGCCAGAAGAACAATCTGGACGCCCTGTGCAGGCGCTATGAGGTGGACAATTCCGGACGTGCCCTGCATGGCGCCTTGCTGGATGCTCAGCTCCTGGCCGAGGTCTATCTGGCCATGACCCGGGGACAGGAGACCTTGGCCATAGAGCAGATCGCGCTGCCCGCCGCACGCGGCCTCACCCAGGGTGAAAGGCCCAGGCTGCTGGTGTTGCGGGCGAGCTCGGAGGAACTCGCCGCCCATGGCGATTACCTGCGGGACATGGCCCGGGAATGCGGCGATGTGCCCCTGTGGTGAGCGCGGACGGGGCTTGCGCGCCATCGCTGACGGCTGGGCATGCCGCTGGCCCGGGGGGCGGTCAGGGTGCGGGAACCGCACCCGCATCAGCCGGGCCCCGGGTTACGCTGCCCGTCTGGCGTTCGTCCTCGTCCTGTTCGGTCTTCCCGCCGCCTGGGCCGCCGGCGTCACCTTGCTGCTCAGCGAGCAGGGCCCCGCCTACACCGAGGCGGCGGAGGCTTTTGCCGCCCGCCTGGGGGAGACGCGCAACTTGCGCATCCTCCAGCTGGACGCCCTGCAGGAGCGGGAGCTGCAGCAACTCACGCGGGAGGCGGGGTTGCTGGTGCCCGTGGGTCTTAAGGCCACCCGGGCGGTGGCGCAACAAGCCAGTGTACAGTCTGCGGTCCTGGCCCTCATGGTGCCGCGCAGCGGCTTCGAGGCCGAGACCTGGCCGGCGGGGCTGCCCCGCCGGCGCGTCTCGGCGGTGTTCATCGACCAGCCCCCGGAGCGGTCCCTCCATTTGATCGAACGCCTACTGCCCAATGCCCGCCGGCTGGGGGTGCTGTACTCTCCTCTGAGCCAGCCCTATCTCCCGCCATTGAACCAGGAGGCCCACCGTCGTGGGCTCATCCTACGTTTGGCCGATGTCTCCCAGACGGGCGGCGTGGCAGGGGGGTTGCGACGGGTTCTGACGGAGGCGGACGTCCTCCTGCTCCTGCCGGATGCCCAGGTCGTCAACGCCGGCAACGTCCAGCACCTGCTGTTGACCACCTATCGCTACCGGGTGCCGGTGATCGGCTTCTCCCAAAGCCTGGTGCGGGCCGGCGCGGTCGCTGCCGTCTATTCCACCCCGGCCCAGATCGGTGCCCAGGGCGGGGAGATCGCCAGGCGCTGGCTCCAGGGCGGGGGCGAGCTGCCCGCGCCCCGTCATTGCGACGAGTATGCCATCGCCTACAACCACCACGTGGCCCGTTCCCTGGGCATCCGCCTGCCCCATGCGACAGATCCGGGAGGCGAGCCATGATGCGCCGTTTGGGGATCAAGGCACGGGTCCTGCTGCTTGCCCTGCTGCCCATCACGGTTATCTCCATCGCCCTGACCGGTTATTTCATCCTGAGCCGCCTGCAGGACATGGACCGGGCCGTCGAGGAGCAGGGGCAGGCCATGGCCCGGCAGCTCGCCCAGGCCTGTGAGTATGGCCTGTTCATCGGCGAGGCCGCCCTCCTGGAGGACCTGGCGCGGGGACTCGAACGGGACGATCTGGTCAGGGTCGTGCGCATTGCCGACCGGCATGGCAAGGTCTGGGTGCAGCTCGGTCACACCAGCCGGCTGCCCGCCCTGGGTGTGGGCGCCCAGGGTTCCATGCTGCGGACCCGCGACATGCTCTACATCACCGAGCCGGTGTACAGCAAACCGCTGCCCTTTCCCATGGAGGAGCTGGGGGAGATGCCGCCCCAGGCGATCGGCCAGGTCACCCTGGGCTTGGATCTCAAGCCTACCCTCGAGCGCCAGCGCCAGATCCTGCGCACGAGCTTCCTGATCACCGCTGGGGTGCTGGCGGTGACCATGCTCATGGCCTGGCGGCTCGGACGCGACATCGTCCGCCCCATCGGGCTGCTGGCCGAGGCGGTGGAGCGGATCGGCCAGGGGCAACTGCAGGTGCGCCTCCCGGGCGAGCTGGGCGGCGAGTTCAGCATCCTAGAGCGGGGGATCACCCGCATGGCGGAGGAGTTGCGCGCCTTTTACGACACCCTGCAGATCCGCATCCAGGAGGCGACGGCCAAACTGGGCTGGCAGGCCACCCATGACCCCCTGACGGGTCTCGTCAACCGCAGCGAGTTCGCTCAGCAGGTGGACAAGGCACGCCGCAGCGCCGCAGAGGAGGGACGCCGCCACACCCTGGTGTTCATGGACCTGGACCAGTTCAAGGTGGTCAACGACACCAGCGGCCACAAGGCCGGCGACGAGCTGCTGCGGCAATTGGCGGCCCAGCTCCGACGGGCCCTGCGTAGCTCGGACGTGCTGGCCCGACTTGGTGGGGACGAATTCGGCGTGCTTTTCCTGGATTGCAGCGTAGAGGTGGGCATGCGTCTGGCCGAGGCCCTGCGCCGGGTGGTGGAAGGCTTTCGCTTCCACCATGGCGAACGGGTCTATGCCGTCGGGGTGAGCATGGGGCTGGTGGCCATCGACGCCGACAGTCCCGACGTGGACGAGTTGCTCGCCGCCGCGGACGCGGCCTGCTATGTGGCCAAGGAGGGCGGACGCAACCGCATCCACCGTCACCACGAGGCCGACAAGGATGTGCTGCGCCGCCGCGGTGAGATGGAGTGGGCCAGCCGCATCACCCGTGCCCTGGACGAGGGCCGCATGCGCATCTACTGCCAGTACCTCAAACCCCTGCGGCAGGGGGACGGGCTCAGGCACTACGAGTTATTGCTGCGCATGGTGGACCCGGAGCACAACGTGATCCCGCCCATGGCCTTCCTGCCGGCGGCCGAGCGCTACCAGCTCGCCGCCCTGCTGGACCGATGGGTGCTGGACCAGGTCATCGAAAGCTGCGCCGGCACCCTGGTGGAGCATCCGGACGTGATCCTGAGCCTCAACATCTCGGGGGCCTCTCTGGGGGATGAGGGCTTTCAGAAGCACCTGCGCCAGCGGCTGGCGGAACATCCGGGGGTGGCCGCAAGCCTATGCCTGGAGATCACCGAGACGGTGGCCATCGCCAATCTGGACCGCGCCCTCGAGCTCATCTTCGATCTTCGGGGTCTGGGCTGCCGCTTCGCCCTGGACGATTTCGGCAGTGGACTGTCTTCCTTCGCCTACCTGCGCAGCCTGCCCGTGGACTACCTCAAGATCGACGGCACCTTCGTGCGCGACATGCACCAGGACCCGGTGGATGCAGCCATGGTGGAGGCCATCCACAAGGTGGCGCGGCTCATGGGGGTGCGCACGGTGGCCGAGTACGTAGAGGATGAGGCCAGCCTGCGCATGCTCCAGGAGATGGGGGTGGACTATGCCCAGGGCTACCTCATCCATGCGCCCGAGCCCCTGGAGGAGGTCTGTGGCGGGGGGCGGGGCGCCGCCCCGCCCTATTCAGGGACGATCTGATAGCCGCCTTCCTCGATGGCCTGCTTCAGTGCATGGGGCTGGACGCGGGCGGGGTCGTAGACGACCTCCACCCGGCCTTGGGACAGGTCCACCTCCACTTGCCCCACGCCTGCCAGCGCAGTGAGCAGGCGCTTGACGCTATTCACACAGCCCATGCAGGTCATGCCCTGTACCTTGAGGGTGATGGTTTGCATCTCAAACCTCGTCGATGGTTCTGGAATGGGAGAAGATCTCCACGCCGAGGCCGTCCGCCCCGTAGAGCCCCTGTTGCTGCGCCGCCGACTGCAGGACCTCCAGCGCCCGCCTGGTGCGGGCAAGGGACTCCTGGATGAGCCGGCCGTTGAGCCGGTTCATGCGCCCCGTCTCTTCGGCCAGGGCCATGGTGTCCATCCAGGCGGCCATGAGACCGGGGTCACCGTGCCCGGTGAGATGGCGTTCGATCTCGGCGCGGCTGGCGGAGGATGGAAGACCCAGGGCTGCGGTCAGACTCACCCAGCCCTCCGTCACGGCGTGCGCGCTGCGCTCCTTGGCGGCGGACAGCTCCGGCAGGGCATCCGTTCGGCCCTGGCGCAGGGCCTCGCCCTCCCGGGTCATGACCTGGTGCAGGTCCCGCAACCGGGCCTGGAGATGATCCAAACGCTGCCGCAACATCATCCCGGATGATCCAGCAGCACGCGGGATATACTCATGATCGGGACAGATGGCGCGAGACGGTCACAATCTTGTGCTCCATGCATGGTCGGGAGGTTGAGCGCGGACCGGCTGCGCGCCCGGCGCCCGCGTAAGACCCTGAGGCCGCACCCGCACGGCATATTGCTGGGAAGTGGAACGATGTCATCGGAGGCTCGGGCCGGTCCAGTGCAAAACCTGGGGTCATGTCTTGCCGGCGTGCTGGAGGGTCTCCATCGTATCCTCCACCAGCCTTTCCGCCACCACCTCCTCGTCCACCCGGAAGCGGCCCTCGGCGATGGCCTGCCGCACCTCTTCCACCTTGGCCACGTCCGTGTCCGGGACATCCGCCAGGGATGCCTCGAGGGAACTCAACAAGCCAGCCCGGGCGGTGAGATCGACCGCGTCCTGGACGCTGCTGTCCCGCCTGTCGGCCTCACCCGTCCTGGCCCGGATCGTCTTGACCTTGGGCTGGACGCCGGTGACGGTCTTCAGGCTGTCATCGATCTTCATGATGCACCCCCTTTTGGTTTGTACAAGTATAACGGCTCTGGTTCCCTAGGGATGAATGGGGAGGGGCGCCAGCCGGAGACTGCCCCCCCAGTACGCACCAATTCCTGACCCCTGATACCGGTCATGGGCGGACCTGCACTCCTCCGTCCACGGTTGCCTGACCCTGGATGATGCGGCCGGCGTCGGTGCGCACCCGCACGGTCTCTCCCGGGCTGGCCCCGTTGAGGGCAACGCCCTCCTGGGTGATGCGGAATCCCGTCCCCTGCAGCCACACCTTCACCCTTTGTCCGGCGCGTACGGTCTGGCTGCGCAGGATCCGGTCCGTGGTCAAGGCCTGTCCGGCCGCCACTGGGCGGCTGGTCATCCCCCCCACCAGCAGGGCCGGATCGCGCAGATAATCCCCTGGCGGCGCCTCATAGGTTACCCGCCGCAGCTCCACGTCCTGGGCGCGCAAGACCTGCCTCGCGGCGAGCGGCTGGCGGGCCACCAGGGCCGGCCCCTGCAAGGCGATGCGGTAGCTCAGATAGAGGGTCCAGGGCTGCGGCGCCTCCTCGCAGCGCATCCCCAGGCTACCGTTGCCGTAGAGGCGGGCGCCCGCGGGCAGGAACGCTCTGGGGGTTCGGCAGTGGGGCAGGCGCAGTCTCGGGTCCACGGGACCGATCTCGATCTGTGCCTCCAGGTCGGGATCCTCATCGCGGATGCGTTCCAGGAGATATTGCCGGGCCGCCTCTCTGAGGGCCGCCCAGTCCTGCACGGGGGCCGGCTCTGCCCGTGCCAACCCGAAACCCAGGCATAGCGCGAGGAAATACCTCGAAATTCTCCGGTACATGCCGATATCATCCACGGTCGCAGCTTAGACTACTCTACCCCAGTTCCATGGAAAGACCGAACCATCCCGGCGACATCGCCCGCGAGGCCATCCGCCGGCTAGCCAGCCGTAGACTCCCGCCCACGCCAGAGAATTTCAGCCGCGCCTACGCCGAGGTGGAGGGCCGGGAGTATGCCGCCGCCGACTGGCCCAACACCCTGCGCGCCCTGATCCGCCAGTGGGAGGCCTATCAGCCCGGACTGACCCAGGCCCGCAAGCGGGAGATGCTGGAGCGGGTCCTCATCAATTTCGGCGCCCGTCCCGAGGAGCTGGCGGTCAAGATCGCCAACCTGGCCAGGTCCTGGGCGGAAGGCACGGCGACCACACCGGCGCAGGGGCTCGGCGTAGCCGGGGAAAGGGAACAGGGGGCGGCAGATCTGGGGTCGACCCCGGCTGGCGATCTCACCCTGCCCCTGGCGCAGGCGCTGGAACAGCTGTCCGGCGGCCTCGAGGACCTATGGCCCGATCTGGCCGAACGGGCACGCGAACTTGCAGCCGGTTTCGCGCAAGCCGCGGGGCCAGATGCCGTTGCGGGCATGATGGCCCTGTGGCGGGAGGTACTGGTCCGGGCCGAGGACGATCAGGAGATCCTCGCAGGGCTCAAGCGCCTGCTCAAGTCCCTGTTCGACAACATGTCGAGGCTCGTGGTGGAGGATGGCTGGCTGCAAGGCCAGCTCCACATGGTGGGCGTGCTCATCGAGGAGCGGCTCAATGCCCAGGTGCTGCACGAGGCCGAGCGCAGTCTGCAGGAGGTCATCGCCCGCCAGGGACGCCTGCGCGACAGCCTGAGCGAGGCGAAGCTGAAGCTCAAGCAGCTCATCTCCAACTTCATCGACCGCGTGGGCAGCCTCTCCACCAGCACCGGCGAATATCAGGAGCGCTTGCAGGCCTATTCCGAACGCATCGCCAGCGCCGAGGACATCAGTGAGCTGGGGGCGGTGATCGACGCCCTGACCGCCGACATGGGTGCCATGCAGGAGGCCATGCGGCGCACCCACACGGAGTTGATGCAGGCGCGCAGCCAGGTGGAGGAGGCCGACCGGCGCATCCAAAGCCTGGAGCAGGAACTGGAGGCGGCCTCGGCCATGATCCGCGAAGACCCCCTGACCGGGGCCCTTAACCGGCGCGGCATGGAGGAGGCCTTCGAGCGGGAGCTCTCCCGGGCCGCCCGCCTGTCCGCCCCGCTGGCGGTTGCCTTGCTGGACATCGACCATTTTAAGCGGCTCAACGACCGCCTGGGACATCAGGCGGGGGACCAGGCCCTGGCCCACCTGGCGCGGGTGGTGCGAGGGCTGCTGCGGCCCACCGACTCCCTGGCCCGTTACGGCGGCGAGGAGTTTCTCATCCTGTTGCCCAACACCACGCTCGACGAGGCGGTGAAGGTCATGCAGCGGGTACAGCGGGAACTGACCCGGCAGTTCTTCCTGCACGACAACCAGCGCATCCTCATCACCTTCAGCGCCGGCGTGGTGGCCCTGCAACCGGGAGAGGACCGGGAGGCCGTGATCGCCCGCGCCGATGCAGCCATGTACCGGGCCAAGGCAGGCGGCAGGAATCGGGTGGAACGCGGCTGAGACCGGCAAGGATTGCCGATGCCGGCCTGAAAGGCGGCAAAACCTGCCGGGTCATGTCCCTGTCCTGGCCGGACATCGCCGCGTAAGCCCGGTCGGGGGCGGGGTTGGGCACCCTATCCATCCTGGCATGAGGCTTGCTTGAGGGCGGGCATGAGCCTGATGAACCGACTCGAGCAGGACCTCGCCTTTGTGCAGCGCGCCTTGAGCCTGCGGGCCCAACGCCAGGCGGTGCTCGCCGCCAACCTGGCCAACGCCGACACCCCCAACTACAAGGCGCGCGATCTGGATTTCGCGGCCGCCCTCAAGGCGGCCATGGGCGCCGCGGGCGGACCTCTGGCCCTGGCCCGTACTTCGCCCAGGCACCTGCCCGGCGAGGCCGGTGTTGCCGATGCCGGTCGCTTCCTGCGCTACCGCGCCGCCGTGCAGCCAAGTCTGGACGGAAACACGGTGGATCCCAACGTGGAGCGCGCCCATTTCGCTGAGAACGCCCTGCACTACCAGTTCCTGCTGGAGCGGGCCATGAGCACTTTCCGCAGCGCCAAGCTTGCCCTGGAGCCTAGCAAGTAATGTCCATAAGCCATGTCTTCCACATCGCCGGCACGGCCCTGACCGCCCAGTCCATGCGGCTCAACGCCGTGGCCAGCAACCTGGCCAATGCCGACTCGGCCCATGCCTCCACCGGCGGGGGCTATCGCGCTAAGCAGGTGGTCTTCCAGGCCGTGCCCGTAACACCGTCCGTCCCCTGGGCCCAGGGGGTGCGCATGACCCGCGTCATCGAGGACCCGGCGCCGCCGCGCCTGGTCTATGACCCCAAACACCCCCTGGCCGATGCCCAGGGCTATGTGGCCTATCCCAACGTGGACGTGGTGGAGGAAATGGTCAACATGATCTCCGCCTCCCGCTCCTATCAGGCCAATGCCGAGGTGATGAGTACAGCTAGGGACCTCATGCAGCGTGCCCTGGCCCTGCTACAGGCATGAAGGCAGACCGGTCATGACCGTCGATACCGTGCGCAACGACCTCGCAGGCGCCCTGGGCGGCGCCGCTCCGGGGGGTGCCGCCATGCGCGAGGTGCAGGATCGCTTCCTCAAGCTTCTGGTCACCCAGCTGCGCCACCAGGACCCCATGAACCCCTTGGACAACGCCCAGCTCACTTTGCAGCTCGCCCAGATGTCCACCGTGGAGGGGATCAACCGCCTCAACGCCGGCCTGGAGACGCTGCTGGCCAGCTACCGGGCCAGCCAGACCCTGCAGGCGGCTGGCCTCATCGGGCGCCAGGTTCTGGTGGAGGGCGATGGGATCTGGGTGACGGACGCAGGCATGGCCATGGGCGGGCTGGAGCTTGAGGGGCCCGCCGACCGGGTCGAGGTCCATATCCTGGACGCGGCTGGCGTCCCTGTGCGCACCCTGGACCTGGGCGGGCTACCTGCGGGGCTTACCCGCTTCGTATGGGATGGGCTGGATGCCCGGGGCGAGGCGGTCCCCCCGGGGCCCTACCGTTTCACCATCGCGGCCGAACAGGGGGGCAGACCCGTGACTGCCACGGCCATGACCTTGGACGAGGTCCTGAGCGTGCTCAACGAGGGTGCGGCCATGAGCCTGGAGCTTGCCCACAAGGGTCGGCTCTCCCTAGACCAGGTGCGGCAGATTCTCTGACGGAGGTGTGAGATGAGCTTTCAACAGGGGCTGAGCGGTCTGTCCGGCGCGGCCAAGAACCTGGACGTGATCGGCAACAACATCGCCAACGTCTCCACCGTGGGCTTCAAGGCGAGCCGGGTGGAGTTCGCCGACGTCTATGCCAACTCGCTGTTCGGCACCGGGGCGCTGCAACCCGGCATCGGTACCCAGGTGGCGGCCATCACCCAGCAGTTCGCCCAGGGCAACATCGCACTCACCAACAACCCCCTGGACATCGCCATCAACGGCAACGGCTTCTTCGTGCTGGACGACAACGGCGCCCCGGTCTACAGCCGTAACGGCCAGTTCCAACTGGACAAGGACGGCTACATCGTCAACAACTCGGGGCAACGGCTCGTGGGTCTGACCGGACTGTCGCTGCTGGGGCCGCTGCAGATCACCACCATCAACAGCCAGCCCAAGGCCACCACGTCCATCGAGCTTGCCGTCAACCTGGACGCCAATGCCACGGCGCCTACGGCGGCCTTCAACCCCAGCGATCCCACGAGCTTCAACCATGCCACCACCATGACGGTATACGACAGCCTGGGCAATGCCCACGCCCTGAATTTCTATTTCCGCAAGACCAGCACCCCCCTCCAGTGGGAGGTGCATGCCACGGTGACCAATAGCAGCGGCGTAACGACCCCGCTTACCCCCTCACCGCTCGGCACCATGACCTTCGACGCCAGCGGCCAGCTCACTGGCACGCCTCCAAACTCCCTGACCATCCCGGCAGCCGCGCTGGGCACGGGCGCCAATGACATCACCATCGCTACCGGTGATTTGGATTGGACCGGCACCACCCAGTACGGGGCCGCCTTCGGCATCTATTCTGTGAGCCAGGACGGCTACAGCACGGGACAGCTCGCCGGCCTTTACATTGCCGAGGACGGCAGCGTCCAGGGCCGCTACACCAACGGCCAGACCCAGACCCTGGGCCAGATCGTGCTCACCAATTTCCCCAATCCCCAGGGGCTGCTGCCCCTTGGCAACAACCTGTGGGCGGAGACCAGCGCCTCCGGGCAGCGTATCAACCCCCAGCCGCCCGGCAGCCCCAACCTGGGCATCCTGCGCTCGGGGGCGGTAGAGGAATCCAACGTGGACCTCACCCAGGAGCTGGTGAACCTGATCGTCGCCCAGCGCCTCTACCAGGCCAACGCCCAGACCATCCGCGCCCAGGATCAGATCCTGCAGACCCTGGTGAATCTGAGGTGATGGGTGAAGGGGAATGGGTGATGGGGGGATGGTCATGACAGAAGGATGGTTGGCTGGTGAGGGGGCCGCGGACCAGCGACTGAAGGTGGTAAGGTCTTTCCCCATCCCTCTTCCCCCTTCCCCCATTCCCGTCTAGCCATGGACCGCGTCATCTACATCGCCATGACCGGGGCGCGGGAGATCACCCGCCAGCAGGCCGCGGTGGCCCACAACCTGGCCAACGTCTCCACTCATGGTTTCAAGCAGGAACTCAACGTCTTCCGGGCGCTGCCGGTGGTAGGGGAGGGGGCGAAGACGCGCGCCTTCGTTCTGCAAACCACGCCCCGCACCGATTTCTCGCCCGGTGGGGTGCAGCAGACCGGCCGGCCCCTGGACGTGGCGGTGCGCGGCGCCGGCTGGATCGCCGTGCAGGGGCCGGACGGGCGCGAGGCCTATACCCGCATGGGTCAGCTGGAGGTGGGGCCCAACGGCATCCTGCAGACGGTCCAGGGCCTCATCGTGCTGGGAGATGCCGGACCCATCGCCGTCCCCCCCGATCAGGAGGTGGCCATCGCCTCGGATGGCACGGTGTCTTCCATCCCCGTGGGGGAAAACCGCAACGCGGTCACCATCGCCGGGCGCATCCGTCTGGTGAACCCGCCCGAACAGGAGCTCGTGCGCGGCCAGGACGGTCTCTTCCGTCTGCCGGACGGGCGGGTCGCGCCCGCCGATGCCGCCGTGCGGCTCGCCGTGGGCGCCCTGGAGACGAGCAACGTCAACCCTGCCGAAGCCCTGGTCGCCATGATCAGCCTGACACGCCAGTTCGACATGCAGATGCGCCTCATACGCAACGCCGAGGAGAACGCCCGCGCCGCCGACAAGCTCCTCGCCAGGGCTTAACCCATAGGACATACGCCATGCTCCGTTCCCTGCACATCGCCCGCACCGGCCTGGACGCCCAGCAGACCCAGCTGGACGTCATCTCCAACAACCTGGCCAACGTGAACACCACCGGTTTCAAGAAGGCCCGCGCCGTGTTCGAGGACCTTCTCTACCAGGTCATCCGCCAGCCAGGCGCCCAGTCCTCCCAGCAGACCCAGCTGCCCAGCGGCTTCCAGCTGGGGGTGGGGGTGCGCACCGTGGCCACCGAGCGCATCCACACCCAGGGGGGGCTGCAGCAGACCGGCAACCAACTGGACGTGGCCATCAACGGCCGCGGTTTCTTCCAGGTGCTCATGCCGGACGGCAGCAACGCCTACACCCGGGATGGCTCCTTCCAGATCGACAGCCAGGGCACCCTGGTGACCGCTAGCGGTTACGCCATCCAGCCCAACATCACCATCCCCCAGGATGCGCTCACCATTACCATCGCCCGCGACGGCACGGTGTCCGTGACCCAGCCGGGGGTGGCCACGCCCACCGTGGTGGGGCAGCTGCAGCTGGCCTCCTTCATCAACCCCACCGGCCTACAAAGCCTGGGGGAGAACCTCTATGCCGAGACGGCCGCCTCCGGGCCGCCCCAGGTGAATCTGCCAGGCCTGGGTGGCCTGGGCGTCCTCAACCAGAGCATGATCGAGACCTCCAACGTCAACGTGGCCGAGGAGCTGGTGAACATGATCATGGCTCAGCGGGCCTTCGAACTCAATTCCCGCGCCATCACCGCCTCCGACCAGATGTTGCAGCGGCTCACCCAGCTGTGATGTGCCGGGGAGGCAGGCCTGAGGGTGGGAGCAACGCATGGAACAGGAGGTAAAGATGGGCGCCGTAAAAGGGACTGTTCCACCCGGCAGTGCACCCGGGGGCAGTGGGGCGGCTACATTTGTCTTCGGCCGCCGCACTGCCGCCTGTCTTCTGTCCTCGGCCCTCTGTCTCCTGACGGCCGGCTGCCATACCGTTCCGGATACCCGCATCCAGTACCCCTTGGCGGTGCGGCCCCAACCCCTGCCGGCGGCGGTGGAGCCCAACGGCGCCATCTACCAGGCCGCCACTGCCAATCACCTGTTCGAGGACCGGCGCGCCCGCCGGGTGGGGGATACCCTGATCGTTAACCTGGTGGAGCGCACCGCCGCCAGCCGGCGCACGGAGACCGCGGAAAACCGCAAGGCCTCGGCCGACGTGAGCGTGCCCACACCCCGCATCCTCGGCAGGACGCCCAATGTCCTCGGCGAGACCGCCTGGTCCCCCGAAGGGGAACTCAACCATGCCTTCAAGGACAGCGACAGCAACAGCAACACCATCAGCGGCACCATCGCCGTGAGCGTGGTGGAGGTGCTGCCCAATGGGCATCTGGTGGTGGCGGGGGAGAAACAGATCGCCGTCAACAACGATACCGACTATATCCGCCTGGCCGGCGTGGTGAACCCGGCCCACATCACCGCTGCCAACACCGTCAATTCCACCCAACTGGCCAATGTGCAGATCGAGTCCAAGAGCAGCCAGGGGCTGGACCGCAGCCAGCTGACCAGCATGCTGGCCAGGTTTTTCCTGACCGTGCTGCCGTTCTGATTCAGGTTACAGGTTACAGGTTACAGATGATTGATCCCAACATAACCTTCATGACGTTGCTTATCGTGAAAGTCGCAAGGCCGACTCAGGGGAGCCCCCTCTCCCGCTGGCGGGAGAGGGTTTGGGGGTGAGGGAGACGGGCATGGCTTTCATGCTGGGTGGGGGTGAGGTTCACATCATTCATTTTGATCAGTAGGGGATGCGGAGGAAGAACATGCAAGCCTGGGACATGAGGACGCATCCGTTGTACCGCCTGCTGGCAGCCATGGTCGCCGCCGTGCTCGGCGCTCTGAGCCCGGCCGCGGCAGGCGCACAGCGCATCAAGGACCTCGCCGACATCCAGGGGGTGCGCAGCAACCAGCTGGTGGGTTATGGGCTGGTGGTGGGCCTGGACGGTACCGGTGACCAGACCACCTCCACCCCTTTCACCATCCAGAGCCTGGTGTCCATGCTGGGGCAACTGGGGGTGCAGCTCCCCCAGGGGACAAACCTCCAGCTCAAGAACGTGGCGGCGGTGATGGTCACCGCCACCCTGCCGCCCTTCGCGAAACCCGGACAACAGATCGACGTCACCGTCTCCTCCCTAGGCAACGCCAAGAGCCTGCGCGGCGGCACCCTGCTCATGACGCCCCTCAAAGGGGCAGACGGTCAGACCTATGCCATCGCCCAGGGTAACCTGCTGGTGGCCGGGGCGGGCGCGGCCGCCGGGGGCTCCAGCCAGCAGATCAACCACCTGGCCGCCGGGCGCATCCCGGGCGGGGCCACTGTGGAGCGGGCCGTCCCCACCCGGGTGGGGCAGGGGGATTACGTCCATCTGGAGCTCAGGCAGACCGATTTCACTACTGCCAGCCGCGTGGCGGAGGCCATCGACCGGGCCTTCGGGGCAGGTACGGCCCAGCCCCTGGACGGCCGTCATATCCAGGTGCGGGCGCCCGCCGAGCCCGGGCGGCGCATCGCCTTCCTGGCTCAGCTAGAAAACCTCACCCTCGCCCCGGGGCAGGCCACCCCCCGGGTCATCCTCAACGCCCGTACCGGTTCCATCGTCATGACCCAGGAGGTGCGGCTCGAGCAATGTGCCATCGCCCACGGCAACCTGTCCGTGACGGTCACGGCCGAACCCGTGGTGAGCCAGCCCGCGCCCCTGTCACCAGGGCAGACCGTTGTGACGGAACGGGCGGACGTGCAGGTCAAGGGCAAGGAGGGCGAGCTCATGGTGGTGCCGGCCTCGGCCTCCCTGGGCGACGTGGTCAAGGCCCTCAACGCGGTGGGCGCCACCCCCCAGGACTTGTTGGCCATCCTGCAGGCCATGAAGGCGGCCGGGGCGCTCAAGGCCGAGCTGGAGATCATCTGATGCTGGCCCCGGCGGCCGTGGCGGAAGGTTTTGTCCCCGACCTGCAGGGCTTGCAGGCCCTGCGGGCGCGCGCCACGGCCAACGACCCCGGGGCCCTGCGCGCGGCGGCCAGGCAGTTCGAGGCCCTGCTCCTGGAGACCCTGCTCAAGGAGGTGCGCCAGGGCGGCCTGGGCGCGGCCGATGATCCGTACTACGGCGGCGAGACCATGGGGCTCTACCGGGAGCTCATGCATCAGCAGTGGGTGCAGCGCATGGTGCAGGGGCGCGGCCTCGGTCTGGCGGAGCGTCTGGTGGCGCAGATGGAGCGTAGCCTGCCGCCCGCCCCCCCCGACCCCGGGCATGGGGCCCACACCCAGCCTGCCGTGGAGGGCGCCCCCGACCATGAGGCCCAAGTGGCCAGGATGGGGTCCATGGCAACCCAGCCCCAGGGGGAAGGCAGGCCGGCGCCCACGACTCCCAGAGATCGTTTCCTCGAGCGCATGCGTCCCTACGCCGAGCAGGCGGCCCGCGCCACGGGGCTGCCGACGCGCTTCATCCTCGCCCACGCAGCCCTGGAGTCGGGCTGGGGGATGCGGGAGATCCGGGGGGAGGGCGGGCGGCCCAGCCACAACCTGTTCGGGATCAAGGCGGGCCCAGGCTGGAAGGGGGAGAGCGTGCTGGCCCAGACCACGGAATACCGGCATGGAGTACCGGTGAGGCAGATCGAGCGCTTCCGCGCCTATGCCGACTACGCCGAGGCCTTCGCCGATTATGCCGGCCTGCTGCAGAGGCGTTATGCCGAGGCCCTCCGGTCCGGCAGCGACGCCCGCGCCTTCGCCCAGGCCCTGGCGGCGGGGGGCTATGCCACCGATCCGGCCTATGCAGGGAAGCTCGCGGCCGTCATCGCCAGCGTGGACCGGCGGACATGAGGCCTCAACCTCCCGTCCCATTCGACCGTAAATGACATAAGGAGCAGGCCATGGCCACGAGCATCCTCGGCATCGGCATCACCGGGCTCAACGCCGCCCTGGCGGCGCTGCGCACCACCCAGCACAACATCGCCAACGCCAACACCGCCGGTTTCCACCGGCAGGAGGTGCAGCTCGCGGCCAATGCGCCCACCTACTCGGGGACGGGGTTGCTGGGCAACGGGGTCCATGTGGCCACCATCACCCGCATCTACAGCCAGTTTCTGGACCAGGAGCTGATGCGCAGTCAGGGCCAGCTCGCCCGCCACGAGGTCTATGCCGCCTATGCCAGCCAGGTCGATCGCCTGCTGGGCGACCCGGCCAGCGGCCTCAATTCGGCGCTGTCCGCCTTCTTCGCCTCGGTGCATGAGGTGGCCAACGACCCCACCTCCATGGCGGCGCGCGAGGCCATGCTGGCCGCCGGCCGCAACCTGGCCGGCCGCTTCAACAACCTGGGGGCGGGACTGGAGGGCATGCTGGCTGGCCTCAACGGCGAGATGGCCGCCATGGCCCGCGAGGTCAACGCCTATGTGCGCCAGATCGCCGAGCTCAACGACCGCATCGCCCTGCTCACGGGCATGAGCGGCAGCCCGCCCAACGACCTGCTGGACCAACGGGAACAGCTCACCGCCGAGCTCAACGAGCTGGTAAACGTGCGCGTGCTGCGCGGCGGGAACGGCTCCTACAACCTCTATCTGGGCGGGGGCCAGCCCCTGCTGGTGGGCAACCAGCCCAATCTTTTGGGGGTCACCCAGGACCCTTATGATTCGCGCCTGACGGTCCTAACCCTCACGGTAGGCGGGGCCACCTTCACCCTCGACAGCCAGCTGGTCAGCGCTGGCCGCCTGGGCGGGGTGCTGGCCCTGCGCGAGGAGGCGTTGCTGCCGGCGCTGCAGGAGCTGGGCCGGCTGGCAGTGGCCCTGGCGGACCAGTTCAATGATGTACACGATAACGGCGAAGACCTGGATGGCAATCCGGGCGGGCCCTTCTTCGCTGTGGCTGCCGGGCTCCTGCACCAGCCCATGCCCCACAGCGACAACACCGGCTCGGCCACGGTCACGGCGACGCTCGCCAACTCCGATCAACTCACCGGCAGCGCTTATCTATTGATCTACGACGGCGCGAACTACACCCTCACGCGGCTTAGCGATGGTGCGAGCACCACAGGCACACTGGCCGCAGTGACCACCATCGGCGGCCAACCCCAGGGCTTCACCTTATCGGCTGCCGGCACGCCCAATGCCGGCGACCGTTGGCTCATCCGGCTCACCGACAGGGGGGCCCAGCAGTTTTCCCTAGCCCTGACCGATGCGCGTCAGATCGCCGCCGCCGCGGTCGGGGGCGCCCCCGGCGACAACAGCAATGCTTTGAATTTGGCGACACTCCAGACCCAGAAGCTGCTGTCCAACAGTACGGCCACCTTTTCCACCCACTACGCCCAACTGGTGGCCCGCACGGCCAGCCTCGCCGGCGAGGCCGACATCGCCCGCCAGGCCACAGAGACCCTGGCCCGCCAGGCCCTGGAGAACCAGCAGGCCATCTCCGGCGTGAACCTGGACGAGGAGGCGGCCAACCTCATCCGCTATCAGCAGGCCTACCAGGCCGCCGCCCGCACCATGCAGGTGGCCAGCCGTCTGCTGGACGAGCTGCTCGCCCTCGGCAGGTAGTCAGGAGGATCGATCATGCGCGTGAGTTCCATTGTCCTGTCCACCGCCGCCCTGGGAGGCATCCAGAAGGAGCAGACCGCCATCGCCCGGCTCACCCAGCAGCTCGCCGCCGACCGGCGCGTGCTCGCCCCCAAGGACGATCCGGTGCAGGCCCAGCGCCTCCTGGAACTGACCGACCGCATAGCGCTACGAAAGCAGTACCTGGCTAACCAGGATAAGGCGAGCCTTAGCCTGAATTACGAAATGACCGTGCTCTCCCAGATCCGCAAGGTCTTGGAGCATGCCCGCGGCATCCTCATGGGGGCGAGCCCCAGCCATCTGCAGAGCCTGCGCGAGCAGTATTCCGATCTGTTGATCGCCGACTACAGGCAACTGAAGGACCTGGCCAACAGCCGCGACCCCTCCGGCAACCACATTTTCGCCGGGCATGCCACCGGCACCGTACCGTACAACCATACCCAGGTGGCCCCCGGCCCTGGGACGAGCGGCAACAGCACCTACACCGGCAACGCCGGCGTGCGTGAGGTCGAGATCGACGTGGGCCGCACGGTCCAGGTAAGCGATGATATCGAGCCTGTATTCAAGGTCGGCACGGCAAATGACCTGTTACAGGCCCTGGACCAGATCGCCATCGACCTGCGCTTGACAACCCTCACCCAGGCCCAGATCGACGCCGCCGTCAACCGGCTCAGCACCGCCCTGGACGACTTAGGCCGCATCGAGCGGCGCATCGCCGCCGCCCAGCAGGAGGTGCTGGATACCCAGGCCACCACCCGGGCGATCCTGCGGGAGGAGGAGAACGCCCTGGGCAGACTGGTGGAGCTGGACCAGGCCGCCACCATCGTCGAGCTACAGCGCCGCCAGGTCACCCTGGAGGCGGCCCAGCGGGCCTATGCCCGAGTGTCGGGCCTGTCGCTTTTCAATTTCCTGTGATGGAGTGGGGAGTGGGGCGTAAATCAATCTCAATAACGCTAATCCCTAATTCCTAATTCCTAACCCGCAACAGCACCATCACCGCCCCGCCGCCCCCGTCCGCGGGCCGGGCCTGCACAAAGGCCAACACTTCCTGCCGCTGGGTGAGCCAGTGGCGCACGTGCAGTTTCAGCACCGGCACCCGGTCCCGCGACCCCCTGCCCTTGCCGTGCACGATGCGCACGCAGCGCAGCCCCCGGCGCCAGCACGCGTGCAGAAACTCCGCCAGTTCGTGCTTGGCCTCCTGGCGGTTGAGGCCGTGCAGGTCCAGCTCGGCCTGGGCCACCCAGTGGTTGCGCAACCGGCGCAGGATCTGGCGCGGCAGGCCCGCACGCACGTAGGAGAGCTCCTCGCCAGTCTCCGCCGCCTCGTCCCAGCGCACGGGGTCCTGGAGCGACTCCAGGATCACCGCCCGCTCGTCCATGAGCCGGGAGCGGGGGATGGGGGGAGGCGGCGGCAGCTGGTGCAGGATGCGGCCGTGGGGCGTGAGGGGCTGTACGTCCGCCACCGCCTGCCGGAACAGGTGACGGTCCTGTTCGGACAGGGCGGCCCGTTTCCCGCCCTTGTTCATGGCATGCTGCCGCCTTTACTTCAGGCTCTGCAGATAGCGCTCGGCGTCCAGGGCGGCCTGGCAGCCGGAGGCGGCGCTGGTGACCGCCTGTTTGTAGATCATGTCCTGCACGTCGCCGGCGGCGAACACCCCGGGGATGCTGGTGGCGGTGGCGTTGCCGTGGCGACCCGCGCGGGTGACGATATAGCCGTTTTCCAGCTCCAGCTGGCCCACGAACAGATCGGTGTTGGGCTTGTGGCCGATGGCGATGAAGATGCCCTGGAGCGTGATCTCCTTGGTCTCGCCGGTCTTGACGTTCTTGATGCGCATACCGGTCACGCCGGTATCGTCCCCGAGCACCTCTTCCAGGACGCTGTCGAGTTCCAGCACGATCTTGCCCGTCTTCACCACCTCCATCAGGTGGTCCACCATGATGGCCTCGGCCCGGAAGGTGTCGCGCCTGTGCACCAGGGTCACGCGGCTTGCGATGTTGGCGAGGTAGATCGCCTCCTCCACGGCGGTATTGCCGCCGCCGATGACGGCCACCTCTTGACCCTTGTAGAAGAAGCCGTCACAGGTGGCGCAGGCCGATACCCCCCGACCCATGTATTTCTTCTCGCTCTCCAGTCCCAGATACATGGCGGATGCCCCGGTGGCGATGATCAGGGCATCGCAGGTGTAGGTGCCGGCATCGCCGATCAAGGTGAAGGGGCGCTCCTGCAGTTTCGCGGTATGGATGTGGTCGAAGATGATCTCGGTGCCGAAGCGCTCGGCGTGGGCCTGGAAACGCTGCATGAGCTCAGGCCCCTGCACGCCGTTGGCATCAGCCGGCCAGTTGTCCACGTCCGTGGTGGTCATGAGCTGGCCACCCTGGGCCAGACCCGTGATGAGCACCGGCTTCAAGTTGGCGCGGGCGGCATAGACGGCGGCGGTGTAACCGGCGGGGCCGGAACCCAGGATGAGCAGGCGGGCGTGTTTGGTGGTCATGCTTTTCTCCAGAGGGTGGCGATCGAAAAGGCAATTGGTATCACGTCCCCGGCTTTCAAGTCCATGGCGGAGGGCTGTCCTCAGACGTGGCCGCCGTAGAAGTAGCGGCCAAACCCCAGGGTGAACAGCCAATCCCCCCAGAGGCCGTGTTCCAGGGTCACCAGGGTCAGGGAGCG
>FWPV01001525.1_pt1 | contig 63564 bp, 62 predicted proteins | sample 2228371 | NCBI WGS metagenome assembly FWPV01 (sample SAMEA103939776, study PRJEB20133) | metagenome
CTGCATTTCCTGCAGGATCAGGGGTGCGACTACTACCAGGGCTGGCTCTACGCCAAGGCCCTGCCGGCGCAGGATGTCGTGGCCCTGCTGCGATCGACCGGGCGCGAGGCGGTGCCCCAGGTCCTGTAGCCCAGTGGGTCAGGACGTGGCGGGGGGGCGCCGCCTGCGCCTGTGCTCAGTTCACGCGGCCGATGCGCTGCACGATGGCGGCCATGGCCTTGGCGTCGTCCTTGACGAAGCGGTCGAACTCGGGGGCGTCCTGGTACTGGAAGGTGGTGCCGGCGGCGGTCATGGCCTGCACGGCGCGTTCGTCCTGCACCGCCGCGCGGGCGGCCTGGCGCAGCTTCTCGACCACGGGCGCCGGGGTGCCGGCCGGGGCGAACAGGCCGGCCCACTGCGAGTAGCCGATGTTCACGCCGAGTTCCTTGAAGCTGGGCACGTCGGGCATGAGGGCCAGGCGGCCTTCGCCCCAGTGCGCCAGGGCACGCATCTTGCCGGTCTTGACGTGCTGCGCGATGCTGGCCGGGCCGCTGGCCAGGGCGTCGACCTGGCCACCGAGCAGGCCCAGGATCGCCGGGCCGGCACCGGTGTAGGGCACGTGCAGCATGAAGCTGGAGGTGGCGGCCTTGAGCTGCTCCATGGGCACATGCATGGTGCCGTAGTTGCCCGACGAGCCGAAGGTGATCTTGCCCGGGTTGGCCTTCACGTGGGCCATGAATTCGGCGTAGGTTTTCCAGGGGCTGTCGGCGCGCACGACGAGCACCGTCGGGTCGGCCGTCAGGCGCGCGATGGGCTGGAGCTGGTCCAGCTGGAACAACGGGTTGCGCTTGAGGATCTTGTCGGCTTCGGGCAGCACGACCACGGACGACAGCGCCAGCAGGACCGAGTAGCCGTCGGGCTGGGCCTTGGCCACGTGGCTCATGCCCACGCCGCCCCCTGCGCCGGCGCGGTTCTCCACCACGAACGCCTGCTTGAGGTGTCGGCCCATGGCCTCGGCCACGGGGCGGCCCACGGTGTCGGCCACGCCGCCGGGCGGGAAGGGGACGGTCATGTTGACCGGGCGGCTGGGGTAATCGCTCTGTCCGAGGGCGCCGAACGCGGTCACGCTGGCCGCGGCGGCCAGGCACAGCGTGCGCAGGGTCTTAAGTGTCATGGTCATGCGGGTCTCCTGTTGTGGCTGAAAAGAGGGGCTCAAACGAAGCGGTTCTCGATCTGGCCGATGCCGTCGATCTCGATGCGCACCACGTCGCCGGCCTTGAGGAACGCCGGTGGGTTCAGGCCCATGCCGACGCCGGCCGGCGTGCCGGTGGCGATGACATCGCCGGGGTAGAGCGTGATGCCGCGCGAGACGGTTTCGATCAGCGTGGGAATGTCGAAGATCAGGTCTTCGGTGCGGCCGTCCTGGCGCAGATCGCCGTTGACCCAGCAGCGCACGCGGGTGTGCTGGCCGTCGAGCTCGTCGGCGGTGACGATCCACGGGCCCATGGGGCAGAAGGTGTCGAAGGATTTGCCCATGTCCCATTGCTGGTGGCGCATCTGCACGTCGCGTGCGGTCACGTCGTTGACGATGGTGTAGCCGAAGACGTGGCGCATGGCGTCCTCGCGCCGGATGTTCTTGCCGCCGGTGCCGATGACCACGGCGAGTTCGGCCTCGTAGTCGATCTGTTCCGACACGGCCGCGCCGGGCAGCTGCACGTCGGCGCCGGTGGGGATCACGCACTCAGGCACCTTGGTGAACACGATGGGCCAGGCGGCCGGGTTGGCGTTGTTGTTCTTGAACACCGAGCCCTGCAGCTCCTTGGCGTGCTCATGGTAGTTGCGGCCCACGCACCAGAGGTTGCGGCGCGGCACGGGCAGAGGCGCTTCGAGCCGCACGGCCGACAGCGGCAAGGCGGCGCCGGCCGTTGCGGGCAGGGCGGTACCGGCGGTGAGGGACTCGACCAGCGGCAGGGCGCCCCGGGCGGCATCCGCCGGGTTCAGCTGCAGGGGGGTGACGGACAGTCCGTCGGCGGAAACCAGGCCAACCTGACGTTGGCCCTGGTGGGTGAAGGTGGCGATGCGCACGCAAGACTCCTGGGGGCGGGTTGTCATGGCACCACCATACCAATTGGTGCCATTTGGTTTCTATCATAGACCAGAAACGGCGCCGAAGTGTTTCTTCCAGCTTAGAAATGTGGGGTCAGATCGGAAATATTGGTATGATTTGGTTTTTTTCGTCCCCATGAGCCTGACCACCCCGTTGCGAGAGACCCTGCTGGCGGACCTGAAATCGGGGCGCTGGCGCGCGGGCGACCGCCTGCCGACGGAGCGGGCGCTCGGCGAGCGGTTCCGGGTCAGCCGCAGCACCGTGCGCAAGGTGCTGCAGGAACTCAAGCAGCAGGGACTGATCGAGCAGACCGTGGGCAGCGGCACCTACGTGACCGAGCAGGCCGCCGCCACGCTGCGGCGCCTGGGCGCGGACGACCCGGCCCGCAGCACCAGCCCGGCCGAGCTGATGGAGGCGCGGCTGGCGCTGGAGCCGGCCATCATGGACATGGTCGTGCGCAACGCGACGGCGGCCGACTTCGACCGCATGGAAGCCTGCTGCGCAAACGCCGAGGCCGCTCCCACGCTCGAGCTGTTCGAGCACTGGGACGGCGCCCTGCACGAGGCCATTGCGGATGCCGCCCAGAACGCCTTCGTCACCAACGTGTTCAAGCTGATGAACGCCGCGCGGGCGCAGGGGGAGTGGGGGCAGCTGAAGAAGCGCAGCGTGACCCCCGAGCGGCGCCTGGCGTACCAGGCGGAGCATCGCCGGCTGGTCGAGGCGCTCAAGGACAGGGATGTCGAGCGCGCCCGTGCCGTGACGCACGAACACCTGCAGCACGTCCGGCGCAACCTCCTGGGCGGGTGAGCCCGGGCTTGGGGGCGGGCTCAGTCCGGCTTGGTCGAGCAGGTGTTCCAGCCAAAGATGGCATAGGGTGGGCACCAGCCGATCAGCCCCGTGGCCAGGGGCACCAGACCGATGTAGCCCCACACCCCCACCGTGCCGGTGGCCGCCAGCGCGATCAGCACCAGACCGATGGCGATGCGCAGGATGCGGTCGATGCCGCCGACGTTTTTCTTCATGGTTGCTCCTTGAGGATGGCCGGATCCGAAGCGGCCCCGGACCGGCGCCGCCCATCCTGTTAGTCTAGTCCGGCCCGCAGGGAAACGCCAGTCATTTTCCACGGCGGCTCAGGTGGCAGGGCGGGTCAGCGCTTCCAGACGGCTCAGGTAGGCCAGGGCCTGTTCCCGGTGGTCGCCGCACATCTCGGGGCTGGGGTCCAGGGAGCCGCATACGGCGGGCCGGCCAGCCTGCCCGAACAGGCGGCAGCGCAGGGCCGTGTCGAGGTGGGGGCAGGGCGTTCCCGCGGGCTTGCCCCCCGGCCAACCGGGCAGGGGGCTGCTGATGGAGGGGGCGATGCAGCAGGCGGCGCACCCTGGGCGACAGGCAAGGAACATGGCGCCGATTGTCCATGTGTGGGCGCTTTCGTGCAGGGCCCGGTAAAATGCGGCCTTCCCACGACCTTTTTCGTCGAGATGTGCCTGGCCCCGCCAGGTCCCCTGGCGCGGGCTGCGCCTGTCCTGTCGGGCTTCACGCGCCCAGTTCCCCATGCTGTACCCGCAAGAATTCGATTGTCTGGTCGTCGGTGGCGGCCACGCCGGCACCGAGGCCGCGCTGGCGGCCGCCCGCATGGGCTGCAAGACCCTGCTGCTGACCCACAACATCGAGACCCTGGGCCAGATGAGCTGCAACCCCTCCATCGGGGGCATCGGCAAGGGGCATCTGGTCAAGGAGGTCGACGCCCTGGGCGGCGCCATGGCGCTGGCCACCGACGAGGCCGGCATCCAGTTCCGCATCCTCAACAGCTCGAAGGGCCCGGCGGTGCGCGCCACCCGCGCCCAGGCCGACCGCATCCTGTACAAGGCCGCCATCCGCCGCCGCCTGGAGAACCAGCCCAACCTGACCCTGTTCCAGCAGGCCGTGGACGACCTGATGGTGGAGGGCGACCGCGTGGTGGGGGCGATCACGCAGATCGGTATCCGCTTCCGTGCGCGCGCCGTGGTGCTGACGGCCGGAACTTTCCTGGACGGCAAGATCCACGTGGGCCTGGCCCACCACGCCGGTGGCCGGGCGGGCGACCCGCCGGCGGTGAGCCTGTCGGCGCGCCTGAAGGAGTTGAAGCTGCCGCAGGGCCGCCTGAAGACCGGTACGCCGCCGCGCCTGGATGGCCGGACCATCGACTTTTCGAAGTGCACCGAGCAGCCCGGCGACGGCATGCCGGGTGCCGACACCGCCGACCGCCCGGTGCCTGTGTTCAGCTTCATGGGCCGCGCCGACATGCACCCCCGGCAGCTGCCGTGCTGGATCACGCACACCAACGAGCGAACGCACGAGATCATCCGCTCCGGCTTCGACCGCAGCCCCATGTTCACGGGCAAGATCGAAGGCGTGGGCCCGCGCTACTGCCCCAGCGTCGAAGACAAGATCAACCGCTTCGCCGACAAGGACAGCCACCAGATCTTTCTGGAGCCCGAGGGCCTGACCACCCACGAGGTCTATCCCAACGGCATCTCCACCAGCCTGCCGTTCGACATCCAGTACGAGCTGGTGCGTTCGATGCGGGGGCTGGAAAACGCGCACATCCTGCGCCCGGGCTACGCCATCGAGTACGACTACTTCGACCCGCGCGAGCTGAAGGGAAGCTTCGAGACCAAGGCCATCCGGGGGCTGTTCTTTGCGGGGCAGATCAACGGCACCACCGGGTACGAGGAAGCCGCGGCGCAGGGCCTGTTCGCTGGCTTGAATGCGGCACTGCAGGTGCGCGGCGAATCACCCTGGCTGCCGCGACGCGCTGAGGCCTATTTGGGCGTGCTGGTGGACGACCTGATCACCAAGGGTGTGACCGAGCCCTACCGAATGTTCACCAGCCGCGCCGAATTCCGCCTGCAGCTGCGCGAGGACAACGCCGACATGCGACTGACCGAGGCCGGCCGCCGCATGGGGCTCGTGGACGACGAACGCTGGGACGCCTTCAACCGCAAGCGCGACGCGGTTTCACGTGAAACCGAGCGACTCAAGGCCACCTGGGTCAATCCGCGCATCCTGTCGGCGTCCGAGGCCGAGCGGGTGCTGGGCAAGGCCATCGAGCGCGAATACCACCTGTTCGACCTGCTGCGCCGGCCGGGCGTGACCTATGCGGGCTTGATGTCGATGGAGGGCGGGCGTTTTCAGCCACCCCCGGAGACTGGCCAAGAGGGGGTACAGCCGGTTTCACGTGAAACCCTGGGCGAGTTGTACGACCCGGTGCTGGAGCAGGTGGAGATTGCCGCCAAGTACGCCGGTTACATCGACCGCCAGCGCGACGAGGTGGAGCGCGCCGCCCATTATGAAAACCTGAAGCTCCCGCAGGACCTGGACTACATGCAGGTGGCGGCGCTCAGCATCGAGGTGCGCCAGAAGCTCAGCCGCCATCGACCGGAAACCCTGGGCCAGGCGTCGCGCATCTCCGGCGTCACGCCGGCGGCGATCTCGCTGCTGCTGATCCACCTCAAACGTGGGCGGTATGCGGGCTTTGCCAAGCCCCTGGACGATGGCGCGGTTGCATCGTCGGCGGAAGCCGCATGATGGCGCATCCGCTTGAAGGCGGTCTGCGCCGGGGGTTGACCGATCTGGGGTTGGCGTTGGATGAGACCCAGGTGCGGTCCCTGCTTGGCTATCTGGACTGGGTGGCCAAGTGGAACAAGACCTACAACCTGACGGCTGTGCGTGAGCCCCGCGACATGCTGACACACCACCTGCTGGACAGCCTGGCGGTGGTGCAACCCTTGCGCCGACATCTGGCCCAACGGGGGCGGGACACCCGGGCGCGTCTGCTGGATGTGGGCTCCGGTGCCGGCTTGCCCGGCGTGGTGCTGGCCATCACGTGCCCCGAGGTGGACGTGAGTTGTGTGGACACGGTGGGAAAGAAGGCCCTGTTCATCCAGCAGGTGGCGGCCGCTTTGCGCCTGCCGAATCTGCACGGGGTCCATGCCCGGGTGGAAACCTTGACCCAAGCTTTCGATGTGGTCACTTCCCGAGCCTTCGCGTCGCTCTCGGATTTCACCCGGTGGTCAGACGGGGCGTTGGCGGAGCAGGGGGTGTGGATGGCGATGAAGGGCAAGGTGCCGCAGGATGAAATGGCCGCGCTGCCTGCCGGTGTGGAGGTGTTTCACGTGGAACCATTGACCGTGCCGGGGCTGGATGCGGAGCGGTGCATTGTGTGGATGCGGCGGTCGGCTGACGTTTGACCTCGCTTGTTGCGGCAGGCCTGGCCCTGCGGGGGCTCATGCTGTGACGGTCGGCGCCCCTGGCGCCGACTCCGCTGCGTCCACCTGTCTGGTGCCGGTGCGGCAGAAACTCCCTCCACGTTTCTGCGAAACGTTCCGGTCGGACATCTGCCGCAAGCCAGTTACGAAGCGCGCTGCGCGCGCTCGGACCCAGACAGGCGGCCACAGCCGCCACAGAAATCGCCCCCACAGGGCCAGACCTGCCGCAGCCACCAAGAGTGTTGGTGCGCCTTGCGAGGTGCCGAGAAGCGCAGAGGCCGTGGCCAGCGCGCGCAGCGCGCTTCGTCCTCTGGCTTGCGGCGGCTGTTTGAACGAAGCGCTGAAAGCGCGCAGTGAGTTCCGCCGCGTGGCCACGGTATCAAGCATCGCAGGGGAGCCGGTGCTGTGCACCGGCCGCCTCGCTGAAGCGCCAGGGCCTGGGGGTGCATGCCTTGGCTACCCACACTTGGCGGCAGTCCACGCCCCCACCGCCAACACCCCAGCGAAAGCACGTAAACTCGGACCCTGCGTTGTCGCCCCGCCGCACAAGGGAGGGTGACGTTTCCCTCACAAGAAAGCCTTTCCACCATGTTCGGCGTGGCCGATTACGGCGCCTTCGTGGCCGCCATCATCCTCTTTCTGGCCATTCCGGGCCCGGGCAACATTGCGCTCATCACCTCCACCGGCAAGGGCGGGGTGGCCGGCGGCTTGGCCGCGACCCTGGGCGTGATTGCCGGGGATCAGGTCCTGATGTGGATGGCCGTTGCCGGCGTGGCGGCCTTGCTGGCCACCCATCCGGTGGTGTTCCAGGCGGTGCAGTGGGTCGGGGCGGCCTACCTGGCCTGGCTCGGCTGGCGCATGCTGACCGCCCGGCCGGGCGATGCGCCGGTGATCCACATCCGCCCGCGGCACTACCTGCGCCAGGCGCTGGCGATCACCCTGCTCAACCCCAAGGCCATCGTGTTCTACATGGCGTTCTTCCCGCTGTTCGTGGACCCGGCCCGTCACCGGGGCCTGCTCACCTTTGGCGTCATGGCCGCCACCATCGCCGCCCTGACCTTCCTGTACGGGCTGGTGGTGGTGCTGTTGACCCATTTCCTGGCCGAGCGCCTGCGGGCCAGCCCCTGGGTGACGCGCTGGATGGAGCGCCTGGCCGGGGTGTTTCTCATCGGCTTCGGTCTGCGCCTGGCCCTGTCCCGATAACCACAATCCACCCAGCGAGGGCACCAGACACACCCATGGCCAAGATCTTTTGTGTGGCGAACCAGAAGGGCGGGGTCGGCAAGACCACCACCACCGTCAATCTCTCGGCCGGTCTGGCCAAGGTGGGTCAGCGCGTGCTGATGGTCGACCTCGACCCGCAGGGCAACGCCACCATGGGTTCGGGCGTCAACAAGCGCGACCTGCCCCTGACCGTGTACGACGTGCTGCTGGAATCGGCCAGCGTGGCCGAAGCGGCGGTGCGTTCCGAGGCCTGCGGCTACCATGTGCTGGGCGCCAACCGCGAACTCGCCGGGGCCGAGGTGGAACTGGTCGAGCTGGAGCGGCGCGAGAAGCGCCTGAAGGAGGCGCTGGCGGCGGTCGATGCCGACTACGACTTCGTGCTGATCGACTGCCCGCCCTCGCTGAGCCTGCTCACGCTCAACGGTCTGTGTGCCGCCCACGGCGTGATCGTGCCCATGCAGTGCGAGTACTTCGCGCTGGAAGGCCTGTCGGATCTGGTCAACACCATCAAGCAGGTGCACGCCAACCTGAACCGGGATCTGAAGATCATCGGCCTGCTGCGCGTGATGTTCGACCCGCGCATCACCTTGCAGCAACAGGTCAGCGACCAGCTCAAGGACCACTTCGGCGACAAGGTGTTCGACAGCGTGATCCCGCGCAACGTGCGTCTGGCCGAGGCCCCGAGCTACGGCCTGCCCGGCGTCGTGTTCGACCCGGCGGCCAAGGGCAGCCAGGCCTTCATCGCCTTCGCGCGCGAGATGGTCGAGCGCATTGATCGCCTCTGACATGAGCGGCACCATCACCCCCGTCCTGATCCTGCCCGGCTGGCAGAACAGCGGCCCCGACCACTGGCAGAGCCGCTGGGAGGCGCTGCACGGGTACCAGCGGGTCGATCAGCACGACTGGATGCAGCCCCGGCGCGGCGACTGGCTGGTGCGGCTGGAAGACGTGCTGCTGTCGCTGGCGCGCCCGGCCGTGCTGGTGGCCCACAGCCTGGGCTGCATCCTTGCGGCGGCCTGGGCCGCCCACACCCGCAACCCCTGGCTGGTGCGGGGGGCCTTGCTGGTGGCGCCGGGCGATGTGGAGCAGCCCGGCGTGGCCGATGCCCTGCCCGGCTGGGCACCGATCGAGCGCGCGCGCCTGCCGTTCCCGAGCGTGCTGGTCGCCAGCCGGAACGACCCCTACTGCCGCTTCGAGCGCGCCGAGGCGCTGGCGCAGGACTGGGGATCGAAGCTGCTCGACCTGGGCGCGCGAGGGCATCTCAACGCCGAGTCCGGGCTGGGCGACTGGGACGAGGGCCACGCACTGATCCAACCCTGGCTGCACGCCACCGACTGAACGAGAGGACACGACACATGGTCACCAAGAAACCCAAAGGTCTGGGGCGCGGCCTGGAGGCCCTGCTGGGGCCCAAGCTCCAGGCCGCCGGCGAGGGCGAGGCGGCCTTGGCCGACCAGCCGGGCACGCTGGCCCTGACCGATCTGGTGCCTGGCACCTACCAGCCCCGCACCCGCATGGACGAAGGGGCGCTGTACGAACTGGCCGAGAGCATCAAGGCACAGGGGATCATGCAGCCCATCCTGGTGCGCCGGCTCGAAGACGCCGACGGCGAGCGCCGGCTGGGCGAATGGCTGCACCAGCAGGGTCTGGATGCCCGGCCCCGGGGTCCGCGCCCGGTGTACGAGATCATCGCGGGCGAGCGCCGCTTCCGCGCCGCCCGGCTGGCCGGGCTGGAGAGTGTGCCGGTGCTGGTGCGCGACGTGCCCGACGAGGCCGCCGCCGCCATGGCCCTGATCGAGAACATCCAGCGCGAAGACCTCAACCCACTGGAAGAAGCCCAGGGTTTGCAACGCCTGATACGTGAGTTTGGACTCACTCACGATTTGGCGGCGCAGGCCGTGGGGCGCTCGCGCAGTGCCGCCAGCAACCTGCTGCGGCTGCTCAACCTGACCGAGCCGGTGCAGACCATGCTGATGGCCGGCGACATCGACATGGGCCACGCACGGGCCCTGCTGGCGCTGGACAAGGCGGCCCAGATCACCGCCGCCAACCAGGTGGCGGCCCGCAAGCTCTCGGTGCGCGAGACCGAGCGTCTGGTCAAAAAGCTGGGGGCCGAGTTTGCCCTGACCCCGCTCAAGCCGAAAAAGGAAAAATCGCGCGACATCCGGCGCGTGGAGGAGGAGCTGTCGGACCTGCTGGCCGCCGAGGTCGAGGTCCGGGTGAAGAAGCGCGTCAAGCGCCATGGGCGGGCCGAGGAGATGGGCGAGCTGGCCATACAGTTCGGCTCGCTCGACGAACTCAACGGCCTGATCGACCGCCTGCGCAGCCCGGCGCACTGAGCGCACGGCACCGATCCCATGCGGGCAGGGTACTTCCGGCGCCTGGTCTGGCCGCTGCCGGCGCTGCTGGTGTGGCTGGGGGCCTGGGGCTGGTACGCGGGCCTGCAGGCCTGGGGCTGGGGCGTGACGCCGGCGGCCGGCCTGGCCGCGCTGCTGGGGGTGCTGGCCAGCCTGTGGGGCGACACCCGCTGGCGGCGCCTGATGATTGCGCTGGGTTTTCCCCTGTCGTGGGGATTCGCGACCGGTTTTGCCGGTGTGCCAGGCTGGTGGTGGCTGCTGCCGGCCGCGGCCTTCCTGCTGCTGTACCCGCCAAAGGCGTGGAAGGACGCGCCGCTGTTCCCGACCCCGCCGGCCGCCTTCGAGGGCCTGCGTGAGCAGGTGATGCTGCCACCGGGCGCGCGCCTGCTCGATGCCGGCTGCGGCCTCGGCCATGGCCTGATGGCCCTGGAGCGTGCCTACCCCGATGCCCGCCTGCACGGCATTGAGCGCAGCTGGCCGCTGCGCGTGCTCTGTGGTCTGCGCTGCCCGCACGCGCAGGTGGGCCAGGGGGATTTCTGGGCCGAGGACTGGTCCCGCTACGATCTGGTGTACCTGTTCCAGCGTCCGGAAACGATGGCACCGGCCATGGCAAAGGCCGCGCGGGAACTGGTGCCCGGCGCCTGGCTGGCCAGTCTGGAGTTTGCCGACCCGGCCTGGCCGCCCACGCGGGTGTGGACCTGCCCGGACGGGCGGCCCCTGCACCTGTACCAGGCCCCGCTGCGGCGGTCTGCGTCAGCGGGAGCGGTTGCTCAGGGTTGAGTGGCCTGCCAGCGGGCCAGCAGGTCCTCGGCCGGCTCGGGGCGGCCGAACAGGTAGCCCTGGTGGATGACCTGGCCACGGGCATTGAGGAACGCGGCCTGTTCCACGGTTTCGACCCCCTCGGCGACCACCTTGAGCTGCAGGTGGCGTGCCACCGACAGGATGGCTTCCACCAGCGCGCCGTCGCTGGGGTCGTTGGGGGCGTCCTGCACGAAACTGCGGTCGATCTTGAGTTCGTGGATGGGCAGGCGCTTGAGGTAGGCCAGGGAGGAGTAGCCGGTGCCGAAGTCGTCGATCGAGAACCGCACGCCACGCTGCGTGAGCTGGCTCATTTTGCGCACCACGGTGTCGAGCTGTTCGATCACGATGCCCTCGGTGATCTCGAGGATGAGATCGTTCGGTGAAGCGCCGGTGTGGGCCAGGGTGCTCATCACGGACGACAGGAAGTCGGGGTCGTGGAACTGGCGCGGACTGACGTTGACCGCGATGGGCAGGCGCAGGCCCTGATGGCGCAGCCGGCCGAGCAGCTGGCAGACTTCGCGCAGCACCCAGCCACCCACTTCCGTGATCAGGTGGCTTTCCTCGGCCACCGGGATGAACAGGCCGGGCGGCACCAGGCCACGCTCGGGGTGCTGCCAGCGCACCAGGGCCTCGGCGCTGACGATGCGGCCCTGGGCGTTGACCTGGGGCTGAAGGTACAGGCAGGCGCAGCTCGCCTTCGGCCAGACCGCGGCGCAGGTCCTGCTCGATCGCAAAGCGCTGGCTGACCACCTCGCCCATGGTGGCGTCGAAAAAGGCGGTCTGGCGGCCCGAGCTGCCCTTGGCCCGGTGCAGTGCGGTGTCGGCCCGGCGCAGCACCTCGCCGGGGCTGTCCTGCTTTTCCATCGGCAGCAGGGTCACGCCTATGCTGGCCGTGACGTTGATGGTCTCGCCGCCGGTCAGGAAAAAGGGTTGGTCCAGCGAAGCGTGCAGGGCCTCGGCCATGCGCAGGGCCTGAGAGCTGATGGTTTCGGCGCTGCGGTCGGGGTCGCACAGCAGCAGCGCGAATTCGTCGGCGCCCAGGCGCGCGAGCAGATCGCCCGGTGCCACCAGCCCCGAGAGACGCTCGACGATGCGCTGGAGCAGCACGTCGCCGGCCGAATGGCCGAGCGCGTCGTTGATGGTCTTGAAGCGGTTGATGTTGAGCAGCAGCAGGGCGCTCTGGTTGCCGGAGCGCGCGTCCGAGCCCAGGGTGTCGTGCAGTGTCGACAGCAGCCGGTGCCGGTTGGGCAGGCCGGTCAGGGGATCGAACCAGGCCAGTTCGTGGGCCTTTTCCTCGGCCCGCCGCTGCGCGGTGATGTCGAGCTGCACCGACAGGTAGTGGGTGACCTCGCCCCTGTCGTTGCGCACCGGGGCGATCGTGACGGTCTGCAGGTAGTCGCGCCCGCTCTTGTGGCGGTTGATGATCTCGCCGCTCCAGGACTGGCCTGCCTGCAGCGCCTTCCACATGGCGGTGTAGATCTCGCGCGGGGTCATGCCGGACTGGAGCAGCCGGGGATTCTGGCCGATCACCTCCTCGCGGGTGTAGCCGCTGATGCGCTCGAAGGCCGAATTGACGTATTCGATCCGGGCGTCCAGGCCGGTGATCACGACGCTGGCCGGAGACTGCTCGGTGGCCTGGGACAGCCGCAGGATCTGGGCCTGGGCCTGCTTGCGGGCGGTGATGTCGCGCGTCACGCCCTGCAGCACGCGGATGCGGCCGTCGGGGTCGGTGACGAAGGTCGAGACCAGCTCGGTCTCGATGCGGCGCCCGTCCTTGTGCCACTGCACCAGCTCGTTGGTGGCGGTGCGCGCCGATTCGTCGCCGGCGGCCAGGGCGGCCAGTCGCCGCTCGATCTCGTGCTGGGCCCGTTCCAGCGACTCGGGCGTGAGCATGTCGGCCAGGCTCTGCTCCATCACCTCGGCCGCGGTGTAGCCACGCAGTTTCACGATCGACGGGCTCAGGTAGAGAAAGCGGCGGCTTTGCACGTCAAGCAGCCAGACCACGTCGCTGCCGTTTTCGGCCAGCAGGCGGTAGCGCGCCTCGCTTTCGGCCAGGGCGTCGCGGATGTGCCTGAGTTCGTCGATGTCGTGCGCCGAGCGCATCAGGCGGCGTCGCTGCTCGTAGAGGTAGACGGCCACCCCGGCCGCGAACAGGGCCAGCAGACCGGCCAGGGCCATCCACAGGCCGCTGACCACGGCGCTGGCCATCAGTTCACTGCGGTCCTGTCGCACCAGCAGCCACCACTCGCTCTGGCCCACGGGCTGTGCCACCGCCAGGGTATCGACGCCCCGGTAGTCCGGACCTTCGGCCAGCGTGCCGGGCGACTGGCGCCCGCTCAGGAAGCGGGTGGAGACCGTTTCGTCGCCGGTCAGTGACAGCCGTTTGCCCATGGGGCCACTGGCCTCATGGCGCAATGCGTTGAGGAACAGCACGTCGGAGCCGTCGCGCTGCAGCAGCAGGGTCTCGGCGCTGCGTTGTGGCAGCGGCCAGGTCTGGAGCACCGGGTGCAGGGCCTCGGAGGGGTCGATGTGCAGCACCACCGCCGCCGGATGGGGCCCATCCAGCCCGACCGGGGCCATGAAGGCGAGCCGCAGCACGCCCGCGGGGTCGATCCAGGGCCCGACGCGGCGGGGGCTGCGGTCGGACAGCAGGGACAGGAAGGCCTCCTGCAGGTGGGGGTCGTTGGCCGGAGACTGGTAGTCGGTGTGCTGGAGCTGGACGCCGTTGGCGTCGAGAATGAGGGCGCGCGCGTAGTGCGCCCCGATCAGGAGGCTGCGCAGGTGCTGCTGCAGGTGGTCGCGGTGCAGCTCCTGGCCGGTGTGGCGCCAGGCGTTCCAGTGGGTGTTCAGGTCGGGGTTGTTCTGCACCCCCATGGCGTCGCTCATGCGCTCCAGATGCCAGTCCCAGAGCTGCTGCGATTTGGACGATGAGATGGCCTGCAACTGGGCCGCGATCCGGGTTTTTTCCGAGCGGTAGTTGTGCGCGATGGACAGCGCCGTCACCGCCACGATGACCAGCATCAGGCCCGCCAGGGCCCACAGCATCTGTCGGCGCGGCCGCTCGAAGGCCAGGGGCAATGGCGGATCGGCCGCCATGGGCCGGCGGCGCAGCAACAGGAAGAGCAGGGCGGAGGTGACCGCAACGAAGACCCAGCCCTTGATGGCGCCGACCAGCGCAAGCTGGGCCGAATCTTCCAGCAGCCAGTAGACGGCGCGGTCCGACAGCAGGATCCACAGCGCCGAAAAGCCGGCGTAGAGCAGAACCAGTGTCAGCGCCTCGCGCCCCCGGCTGGTCAGCCGGGGTGGAAGGCGCCGTTCGCGATGGATCATGCCCGCTGGGGTGACAGAGAGAAGATCTTGCCCGGGTTCATGATGTTGTCGGGGTCGAGCGCGCGTTTGAGGGTGCGCATCATGGCCACGGCCCCGTCGCCGGCTTCGGAGCGCAGGAAATCCATCTTGTGCAGGCCCACGCCGTGCTCGCCGGTGCAGGTGCCTTCCAGCGACAGCGCGCGGGTGACCAACCGGTGGTTCAGGTCTTCGGCCTTGGCGCGCTCCTCGGCGCTGTCGGGGTCGATCAGGTAGCCGAAGTGGAAGTTGCCGTCGCCCACGTGGCCGACCAGGAAGTAGGGCAGGCCGGAGGCGTCGGCCTCGGCCACCGAGTCGAGCAGGCAGTCGGCCAGTCGGCTGATCGGCACGCAGGTGTCGGTGGAGATGGCGCGGCAGCCGGGCCTGCTCTGGATGGCGGCGAAGTAGGCGTTGTGGCGCGCGGTCCACAGGCGGGTGCGCTCCTCGGGTGTGGTGGCCCACTGGAAGGCCTGGCCGCCGTGTTCGCTGGCGATCTCCTGCACCAGTTCGGCCTGCTCCTGCACGCCGGCGGGCGAGCCGTGGAACTCCATCAGCAGCATGGTTTCCTCGCGCAGGCCGAGCTTGGCGTAGGCGTTGACCATGCGCACGGTGCCGGCGTCGAGCAGTTCACAGCGCGCAATGGGTATGCCCATCTGGATGATCTGGATGGTGGTGCGCACCGCGGCCTCGATGCTCGGGAAGGAGCAGATGGCCGCCGAGATGGCCTCGGGCAGCGGGTACAGGCGCAGCGTGACCTCGGTGATCACGCCCAGCGTGCCTTCGGAGCCCACGAACAGGCGTGTCAGGTCGTAGCCCGCGCTGGATTTCTTGGCGCGCGTTCCGGTGCGGATGACCTCGCCCTGGGCGGTCACGACCTCCAGTGCCAGCACGTTCTCGCGCATGGTGCCGTAGCGCACGGCGTTGGTTCCGCTGGCGCGCGTGGCGGCCATGCCACCGATGGAGGCGTCGGCACCGGGGTCGATGGGGAAGAACAGACCCTGGTCCTTGACCGCTTCGTTGACGGCCTTGCGCGTCACACCCGGCTGCACGGTCACGGTCAGGTCCTCGGCGTTGATGGAGAGCACGCGGTTCATGCGGCCGACGTCGATGCTGATGCCGCCCTGCACGGCCAGCAGGTGGCCTTCGAGCGAGGAGCCGACCCCAAAGGGAATGACGGGGACCTTGTGCTGCGCGGCCAGTTGCACGGCATCGGCCACGTCTGCGGTGGACTCTGCGAACACCACGGCGGCCGGTGGGGGCACGGTGGTGAAGGCCGATTCGTCGCGCCCATGCTGCTCGCGCACCGCCAGGGCCGTGGAGCAGTTGGCGCCGAAGCGCGCCTTGAGGGCATCGAGCAGTGCGGCGGGCACTTCGCGCTGGTGGATTTCGGGCAGGAGGTGGTTGGGCAGCGGGGCGTTCATGCGCGTGGCTCCAGTGGGCGGTGGGCGGGCAAACCGGCGGCAATGGCCGAACTTGCGGATAATGCGAGATTATCCCAAACACCCACCAGCAGTGCAGCCACCATGGGCAACCGCCTGACCCAGATCGCCACCCGCACCGGGGACGCCGGCACCACCGGCCTCGGCAACAACCAGCGCGTCAGCAAGAACAGCCTGCGTGTGCACGCCATGGGCGACGTGGACGAACTCAATTCGCACATCGGCCTGCTGCTGTGCGAGACCCTGCCCGACGGCGTGCGGGCTTTGCTGGTCGAGATCCAGCACCAGCTCTTCAACCTGGGCGGTGAACTGTCGATCCCTGGCTACGAGCTGCTCAAACCGGAAGCGGTGCTGGCGCTGGACGAGGCGCTGGAATACCACAACGCCCAGTTGCCTCGGCTGCAGGAGTTCATCCTGCCTGCGGGCAACCGCGCCGCCAGCCAGGCCCACGTCTGCCGCACGGTGGCGCGCCGCGCCGAGCGTTCGGTGGTGGCCCTGGGGCAGGAGGAGTCGCTCAACGACGCGCCGCGCCAGTACCTCAACCGCCTCTCGGACCTGATGTTCGTGCTGGCACGCGTGCTCAACCGCATGAACGGCGGCGACGACGTCTACTGGAAGAGCGAGCGCCTGCAGCAGGCCGGACCGGCATGAGCGTACCGGCGGTGTGCCGGGCCGAGGGGATCGGCCTGTGCCTGGGCGGGCGCACGCTGCTGGACCACTGGACGGCCGAAATTCCCCCTGGTGTCACGCTGGTGCAGGGCGACGAAGGCACAGGCAAATCGACCCTGCTGCGCGTGCTGGCCGGCGTCCAGCCGGTGGATGCCGGGCGCCTGCACCTGGCCGGGGCCGATCGGGCGGCGCAGCCCGAGGCGTTCCGCCGTTCGGTGTTCTGGGAGGACCCGCGCACCACGGCGCACGATGCCCTCACCCCCGAGGCCTACTGGGATGCCGTGGCGCGCCGGCACCCCGCCATGGACCGCGAACTGCTGGCCGACCTGATTGAGGACCTGGGGCTGGCGCCGCACCTCGGCAAGACCCTGCACATGCTCTCGACCGGCACGCGGCGCAAGGTCTGGCTGGCTGCGGGGTTTGCCTGCGGTGCGCCGCTGACGTTGATCGACGAGCCGTTCGCCTCGCTCGATGCCCCCTCGCGCGCCGTGCTGCGTGAGCTGCTGCAGGAAGCGGCGCGGCACCCGACGCGCGCCTGGGTGCTGGCCGATTACACGGCGCCCGAGGGTGTGGCGCTGGCGTCCGTCATCCGCCTGTAGCCGCGCGTGCCGCGGCCGTGGCCTCGCGCGCCAATTGCGTGATGCGCGCCCAGTCGCCGGCCTGCACGGCCTGCGCCGGCGTGAGCCAGGAGCCGCCCACCATGGCCACGTTGGGCAGGGCCAGGTAGGCCCCCAGGTTCTGCAGCGACACCCCCCCGGTGGGGCAGAAGCGCAGCTCCGGCAGCGGGCCGGCCCAGGCCTTGAGGGCGTCCACCCCGCCGAGTTGCGCGGCCGGAAAACACTTCAGCAGCGTGTGGCCGGCGTCGCGGGCGGCCATGGCCTCGCTGGGCGTGGCCACACCGGGCACGAAGGGCAGGCGCGCCTCGGCCACCGCCTGCAGGAGGATGGGGGTGCAGCCGGGCGACAGCGCAAAGCGGGCGCCGGCCGAGGCCACCTGGGCCACCTCGCTGGCGCGGGTCACGGTGCCGGCGCCCACCTGCATGGCGGGCACGGCGCGCGCCACGGCCTCAATGGCGGCCAGCGCGGCGGCACTGCGCAGGGTGATCTCGATCACGTCGATGCCGCCCTCGAGCAGGGCCTCGGCCATCGGGACGGCCTGGGCCGGGTCGCCCACGACGACCACGGGAACGACGCGCGACAGGAACGGAGGAAGGGGGGGTGTGGGTGGCATGGGGGCGGTCAGGGGCATGGGGCTCAGGCGTCCAGCACCCGTTGCACGGCGGTGGCGTCGGGCAGCGGGGCCACGGCGCCGACCCCCTGCACGGCCAGCGAGGCGGCCGCGTTGGCGTAGCGTGCGGCGTGGAACAGGTCGTCGCCCCGGGCCAGGCGGGCCAGCAGGTTGCCGCTGAAACAGTCGCCCGCGCCGGTGGCGTCCACCACGGGCACGGTGTGGCCGGGCAGGTGCTCCTGGCGCCGACCGTCGCTGACCAGCACCCCGTCGGCCCCCAGCTTGAGGGCCACCACCGGGGCACCCCGCGCGTGCGCCCAGTCGACGATGGCCTCGGGACGATCCGTCCCGCACAGCAGTACCGCATCTTCCAGGCTGGGCAGGAACAGGTCGCACACCGACAGGGCCTGGGCGATGCAGGCGCGGGCACGCGGCAGGGGCCACAGCGGGAGGCGAAGGTTGGCGTCGAAGGCCACCTGCGCACCGGCGGTGCGGGCCTGTGCCATGGCCGCGAACACGGTGTCGCAGGCCTGGGCCGAGATCCCCATGGAGATGCCCGAGACGTGCAGGAAGCGGCTGGCGGCCAGCACCTCGGCGGGGCGGCCCTGGGCCAGCCAGGGCGGGCCCATGTGGGCGGCGGCCGAACCCGCGCGCCGGTAGCTGAAGCGGTGCCCCTCGGGCCCGTGGGTGACGAAGTAGAGGCCGGTCGGGTGCGAATCGCAGGTCTCGACCGCCGAGGTGTCCACGCCTTCGTGCCGCCAGAGCTGCAGCAGCATGTCGCCGAAGCCGTCGTGGCCGACGCGGGTCAGGTAGGCGCAGCGGGCCCCGGCGCGCGCCGCCGCGATGGTGGCGTTGCTGGTGTCGCCACCGAAACCCTGCAGGTAGAGCGGCTCGGGGCCGGGGCGCTGGTTGAATTCGACCATGGCCTCGCCGAGGCCGCAGATGTCGAAGGTGGGTGACCCGCTCATGGCGGCTGGGCTCGGTCGGATGTCAGCCGCGGCCGACGAAGGGCATGTTGGTGGCCATGACGGTCGTGAACAGCACGTTGGCCGACAGCGGCAGGCGGGCCATGTTCATGAAGGTCTCGACCACGGCCGACATCTCCATGCGCGCCTCGGGCCGGATGCTGCCGTCGGCCTGCGGCACCCCGGCGGCCATGGCGGCGGTCATGTCGCTGGCCACGTTGCCGATGTCGATCTGGCCCACCGCGATGCCGAAGGGCCGGCCGTCGAGCGAGGCGGCCTTGGTCATGCCGCTGATGGCATGCTTGGTGGCCGTGTAGGGGATGGAGCCCGGGCGCGGGGCGTGCGCCGAGATCGAACCGTTGTTGATGATGCGCCCGCCCTGCGGGGACTGCTCGCGCATGAGCGCGAAGGCCTGCGACAGGCAGTAGTAGGCACCGTTGAGGTTGATGGCCACCGAGCGGTGCCAGTCCTCCAGCGTGGTCTGGTCGGGCGTGCGCGAGGGGGTGAAGATGCCGGCGTTGTTGAACAGCAGGTCGAGCCGGCCGTGGCGCGTGCGCACGTCGGCGAACAGTGCGGCCACGGCGGCCGGGTCGCTCACGTCGGCGGGGGCCACGTGGGCGGCGGCCGCGTTCGCGCCGGCGGCTGCGGCGGTCTCGCGCAGCGCGTCCTCGCGGCGGCCGACCAGCACCACCTGCCAGCCCTCGACCAGCAGGGCGAGGGCACAGGCCTTGCCGATGCCGGCACTGGCGCCGGTGACCATGGCGATCTTGGAAGTCATGGGAACGGTCTCCTGGGGTTCGGGTTCAGGCCGCCAGCCCGCGCAGGGCGTCGGCCGGGTAACCGGGCTGCGCGCGGCAGTCGGCGATGTACTGCTCAATGATGGCACGGAACGAGGCGTCGGGGGCCAGCCCCAGCGCGGCGGCGCGCTCGGCGGTGGCACCGCGCGCCCAGTTGGCCACGATGCCGGCAATGCGCTCGTCGCGCTCGAAGCGCACGCGGGCGCGCACCTCGGGGCCGGCCACGGCTTCGAGCGCGTCGAGCATGTCGCCCACGCGCACGTTCAGCCCAGGCAGGTTGATGGCCAGCCGCCCGCCCATGGCCTGCGCGCTGGCCTCGAACACCGTGATCAGGCCGCGCACGGTGTTGGACGGCGAGGACACCGGGTGCGTGACGTCGGGGTCGACCGGGCAGACGGCCTCCTGGCCGGCGAGCGGCTCGCGGATGATGCCGCTGAAGAAGGACGAGGCCGCGCCGTTGGGCCGGCCCGGGCGCACGGTGACGGTCATCAGACGGGCCGAGCGGCCATCGATGTAGCCCTTGCGCGTGTGGTCGGCGATCAGGTACTCGCACATCAGCTTGTGCGTGCCGTAGGACGTCTGCGGCGAAGGCAGGGTCTGATCGGTCACCCGATCCGGCATGGGGTTGGAGGCGTCGGGGCCGAACACGGCCACCGAGCTGGAGAACACCAGGCGCGGTGCGTTGCCGGCCCGGCGCAGGCCGTCGAGCAGCAGGCGGGTGCTGTCGAGGTTGGAGCGCAGGCCCAGTTCGAAATCCAGCTCGCACTCACCGGAGACGGCCGAGGCCAGGTGGAACACGCCGTCGAAGCCGCTGGCGAACAGCGCGCCCTGTTCGAGCATGGGGCCGACGTGGGCCGTGACGCGCGGGTCGGCGGCCAGATCGGCCGGCGCGGGTGCGAGGTCGGCGATGGCCAGCTCAGTGATCAGCTGGCCATTGAGCGTGCCCTTGCTGAGCAGTTCGCGCGACAGTCGCGCGCCCAGGAAGCCGCCGCCGCCGGTGACGAGGAGTTTCATCGTGCAATCCTTTGCAGGGTCAGTGGTTGTCCTTGGGCACGAAGGCGCCGCGCTGGCCGACGAGGAAGTCGAGGTCGGCGCCCTGATCGGCCTGCAGCACGGTGTCGACGTAGAGCTTCCAGTAGCCGCTCTGGAGCGGTGGCTCGGGTGGCGTCCACTTCGCCAGGCGGGCCTGCAGCTCCTCGTCGCTGATGAGGAGCTGCAGCTTGCGCTCGGGCACGTTGAGCGCGATCATGTCGCCGTTCTGGACCACGGCCAGTGGGCCGCCGGCGGCGGCTTCCGGGGCGGTGTGCAGCACCACGGTGCCGTAGGCGGTACCGCTCATGCGCGCATCGCTGATGCGCACCATGTCGGTGATGCCCTTGCGGAGCACCTTGGGCGGCAGCGGCATGTTGCCGATCTCGGCCATGCCGGGGTAGCCCTTGGGGCCGCAGTTCTTGAGCACCAGGATGCAGGTCTCGTCGACGTCGAGGCTCTCGTCGTCGATGCGCGCGTGAAAGTCCTCGCTGTTCTCGAACACCACGGCGCGGCCGGTGTGTACCAGCAGTTCGGGCGTGGCCGCGCTGGGCTTGATGACGGCGCCGCTGGGCGCTAGGTTCCCCTTGAGGATGGCGATGCCGGCCTTGTCCTTGAACGGCTGGGCGAGGGTCTTGATCACGCGCGTGTCGTAATTGACGGCGTCGGCCACGTTCTGCTCGACGGTCTGGCCGCTGACCGTGACGATGTCCTTGTGCAGCGTGGACAGGATCTCTTTCATGACCACCGGCAGGCCGCCGGCGTAGCAGAAGTCCTCCATCAGGTGTTCGCCCGAGGGCTGCAGGTTCACCAGGCAGGGCATCTCGCTGCCCAGGCGGTCGAAGTCGTCGACCGTGAGCTTGACGCCCAGGCGACCGGCTATGGCGATCAGGTGGATGACGGCATTGGTCGAGCCGCCGATGGCCGCCAGCGTGCGGATCGCGTTCTCGAAGGCCTCGCGCGTGAGCACCTGGGAGATGGTCTGGTCGGTGTGCACCATCTCCACGATGCGCCGCCCGGCGTTGCGCGCCAGCACGTTGCGCCGGCCGTCGACCGCCGGGTAGGCGGCGTTGCCCGGCAGGCCGATGCCCAGCGCCTCGACCATGCTGGCCATGGTGGAGGCCGTGCCCATCGTCATGCAGTGGCCGTGGCTGCGGTGCATGCAGCTTTCGGCCTCGAAGAAGTCCTGCAGCTTGAGGGTGCCGGCGCGCACCTGCTCGCTCATGCTCCAGACGCCGGTGCCCGAGCCCAGTTCCTGGCCGCGCCACTTGCCGTTGAGCATGGGGCCGCCCGAGACACCGATGGTGGGCAGGCCCACGCTGGCCGCGCCCATGAGCAGCGAGGGCGTGGTCTTGTCGCAGCCCATGAGCAGCACCACGCCGTCGATCGGGTTGCCGCGGATGCTTTCCTCCACGTCCATGCTGGCCAAGTTGCGGTAGAGCATGGCGGTCGGGCGCAGCAGGGTTTCGCCCAGCGACATGACCGGAAACTCCAGCGGGAAGCCGCCCGCCTCGTAGACACCGATCTTGACCTGTTCGGCCAAGGTGCGGAAGTGCGAGTTGCAGGGCGTGAGCTCGCTGAAGGTGTTGCAGATGCCGATGACCGGTCGGCCGTCGAACTGGTCGTGCGGCACGCCCTTGCCCTTGACCCAGCTGCGGTAGACGAAGCCGTCGCGGTCCTGGCGGCCGAACCACTGCTGGCTGCGCAGTTCTGAGGGTTTCTTGCGGGGGGTGTCGCTCATGGTGTCTCGCTGTTGGGTGGGTACGGAAAGAGGCGGGTCATTCGTAGGTATTATGGTAATACAATTAAACCACCGAGACAAACAAACCACACAACGAAAGGGCTCCCCATGTCCCAAGCCGACATTCTGACAGCGGCCAGGCTGTCTCCGTTCTATCTGGAACACCTGAACACGCATTTCGGGGTGCACGACCGCCTGCACGAGACCGATCCGGCCGCCTTTGCTGCCATCGCCCCGCGCATCCGGGGCGTTGCGGCCAGTGGCGACTCCCGCGTGCCGGCGGACCTGATCGCACGGTTGCCGGCGCTGGAAGTCATTTCCGTGATGGGCGTGGGCTACGACGGCGTGGACGTGGCGGCGGCCAAGGCGCGCGGCATCGTGGTTACCCACACGCCCGATGTGCTCAACGACGACGTGGCCGACTTGGCGCTGGGCCTGATGCTGTCGGTGGCGCGCGGTCTGCCGCAGGCCGATGCGTATGTGCGCGCCGGTCGCTGGGTGCAGGAAGGGGCCATGCCCCTGCAGCGCAAGATGTCGGGCGCGCGGCTGGGCGTGGTGGGCATGGGGCGCATCGGCCAGGCCATCGCACAGCGTGCGCTGGCTTTCGGCATGTCGATTGCCTACACCGCACGCAGCCCCCGGGCGCAACTGCCCTACGCCTACCACCCGGATGCACGGGCGCTGGCCGCAGCCTCCGACTTCCTGGTGGCGATCGCCCCCGGGGGCGAAGGCACGCGCCGCCTGATCAACGCCGATGTGCTGCGCGCGATGGGCCCGCGGGGCTACCTGATCAACGTGGCGCGTGGCTCGGTGGTGGACGAACCGGCCCTGATCGAGGCGCTGGAGCAGGGCGTGATCGCCGGTGCCGCGCTGGACGTGTTCGAGGACGAGCCCAACGTGCACGAGCGGCTGCGCCGGCTGCCCAACGTGGTGCTGACCCCGCACGTGGGCAGCGCCACCGGGGAGACGCGTCGCGCGATGGCCGACCTGGCCTACGGCAACCTGCAGGCGCACTTCGATGGGCGTGCCTGCCTGACGCCGGTGCCGGAGTGCCTATGATCTTGGCGGCCAGGCCCGTTCCGGGCGGACAATGAGGGTTTGCCGGCACTCCGAAGGGGCCGGCACCGTACCGTCGCCTCGACCCGGGTGAGGCGATCACAGGAGCAGGCTGGATGATCAAGAACGTACACGGCAACACGGTCGACTTTCTCGGCGAAGCCATCGTTGCGGGCCAGTACCCCGCAGGCGCCTCGTTGCCGCCGGAGCCCCAGCTTGGGGAACTGCTGGGGGTGAGCCGGACCGTCGTGCGTGAGGCGGTCAAGTCCCTCATTGCCAAGGGGCTGGTGACCACCGGCCCCAAAGTGGGCACCAAGGTCCAGCCGGAGGACCAGTGGAACTGGTTCGACCCGGACGTGATCACCTGGCAGTCGAAGGTGGGCATCACGCCCGAGTTCCTGCGCGATCTGCAGGACCTGCGCCGGGTGGTGGAGCCGGCGGCCGTGCGGCTGGCGGCCGAGCGGCGCACGGCCTCGGACATTGCCGCACTGGAAGCCGCGTTCGAAGGCATGACGCGCGCCATCGAGGAAGGCGGCGACTACGTCACCCACGACCTGAGGTTTCACCAGGGGCTGCTGCGCGCAGGGCGCAACCGGCTGCTGGTGCACATGAGCCGGGCCCTCAGCGCACTGCTGCGCACCAGTTTCGAACTGTCGAACCGCAAACCGGACGGTCCGGCGCGCTCGCTGCCCCTGCACCGCGCGGTGCTGGACGCGGTGGTGGCGGCCAATCCCGGCAAGGCCGAGAAAGCCATCCTGGTGCTGATCGACGGCGCCCACCGGGACATCGAGGAAGTGCTGACGGCGCGCCAGCGACCGCCTCGCTCCGGCAAAGCCGCCCGTTCACCGCGCAAGAGCCACTGAGAGAACCCATGACACCCGAATCCCGCCCGACCCATCCGCGCCACAGCGGCGTCTTTCCCGTGGTGCCCACCACCTTCACCGACACCGGCGAGCTCGACCTGTCCAGCCAGAAGCGATGCGTGGATTTCATGATCGACGCCGGCTCGCAGGGCCTGTGCATCCTGGCCAACTTTTCCGAGCAGTTCGCGCTGTCCGACGCCGAGCGCGAGCTGCTCACCCGCGCCTTGCTGGAGCACGTGGCCGGCCGCGTGCCGGTGATCGTGACCACCACGCACTTCAGCTCGCGCGTGTGCGCCGAGCGCAGCCGCCGCGCGCAGGACATGGGCGCGGCCATGGTGATGGTCATGCCGCCCTACCATGGCGCCACGATCCGCGCCAGCGAAGAGAAGATCTTCGGGTTCTACCAGGCCGTGTCGGATGCCATCGACATTCCGATCATGGTGCAGGACGCGCCCGTCAGCGGCACCGCCATGTCGGCCGCCTTCCTGGCGCGCATGGCCCAAGAGATAGAGCATCTGGCCTACTTCAAGATCGAGACCCCGGGGGCGGCCAACAAGCTGCGCGAGCTGATCCGCCTGGGTGGCGAGGCCATCGAAGGCCCCTGGGACGGCGAGGAGGCCATCACCCTGCTGGCCGACCTGGACGCCGGCGCCACCGGCGCCATGACCGGCGGCGCCTACCCCGACGGCATCCGCACCATCATCGATCCCTACCTCGCCGGGCGGCGCGAGGAGGCCGTGGCGGCCTACGCGCGCTGGCTGCCGCTGATCAATTATGAGAACCGCCAGGGCGGCATCCAGACCGCCAAGGTGCTGATGAAAGAGGGTGGCGTGATCGCCTGCGACACCATGCGCCACCCCATGCCCGAGATGAACGCGGCCACGCGCGCCGGGCTGCTCGACGCGGCACGGCGGCTCGATCCTATGGTGCTGCGCTGGGGGCGGTGAGCCCAAGCGGGCGCACCGCCTCGGCTCACTTCTCGTGCGCGCCCTTGAGGCCGTTCTGGTTGGCCACGAAATCCGCCAGCATCGGTACGAAGCGTTGGCCCTGGCCGGCCGCGTCCATGGCGGCGTAGCTGTTCTTGACCAGCGACTGCAGCGGATGCAGCGCGCCGATCTCGTTGGCCAGGCTGGCCAGGTAGCGCATGTCCTTGTGGGCGTTGGTGATCGTGAACTTGTGCGCGTTCTCGTTGCCGTCGATGGTCCAGCCCATGAAGGTGTCGTAGAAGCCGCAGCGCATGCGTCCGGAGCCGATGACCTGATGGAATTTTTCCGGCGTCAGGCCAGCCTTGCGGCCGATGGCCAGGGCCTCGGAATAGAGCGCACCATAGCCCATGGCCACGAAGTTGTTGATCAGCTTGGTGGTGTGGCCCACACTGACTGGGCCCAGGTGGACGATCTTGCCGGCCCAGCAGGCGATGACGGGTTCGACCCGGGCGAACGTGGCGTCGTCGGCGCCGACCATGGCCAGTAGCTGGCCCGCCTCGGCCTCAACCGGGGTGCCGCCCAGCGGGGCGTCCATAAAGGTGATGCCGCTGTTGGCGGCCTCGGCCGCCAGCGCCTGGGTCGACACCGGGTTGGAGGTGGAGCAGTCGACCACGACGAGGCCGCGCTTGCCGTGGGCGAACATGCCCTGCGGGCCGCGCATCAAGGCCTCGACCTGGGGGCTGCCGGTGACGCAGACGAACACGATGTCGCAGGCGGCGGCGAGTTCTGCCGCAGAGGCGACCTCGGTGGCGCCAAGCGATTTGAGGCTCTCGACCGGCTCGCGGTTGCGGTGGCCCATGACCACCAGCGGATAGCCCTTGGTGACGATGTTCTTGGCCATGCCGTGGCCCATGAAACCCAGTCCGATGAAGCCGATGACGGGTTTGTCGCTCATGTGTAACTCCTGGTTCGAAAAATGTAGGGGACAGAGGCGGATCGGGCGATTGTGCCGCACCGCAGGGGTCATGTTGTCGGTAGATACGACGATTGACACATAATCATCATACGTTTAGATTGCCCGAAAGCAACGACGAAAGCATGCATATGGACCATCCGATGGGTTTGCAGGGACGCGTGGCCGTGGTCACCGGGGGCAATGGGGGCATAGGCCTGGGCATGGCCGAGGGCCTCGCCCAAGCCGGCGCCGAGGTGCTGATCGTCGGGCGCAACGCCCAGAAGAACAGCAATGCCGTGCGGTGCCTGCAGGGCCTGGGTGCCAAGGCCGACAGCGTGGTGGCGGACGTGACCCGGGAGGACGGCTGCCAAGCGTTGGTGCGGTACGCGCTGGAGCGCTTTGGCCGGATCGACGTGCTCGTCAGCAACGCCGGCACCAACATCCGCAAGCCGCCCCAGGACTACACCCTGCAGGAATGGCACACCGTGATCGACACCAACCTCACCAGCGCCTTCCTGTGCGCGCAGGCGGCCTATGCGCCCATGGTGGCGCAGGGGGGCGGCAAGATCATCCATATCGGCTCCATGACCTCGCTCTTCGGCGCCGGGTTTGCCGCGCCCTACAGCGCGAGCAAGGGCGGGGTGGTGCAGCTCACCAAGGCGCTGGCCACGGCGTGGGCCAAGGACAACATCCAGGTCAACGCGGTGTTGCCGGGCTGGATCGACACCGATCTCACCCGCCAGGCTCGACGGGACGTCGACGGCCTGCACGAGCGTGTGCTGGCGCGCACGCCGGCGGGGCGTTGGGGCGTGCCGGCCGACCTCGCGGGCGTGGCCGTCTTCCTGGCCAGTCGGGCGTCGGATTTCATCACCGGAACGGCCATCCCGGTCGACGGCGGTTATTCGGCCCAGGCCTGAACGGGAACCACCATGCGCATCACCGCCGTCACCCCCTTCGTCCTGCACGTGCCGGTCACCGGCAGCCTGATCGCCGACAGCACCCACACCGTCACGCACTGGGGCGTGGTGGGCGCCAAGATCACGACCGACACCGGGCTGGAAGGCTACGGCTACACCGGCACCCACGCCCACCTGGCCAGCGACCAGCTCATCACGCGCTGCATCGAGACCTGCCACGCGCCGCTGCTGCTGGGTGAAGACCCGCGCGACGTGCAGCGCCTGTGGCTCAAGCTCGCGCGCCACCCGGCGCTGCAGTGGGTCGGCCGTGCCGGCATCACCACACTCGCGCACGCGGCCATCGACGTGGCGCTGTGGGACCTCAAGGCCAAGGCCGCCGATCAGCCCTTGTGGCAACTGCTGGGTGGCGCCGTGCGCGACAAGGTGCGGGCCTACAACACCGACATCGGCTGGCTCAGCATTCCGGACGAACAGCTCGTGGCCGGTGCGAAGCGCGCGGTGGATGAGGGCTTCACCGGCATCAAGGTCAAGGTCGGCTCCACGGTGGAACGCGACCTGAAACGCCTGGCCGCGGTGCGCCGCGCCATCGGGCCGGATGTGACGCTGGCCGTCGACGGCAACGGCAAGTGGGACCTGCCGACCTGCCTGCGCTTCTGCCGCAGCGCGCAGGGGCTGGACCTGCTCTGGTTCGAGGAGCCGCTCTGGTACGACGACGTCAAGGGCCACGCCGAACTCGCGCGCGCCAACCTGGTTCCGGTGGCGCTGGGCGAGCAGCTCTACACGGCCGAACACTTCGCCGAATTCTTCCATCAGGGTGCGCTGCACTGGGCGCAACCCGACGTCACGCGCATGGCCGGCCTCACCGAGGTGTGGCGCGTGTGCGAGGCCGCGCACAGCTGGCGCCTGCCGGTCGCGCCGCACGCGGGCGACATGAGCCAGGTCCACGTGCACCTGGCCTGGGCGCACCCGGCGGTGGCGGTGCTGGAGTACATCCCCTGGATCAAGGATTGCTTCACCGACCCGGCCGAGGTCGTGGACGGGCATTTCCGCCTGCCCGCCCTGCCCGGCGCCGGCACCACCCCCACGCCCGAGGCCTGGCAGCGGTACGCGCGCCCGGTGGCCTGAGGAACAGGGAGCGGGGCGGCTCCCGCAGGCCGCCAGGGGGGCTTCAGGCCGCCTGGCGCGCGCGCCGGCCCTCGACCAGCCGCATCGCGTATTCGATGGCGTCGACCATGCTCTCGGCGCTGGCGCGGCCGGTGCCCGCGATGTCGAAGGCCGTGCCGTGGTCGACCGAGGTGCGCAGGATGGGCAGCCCCAGCGTGATGTTGACGCCGCTGACCGCCTGCCACACGCCCGTGGCTGGGTCGATGTGGAAACCCAGCAGCTTGACCGGGATGTGGCCCTGGTCGTGGTACATCGCCACCACCGCGTCGAACTGTTCGGCGCGCAGCTTGATGAATACCGTGTCGCCGGGCCAGGGGCCGGTCACGGTGTGGCCGGCGGCGGCGTACTCGGCCACGATGGGGGCGATCACGGCGCCGTCCTCCGCGCCCAGGATGCCGCCCTCGCCGGCGTGCGGGTTGAGGCCGCAGACGGCCACGCGGGGTTGGGCGATGCCCAGGGCCTGCAGCGCCTCGATCGTGACGTCGAGCACGCGGCGCAGGCGCACCGGCGTCAGCCGCTTTGGCACCTCGGACAGGGCGCAGTGCGTGGTGACGTGGCTCACGCGCATGGCGCCGTGGGCCAGCATCATCACGCCGTCGCGCATGCCGCTGAGGTGGGCCAACATCTCGGTATGGCCTTCGAACGGGTAGTGGGCCAGGTGCAGCGCCTCCTTGCACAGCGGCGCGGTGACGATGGCGTCGGCCTCGCCGCTCTGGCAGAGGCGAACGGCCCGCTCGACGGCGCGGTAGGCCCAGTGGCCGCCGGCCTCGCCGATCTGGCCGACCACCACGGGCTGCTCCACCGGGCCGACGTCGATCATCTCCACCGCCGCAGCGACGGCCTCGGGCGGCAGGCCGAGCTGCTGTACCGCACGCTCCAGGGCGTCCGCACTGCCCAGCACCTGCAGCGACAGGCGGCCGTCGGCGATGGGTTCGCGCAACTGCAGGGCGGCCTTCGCGATGATCTCGGGGCCGATGCCGGCGGGGTCGCCCATGGTCAGGGCCAGGCGGATGGGGGTGTTCATGGTGTGATTTCCGTCGTAGGGGTCAGTGTGTTCAACAGGGCGTGGAGGTCGTCCTCCGCGCCGAACGCGCCCGAGCGGGCGAAACAGAGCGTGCCGTCCCAGAGGCCGCCGACGAAGCGGGCGCTGCCCCAGCCGGCCCGGGGGCCGACCCCTGCGCGCAGGGCCCGCACGCCACTGGCTCGGCACAGGGCCAGCAGGGTGTCGCCGCCCACCACCACGAGCGTGCCGGGGCGCGCCCGGGTGGCCACCAGGGTCTGCGCGCGGGACAACAGGCGGGCGGTGGCCTCGGCCGGGGAGAGGGTGTCGCGTTCCATCAGGTCAAGCAGGGTGTGCGACCCGGCGTGCTGCGCCAGGTACCGCAATTGTCCACGCAGCACCGGGTGCTGGCTGGCGGTCACCAGCAGCACCGGCGGCGAAACGGCCGGGGCCCGGTGGACGCTGGCGGGCTTCGCAGCAGGTGGGGGTGAGACGTCCTGGCGGGCCAGCGCCCAGCCCAGCCCGGCGCTGCCGCACCACAGCCATTCGCGGGCGTCGGCCCGGGTGGCCAGTGCGGCCAGGGTGGTCAGGTCGGCGTCGCTGCGCACGTCGGGCACGACCACCTGGCCTGGGTGTTCCAGGCAGTGCGATGGCCGATCCAGCGCGATGGCCGTCAACCCGAGCCGGGCGAAGGCGTCGGGCAGGGTTTCGGCCCGTTCGTGCGCGCGCGGACCATCGGGCCGGTGGGGCGGTGCCACCCAGTGGCGGCCATGCGCCGTGAACCGGCCCTGGGCCGGGAAGGCCGGGGCGAACACGCAGCCCCGGAAGCGGCCGCTGCGCACCAGCCAGGCGACCTCGTCGAAGGTGTTGCCGCGCAGCAGGCTGTCGACCTTCTTGAAGGCGTGGCCGCTGGCGGTGAACCAGTCCAGGCAGGGCGCCAGGCGATCGGCCAGTTGGCCGGGCGGGACGTCGCGGGTGCCGGTGGCCACGACCTGAACCGGCAGGCCCGAGTCGTCGGGGGTATCGAGAAAGACCGGAATCCCGGTTGCGTCCGCCCAGGCCGCGGCCGTGTCGAGCGCCCCGGTGAGGTCGTCGGCCAGGATGCGCCAGGGCGTCATGCCGGGCCGAGCGTCAGATCGAGATGCCGCCATCAATGGCGTAGGCCTGCCCGGTCACGAAGGCGGATTCGTCGCTGGCCAGGAACACCACCAGGGGGGCGATCTCATGGGCCTGGGCCAGACGCCCCATGGGCTGGCGCGCGATGAAGGCCTGGCGCGCCTGGGCCGGATCGTCGTAGGCGTTGATGCGGTCCTGCAGCGAAGGCGTGTCGACCGTGCCGGGGCAGATGGCGTTGCAGCGCAGGCCCTGGCCCACGTAGTCGGCCGCCACGCTCTTGGTCAGGCCGATCACCGCGGCCTTGGTCGTGCCGTAGACAAAGCGGTTGGGCAGGCCCTTGATGCTGCTGCACACGCTGGCCATGTTGACGATGCTCGCGCCTCCCGTGGCCTGGGCACGGGCCAGCAGGCCCGGCAGCGCCGCCTGGATCAGCCAGAACTGGGAGCGCACGTTCAGGTCGAAGGCGAAGGCCCACTCCGCGTCGGTCGCTTGGGCGATGCTGCCGTTGTGCACGAAGCCGGCGCAGTTGAACAGCACGTCGAGTTCGGGCAGGTTGCCGACGAAGGTCTGGATGGCCGTCTTGTCGAGCACGTCGAGCACGGCCGTGTGCACCGAAGGCACGCCGGCGTAGGTCTTCAGCAGCTCGGGGTTCACGTCGGTGGCCCAGACTTCCGCGCCTTCGGCCGCGAGCGCCAGCGCGCTGGCCTTGCCGATGCCCTGGCCGGCGGCCGTCACCAGTGCCTTCTTGCCCTTGAGTCTCATGGGGTTCCTCTGTCGTTGATCTAGGGTTTTCTCTTAGGCGCCGAGCCTTGACGCCAATCATCATATGATGACATGATCCATTCTAAGTGGTCTGACCACTTGTCCAATTCTGGTTTGTCCCTATGCCCATCCAAGCCGTCGAGTCGCAGCGCCTGTACCGGCAGATCGCCGAACAGATCCGGCGTGCCGTGTCCGAAGGCGAATTCGCCCCGGGCTCGCGCCTGCCGGCCGAGCGCGACCTGGCCAGGCAGCTGGGGGTGAGCCGACCCTCGCTGCGCGAGGCCCTGATCGCGCTGGAGGTCGAAGGCGTGATCGAGGTGCGCACCGGCTCCGGCATCTACGTGCTGGAGGCGCCGAAGCGCCGGACCCGCCGCGGCGTGGACGAGGCGGCGCCGGAATGGGGGCCGCTGCAGCTGATGCGGGCGCGCGAGCTGGTCGAGGGCGAGGTGGCCGCGCTGGCCGCGCGCCATGCCAGAAAAGCCGACGTCCAATGCATGACCGATGCGCTGGCGCAGATGAAGGACGACGCCGCAAGCGGGCGCGAGCCGCGCCACGGCGACGAGGCCTTCCACAACGCCATCGCCCAGGCCTGCGGCAACGAGGTGCTCTGCGACACCGTGCGCGAGTACGAGCAGGCGCGCTACGCACCCATCTTCACCCGGCTGGGCGGGCACTTCGAGACCCGCTCGTCCTGGACCGCCGCCATCCGCGAGCACGAGGCCGTGCTGGAGGCGATCCGTGCGCGCGACCCCGAAGCCGCGCGCCAGGCGATGCACCACCACCTGCGCAAGGCCCGAGACCGCTACACCGTCAGCTGGAACCGCGCCAAACAGGCCGACCACTGACCACCGTTTTCCCCACCCCCCCTGAAACCACAAGGAGACACCATGAAAAAACGCTTTGCCCTTCAGACCCTCGCGGCCTGCGCCCTGGCGGCCACCACGCTGGCCATGCCCGGCCTGGCACAGGCCCAGACCAAGCTCAAGTGGGCCCACGTCTACGAGGTTTCAGAGCCGTACCACAAGTGGTCGGTCTGGGCCGGTGACGAGTTCAAGAAGCGCACCAACGGCCGCTACGAGATCCAGGTGTTCCCGGCTTCCAGCCTGGGCAAGGAATCCGACATCAACCAGGGCCTGCAGCTCGGCACGGTCGACATGATCCTGACCGGCGCGTCCTTCGCCGCGCGCTCCTTCCCGCGCCTGGCCGTGAACTACTACCCCTTCACCTTCCGCGACGCCGACCACGTACTCCAGTACGCACAGAGCGACGTGTTCAAGGAACTGGCCGAAGGCTACAAGAAAGCCACCGGCGGCAACACCATCACGGCCCTGACCTACTACGGCGTGCGCCATTCGACCACCAACAAGCTGTTCACCAACTGCGACGAGATGAAGGGCCTGAAGATGCGCGTGCCCGACGCGCCGGCCTACACCGCCATGCCCAAGGCCTGCGGTGCCAACCCGACGCCGATCGCCTTTGCCGAGGTCTACCTCGCGCTGCAGAACGGCACCGTCGATGCGCAGGAGAACCCGCTGCCCACGATCGAGGCCAAGAAGTTCTACGAGGTGCAGAAGAACATCGTGCTGACCGGCCACATCGCCGACGCCCTGCTGACCGTGGTCTCCCCGATGACGCTGGGCAAGATGAGCGCCGCCGACCAGAAGATCCTGTTCGAGCTGATGCAGGAAGCCGCCGCGAAGTCGTCGGCCGACATCCGCAAGCGCGAGGCCGAGCTGGTTGAAGAGTTCAAGAAGAAGGGCATCAATGTCGTGACCGTGGACCGCAATGCCTTCCAGAAACGGGTGCTCGCGGCCATTTCGCACGAATCCATGGGCCTGGACAAGAAGGACTGGGACCGCGTGGTCAACCTGAAGTAACCAGCAGCCTGAACCGAACCACGAAGAACTCCCGGGGCCCTTCATGTCAGACCATTCCAGTGCCAACCCCATCCTCTCCGAGGACGGCGAACTCCAGATCGAAGACGAGGCGGTCGACCTCTCGGGCACCAAGCCCGAGGCGTGGCTGGCGCTGGCCCTGTTCTGGCTGCTCGGGGCCACGGTGTTCTACCAGTTCTTCACCCGCTACGTGACCAACGACTCGGCCGCCTGGACCGAGGAAATCGCACGCTACCTGCTGATCGCCGTGGTCTTCATCGGCGCGGCGATCGGGGTGGCGCGCAACCAGCACGTGCAGGTGGATTTCTTCTACCGCTACCTGCCCAGGGCCGTGTGCCGGGTGCTGTCGACCATGGTGGACGCCGTGCGCGTGCTGTTCCTGGGCACGTCGGTGGTGCTCACCGGCATGATGATGAGCAAGCTCGGCAACAACTCGCGCATGACCATCGTCGACCTGCCCATGAACATCGTCTATGGCGTGTGCCTGCTGGGCTTCGCGATCATGACCTGGCGGGCCGTGCAGGTGGCCCTCATCAACTGGCGCCGGGGTTACAGCGTCCTGGAGCGTCCCGACAGCACCATGGACGACCGCTGAAAGCCCGTCCCGTTCCTTCCTCCAACGCGGACCCCGCGACATGCTCAAAATCATCTTCCTGCTGCTCATGACCAGCGGCGTGCCGGTGGCCATTGCGATGGCCGGTGCCGCCCTGATCTACATCCTATGGACCGGCAACCTGCCGTCGTTCGTGGTCATCCACCGCATGGTCAGCGGCATCGACAGCTTTCCGCTGCTGGCCGTGCCCTTCTTCATCCTGGCCGGCAACCTCATGAACAACGCGGGCATCACGACCCGCATCTTCGGCCTGGCGCTGGCGCTGGTGGGCTGGCTCAAGGGTGGCCTGGGGCATGTCAACGTGGTGGGCTCCATCGTGTTCTCGGGCATGAGTGGCACCGCCATCGCCGATGCGGCCGGCCTGGGCACCATCGAGATCAAGGCCATGAAGGAGCACGGCTACTCCAGCGAGTTCGCCGCCGGCGTCACGGCCGCCTCGGCCACCCTGGGCCCGATCATCCCGCCGAGCCTGCCCTTCGTGATCTACGGCATGCTGGCCAACGTCTCGGTCGGCGCCCTGTTCCTTGCCGGCATCCTGCCCGGCCTGCTGCTGGCGGTGCTCATGATGATCACCGTGAGCTACTTCGCCTGGCGCAACAACTGGGGCGGCGACATCACCTTCTCGGGCAGCAAGTTCGCCAAGGCCCTGATCGAGGTGGCCGTCGTGCTGGGCTGGCCGCTGTCGCTGTGGCTGCTGGTCGAGGCCGGCGCGCCACCGCGCCTGACGGTCTTTGCCGCACTCATCCTGCTGTTCCTGGCCGACTGGAAATTCCGCTTTCAGGCCGTGCTGCCCATGATGACGCCGGTGCTGCTGATCGGCGGCATGACGGCCGGCGTGTTCACGCCGACCGAAGGCGCCATCGCGGCCTGCCTGTGGGCCATGGTGCTCGGATTCGCCTGGTACAAGACGCTCAACATCAAGAGCTTCATGAAGGTCTGCCTGGACACGGTGGAAACCACCAGCACGGTGCTGTTCATCGTGGCCGCGTCGTCCATCTTCAGCTGGATGCTCACGGCCACCGGCGTCACCGCCGATATCGCCGCCTGGGTGCTGGGCGTGACCGACGAACCCTGGACCTTCCTGCTGCTGGCCAACGTGCTGATGCTGTTCGTGGGCTGTTTTCTGGAGCCGGTGGCGGCCATCACCATCCTGGTGCCCATCCTGCTGCCGGTGGTGATGCAGCTCGGCATCGACCCGGTCCACTTCGGCCTGGTCATGGTGCTCAACCTGATGCTGGGCCTGCTCACGCCGCCGGTCGGACTGGTGCTCTTCATCATCGCCCGCATCGCCAAGCTGAGTGTCGAGCGCACCATCGTGGCCATCACGCCGTGGTTCATCCCGCTGCTGGCCAGCCTCGTCTTCATCACCTACCTGCCGCAGTTCGTGCTGTGGCTGCCCAAGCTGTTCTACTGACATGTCGCCCTTCATCCGACTCCACCCCGCCGATGACGTCCTCATCGCGCGTGCGCAGCTCGTCAGCGGCGCGTCCGTCGACGGCATCGCCGTGCGCGGCCTGGTGCCGCCCGGCCACAAGGTCGCCGCGCGCGACCTCGCCGCCGGTGCCCCGGTGCGCCGCTACAACCAGATCATCGGCTTCGCCACGCGGCCCATCGCCGCCGGCGAGCACGTGCACACGCACAACCTCGACATGGGGCCCGAGCAGGGCGGCTTCGAACGCGACTACGCCTTCGGAGCCGATCTCAAGTCCGAAGCGCCGCGCCGCGAGGCCACCTTCATGGGCATCCGGCGCGCCGACGGCCGCGTGGCCACGCGCAACTACATCGGCGTGCTCACCAGCGTGAACTGCTCGGCCACGGCCGCGCGCGCCATCGCCGACCATTTCTCGCGCCGCGTCAACCCGGCGGCGCTGGCGGCCTACCCGAACGTGGACGGCGTGGTCGCGCTCACCCACGGCACCGGCTGCGGCATGGCCAGCGAAGGCCCCGGCATGGACGTGATGCACCGCACCCTCACGGGCTACGCCACCCACCCCAACTTCGCCGCCGTGCTGGTGGTCGGCCTGGGCTGCGAGGCCAACCAGATCAACGCCTGGCTGGCCGACGCGGGGCTGGGCGAGGGCCCGGCGCTGCACGCCTTCAACATCCAGGACAGCGGCGGCACCACGCGCACCGTCGAAAAAGGCATCGCCCTGATCGAATCCCTGCTGCCCGCGGCCAACGACGTCAAGCGCGAACCTTGCAGCGCCGAGCACATCACCATCGGCCTGCAATGTGGCGGCTCCGATGGCTACTCCGGCATCAGCGCCAACCCGGCGCTGGGCGCGGCGGTGGACCTGCTGGTGGCGCACGGCGGCACCGCCATCCTGAGCGAGACGCCCGAGGTCTACGGCGCCGAGCACCTGCTCACGCGCCGCGCCGTGCGGCGCGAGGTGGGCGAGCGCCTGGTCGAGCGCATCCGCTGGTGGGAGTCCTACACCCGCGCCAACGGCGGCGAGATGAACAACAACCCCTCGCCCGGCAACAAGGCCGGTGGCCTGACCACCATCCTGGAGAAATCCCTGGGTGCGGTGGCCAAGGGCGGCACCACCAACCTGTGCGCGGTCTACGAGTACGCCGAACCCGTGACCGAGCGCGGCTTCGTCTTCATGGACACCCCGGGCTACGACCCGGTCAGCGTCACCGGCCAGGTCGCCGGCGGCGCCAACGTGGTGTGCTTCACCACCGGGCGCGGGTCGGCCTACGGCTGCGCGCCCTCGCCCTCGCTCAAGCTGGCCACCAATTCCGCACTGTGGCAGCGCCAGGGCGACGACATCGACATCAACTGCGGCGAGATCGTCGACGGCACCGCCAGTGTGGAGCAGATGGGCCAGCGCATCTTCGAGCGTGTGCTGGCCATCGCCTCGGGCGAGCGCACACGCAGCGAGGCGCACGGCTACGGCCAGAACGAGTTCGTGCCCTGGCAGCTCGGCGCGGTGATGTGAGGAAGACCATGACCCCTACCCCTTCCAGAACCATTTCTGCGCACGACCTGCGCGCGCACTGCGCACGCATTCTCCAGGCCGCCGGCAGCAGCGCCGAAGAGGCGCGCACCGTGGCCGACAACCTGGTGCTGGCCAACCTGAGCGGGCACGACTCGCACGGCGTGGGCATGTTGCCGCGCTACGTCGACGCGGTGCTCGAAGGCGGCCTCAAGCCCAACACCGGCGTGCGCGTGCAGCTCGACACCGGCACCCTGCTGGTGCTCGACGGCCAGCGCGGCTACGGCCAGGTGGTCGGCGAGCAGGCCATGCGACTGGGCATCGAGCGCGCGCACAAGCACGGCAGCTGCATCATGACGCTGGGCCAGGCGCACCACCTCGGGCGCATCGGCCACTGGGCCGAGATGGCCGTGGCCGAAGGCCTGGTGGCGCTGCATTTCGTGAACGTGCTCTCGCGCGCCACGGTCGCGCCCTGGGGCGGCGCCGACGCGCGCTTCGGCACCAACCCCTGCTGCATCGGCGTGCCCCTGGCCGGCCGCGAGCCCTTCGTGCTCGACTTCGCCACCAGCCGCGTGGCGCAGGGCAAGATGCGCGTGGCCCACAACGAGGGCCGCCGCGTCGAGCCCGGCCTGCTGATCGACCCGGCCGGCCAGCCCACCACCGATCCCGGCGTGGTGGTGGTGCCGCAGCCGCCCGGCCCGGCGGGCAACCTGTTCGGCGCGCTCGTGACCTTCGGTGAACACAAGGGCTACGGCCTGGCCGTGGCCTGCGAGCTGCTGGGCGGCGCGCTCACCGGCGGCGGCACCTGGCACCGCGAATCCGATGCCAGCCGCGCCGTGCTCAACGGCATGCTCACGGTCCTGATCGATCCGCAGCGGCTGGGCACCGCCACCGACTTCGACCGCGAGGCGCTGGCCTTCATCGACTGGGTGCGCCAGGGCCCGGTGGCCCCCGGCACCGACGCCGTGCTCACCGCCGGCGAGCCCGAGCGCCAGGCGAGGCAACAGCGCGAGCGCGACGGCATCGCCATCGACGCCCAGACCTGGGCCGAAATCGAACAGGCCGGCGCCAAGGTCGGCCTCACATGACACCCAACATGCAGCTCGATCCCCAACGCCTCCTGCCCGACGACGGCTGCGCCGGCACCCTGCTGGCGCGCGTCTGGTCGCCCCTGGGTGCCGTTGCCGGCCCCTCGGTCGCGGTCGTGCGCGCCGACGGCGTCTACGACCTGTCGGCCCACTTTCCCACCATGAGCACCCTGCTCGACCTGCCCGACGCAGTGGTGCGCGTGCGCGCGGCCCCCGGCCAGCGCGTCGGCGGCCTGGCCGAGGTGCTGGCCAACAGCGCCGCCGGCGCGCGCGACCCGGCCCGCCCCTTCTTCCTCGCGCCCTGCGACCTGCAGGTGGTCAAGGCCGCGGGCGTGACCTTCGCCTCCAGCCTGCTCGAGCGCGTGATCGAGGAGCGCGCCGGCGGCGACCCGGCCCGGGCCCAGGCCATCCGCGCCCAGGTCGAGGCCGCCGTCGGGCGCGACCTCAAGGCGATCCGGCCCGGCTCGCCCGAGGCCATGGCGCTCAAGCGGCTGCTGCAGGAGCAGGGCCTGTGGTCGCAGTACCTCGAGGTCGGCATCGGGCCCGACGCCGAGGTCTTCACCAAGGCCCCCGTGCTGGCCGCCGTCGGCACCGGGGATGCGGTCGGCATCCGCAGCGACTCGGCCTGGAACAACCCCGAGCCCGAGGTCGTGCTGGCGGTCGACAGCCGCGGCCGGATCGTGGGCGCGGCGCTGGGCAACGACGTCAACCTGCGCGACATCGAGGGCCGCAGCGCCCTGCTCCTGGGCAAGGCCAAGGACAACAACGCCTCGTGCGCCATCGGCCCCTTCATCCGCCTGTTCGACGAGACCTTCGGCCTCGACGACGTGCGCCAGGAGACCGTGCAGCTGCGCGTCGACGGCCCCGACGGCTACGTGCTGCACGGCCTCAACTCCATGGCCCACATCAGCCGCGACCCGCTGGAGCTGGTGGCGCAGACCGTGGCCGCCCACCAGTACCCCGACGGCTTCATGCTCTTCACCGGCACGCTGTTCGCCCCCATCGAGGACCGCGACCAGCCCGGTGGTGGCTTCACGCACCACGTGGGCGACGAGGTCTCGATCCGCAGCCCGCACCTGGGCGAACTGCGCAACCGCGTCCTGCACGCCGAAACCGCGCCGCCCTGGCGCTTCGGCCTGCGCGCGCTCATCGACAATCTGGCGCGGCGCGGCCTGCTCGCCGCCGGCCTCTGAGCCGGCCCCGCGCCCGTATCCCTTCATAAGCAAGAAAGGCAAGTCCCATGAAAATCGCACGCTTCGGCCCCCGTGGGCGCGAGAAACCCGCCCTCCTGCACAGCGACGGCAGCTGGCGCGACGTCTCCGCCACACTGGGCGACATCACCGCCTCCACCCTCACGCCCGACGGCCTGGCCGCGCTGCGCGCGCTCGACCTCTCGGCCTGCCCGGTGGTGGACGCGGGCGCCCGCGTCGGCCTGCCCTGGACCGGCTGCGGCAAGTTCATCTGTGTCGGCCTGAACTACGCCGACCACGCGGCCGAATCCGGCATGCCCATCCCGGCCGAGCCGGTGCTCTTCACCAAGCACGTCAGCACCATGATCGGCTGCAACGACCCGGTGGTGCTGCCGCAGGGCTCCGTCAAGACCGACTGGGAGGTCGAGCTCGGCGTGGTGATCGGCCGGCAGGCGCGCTACGTGTCCGAGGCCGAGGCGCTGCAGCACGTGGCCGGCTACTGCGTGGTCAACGACGTCTCCGAGCGCGAATACCAGCTCGAACGCGGCGGCACCTGGGACAAGGGCAAGGGCTGCGACACCTTCGGTCCGGTCGGCCCCTGGCTGGTGACGGCCGACGAGGTGTCCGACCCGCAGGCCCTGTCGATGTGGCTCGAGGTCAACGGCCGCCGCTTCCAGAACGGCAGCACCCGCACCATGGTGTTCGGTGTGGCGCAGCTGGTGAGCTACATCAGCCGCTTCACCACGCTGTATCCGGGCGACCTGATCTCCACCGGCACGCCGCCCGGCGTGGGCATGGGCGTCAAGCCCGAGTCCGTCTACCTGCGCGCCGGCGACGAGATGCGCCTGGGCATCGACGGCCTGGGCGAGCAGCGCCAGCGCGTCTACGCCTGGGACCCGGCCCTGATCGACGGATGAACCGCCCGATGCACGCACTGCAATCCTTCGACGCCCGCACCGGCGAGCCGCTGGGCGAAGCCCTGGCCGCCTCCACCGCCCACGACATCGACGCCGCCGTGCGCGCGGCCGACGCCGCTTTCGCCGGCTGGTCCGCCAGCACCGGCGCCCAGCGCGCCGCCCTGCTGCGTGGCCTGGCCGAGGCCATCGAGGCCGACCGCGAGGCCCTGGTGCCGCTGGCCGACCGCGAGACCGCGCTGGGCGCAGCGCGCCTCAACGGCGAGCTCGACCGCACCGCCTTCCAGCTCCGGCGTTTCGCCGACATGGCCGAACGCGGCGTGCCGTTCACGGTTGTGGACGACCCGGCCGTGCCCGGTGCCCCGCCCGCGGGCCACCCCGCCATGGTGCGCCAGCGTGTGCCGCTGGGGCCGGTGGCCATGTACGCGGCCAGCAACTTCCCGTTCGCCTTCTCGGTGCTGGGTGGAGACACCGCCAGTGCCCTGGCCGCCGGTTGTCCGGTGGTGGTCAAGGCCCACCCGGGGCACCCGCTGCTGTCGCGGCGCGTGCACGACCTCGTGCAGGCCGTGCTGCGGGCCCAGGGCCTGCCGGCCGGCCTGATCGGCATGGTCCAGGGCGCCGGTCACGAGGTCGGTGTGGCGCTGGTCCGCCACCCGCTGATCGCCGCGGCCGCCTTCACCGGCTCGACCCGCGGCGGCCTGGCCCTGCACGCCGAGGCCCAGGCGCGGCCCCGGCCCATTCCCTTCTACGGCGAACTCGGCGCCATCAACCCGGTGGTGGCCCTGCCTTCGGCCCTGGCCGTCCAGGGCGCCGAACTCGCCACGGCGCTGGCGGCCTCCATCACGCTGGGCTGCGGCCAGTTCTGCACCAACCCCGGGGTGATCGTGGTGCTCGACGGCCCCGGGGCCGACGCCTTCGTGACCCGGCTCACCGAGGCGCTCGCGGCCCAGACACCGCACCCCATGCTGACGGCCGGCATGCGTCAGGCCTTCATCGCGGGGCAGACCCAGATGCTGGCCCTCGGCGCGCAGGCGCTCCTGCAGGTGCCCGACACGCCGCAGGCACCGCGCGCCTTCCTGGCCCAGGTGGACGCGGTCCGCTTCATTGCCGAGGCCGGCCTGCGCGAGGAGCTGTTCGGCCCGTCCAGCCTGGTCGTGCGCGCCGCTTCGGTGGCCGAGGCGGCCGAGGCCCTGCACGCCGTGGGCGGCAGCCTGACCGTGACCCTGTGGGGTTGCGACAGCGACACCGAGGACCACCGCCGCCTGGTGCGCGCGGCCACGGCGGTGGCCGGGCGCGTGCTGTTTGCCGGTGTGCCCACCGGCGTGGCGGTGACGGCGGCGCAGCAGCACGGCGGCCCCTGGCCGGCGTCGACCGCGCCCATGACCACGTCGGTCGGCGACGCCGCCATCGACCGCTTCCTGCGCCCGGTCTGCCTGCAGGAGGCGCCGGCCTGGCTGGTCGAACGCCAGGGCCGGCCCTGCTGAGCAAAAAAAATCCCGGCCAGAAGGCCGGGATGGAAGCCTTTTTGCTGTCACACACAAAGGCACCCGCTCAGGGAGGAAAAGCGGGAGGTTGTCGCAAGACAACCTGTGGTCTAGTTTACTTGAAAACACAGGGATTTCAAGCGGTCTCGCGCATGTCGGGCAACATTGGCGACCCCATGCGGCAACGCATCAGGGCCAGGCCGCCCGCACAGACAGCCCCATCGCGGCCAGCCGCCGCCTCAGGGCCAGCACCTGCGCGTCCTTGCTCAGCAAGATGGCGCGGTGCTGCACCGCCAGATCGATGAAGACCTGGTCGTCCCGGTCCCGGCATTTCACGCCGCACGGCGGTGGCGCAGGCACCCAATGGGCGGTCGAGTCGAACCGCTCCAGCACCTGCACCACATCCAGTCCGGCACGTTCGCGGCGCTTGCGCACGGCCGGGTAGTCCAGCACCCGCTCCAGTTCCTCGCGCATGGCGGGGCAGGCCAGCCAATGCGCCTGGCCCTGCTCCAGCGCCAGGCGCAGGGCCTGGGCGGCCGGGTCTTCGAACACCCAGAGGTCCAGTGCCCAGTTGGTGTCGATCACCACCGGGCAGGGGGCATCGAGATCCATCAGGGTGCGGGGGCGCGCCGCGCCGCGCCTTCGCGGGCCGAGCCGGCCACGAGATCGAAGCGGAACAGGCGGCACTCGATCGGCCCGTTCCACAGCGGCACGCGGCGCGACTCCTTGAACCGCATCTTGCCGGGCAGCTTGAGGTCGGGCGTGAGCAACCAGGCGCTCCAGCCCGCGTAGTGCCGCTTCCAGTGCGCGGCGAGCTGGGCAAAGAAGTCGCCGTTCTCGCCGCCGTCGGCCAACTGCGCGGTTTCGCGCGCACGCGCCGGGGGCGGGGCGTCGATCCGGTGCACGCGGCCCTGCGCCCGAGACTCGGCCCGTTGGCCCGCCACGCCTGCGGCGGCGATGCGTTCGCCATAGGGGGGGTTGAGCAACAGCACGCCGGGGCGATCGGTGGGCGGCATGCGCTGCAGGGCGTCGCCACCGCGCCACTCGATGGCCTGGGACACGCCCGCACGCTCGGCGTTGCGGCGGGCGAAGTCGACCATGCGGAAGGCCACATCGCTGCCGAAGATGAAGGGCGCGGACCCGGTGGGCCAGGGGCGCTCGGCCGCCCGGGCCTCCTGCCGCAGGGTCTGCCAGACATGGGGCTGGAACGGCAGCAGCTTCTCGAAGCCGAAGCGCCGCTGGATGCCCGGCGCGATGTTCAGGGCCAGCAGGGCCGCCTCGATCGGCACCGTGCCGCTGCCGCAGCAGGGGTCATAGAGCGGCACCGGGGGTTCACCGCCGGGGCCGGGCTGGCCGGTCCAGCCGGTGGCCGCGAGCATCGCCGCCGCCAGGGTCTCCTTGAGCGGCGCGTCGCCCTTGTCCTCGCGCCAGCCGCGCTTGAACAGCGGCTCGCCCGAGGTGTCGACATAGACCGTGACCCGGTCCTGGGTGAGGTGGGCGAAGAGGCGCACGTCCGGACGCGCCGTGTCCACGCTCGGGCGTTCGCCGCGCTTGTCGCGCAACCGGTCGCAGACGGCGTCCTTGACGCGCAGGGCCGCGAAGTTCAGGCTCTTGAGCGGGCTGTGCTGGGCGGTGATCTCGACCTTGATGGTCTGCTTCGGCGTGAACCAGATCTCCCACGCCACGCCGTGGGCGGCTGCGTAGATGTCGTCCTCGTTGCTGTAGGCCTGCTCGGCCACGCGCACCAGCACGCGTTGCGCCAGCCGGCTGTGCAGGTTGAGTTGCAGCGCGTCGCGCCAGCTGGCCGTGACCTCGACACCGCCGCGCGAGCTGCGCAACGCGGTCAAGGGCACGTGGGTGATGCGGGCCACCTCGGCGGCCAGGAAGTCCTCCACGCCGGCGGCGCAAGGCAGGAACAGGGTCAGTGCGTTCATGGTCGGGGCCGGTGGGGGTTCAGAGCGCCTTGCGCAGGTTGGCGGGTGCGATGCGCAGGGATTCGCGGTACTTGGCCACGGTGCGGCGCGCGCACTCGATGCCCTGCTCCTTGAGCATGTCCGAGATCTGGTTGTCGCTCAGCGGCTTCTTCGGGTCCTCGCTGGCCACGAACTGCTTGAGCAGGGCGCGCACGGCGGTGCTCGACGCGTTGCCGCCGGTTTCTGTGCCCAGGGAGGAGCCGAAGAAGTACTTCAGTTCGTAGGTGCCGAAAGGCGTGGTCATGTACTTGGCGGTGGTCACGCGGCTGATGGTGGACTCGTGCAGGCCGAGCTCGTCGGCGATCTCGCGGAGCACCAGCGGGCGCATGGCCAGCTCGCCGTGCATGAAGAAGTTGCGCTGGCGTTCGACGATGGCGCTGGCCACGCGCAGGATGGTGTCGAAGCGCTGCTGGATGTTCTTGATGAACCAGCGCGCCTCCTGCAGCCTTTGCTGCATCCCCTGGGCGGCCTCGCCCTTGTGGCCTCGCATCGCGTTGGCGTAGATGTCCTGCACGCGCAGGCGGGGCATCACGTCCGGGTTGAGCTGCACCTTGAAGCCCCGGCCGGCCGCCGAGACGATCACATCGGGCACGATCACGTTGCGCGACACGTTGGCAAAGCGACGCCCGGGCTTGGGTTCGAGCCGGGCGATCAGGGCCAGCGCCTGCCGGGTCGTTTCCTCGTCGCAGCCGCACAAGCCGCTCAGCCGCCGGACATCGCGCTTGGCCATCAGTTCCAGCGGCTGATCGCAGATGCACAGCGCCGCCCGGGATGCGGGGGTGTTGCGCAGTTCCAGGATCTGCAGGCGCAGGCATTCGGCCAGGTCGCGCGCGCCCACGCCGGCGGGCTCCATGTTCTGCAGCCAGTGCAGCGCGGTCTGCAGCAGCTGTTGCAGTTCCTCCTGCCGGGCCAGCCGCGCATCGCCGGCCAGGGGTTGGCGCGTGGCGCGCTCCTCCTGGCCCAGCAGCGCATCGGCCAGTTCGGGCAGCGGGTCGGCGAGGTAGCCGTCGTCGTCGAGCGATTCGATCAGGAAGTAGAGCGCGGCGCGTTCGTCGTCGTTCAGGCGCAGGGCCAGGGCCTGGCCGTGCAGGTGCGCCTGCAGGCCGATGTGCTCGCTGGCCAGGTCGGCCGCGCTGGCGGTGTCGTCGTCGTCCCGGGCGCCGTTGCGTGGGGGGGCTTCGCCGCCCCATTCGCCGTCGTCGGGGGTGAACTCGACGCTGCCGTCACCTTCCCAGCTCTGGTCCAGGGCGGCATCCTCGGCGGGCCCTTCGGGCTCCGTGGACGGGGTGGCCACAGGCGTGCCGTCGAACGCTCCGTCGGACGCGCCGGTGCCGGCATCGGCGGCCCAGTCGCTGACCTGGTCGCCCAGGCTGACCGGCGCGTCGGCCTGCTCGAGCCCGAAGGCCTCGCGCTCGGCCTGCTCGGCATCGCGTTCCAGGAACGGGTTCTCGTCGAGCATCTGCTCGACTTCCTGCGCCATTTCCAGCGTGGACAGCTGCAGCAGCCGGATCGATTGCTGCAGCTGCGGCGTGAGCGCGAGGTGCTGCGAGACGCGCAGCGACAGGCCCTGCTTCATCACATGCGGAAATGCTCGCCGAGGTAGACCCGGCGCACGTCGGTGTTGTCCACGATCTCGGCCGGTGTGCCGCTGGCGAGCACCTGGCCGTCGTTGATGATGTAGGCGCGGTCGCAGATGCCCAGCGTCTCGCGCACGTTGTGGTCGGTGATCAGCACGCCGATGCCGCGCGACTTGAGGAAGCCGATGATGCGCTGGATCTCGATCACCGCGATCGGGTCGATGCCGGCGAAGGGCTCGTCGAGCAGGATGAAGCGCGGGCGGGTGGCCAGGGCGCGGGCGATCTCGACCCGGCGCCGCTCGCCGCCGGAGAGGGACGGTGCCGGGGAGTCGCGCAGGTGCGCCACGTGGAGGTCCTCCAGCAGGGCGTCGAGCCGTTGCTGGATGTCACGGGCGCCGAGGGCGCGGCCCGCCTCGTCGGTCTGCAGCTCCAGCACGGCGCGGATGTTCTGCTCCACCGTGAGCTTGCGGAAGATCGAGGCCTCCTGGGGCAGGTAGCCCAGGCCCAGGCGGGCGCGGCGGTGGATGGGCAGGTTCTCGATCGCGCGACCGTCGAGCAGGATCTGGCCCGCGTCGGCCCGCACCAGCCCGACGATCATGTAGAACGAAGTGGTCTTGCCGGCCCCGTTGGGGCCGAGCAGCCCGACGACCTCGCCGCCCTGCACCGCCAGCGTAACGTCCTTGACCACCTTGCGCCCGCCATAGCGCTTCTGCAGCCCGCGTGCCTCCAGGCCGCCGGGCGGGTTGTCGGCCCCGGTCACTGTCTGGGCTCCAGCCGCAGGCTGGGTTGCAGGGGGGCGGGGGTGGGCAGCGCGGGCGCGGCGGGGGTGGCGCCAGCCGGGGTCAGCATGGCGCGCACCCGGCCGGAGGGGTTGGCCGGGGTCCGGCTGCCGGGGCCACCGTCGACGGTGAATATCTCGGTCTTGTTGTCGTAGAGGATGACGCTGCCACGGGTTTCGTCGTTGAGCAGGCTGCCCTTGTAGCGCCGCAGCACGGCCCGTCCGGTGAACTTCACGGTATCGGCGCGGCTGTCGTAATCAATGCGCTGGGCCTCGCCCTCGATGTGCTCGTCCACCCCCTCGCGCTTCTGGCGGAAGAAGGCCAGGGCATCGCCCGCTCCCACCACGGTGCCGAACTGGTTGCCCTGGGGGTCCTGGCGCACGTCGAGCTGGCCGCCCCGGATGACGATGGTGCCCTTGGTGACGACCACGTTGCCCGTGAACACGCTGGTCTGGCGGGCGTCGTCGTAGCGCAGCGCGTCGGACTCGATGTTCATGGGCTGGTCGCGGTCGGCGCGTTCGGCCAGCGCGGGGCCGCTCAGCAGGGCCGAGAGCAGCGCGCCGAGCAGGGCAGCGTGGGCGAAGCGTGGGGTGGGAGTCAAGGGCATGGCGGTTGGAGGCACGAAACTTGCATTTCATTGTAGTCCCACCGCTGGCCGGATCGGAAGCGCAGGTGCTTCGAAAATGAAAAAGGCCTGCGCGGCGGCAGGCCCCGGGTCGGCGCGAAGCCGTGCTTTCAGCCCTTGCGCAGGTCGGCGATCAGGGTGTTGGCCACCAGGATGGTGCGCGCGGCCTGGCCCGGCACGTAGTAGCGGCCTGCGATGCCCAGCGACGGGGTGGCCTCGACCTCGTAGGCATCCTGCAGCTGGGTAGCGCGTCGCACCTTGCCCGTGACCCCGAAGGAGTTGAACACTTCCGTGAACTTGGCCTGGTCCACGCCCTGTTTGGCGATCCAGGCGGTGATGGCGTCGGCCGTGTGCAGGCGCTGGCGGTCCACGTGGATGGCCTGGAACACCTTGTCGTGCAGGGCGTCGACCTGATTCATCGCCTCGAGCGTGTAGTAGAGGCGCTGCATCGGTTCGAACGCCGGGTTGAAGCCAACCGGCACGCGCTTGATGACCACGTTCGCCGGCTTCTGGCGCATCCAGTCCTTGAGCAGGGGCTCGAAGTTGTAGCAGTGCACGCAGCTGTAGGCGAAGAACTCGACCACCTCGACCTGCCCCGAGGGGCTGTCCACCGGCGCGGTGCGCTTGAGCCGGACGAAGTCGCTGCCTTCCTTGAGGCCGGCGGGCTGGGCGTGCAGGGTCACGGTGCCGAGGCCGGTGGCCGACAGGGCGGCGGTGGCCAGCAGGGAGCGGGAAAAATCGCGACGGTGCATGGGCATGAACTCCTGGAATGGAAGGGTTGGGCCTGCGGCCCGGTGCAAAAGTTCCCGGCCGCTGCGGGCCGGGGCGTGTCTCAGCGCTGGACCCGCACCAGCGCGGCGTCGATGCCCTGGCCGGTGAGGCGGGCCTGCATCTCGTCGGCACCGGTTTTCTGCTCGAACGGGCCCAGGCGCACCCGGAAGATGGGGCGGCCGGCCTGTTCGCGTTCGGTCACCTGCGCGTCAAAGCCCAGCATGGCCAGCCGGGCCCGCTGGGCCTCGGCTTCGTTCGCGGCCCGGAAGGCGCCGGCCTGCACGTAGTAGATGAAGGGGTCGATGCCGGGCGGTGCGGTGACGGTGGGCACGGGTCCGGTGCCCTGGGTGCGGGACTGGATCAGTGCGCCCAGGGGGTCGCCCGAGGGCGCTGCCGCCGGGGTGCCGGGGGCGGCAGGCGCATCGGGGGTGCCCGGTGGGCGGATGTCGGCGGGCTGCCCGGGCAGGTTGGCGTTGGGGTTCCAGTGGCGGTTGCGCTCGGCCTCTATGGCGTCCTGGTCGGGCTTGCGCTGCACGCCCCGGTCCACCAGGGGCACGGGCACCTTGGTCACGTACACCGCCACGGCCAGGGCAATGCCCAAGCCGAGCAGCAGCCCGATCACGATGCCCAGCAGGGTTCCGCCTGTGTGTCTTTTCATGGGATTTACATCTTCTGTGGCGCGCTCACCCCGAGCACGGCCAGACCATTGTGCAACACCTGCGCAGTGGCGGCCACCAGGGCCAGTCGCGCGCGCCTGACGGCCTCGTCGTCCACCAGGATGCGCTCGGCGTCGTAGTAGCTGTGGTAGGCGGCGGCCAGCTCGCGCAGATAGAAGGTCACGTCGTGCGGGGCGAAGTCCTCGGCGGCGGCGGTGAGCATCTCGGGGTACCGGGCCAGCTGCAGCATCAGCGCCTGGGCCTGCGGGCCGTCGAGGGCGGACAGGTCGGCGCCCTTCAGGCTGCCGGCATCGCCGCCCCACTGCGCCAGCACCGAGCAGATGCGCGCATGCGCGTACTGCACGTAGAACACCGGGTTGTCGTTGTTCTGCTGCACCGCCAGGTCCACGTCGAAGGTGTACTCGGTGTCGGGTTTGCGGCTGAGCAGGAAGAAGCGCACGGCGTCCTTGCTGGTCCATTCAATCAGGTCGCGCAGGGTCACGTAGCTGCCGGCGCGCTTGCTGATCTTGACCTCCTGGCCGCCACGCACCACGCGCACCATGGTGTGCAGCACGTAGTCGGGGTAGCCCTGGGGAATGCCCACGCCCGCGGCCTGCAGGCCGGCGCGCACGCGGGCGATGGTGCCGTGGTGGTCGGTGCCCTGGATGTTGATGACCTTGGTGTAGCCGCGCTCCCACTTGGTGATGTGGTAGGCCACGTCGGGCACGAAGTAGGTGTAGCCACCGTCGCTCTTGCGCATGACGCGGTCCTTGTCGTCGCCGTAGTCGGTGGACCTGAGCCACAGCGCGCCGTCCTGCTCGTAGGTCTTGCCCGCGTCGATGAGTTTCTGCACCGCCTGCGCCACGCGGCCGCTGGTGTACAGACTGGACTCCAGGTAGTACTGGTCGAACCTGACCTGGAAGGCCTGCAGATCCAGGTCTTGCTCGTGGCGCAGGTAGGCCACGGCGAACTGGCGGATGCCGTCCAAATCGTCCGCGTCGCCGCTGGCGGTGAATTCGCGGTCGTCGGCCTTGACCGTCTTTTTCGCCAGGAAGTCGTTGGCGATGTCCTGGATGTAGTCGCCGTTGTAGGCGGCTTCGGGCCATTCGGCGTCGCCGGGCTTGAAGCCCTTGGCGCGCAACTGGGTGGAGTTGGCCAGGGTTTCGATCTGCACGCCCGCGTCGTTGTAATAGAACTCGCGGTGCACGGCCCAGCCTTGCGTTTCGAACAGGTTGCAGATGGCGTCGCCCAGCGCGGCCTGGCGGCCGTGGCCCACGTGCAGCGGGCCGGTGGGGTTGGCCGAGACGAACTCCACCAGCACGCGCTGGCCGTTGCTCTGCTGCTGGCCGAAGGCGGCGCCGGCGGCCAGCACCTCGCGCACCACTTCCTGCTTGGCGGCGGGCTTGAGCCGGATGTTGATGAAGCCGGGGCCGGCGATCTCGATGGCCTCGACCCAGCGCTGGCAGGCGGGCTGGGCCTGAAGCGCATCCACCAGGGCCTGCGCCACCTGGCGCGGGTTCTGCTTGAGCGGCTTGGCCAGCTGCATGGCAGCGGTGCAGGCGTAGTCGCCGTGGGCGGCCACCTTCGGGTTTTCAAAGGCGGGCGCGGGGGCGCTGTCGCCCGCGAGCCCGCGCAGGCTGTCACCGAGGGCGGCCAGCAGGTCTTGTTTGATGTGGAGCATGGGGCTAAATTGTAGGGTCGCGCACTGTGCGACCATTGTGTGCCTGCGGGGTTGCCCCGTCACCTGAAAGGAATCCATGAAGCCGAACCGCCCCAGCGCCACCACGCCCGTCGCCGCCGACCACCCGCCGCCTTCGACCCGGCGCCGCTGGCTGGGGGGCGCGGCGGCGGTGGCCGCCCTGTCGGCCGGGCGTGTGCTGGCCGCGGACGACGATGCGCCGCACAAGATCGTCTACCAGCTCAACCAGGCCGACCCGGCCTACCAGGAGGCCATCCTGAATTCCATCGGGGCCATGCTCAAGAAGTACGTCGACGACGTCAGCATCGCGGTGGTGGTCTGGGGGCCGGGCATCCACCTGCTCGCGAAGAAGCCGCAGCGTCCCGTGTCCGCCACCCTGCGCAAGCGCGTCCAGGGCATGGCGCAGTCCTATGGGGTGCGTTTCATCGCCTGCGGCAACACCATGCACACCATCGGCTGGACCGAGGCCGACATGGTGGAATTCGCCCAGGTCGAGGAGGTCGGGGCGGCCTCGGTCATGGAACTGCAGGAAAAAGGCTACGCCTACCTGGCCTGGTAAGGGGCGGATCAGGCCGGGGCGCCCGGCTGCATGAGCCAGGTGCGCGCGGCCGCCAGCACGGCGGCGGTCAGCCGCTGGGCCGACAGCGGCTCGCGCGCCCAGTGCTGCCAGTACAGCGCCAGGTCCACCGTCGCACCGGGCAGTATTTCCTCCAGTTCGAGCCGGCCGCCGTGCGCGGCCAGCAACGGCTGCGGCACCATGCCCCAGCCCAGGCCGAGTTCGATGGCGGTTTCGAAGGCATCGCTGGCCGGCGCGAAATGGCGCGGATAGCTGGCGCCCTGCAGCCCGAAATGCCGCCACAGAAAGGCGTCGTGCAGCGCGTCCTTGCGGTTGAAGATGACGGCCGGCTGCGCCAGCAGCCGGTGGGGCACCACGCGCCCCTGCGGGGTGCGGCAGCGCCGGGCCACGTCCGGGTGGGCGACGCAGCGGTAGCGCATCACGCCCAGCGGCTCGGCCACGCAGCCCCGCATGGGTGTGGCCAGGGTGGTGACGCAGCCCAGCACCTCGCCACTTTCCAGCGCGGCGTGGGTGTGGTCCTGGTCGTCGATCACGATGTCGAGCAGCAGGTGGTGGCGCCGGGCCACGGCGGCCACCCCCGGCAGGAACCAGGTGGCCACCGAATCGGCATTGACGGCCAGCGGCAGGGACTGCCAGACCGGTTGTCGCCCCGCCGTGCCTTGCAGGCCGGCCAGCAGGTCCGATTCCATCAGCCGCACCTGTCGGGCATGCGCCAGCAGGGCCTGCCCGGCGGGCGTGGCCCGGACGACCTTGCCGCGCACCAGCAGGCGCTGGCCCAGGGCGTTTTCCAGTCCCTTGATGCGCAGAGACACCGCCGACAGCGTCAACCGTAGGGCCTGGGCCGCTGCGCCAAAGCTGCCGTGTTCCACCACCGCATTCAGGGCCTCGAGTTGCCGGGCATCAAGCATGAATTCAAGAAAAATTTAATCGAATCAAGAAATGATTGATTCTATTTAGTTTCTTGTTTCATGCAGGCACACTCGCGCGGATCCGGTCTTCGATCCCCCTTCATGGAGTGCAACGTGTCTCTGCCGATTCCCACCGCCTGGCTGTCCCCGGCCTTCGCCGCCGGCATGGTGCTGAGCCTGTCGCTCATCATGGCCATCGGGCCGCAGAACGCGCACGTGCTGCGCATGGGTCTGCAGCGCCAGCACCTGTGGCTGACCGTGGCCGTGTGCGCCGTGGCCGACGTGCTGCTGATCGGCCTGGGCGTGCTGGGGTTGGCACAACTGGGCGGGCTGACCGACAAGCTGCATGGCGCCATCGTGGGCGCGGGCGTGCTGTTCCTGCTGGCCTACGGCTGGCAGGCGGCCCGGCGTTTTCTGCGGCCGGTGGCCAGCGCAGTGCCTGGTGCAGAGGGGGGCATGCCGGCGCAGCCGCGCACGTTCACGGCGCGGCAGGCGGTGCTGTCTGCGCTGGCGTTTTCCTGGCTCAACCCGCACGCCTGGCTGGACACGGCGGTGCTCATAGGCACCGCGTCGCTGGCCTACGGCACGCCCGGCAACGCCGTCTTTGGCGCCGGTGCCGCCATGGGGTCGCTGGTCTGGTTCGGGCTGCTGGGGGCGGCGGTGTTCTGGATGGGGCGCCGCCTGGGGTCGCTGCGCCTGTGGCGCGCCATCGACGGCCTGGTGGCGCTGATGATGTGGGGCACCGCCCTGTGGCTGCTGGCCGGCCTGTTCTGACCGGCCAGCCAGCCCCGGCGGCGAACGGGGTCAGCCCAGCATCGATTTCCACATCATGTCGGCCCACTGCCGCGAGCCCTGCCCCGAGGTCGGGTTGTGCTGCGGATCGACCTGGAACTGCAGCTTGGGCGGCTGGCCGATCTCCAGGCCCGGCGAGACGTTGATCATGATGGCATCGGTCTTGTTGACCTTGCACCAGCAGATGCCGTTGGGCAGCGCCACCTGCGTGCCCAGGGGCAGGCGCACCGCCTGGCCCGCCAGGGTGGCAAGGATGTCGTCGGCCACCTGCTGCCCGGTGCCAAAAGCCACGTGGCCGCTCTTGGGCAGGGGCGCGCCGACCGAGTCGCCGATCACGTAGACCTTGTCGTCGGCCGCGCTCTGGAAGGTCGGCAGCTTGACGTTGGCCCAGCGTTCGCCCAGGCCGGCCTGGCGGATCAGCCCCGACGCGCGCATCGGCAGGATGATGTTGGCCGCGGTGTAGGGGATGTCGCCCTTGCTGGTGGACAGCACCTTGCGTCCGGCGTCGACGCGGCTCAGCTCGGTGCTGGGCAGGTATTCGATCTGGTTTGCGTAGAGCGATTTCATCGCGTGCAGGATGGGCTTGGCGATCGGGGGCGGTGTGGGGTTGGCGCTGCCGTCGACGAGGATGATCTTGCCCTTGGTGCCGCGCAGCTGCATCTGCTCGGCGATCAGCATGGCCCGCTCGTAGGGGGCCGGCGGGCAGCGGTAGGGGGGCTTGGGCGCCGTGATGACCAGGTTGCCCCCCTGGCTCAGGAAGGTGTCGACCTGGCGCTTGACGGCCTCGTGTTCGAAGGCGCGGAAACCCACGGGCAGCTGGTCGCGGCCTTCGGCATAGCCGGGCAGGGTCTCTTCCATGTACTCGATGCCGGGCGAGAGCACCAGGAAGTCGTAGGGCAGCTTCTGGGTCGCCGTGACCACCACCTGGGCTGCGCGGTCGATGCCCACGGCCCGCTCGCGCACGCGGCGTATCCCGAGCTTGTCCAGCGGTGCGTAGCTGCGCTGGAGGTACGACATCGGCTGGTGTCCGGCGACGTAGAGCGCGCTCATCGGGCAGGACATGAAGCCTTCGTTGGGCTCCAGCAGCGTCACCGCCACCTTGCCGCTTTCGGCCAGGGAACGCGCCGCGCCGATGCCCCCCCAGCCTCCGCCAACCACCACCACGCGCGGGCGGGTGTCGCTGACGGAAGTGGCGCAGCCGGTGGCCAGCACGGTCAGGCCGGCGGCACCGGCCTGCAGCACGAGTCGTCGGCCGGCTTGATGGGAAAGGCTGGTTTTCATGTCGTGTCTCCTGTGGGATCGTGGTGGTCGGATTCGAGCAACGGGCCGGGTCTGGTGCACGGGCTCCGTCGGGCCGGGTGGCTTTTTCAGGCACCCATCACCCCTGCGGGGTAGGGTATTGGCTGAGGGCCGATAGCCATCTTCGACGAAACACCTACTGATCAATAGGGTAATTACCCTTAGTCATGTCATGGTCAATGGCAGACCCTTCAGGCCAGGACCGTCGGACGGCGACGGGGCGGGTCAGCCGGGCGGGTGGGGCGAGTGGCCGGGGCCGTGCTGCCGGCCCCAGAAGTCGCTGCGCCCGTAGTGCGTGCGCAGGAAATCCATCCACAGCCGCACGCGCAGCGCGAGGTGCTTGCGCTGGGGAAACACCAGGTAGATGCCGTTGGGTGGTGCGGCGAAACCGTCGAGCACGGTGGCCAACCGGCCGCTGGCGATGTCGGACTCGACCTCCCAGGTGCTGCGCCAGGCGATGCCGAAGCCCGCCAGGCACCATTCATGGAGCACCTGCCCGTCGGAGCAGTCCAGCGGGCCGCGTGGGCGCAGGTGGATGATCTCGCCCGCGCGCGTGCTGCCGTCCGACGGGGGCAGCTGGAAGGCCCAGCCGCGCGTCTGGGAGGCGTCGGAGGACAGGGTCAGGCAGTCGAAGCGCTGCAGGTCGTGGGGGTGCTGGGGGCGGCCGTGCAGCTGCAGGTAGCGCGGGGTGGCCACGCACAGGCGCCGGTTGTCGGCCAGGCGCACGCTCACCAGCGAGGAGTCGGGCAGGTCGCCCACGCGCACCGCGCAGTCGTAGCCCTCGCCGGCCAGGTCGATCACACGGTCGCTCAGGTTGAGCGAGATCGTCACGTCCGGGTGCAGTTCGCGAAACAGCGGCACCAGCGGCGCCACGTGGCGCCGCCCGAAACCCGCCGGGGCGGTGATGCGCAGGTGGCCCTTGGCCCGCACGCCGCCGGCGCTCACGCTGGCCTCGGCGTTGGCGATCTCGGCCAGCAGGCGCTGGCAGTCCTCCAGGTAGGCGCTGCCCTCGTGTGTGAGGGTGATGCGGCGCGTGGTGCGCACCATCAGCTTGACCCCCAGGCGCTCTTCCAGTGCGTCGAGCCGCCGCCCGATGATGGCTGGTGCCACGCCTTCGGCGCGCGCCGCCGCCGTGAGGCTGCCACGTGTCGCGACCGACACGAAGGTCTCCATGGCCTTGAACTTGTCCATGCCGCTCTATTTTTGCAAAAAAGTCACAAGTCAGGAGTATTCACTGTCTTAAATAAATGCGCAAGGTTGGAATACAGTCGAACTATCGAATGGGCGACATGTATGCGTGTGCATGCATGGCGCTTTTCCACCGGCTGATTTCACGATGGAGGCATCGACCATGTCCACACCCCGCACCACCGTTCACCGCCTGCAGGTTGCCACGGCCCTGCACCAATTCATCGAGTCCCAGGTCCTGCCCGGCACCGGGATCGACAGCGAAACCTTCTGGAAAGGGTTCGATGCCATCGTGGCCGACCTGGCCCCCAAGAACATCGGCCTGCTGGCCGAGCGCGACCGCCTGCAGGCCGAGCTCGACAAGTGGCACGGTGCCCACCCCGGCCCGGTGCGCGACATGGCGGCCTACCGCCAGTTTCTCGAGACCATCGGCTACCTGGTGCCGCAGCCTGCCGGTGTGCAGGCCACCACCGCCAACGTGGACGACGAGCTGGCCACCCAGGCCGGCCCGCAACTGGTGGTGCCGATCCTCAACGCGCGCTATGCCCTCAACGCCGCCAACGCCCGCTGGGGTTCGTTGTACGACGCGCTGTACGGCACCGACGCCATTCCCGAGGCCGACGGCTGTGAAAAAGGCCCCGGCTACAACGAGAAGCGCGGTGCCAAGGTGATCGCGTTCGCACGCCGGTTCCTCGATGAGTCGGCGCCTCTGGCCAGCGGTTCCCACCACGACGCCACCGGCTATACCGTGGTGGGGGGTGCCCTGCAGGTCGGACTGAAGGGCGGTGCCAGCACCGGCCTGAAGGACGCCGCGCAATTCATCGGCTTCCGCGGTGAGGCGGGCGCGCCCACTTCGGTGCTGCTCCAGCACAACGGCCTGCACATCGACATCGTCATCGACCGCTCCACCCCCATCGGCCAGACCGATGCGGCCGGCGTCGCCGACCTGGTCCTCGAAGCCGCCCTGTCCACCATCCTTGACCTGGAAGACTCCGTGGCCGCCGTGGACGACGCGGACAAGGTGCTGGCCTACAGCAACTGGCTGGGCATCCTCAAGGGCACGCTGACCGAGAACGTCAGCAAGGGCGGCAAGACCTTCACGCGCGGGTTGAACCCGGACCGTGTGTACACCGGCCCGAACGGCGGCGAGGTGCGTCTGCACGGCCGCTCGCTCATGTTCCTGCGCAACGTCGGCCACCTGATGACCAACCCGGCCATCCTCTACACCGCCGCCGACGGCACAGTGAAGGAGATCCCGGAAGGCATCATGGACGCCATGGTGACCACCGCCATCGCGCTGCACGACCTGCAGGGCCACGGCGTGGGGCCCGACGGTCAGCCGATCCGCAACTCGCGCAAGGGCTCGGTCTACATCGTCAAGCCCAAGATGCATGGCCCGGCCGAAGTCGCATTTGCCGCCGAACTGTTCGGCCGCGTGGAGCAGGTGCTGGGCCTGCCCGAAAGCACCGTCAAGCTCGGCATCATGGACGAGGAGCGCCGCACCTCGGTCAACCTCAAGGCCTGCATTGCCGCTGCGGCCAGCCGCGTGGCCTTCATCAACACTGGCTTCCTCGACCGCACCGGCGACGAGATGCACACCGCCATGCAGGCCGGCCCGATGCTGCGCAAGGGCGACATGAAGGCCAGCGCCTGGATCCAGGCCTACGAGAAGAACAACGTGCTGGTCGGCCTCAAGTGCGGCCTGCGCGGCCGCGCCCAGATCGGCAAGGGCATGTGGGCCATGCCCGACCTGATGGCCGAAATGCTCAAGCAGAAGATCGGCCACCCCAAGGCCGGCGCCAACACCGCCTGGGTGCCCAGCCCCACCGCCGCCACGCTGCACGCGCTGCACTACCACCAGGTGCTGGTGTCCGACGTGCAGAAGGAACTGGAAAAGACCGACGCCGACGCCGAGCGCGACAACCTGCTCACCGGCCTGCTGACCGTGCCCGTGACCGCCACCCCCAACTGGAGCGAGGCCGACAAGCAGCAGGAACTCGACAACAACATCCAGGGCATCCTGGGCTATGTGGTGCGCTGGATCGACCAGGGCGTCGGTTGTTCCAAGGTGCCCGACATCCACAACGTGGGCCTGATGGAAGACCGCGCCACGCTGCGCATCTCCAGCCAGCACGTGGCCAACTGGCTGCTGCACGGCATCGTCACCGAAGCCCAGGTGCGCGCCACCTTCGAGCGCATGGCCGCGGTGGTGGACCAGCAGAACGCCGGCGACCCGTTCTACCAGCCGATGGCGGGCCACTTTGATACCTCCATGGCCTACCAGGCCGCGTGCGACCTGGTGTTCAAGGGCAAGGAACAGCCCAGCGGCTACACCGAGCCGCTGCTGCACGCCTGGCGCCTGAAGGTGAAGGCCGCGCGCGGCTGACCGGTTCGGTGGCTGGAACGAAGCGGCGCCTGCGGGCGCCGTTGTCGTATCTGCGGTGCTTGTGTTGGCCTTGGTGGTCTTGACGCATGAAACGCCTTACCTTAAAGTAAGGAAAAGGAAATCATCATGACGACCGCAACACTTACCTCCAAAGGCCAGATCACCATCCCCGTCAATGTCCGCAACGATCTCATGGTGGATGCCGGGGACCGCGTCGAGTTCGTGCAGATCGCGCCGGGGCGCTACGAATTCGTGGCGGCAACTCGCAACGTGACCGAATTGAAAGGCATGTTCGGCAAGTCCAAGAAAACCGTTTCCATCGCGGCCATGAACCGGGCCATTTCTGAGCGTGGAGCGGCGGCCCGATGATCGGCCTCGACACCAACGTCCTGGTGCGCTACATCATGCAGGATGACCCCAGGCAATCGCCCAAGGCGACCGCGCTGATCGAATCGCTCGATGCCGACGCGCCGGGCTTCGTGACCCTGGTGTCCGTCGTGGAGCTTTATTGGGTGCTGAGCTCCTGCTACGAATTGACCGATGAGCAGGTCAAGCAGGCCCTGGAGGCATTGCTTCGTACAAGGCAGATCTTGGTGGACCGGGCCGACCAGGTGCTTCGGGCTTTGCGGGTGTTCGGCGACGGCAAGGCTGATTTCGCAGACTGCCTCATCGAACGCACTGCAGCCGGCGCCGGGTGCCACCAGACCATGACTTTTGATGTTGGCGCGGCAAAGTACGCCAACATGACGCTGGTCGCCTGAACATATACATTCGCCAGCACCGCACGTCGAGTGCCTGGCAAAGATCGCCGCCGCCACTCCGGCCGCCGGCTTCGAGTGACTCAGGTAAGCCTTGAGCGGTCGTATCAACGATCATCCTGGCTGCGGCTCTTGGCCGACTCCTGATCACAGTTCAACAACGACGCAACCCAATCCCCACCGTTCACACGGGTTGCGGTCATCACGGCACCCGGCGCCCGGTGGGCGCAAAGAAGCGGTGCAGGTGATCGGCCGTGGCCTCGGGCAATTCCTCGGGAATGAAATGCCCGGCCGGCATCGCCTGCCCCGTGACGCGGGCGGCACACTGGGCCTGCCACAGCTCCAGCGGCTGGAACATCCGGTGCACCACGCCGCGTTCGCCCCACAGCACCAGGGTGTCGCAGGCGATCTTGTTGCCCCGTGCGCGGCTGGCGCGGTCGTGGTCGAGGTCGATGCCCGCGCTGGCGCGGTAGTCCTCGCAGGCGGTGTGGATGGCCTCGAGGCGGCAGAAGCAGCGTTCGTATTCGGCCAGGGCCTTGGGTTCGATGTGGCTCAGCCCGCCGCTGCCCCAGCCGCCGAGCTTGGCGTGCAGGTAGGCCTTCGCGTTGCCGCCGATCATGGTTTCAGGCAGCGGTGCCGGCTGGATCAGGTGGAACCAGTGGTAGTAGGCGCGCGCGAAGTCCATGTCGGTGCGGGCGTACATGTCCAGCGTCGGCGCAATGTCGATCACGCACAAGCGGTGCACGCGCTGCGGATGGTCGAGCGCGAAGCGGTGCGCCACGCGGCCGCCGCGGTCGTGGCCGCAGACGAAGGCGTCCGCCACGCCCAGCGTGTCCAGCAGGGCCGCCAGGTCGGCGGCCATGGCGCGCTTGCTGTAGTTGGCGTGGTCCGGCTGGCCTGGCTCGTGCGACGAATCGCCGTAGCCGCGCAGGTCCGGCAGGATCAGGAAGTAGCGGTCCTGCAGCTGCCGTGCCACGCGGTGCCACATGGCGTGGGTCTGCGGAAAGCCGTGCAGCAGCAACAGGGGCGGGGCATCGCGCCGACCGCCGGTGCGCACGAACAGCTGCGCCTCGGGGGTGGGCACGCGGTGGGACTCGAAACCGTCGAACCAGTGGGTGGGCGTCATGGGGCGGGTCTCCTGTGGCGCAGCTTACCGCACGGGTATACCCCAGGGTGTAGACTTGGGCCGATCGCCGCGTCGCCCGTGCGACGACTTACTCCCTGCAACGCCGGAACCCCGACCCATGACCTGGCTGGACCGTTTTCCCCTGGGCTGGCTCGCAGCGATCGCGCTGTGGCTCGCCATTGCCCCTATCGTGCCCGAGCCCCATCTGTGGGAAAAGCTCAAGATGCTGGCCGCCGGCACGCTCGTTCGCCCGATCGACATCTTCGACCTGCTCATGCACAGCGTCCCGCTGGCCTTGTTGGGCCTGCGCCTGTGGCGCGACCAGAAAAGACGCCAGCGCTGAGCGGGCCCTCACATCACCTTGGACAGCGCGAACATCACGGTGGAGCCCAGGGTGGGCTGGATCGCGTCGCGCGCGACCACCGGGTGGGCGGCTCCGTGCGGCGTGGTCGAGCCGGACGGACCGATGTCGACCACGGGAACGCTGGGGTGGGCGTACTGCAGTTCCTCGCGCAAGGCGGCCAGGCCCTGAGGGGGGGCGGTGCGGTCGATCACGATCAGGTCCGGGTGCTGGCGCTCCAGCGACGCCCGGGTCTGCTCCATGCTGTCGGAGCCGTCGGTGGTGACGCCCAGCTTCTGCAGAATGTGCTGCACCTCCAGGCGCAGATCCGGGTCCTGCGACACGACCAGGACGTGCGCACCGACGATGGACTTGAACACCGAATCGGGCCACTCGGCCCCGGCCGCCGAGCCGGTGGTCGCCGAGGGGGCCGGCGCCAAAGTGCGTTTGAATACCGCCGTCAGAACCACACCGTCGGGTTCGGCGTGGCGTTCGACCTCGATGCCGCCGTCGGTAGCGGCGATCTGCCGCAGCAGCAGCCAGTGGATGCCATCCTGGAACACGGCGCTCTGGGTGGGTGGCTGGTCGCTGTAGGTCTTCATCCACAGGCGTGCCTGGGGCGGCGTGCCGCCGATGTCGAGGTGCAGATCCATGCGGCTGCCGAACGGGGCGCTCCAGTCCAGCATCGCCTGGGTCAGGCTGAAGCCCAGCGTCGGGTCGATCAGGATGTCCATGGGCTTGAGCTTGCGGCGCACGGTGATGCCCATCAGCACCAGCTCGGCGCGCCGCTCCTGCAGCACGCATTCGAGGAGGTAGGCCAGATCGATCTTCTCGTGCGACAGGCGGACCTGGCCGCTCTGGAAACGCACGATCTGCTGCGCGTTCATGCCACAGTGCCTGAGGCGCTCGGCGGGCAGGGCCAGCACCTTGTACTCGGCCGGGGTGATGCGGCCCTTGCTGACCAGCAGGTCCAGACCGCGCAGCAGCAGGCTGACGGATTCGACCGACTGCTCGGTGACGGCAACGACGAGTTCCGGCCAGTATTCGGCCATGCGCCACGCCTCGGCGGGCGCAGGGTCTCGAGGGTCGCCGGGCGGAGCGGCGGGCGTATCGCTGGCAGACATGGTCGTGGGGCTCCGGGACATACGCTGCGCGCCATGGGGCCGGGCCGGCCGCTTCGAGCCGGTGTCCCAGGGGCAAGCGAGTTCGTGGGGCAAGTGTACTCCGCACCCCGGGCCCTGCACGCCGGCACATTTGCCACAATACGGGGATGAAGCCGATCACCGCTCCCTACCCCCTGTCGCGGCCGCGCCGCCTGCGCCGCGACGCGTTCACCCGCAACCTGGTGCGCGAGCACCGCCTGAGCCCGCACGACCTGATCTACCCGGTGTTCGTGCTTGATGGCGCCAACCGCCGCGAGGCCGTGGCCTCCATGCCCGGCGTAGAGCGCCTGAGCCTGGACCTGCTGCTGCCGGTGGCGCAGGAGTGCGTGGATCTGGGCATCCCGGTGATAGCGCTGTTCCCGGTGATCGACCAGTCGCTCAAGACGCCCGACGGGCGCGAGGCACACAACCCCGACGGCCTGATTCCGCGCGTGGTGGCCGAACTCAAGGCCCAGGTGCCCGGCCTGGGCATCATGACCGACGTGGCGCTCGACCCCTACACCAGCCACGGCCAGGACGGCCTGCTCGATGCGCACAACTACATCCTCAACGACCCCACGGTCGAGGTGCTGGTGAAGCAGGCGCTGTGCCAGGCGGCGGCGGGGGTGGACATCGTGGCCCCGAGCGACATGATGGACGGCCGCATCGGGGCCATCCGCCAGGCGCTGGAGGCCCACGGCCACATCCACACCCGCATCATGGCCTACAGCGCCAAGTACGCCAGCGCCTTCTACGGCCCCTTCCGCGACGCCGTGGGCAGCGCCGCCAACCTGGGAAAGGCCGACAAGAAGGTCTACCAGATGGACCCTGGCAACACCGACGAGGCCCTGCGCGAGGTGGCGCTCGACATCGCCGAGGGCGCCGACATGGTCATGGTCAAGCCAGGCATGCCCTACCTTGACGTGGTGCGCCGCGTGAAGGACGAATTCAAGGTGCCGACCTTCGCCTACCAGGTCAGCGGCGAGTACGCCATGCTCAAGGCCGCCGCGCAGAACGGCTGGCTCGACCACGACGCCGTGATGATGGAGTCGCTGCTGGGCTTCAAGCGCGCCGGGGCCGACGGTGTGCTGACCTACTTTGCCCGCGAAGCGGCGCGTCTGTTGCGCCAGGGCTGAGCCCGCTCCATACCCGGGGGCGGTAGGGACAAGCGGCAGGCGCGACAATACGGGCATGAAGCACTTGTTGCCCAAAGAGGCCTGGGCCTGGCTCCAGGAACGCGCCAACGACCCGCCCGATCAGGCCCCGCTGTTCGTCGACATCCGGATGGAGATCGAGTCCCTGTACGTGGGTCGCCCGCCGGGGGTGGTCCGCATCCCTTGGTACGAGTACCCGGAGGTCGAGCCCGATCCGGCCGAGTTCGTCGGGGCGGTGCTGGAGGAGGCCGGCAGCAAGGCCAGGCCCATCCTGCTGATCTGCCGCAGCGGCAAGCGCACGCTCGACGCCGCCCGGGTGCTGGAGGCCAAGGGCTTCACCGACGTGGCCCACGTGGTGCACGGCTTCGAGGGCGAACTCGACGCCGAGTTGCACCGCTCCACCGTCAACGGGTGGCGCTTCGACGGCCTGCCCTGGGAGCAGATGTGAGCGTGACGGGTGCCTTGCCCGACACCGCCGCCCCACCGATCACGCCCGACCCGTCTGAGGCCTGCAGCGGCGTGCTGCGCGAGGTATTCGGCTACGAGCGCTTCCGGGGCCCGCAGCACGACATCGTGACCCACGTGAGCGCCGGAGGCGACGCCCTGGTGCTCATGCCCACCGGGGGTGGCAAGTCGCTGTGCTACCAGATCCCGGCCATCGTGCGCCACCGCGCCGGGCAGGGCGTGGCCATCGTCGTCTCGCCGCTCATCGCCCTCATGCACGACCAGGTGGGCGCCCTGCTGGAAGCGGGCGTGAGCGCGGCCTTCCTCAACTCCAGCCTCGACAGCGAGCAGGCGGCCGATGTGGAGCGCCGCCTGCTGCGGGGCGAGCTGACCCTGTTGTACGCCGCGCCCGAGCGCCTGACCACGGCGCGCTTCATGGCGCAGCTGCAGTCGCTGCACGAGCGTGGGCGGCTCGGCCTGTTCGCCATCGACGAAGCGCACTGCGTGAGCCAGTGGGGGCACGACTTCCGGCCCGAGTACCGCGGCCTGGCCGTGCTGCACGAGCGCTTTGCCGCCGTGCCGCGCATCGCCCTGACCGCCACCGCCGACGCGCTCACCCGCGCCGACATCGTGCACCATCTGCAGCTGGAGGAGGCGCGGCAGTTCGTCAGCAGCTTCGACCGGCCCAACATCCGTTACGCCATCGTCGAGAAGAAGGACAGCCTGCAGCAGTTGCTGCGCTTCATCGAGCGCGAGCACAGCGGCGCCGACGGCCACGACGCCGGCATCGTCTACTGCCAGTCGCGCCGCAAGGTGGAGGATGTGGCGGCCCAGCTCTGTGCGCACGGGCTCAACGCCCTGCCCTACCACGCCGGGCTCGACGCAGCCACGCGCCAGCGCCACCAGGACCGCTTCCTGCGCGAGGAGGGCCTGGTCATGGTCGCCACCATCGCCTTCGGCATGGGCATCGACAAGCCCGACGTGCGCTTCGTGGCGCACCTGGACATGCCCAAGAACATCGAGGGCTACTACCAGGAAACCGGCCGTGCCGGGCGCGACGGCGAACCGGCCAACGCCTGGATGGCCTACGGCCTGCAGGACGTGGTGAACCAGCGCCGCATGATCGACGAGAGCCCGGCGGCCGACGAGTTCAAGCAGGTGCTGCGCGGCAAGCTCGACGCCCTGCTGGCGCTGGCCGAGGCCACCGACTGCCGCCGCGTGCGGCTGCTGGGCTATTTCGGTGAGGCGTCCGAGCGTTGTGGCAACTGCGACAACTGCCTCAGCCCGCCCCAGACCTTCGACGCCACCGAATCGGCGCGCAAGCTGCTGTCGTGCATCTATCGCGTGCAGCAGGCCAGCGGCACGGCCTTCGGGGCTGGGCACATCATCGACATCCTGCGCGGCAAGCGCACAGAGAAGGTCGAGCAGCACGGCCACCACGCACTTAGCACCTTCGGCATCGGCGTGCAGCTGGGCGAAAGCGAATGGCGCAGCCTGCTGCGGCAACTGATCGCGCGCGAGGCGGTCTGGGTCGATGGCGAGCACTTCAACACCCTGCGCCTGGGCGAGGCCGCGCGCGGCATCCTCAAGGGCGAGGCGACGGTGTTCCTGCGCGTGCAGTCGGCCCAGCCGGCCGGCCGTGGGCGCGGCAGCCGCCAGCGCGTGGTGGCCAGCGAGGCCACCCTCACCCTGGCCGCACGCGAGACGCTGGCCGCACTCAAGGCCTGGCGCGCCGAGGTGGCGCGCGAACACAACCTGCCGGCCTATGTGATCTTCCACGACGCCACGCTGCGCGCCATCGCAGAGCGCCAGCCCGGCACGCTGGCCGACCTGCAGGGCATTCCGGGCCTGGGCCAGAAGAAGCTCGAGGCCTACGGTGCCGAGGTGCTGCGCGTGGTGGCGGCCCAGTAAAAGCCCCCGCCAGCCTCACCAGCCGAGCGTATCCCCCGCGTCGAAATCGACATCGTCGTGGCCTTTGCCGCCGCCGTGGCCCTGCCCATCGTCGGCATCGGTGTCGGCCTGGCCCTTGCCGCCGCCCTTGCCGTGGCCCGCGCCCTGGGGCAGCGGTGCCTGTTCGACGTCCTGGGTCCACGCGCTGTGGGTGTCTGCGCCGCCCAGCCCGTCCATGTCGATTTCGATCACCTCGGTCCAGCCACCCTGAGCGGCCTGTGACCCATCCCCGAAGATGAACATGTCCTGGCTGCTGTCGGCGACGAACGGGTCGTCGGTGCCGGCATTTTCGGCATTGTTGTTGGGGCCGGAATTGCCCGGAGCCTCTTGGTCGCCGTTGCCGAAGCCGTTGTTGCCTTTCGGCCCGCCGCGATCGGTCGGGCCGGCGGCCTCGGTCTGGCCCGAAGGCTCGGTGCCGCGCTCGCCGTCGGTGGGCGCATTGCCGACCGGTTTGTCGTTGCCCGGGTTCTGCCCGGTGCCGGTGGCGGCCGGATCGGTGGTGGTGTTCTCGGCGTTGTTGTTCGGGCCGGAATTGCCCGGAGCCTCTTGGTCGCCGTTGCCGAAGCCGTTGTTGCCTTTCGGCCCGCCGCGATCGGTCGGGCCGGCGGCCTCGG
>FWPV01001526.1_pt1 | contig 63537 bp, 68 predicted proteins | sample 2228371 | NCBI WGS metagenome assembly FWPV01 (sample SAMEA103939776, study PRJEB20133) | metagenome
ATTTTAGAAATTTTTCCCTCCGTGAATTCCGTGGATTTCCGTGTTTTTCCGAAGGAAAACCGTGTTACCCGTTCCTCTGTTACCTTAGTCGCATTGTTTTATTAATGTGAATTATATTGAAAGTTGGATCATAAAATGAGCAATAAAAATATAATTGGAAAGCTTGCACTATCGCTTCTGCTTCCTTTAGGCATGGTACTTATTCATATTTCTGCCAAAAGACCGGACTTGGTTGAGAGGCTTTATTCAGAAGGGGTGTACCTGCCTATAGGCCGCATGCTTAGCAAAGCTACGGGTATATTTCCTTTTTCTGCTGCTGAGCTTATTGTCATATTTGTTCCTGCCGCTCTTATTGTTTATACCGTAATAGTCTTCATGAAGTTTTTTTGGGGACGTGATAACAGCTTCATGCTGCTAATAAAATATGCACTCAATATTCTTGTTATAATCAGCATTATATTTTTTAGTTTTGTAGGCATATGGGGTTTGAATTACTATCGAATGCCCTTTTCCAGTATCGCAGGTCTTGAGGTCAAACCAGCTTCAGTCAAAGAACTGGAGGGTTTATGCCAGGCTCTTATAGAAAGGGCAAATGCGCTAAGATCATCTGTAAGTACAGATTCAGAGGGCAACATGGATATACCTGGCAGCAGCCGAGATATTTTAAATGATTGCTACAAAGGCTATGAGGCAATATCTCATCAATATCCTGTATTGGCAGGAGTCTATGGTAATCCAAAGCCAATTCTCCTGTCAGAACTGATGAATTATACCGGTATATGCGGTGTATACTTCCCTTTTACAGGTGAAGCAAATGTGAATGTTTCAATACCAGAATCATCGCTCCCCTCTACGGCATCTCATGAGATGGCCCATCAGAGGGGTTTTTCCAGGGAGGATGAGGCCAATTATATTTCCTATCTGGCGTGTACTGCCCATCCGGATGTAAACTTCAAATACTCCGGAATACTGCTGGCATTGACAAATTCTATGAGTGCACTTCATCAAAGCGATCCGGATTTATACCTCAAGCTTACTAAGAACTACAGCAAAGGGGTTCTCCGTGACCTTAGGGCACTCAATGAGTTTTGGGAGCAGTATGAAGGACCGGTGGAACGCACCTCCAACAGAATCAACAATACATACCTTAAAGCCAATAATCAGAAGGATGGTGTCAAAAGCTACGGAAGGATGGTAGACCTGCTTATCGCAGAACACAGGCAGGCAAATAAATAAAGCCCACAGCTATTAGGCAGTGGACTTTAAACATGTTTTGTTATTGCAATTTTGTAGCAAATTCAAGTATCTTTTCCTTTTGGTTACTGTCCAAATGTGTTAAATCCGCATCGGATTTCAATCCAAGCTCACTTTCCACATAGTCTATAATTCTCTTCAGGTTCTGGGTGTTTATGCCTCCGTACATGTCCAGCATAGCTTCCTTGAAGGTTTGAAAATCCTTATCATTGAATCTCGATGTCTCAAATAATACGTCCTCCAGCTGGTGAATATTCATATCATTCAGTTCAATTCCCATAGCTTTCACCTATCCTTACATAGTTTTCGGGCACCCACGCCATGCTCTACTCTAGGGACTAGCGACTATCCAGCCCCCCCGGACCTCGAACCTCGCACCTTGTACCCGTAATTATTCTTGCCTGTTTGCCAAAAACTATGTAGAGTATCACTCTTCTTCAGCTTTAACCGTATTCTGCCTGCTGCCTTTAAAGCTGCCCAGAATTTTCATGTTGGAGAGAGAATATATGATAAGCCCTATCCAGATAAAACCAAAGCTTAATAAGTGGGTGCCGGTAAATTCCTCCCCGTACACGAATACCCCGAGAAAGAGGCTTATAGTCGGTGCTATATACTGGAGAAAGCCCATAGTTGAAAGCTTCACCCTTGCTGATCCCATAGCGTACCATAACAGCGGCGTAGCTGTAGCAATCCCCGAAAGAAGCAGGATCAAAATTGTAGACAATGATACCGAATAAAGGGCGCTTTGCCCGGTGAAAAGCTTAAAAAGCACATAGCCCAATGCCAGAGGCATCAGCACAGTAGTCTCTAATGCCATACCTACCAGTGCCTCCGCTTTGAGAAGCTTTTTGAACAAGCCGTATAATGCAAAGGATGATGCAAGCAAGAGCGAAACCCAGGGAATTCTCCCATACTGTATAGCTAAAACAGCAACTCCCACAGCTGCAAATCCTATAGATATATACTGAAATACATTGAGCTTTTCTTTCAGCACTGTCATTCCCAACAGCACTACCATAAGAGGATTTATATAATAGCCCATACTTGACTGGAGAATATTGCCTGAGTTTACAGCCCATATATACGTACCCCAGTTAATTGTTATAAAAAATGCACATAAAAGCACATTTCTTACATTTTTTCTATCCTTCACGGTTTCCTTCAGTACTCCCATTCCATTTCTATAAAGGAGTATCCCTCCGACGAATAGAAAGGACCAGAATATTCTATGAGCCAAAATCTCATCTGCGGGTATTTCCTTAAGTAGCTTCCAGTATAGCGGAAGTAATCCCCACGCAGTAAAGCCGATTGCTCCGTAAAATACCCCGATTAAACCGCTTCTTTCCTGTGAATTTGCCACTTTCTCATTCATAATTATTGCTCCTTTTCATTTTAACTGCGTATATCATAGCCTCGTAGCCTCGTAGCCTATATTTCTCTCATTTCTTTAAGTACTTCCAATAGAAACTCCCATACCCTCTCAGTGGATGTTATGCTTAAATGTTCATTAGGCGTATGTACATCATACATATCAGGTCCTAAGGATATAGCATCCAAACCGTTGATTTTATTCATAAAAACCCCACACTCCAGCCCTGCATGTATAGCGACTATCTCAGGCTCAGTCTGGTACTTTTCTTTATATACCTTGATAAACAAAGGTCTGAGCTTTGATTCGGGGTTATACTCCCATTCGGGATAATCAGATTCCACCCTTACACTGCCTCCTAAAGCACCCGCTAAAGCTTCAACCTGGCTTAAAATATTTCTCTTCAGGCTTTTTACAGAGCTTCTTATCTCATTTACCAACCAAATCTCATTATCCGTTGTATTCACTACTCCAAGGTTGGTAGAGCTCTCTACAAGCTCTGATATTTCCATGCTCATGCTTTGAATGCCGTTCGGCGCAAGTACAATGGAGTATATAACCCTGTCTGCTGTTTCTTTTGAAAGGATCTTTTCCACCTTATCAGCAGCGTTTTCAAATCTTATATAAGCATCCGGGTCCACTGCCCTCAGCTCACTTCTGAATACAGTCTCCAACTCTCCTATTACCGCTTCCAGCTTTAATCGGCTATCAGCATCTGTAAGCAGCAATACCTCGGCTTCCCTGGGTATTGCATTGGATTTTAGCCCTCCGTTGATTTCTGCTATATGCATTTCGCATTCCTTTTTAATACTGTTCAGAAGCCTTCCCATTAGTTTATTAGCGTTCCCCCTACCTTTGTCTATCTCCACTCCCGAGTGCCCACCCTTGAGTCCTCCGATACTCAGTCTGTATGCGGTCAAATTTTGAGGCGCTTTTTCCCACTTCACCGGAATAACCAGCTTTGCTTTTAAGCCCCCTGCGCTGCTGACCAAAAACCTTCCCTCCTCCTCAGAGTCCAGATTGATTAGCAGTTTTCCCTTGAGCTTCTCTGCATCTATAACGGGTGCTCCACTCATTGTATTTTCTTCATCGGTAGTAAATAGAGCTTCAAGGCTTGGATGGGGTATGTCTTTTGACGCCAAAAGCGCCAATACATAGGCAAGAGCAATTCCATTATCGGCTCCCAGAGTCGTACCCTGGGCATATATCATATCCTCAACTACCCTCAGCTTTATCGGGTCCTTTTCAAAGTCATGAACTGTGCCTTTGTTTTTTTCACAAACCATATCCATGTGCCCTTGGAGTATAACAGTAGGAGCATTTTCATACCCATGGGCCGCAGGCTTTTTAATTATTATATTTAAAGCCTTGTCTTGGATAACTTCCAGTCCATGCTTTCCGGCAAACTCCACCATATAGTCGCTTATTTGCTTTTCACTGCCTGAACATCTCGGAATAGCAGCTATTTCTTCAAAATATCTAAAAACCTCACTGTACTTTGAATTTCTAAGTTTGTCCATATTAACACCCCTTCTCATATGTAAAATTAAATATAAATATTAGTACCGTCATACCTACAATTACTATTATAGGTTTATATATCTATAAAATCAATGCTCTCGAACCTTGAGCCTAGCACCCCGAACCTCGTACCTCGCACCCCGCACCTCGAACCTCGCACCTCGTACCAGTCTATATATCCCTTCCCAAAAGCATGAAACCTTTACCTTCAATTATATCCTCAGCATCCTTGATTCCGGTCCGCTCCATTATTGCAGCAATCCTTTCGTTATCAATAGGATTCTTGAAAACTGCTTCATCACCATATTTATTCAGTACTTCTGCAGCTCTGTCAATATTGAGTATAGCTCTGGGTCCCCCCACACAGCCTCCCTTGCAGCCCATGCCTTCAACAAAATTTGCTTCCAGTGTATTTGTCTTCAGTTTATCAAGTATCTCCTTACACTCTTTTACTCCATTTGCCTGAACCGCCCGAAAATCAACATTTTCTCCTACAAGTCGCTTAACTACCATTTCCACCGACTCGCTTACACCTCCGGTTCTCCCGTAAATCCTTCCTCCAAGGGCGGACTGTTCCTTATGGTCATCTACCATATTGTCAAGATTAATGTCCAACGCCTTGAAAACCTCCTCCAGTTCCCTGAAGGTAAGCACAAAGTCAACTGCACCTTCAAGATCCCTATCCTTAGCCTCATTTTTTTTAGCTATGCAAGGACCTAAAAATACAACAACAGCGTCTTCATTAAGCTCTTTTAACACTCTGCCGGTAGCAATCATCGGTGATACAGCAGGGGAAAAATGTTCAAGCAGCTCAGGGTAGCCCTTCTGGACCATATTCATCCATATAGGACAGCAGCAGCTGGTTATCAGATAATCTTCCTTTTCATGAACCAGCCGTTCAAACTCATATGCCTCCCTAAGGGTTAACAAATCTGCCAATAGTGCAACCTCTATCATATCCCTGAAGCCTATATATTTAAGTGCACTCCTTATCTGCCCGGCTTTAATGTTTTCTCCGAACTGACCTATAAAAGCAGGAGCCACAATGGCATACACCGGCCTCTTTTTTTCCTTCAGATGCCTAATGATAGGAACGAATTCAATCTTATCTACAATAGCATCCAAGGGACAGTCAGGAATGCAGGAACCACAAGTAAGGCATTTGTCATTGTCAATCTTTATACCCCGTTCCCTGCCATAGTCTGTTGCCCCGTGTCCGCAGCTTCCGCTGCATGGCTTTCCCTCGTTTTCCCTTTCGCATATGTCACACACCTCATCCAAGACGGAAACCAATGGTCTTTCAACTCTTGTCAGGTTAAATGCGGCATCAATGTCTGCCGACATTTCCACATCCGTCCCCATAGGATTCAAGCCAAGAGATATATCAATCTGCTTTCTTAATATTATTTCTTCAGATTCTTTGTAGCTTCCATTTTTTATAAGCCTTGAGGTCAACTCGCTGATTTCCTTGGCAGACCCGCCATTCCACAGTATTCTTACTATCTCCCTGAATAATTCCATCCTTCTTTTCTGGTAAAAATCCCTGTCCTTTTTTTCCATGAATTCTAAGCCTCCACTTTTCCGTATATTCCTCCGCCTCCTACATCTATTCCAATTCTGCCTTCCCTGGCGAGAATTATGTTTTCTGCTATGTCCTCCTTCACTACTTTTTTCAATTCCGACCGGGTAGCCAAGTGTAAAATATTCATTTCATTGCCGAAGTGATTAATGAGCTTGTCGATGGTCTTGGGACCTACCTTGGGAAGAAATTCAAGAGGGACTTGATAATGATACTGTGCTCGTTCCGATGTTTCAGGCGCTTCTCTATCTCTTATCACTTCTATCCTATCCCGTACCCCAACCACAACGGGATGCTTCTCTGATACAGGACAGCTAAGAACCGGAGGCTCCCCGTAAATAACAGAGTCACAGGCAATGCAGAAGCTCCTATGATACTTCCCTAGCTTGGGATTCAAGCCGTAATTAGCCTTAACTCTTCTTCCGCCTTCTCCTTTCAGTGCTTTCATCAGCTCATAAAAGCTTGGCTCCACCATGGAAAAGATGTTGTATTCTCTGCCCATCTTAATAAGCGAATGTGCATCAGAATTACTTATAAAGACCTTCCCGTCAAGTTCACTGAGTAAGCTTGCCATTGCTGCATCTGCACTTAGTCCCAGTTCAACTGCAGGTATCTTACCGAAGGTAGCCTCATCGAATATTTCATGCAGTGAACTGCAGCAATTGCCATAAAAGCTTTTATGGGGCGAAAATACATGAGCAGGTATATATACTCCCCCCAGCCAGTCTACAATATCGAAAAGCTCCTGACCTCTCAGACGGCTCATATAGCAGCAGCTTCTCATATTCTTCACATACTTTGACAATTCATCTGAAAAAGCTTTTAAAGTCTTTAAGGAGGGAAAGAAGCACAAGGAGTGCGCACTGCAGCCTGCAATTTCGTGGGTTTCTATTTCTGCGCCCAGTATTAAAGTCTGTTCTCCTCCGTAATCCATTCCGCCGCCTTCTTTTTCTTTTATCTCCCCTTTATCCAGCAGTATCTCAATATCTTCTATAATGTATGGTGATGCGCAATCCACCACACCTATCACATTAATTCCCTTTCTATGATAGGATTCAAATGCAATATTTTCAAAAGTGAGGTTTGCTGCTGTTGCTTTTTTTACTTCCTTTCCTTCAGAAGACCGCCCGACATGAACATGTAAATCCACATAGTATTCTTTCATTTTAACCTACCTTAATTTCAGGTGCCTCTTAACAGGAAGGATTCCTAATCCTGAAGAGGCACAACATTATGGAGGTGCATTTATAACACTTGAATTATACATTTTACGAAATATCCTTTATTATTAATTCAGATTTCGCAAAAAGTTTCTTTGGTTGTTATTGAATTCGCACCTTACTTAATGTAATTCCTATTGTGCGTTCAATATACAAGAAATTTGTTGTGTTATAAAGCACTAATTTCTATATCTCAGTATCCCTAGAATTCAGGAAAAAATCCAAAAAAGAAACAACCTGAGGTTTCCTTCCCCAGGTTGCATTAAATGAGTATTATTCCTTACATTTGCTGCAAGAACCATTTACCGTGATGTTTACGTCTCTAACTTGCACATCCATCTTCTTTTCCACTAAATCAACCGCAATGGCAAATTCATGTGCTGCTTCAATATCATAATAATCATAGAAGCGCCCGCACTTGTCACACTTGAAATGCACATAGACACACTTGCTCTCAGGCCTTTTCAACTCAAAGAATCTTTCTTTGCCAACGCTTATTTCCTTGATAATATCGCATTCCCTCAGCATTTCCAACGTTCTATAAACTGTAGCTATCCCTATGCCTTTGCACCTTAGAAGCTTGAAAACCTCATCCGGCTTGTAGTGCTTTGGTTCTACTATAAATAGGCTCAATATCTCTTCTCTCTGCTGGGTATGAGCTATACCATGCTCCTCCAGCGCTCTCCGTAGACATGCAATATCCTCACACAATTTGCTCACCCTATCCCCATATATATCAACATTGTTCAATATTTCACAATTATATTTTACCTTTTTGTTAAAGAAATATCAAGTCTATTTGTAATTTGTAATCTTTATTCAGTATAAGCATCGACAATCTTCGCCACATAATCATCCTTGCCTTCCTTTACAACCATAAGCAAATCAGGATTATCCCCTGTTTCGGAAAAAGCCCTGTAGTATTTCAGCCTTGTTTCTTCATAGTCATTGTCAGTCCTTGAAGTTATCTGGTATTGACCATCCAGGTTATACTCCTCCAAAACATCAATCACTCTATCAGTCACTTTATCAGTTGGGCATTCTATCCCTATTATTCTTTCAACTAAATCATTATCTTTTGACACTTTTACTACTTCCTTTCTGTATTATGAATTTAAAAAGTTGGCATACTGTCAAGATTATCCCCTTGAATGCCATTAGGGTTGCTTCTTAAATATTCTCTGCCATTTTTTGCATGTACTGCATTTACACCTGAAATCAGTCCATCCTTAGCCATTATTATAGCCTCGTCAATTGAATACACATTTCCGTTTTGAAGCATTACATCTGTAATATCCCCGTCAGGGTTCTTCTTGACCTTTATAATTTTGGCTTTGTCTTGCATATCACTACCTCCTGATAATTAGAAGTGCTTATATACTTAATTATCTGCAATAGAAAAAAATATATTAGTATGTATAGTAACAAATTTCATGCATGTACATAGTATGTTATTGAAGAAAGGGTAAACAACCTGTATTTCTGAAAGGAGGTGGAATTATGGCAAACGGTTATGGATCAATTAATCCTGGCGTAGCAGCTGCCGGCTGCTTACCTGGAACAGCAGTATCACCTTTAGCAGGTCTTTGCCACAACAACGGCTTCCTGCTTCTGCTCCTGTTGTTCATACTTCTTGCAGCAGGTCCGTCCTGGGGTATCGACAATAGTTTCTTCTTTATCATCATACTTGCGATTATCGCATTCGGTGGTTTCGGAAGAACATTTGGCTTCAATGGCTCACCAGTATAATTAACAGTCCTCCAGACCACTTTAAGCCCACCTGTCTCCCTGGTGGGCTTTTAACTTTTTGGGGCACTCAATTGGAATATTGTATTAAGATTGTTGGCAATAATAGCTCATAAAAGATTATATTTACTGAGGTTATAAAGGACAAATCAATATGAGGAATAAGCCCACATTCTTTAGACGCGATACTCTTGTATTTCTTCTTATCCTGGCTGGTTTAATAATCATTAGACTCTACCACATAGACACAGCTCCTTTGGAGATGGAGGAAAGCTGGAGACAGGCAGACACTGCATCAATCGCAAGAAACTTTGTACAATACAGGTTCAATATTCTATATCCCAACTTCAATTATGATGGACCTTTTCCCAATGTCCCCGCCCTTGAATTCCAGGTTACAACCTTTGCAATTGCAATATTGTACAAGCTCTTCGGCTTTAGTTACCTATGGGCTCGTTCAATTCCTATATGCTTTTTTATGATTTCTGCCATCCTGCTTTACCTCTTTGTAAAAAAGTACCTTGGTCAGACAGGGGCCACATTCAGCCTCATCATATACGGTACACTCCCAGTAAATGCTTACTATTCAAGGGCAATTATGCCGGAAGCTGCAGGCTTGATGTTTTTTATAGGCGGCTTCTACTGTTTTGATTGCTGGATTACATCAAAGAAGTTTACAGTGCTGGTCCTGAGCGCAATTTTAACTGCTCTGGCCATTATGACTAAACCTATGACAGCTTTTATCGCAATCCCAATGCTTTTCCTGCTTATTAGACAATATAAGTGGAACTGGCTGCTTAGCAAAGAGCTGTGGGTTTTTGCTCTCCTGTCTCTTGGGATCGCATTTACATATTACTCTTTCAGTATATCCATCGCTGATTATAAATTCTCGCAGGGTCTGGCACTGAATGTGCTTTTCAAGAGGCTTCCCACAGCAATTACCGATATTGATGCCTATTCCTTCATGGGTGAAAAGCTCATTGTCCTTGTCACTCCTGTGGGCATTGTTCTTGCGCTTATAGGGCTGCTAAGCATCAACCGTCAGCAGTCAGTCATACTTGTATGGTTCGCTGCTATGGCACTCGAACTGTTCTTAGTAGTTACTTCGATTCGCATATATTATTACTTCATTTTCTTTTCAGTACCTTGCAGCATTCTAATAGGGCAGGGACTGGCTTATCTGTATGGCAAGCTGCAAACCAAGGCCTTCTCCATTATCCTTCTAATGCTTTTCTTACTTAATAGCTATTTGATTGTAAAACCCATGTATACGCTTAATATGGCCATGGAAACCCAAGTAAGAATAGTCCAGGAGTATACTGGCAAGGGGGATTTGCTCATACTAGGTTCATATGACCCATGCCTGCTGGACCTTTCTGACAGAAGGGGCTGGAGGTTCAATCTCGGAATATATCCGGATATACCAGAGAATGACCTGGAAGAATTGGACCATTATATTAAGAATGGAGCAAAATATTTCGTCCCTATCCAGGGAATTATATATAAGGATGAAAACGGTGAAATACTGGAATACTTGGATATGAACTATGAAAGGATAGAAGCTGTGATAGGATATCCAATATATAAATTGCAATAAAAAAGGCTTCCATTGAAGCACTTTAACGATTGAGGAAGCCTTTTATGAAACTCGCTCACGGAGCATGACAAATTAATGTAGAACAGATGCTCCTACTCGTTATAATATCCAACAAAAGGGGATTAAAGGATGAAAGTATTAATAGCATTGCCCGCATACAATGAAGAACCGGGAATCGCCTCAGTACTTGGGGATATAATTAACCTCAAAGAGGTTAGCAAGTATAACCTTGAAGTATTGGTAGTAAACGACGGCAGTACGGACGAGACAGCAAATATCGTACACAGCCTGTCCGACCACAGAGATTTCATAAGCCTGATAAGCCACGACAGCAATAGAGGCCTTGGAGAAGCGGTAAAAACAATACTTCATTACGCCGTAGATATTCTTGGGGATGAGGATATACTTGTAACCCTTGATGCAGATAATACCCACACCCCGCTGCTTATAGAAAGCATGATAGACACATTGACTGCAAACCGGCTTGATCTTGTGGTTGCCTCACGTTTTACCGACGGCGGCATGGAAATCGGACTAAGCAATATGCGAAAGCTTTACAGCAGAGGTGCTATGTATTATTTCAAATTGTTCTTTCCCATAGAAAACCTCAATGATTATTCCTCCGGCTACCGTGCTTACAGAATGAAAGCCCTTCGGGAAGCCTATAACAAATGGAATGGACTTGTTACTACAAGCGGCTTCGAATGCATGGCTGAAATAGCAGCAAAGTTCAGCAGGATGAATATTCGCGCAGGGGAAGTCCCCCTGGTGCTAAGATATGACTATAAGAAAGGAAAAAGCAAGATGAAGGTAGCCAATACCGTGAGAGGCTATTTCTCTCTGCTCAACAAGGTAAGATAGCATAATGATATATGTGCTGGCTTTAATATCTATAATCTTAGGAGCTGTAGGGCAATTCGGACTGAAGGTCGGTGCGGGACAGCTGAAATTGAGTAATGGAGTGTGGGTTGCTCTAATGTCCTTCATCAACAATATATATATTGTATTAAGCCTTCTTTGCTTCGCTGCAAGCATGGTTATGTGGATCTTTGTACTTAGAAAGCTTGAGCTTAGCATTGCCTATCCAATGGTTAGCCTTGGCTACATCATAGCACTGGCTCTATCCTTTTTCTTCCTTAATGAACCTCTGCGGTTGACAAAGCTTGTAGGTACAGCGCTTATAATTGCGGGTGTCGTGGTAGTAAATATCAAATAACCGGTTATAATCTGCTGGAAAAGTAATTTAAGCTTAACTCAAAATTCCTATTGACAAATAGAGTTATTAGAATTAATATATATTCTAATAACTAAACTGATGAATAAGAGTAGTAAGCTAAGTTGTATGTTCACAGAGAGTCGCAGTTGGTGTGATGCGATAGCAGTACTTAGTTGAATGGACTTATGAAGGCGGTACGAAAGGTTTTTCCGAGTAGTTACTGACGGGAACTCCACCCGTTATAATGGGAGCGTATATTTTATGTATACGGAATAAGCGGGTGTTTTTTCACCAATCCGGGTGGTATCGCAGGAGTATAAGCTCTTGTCCCTTTATTAGGGGCAAGGGCTTTTTTATATACTTTTTTATAACGAGTAGGAAAGTATAAATTACCTTAGTGTACCACTTTCCGTAAATGAGTTTCATAAAAGGCTTCCTTGGTTGTTAAAATGCTTCAATAAAAGACTTTTTTATAACGAATAGGAAAGTATAAATTTCCTTAGTGTACCACTTTCCGTTAATGAGTTTCATAAAAGGCTTCCTTGGTTGTTAAAATGCTTCAATAAAAGACTTTTTTATAAATTTGAAAGGAGTTGTAGAAAAATGAGTAAAATACCCTACAGAGTTTATTTGTCCGAAGAGGAAATTCCACGTCAGTGGTATAATCTTAGAGCTGATATGAAGGAAAACCATGACCCTTATATAAATCCAGGTACAATGAAGCCTGCGAAGCTTGAAGACCTATACCCGGTATTTTGCGAAGAGCTTGCAAAGCAGGAAATGGACAGTGAGACCAGATATGTGGATATTCCAGAGGAGGTTTTGGAGTTCTATAGAATCTATCGCCCTTCTCCCCTTTGCCGTGCTTATAACTTGGAAAAGGCCCTTGACACTCCTGCAAAAATCTACTTTAAATTCGAGGGCAACAATACCTCCGGCAGTCATAAGCTTAATTCTGCCATAGCACAGGTTTACTACGCAAAAAAACAAGGCATTACTTCCCTTACTACAGAAACCGGTGCCGGTCAATGGGGCACTGCATTAGCTGAAGCCTGTGCATATTTTGATATGCCTTTGACAATATATATGGTGAAGGTTTCTTCAGAGCAAAAGCCTTACCGCAAAGCGATTATGGAAAACTTCGGCGCAAAGGTTATTCCAAGTCCCTCAACTGAAACTGAGGTTGGGCGATCTATTCTTGCTAAAAGTCCAAATACAGGCGGCAGTCTTGGCTGTGCTATTTCTGAGGCTATTGAGCATTCAGTAAAAACGGAAAATTGCCGTTATGTTCTAGGCTCTGTTCTTAACCAGGTTCTGCTTCATCAATCGATTATTGGTCTGGAAGCGAAGCTGGCCATGGAAAAAATCGAAGAGTATCCTGATATAGTAATTGGTTGTGCCGGTGGAGGGTCTAACCTTGGTGGTCTTATTGCCCCTTTTATGCAAGATAAGCTAACCGGTAAAGCAAATCCATATTTTATTGCAGTGGAGCCTGCTTCCTGTCCATCACTCAGCAGAGGCAAATACGCATATGATTTCTGCGACACAGGAAGGGTTACTCCTCTTGCAAAAATGTATACCTTGGGCTGTGAATTCATGCCTTCGCCCAACCATGCAGGAGGCTTGCGATACCATGGCATGAGCCCACTGCTTTCAAAGCTCTATCATGATGGTTATATCAACGAAGCCCGGGCTGTAGAACAAACAAGTGTATTTGATGCAGCCGGTATCTTTGCAAAGTATGAAACAATACTCCCTGCACCAGAGTCCGCCCATGCTATTCGTACTGCCATAGACGAGGCTTTAAAGTGCAAGGAAACCGGAGAAGCCAAGACAATTCTATTTGGTCTGACAGGTACAGGTTACTTTGATATGCAGGCATATATGCAGTACAACAGCGGTAAAATGTCTGATTACATCCCTTCCGATGAGGATCTCCAAAAGGGCTTTGATGCACTGCCAAATTTCCCTGGCCTTTAATCAAAACAAAATAATTGGGCTTGCAAACTGCAAGCCCAATCACAAAACTCCAAAACCCCCGTACCTCGCACCCCGTACCTCGCACCAGTTTCCTATTCCCCATCACCTATTGCAATTAGTTTTTTATACAGCTCCATATACTCAAGTGCCGACTTGCTCCATGAGAAGTCCTGCTTCATTCCGTTCTTTATTATGACTTCCCAGATGTCCTTCTGCCCATAGAAGCCCACTGCCCGTTTTATCGCGTCCAGCATTTCATGGGCGTTGTAGTTGGCGAAAGTGAAGCCGGTCCCTTCTTCTGTAAACTCGTTGTATGCCATGATAGTATCATTAAGTCCTCCTGTTTCCCTTACAATCGGGACTGTTCCGTATCTCAGGCTGAAAAGCTGACTTAAGCCGCAGGGCTCATAAAGAGAGGGCATCAGGAACATGTCAGAGCCTGCATAAATTCTCTGAGCCAATACCCCGTCATATTTCAAATTGGCAGAGACCTTGTCGGGATATTTAGAAGCCGCAGCCCTGAACAGCTTTTCGTACTTCTTGTCTCCGGTACCCAGCACCACCAGCTGAATATCAGGCTGAAGCAGCTCCTCAAAAACGCAGGCGATCAGGTCGAAGCCCTTCTGGTCTACAAGCCTCGATACAATGCTTATTATTGGTATATCATTTCTTTGGGGAAGCCCCAGGCTTTGCTGCAGCATCCTCTTATTCTCATACTTACCCTCAATATTTTCAGCGTCAAAGTTTTCAAAAATTCTTTTATCTGTCGCCGGATCATTCTCCCGATAGTCTATCCCGTTGACTATTCCATAAAGACTGTTAGAACGTTTGTTTATCATTCCATTCAAGTTTTCGCCAAAGAAGTCATGCTTTATTTCTTCCGCATAGGTTTTACTGACTGTTGTAATTACATCCGAATACACTATGGCTGCCTTCATATAATTTACACAGTCATGGAACTCCAGTCCCTCAGCATTGAAATATTCCCAGCCCAATCCAAGTACATCCCTAAGAGTCTCCTTGGAGAAAACTCCCTGATATTTAAGGTTATGAATTGTATATACTGTCCTGATATCCTTATAAAACTCCTCAAGTCCGAACTGCGCCTTAAGGAAAGCACCTACAACTCCTGTCTGCCAATCATTGCAGTGTATTATATCAGGTTTGAAATCAATCAGTGGAAGCACCTTTAGCAGTGCCTTACTGAAAAAAGCAAACTGTTCTGCCTCATCATAATGTCCATACAGTGCATCTCTATTAAAATAGTATTCATTGTCTATGAAATATACTATTACACCTTCATATGAAAGCTTCAACACAGCACAGTACTGATGCCTCCAAGCCAAGTCAACATACACATAGCCTATATACTCCAGCTTGTCTATGAAGCTTTGTGGAATGGATTTGTACTTGGGCATAATAAGCCTTACATCGGCACCGAGCTTAACAAGCTCCCTGGGCAAAGTACCGGCTACATCCGCCAATCCACCTGTCTTTACAAAAGGCACTGCTTCTGAAGCCGCAAAAAGTACCTTAATCTCGCTCATAATTTCCCTCCCCTATAACGGACGCCCAATGGGCGCCCCTACTCGCCGTAAACTCGTGCCTATCCCCTCGCACCTCGAACCTCGAATCCCCGTAACCCCGTGCCCATCCCCTCGCACCTCGCACCTCGCACCAGCCTAATTCCTATAAACCTCTTCCTTCATATGAAAACCGTCCTTAATTATCGTAGAATCCATATTTTCCTTATCAACGGGTATTGGTTCAAGCTCAAAATATGGAATGTCATACTTGCCATCGTAGATAGTCTTCTCAATTTTGATATTTTCTCCCTTTGCAAGCAAGACTGCAAGTCTGGCTGTTTCACCCGCCAGCTTCTCAATTGGCTTATATACAGTCATGAGCTGAGTTCCTTCTACTATCCTCTGGCACGCGGAAAGATCCGCATCCTGCCCAACCACAAAAACCTTGCCGGCCATGCGGTGCTCTGAAAGAGCTTCAATAGCACCCTCGGCCAGGCTGTCGTTTCCGGCTATGACACCATCAATACGTTTACCTTCCTGTATTACCTTAACCGTCTCTTCAAAGGCGTATTCCTTCATCCATGCATCTGCCCATTCCTCTGCAAGGATTTCAACATCTTCCGTCTTGACTTTATCACCTAACACCCTGTCATAACCTTGCTTGATCATTTTAGTATTATAGTCTCTATTATCCCCATTAACTATGAGTATATTGCCTTGTTGTATCTTGTTCATAACGTATTCCGCCATTAGCTCCCCGACCTTTTCATTGTCAAAGGATATATACATATCTACATTGGATTTCAACACCAGCCTGTCATAGGAGATAACTTTTACTCCCTGCCTTTTCGCCAGTTCAACTGCACTTAAAGCCTTCTCAAGGTCATTTGGAACTATTATAAGCACATCGATGTTCTGCTCCAGCAGATATTTCACCTGCTTCAACTGATCCTGGTCATCGTTGTTTGCATTCTGCACAATGATATCCGCTCCCATTTCCTTTACCTTTGCAATGAGAATGTCCCTGTCCTTCAGCCATCGCTCCTCCTTCAGAGTACCCAGGGAAAAGCCTATGACCAGCTTTTCGTCCTTCTGTTCAAAGGTCTTCTGGTTAAAGTAACTCTCAATATCTATTATATCCAGCTTTTTCATTACAAAGTAAAAAAGCAGCACAAGTACGAAGATAAGTAAAACCAGTATTCCTTTCCGAAGTTTATCATTCTGCTTCAAAGTTCATCACCTCGTCAGATTGTTGATTATCCCTGTACTCGGTAGGTGTCCTGCCGGTCACTCTCTTGAATATCTTACAATAGTAGTTGGGGTCGCTGTAGCCTATCTTGTAGCAGATTTCCTTGATGCTGTCATTGGTTTCCCTCAAAAGCTCCCTGGATTTAGCCACCCGCAGCTCTGTAAGATATTCTACAAAGCTCTTACCTGTAGAATCTTTGAAAAACTTGCTGAAATAGTGATAACTCAAATTGGTTTCCTTAGCCGCATCATCCATACTGATGTCTCTATTAAAGTTCTCAATGATATATTTCTTTACCTTTGCACTGAGGCTGTTTATTTCCATTTCCCGGGATTCCCTCATGTCGGTTATTATCTGCTCCAGGCGTCCTGTGCAAGCAACCTTCAGTTCACGCAAGTCTTGTGTTTTGAGCACGCTGTTCAGGAAACCCTGCGCTCTTAAGCTGTCATTTTCCACGCAGTAAGGCGCAGATCTTTTTATCAGGAAAAACAGTTCAATTATTCGCGACTTTATCCTGTCCAAATCCTCCTTATAGTTCATAGTAAGCCATAGGAATATGCGTTCAAAAGCATCCAGAGCACCTTCTGCATCAACTGACAGCAGCTTACGGATCAGTTCCTTTTCCTGGCTCTCGGGATACATGTCAGCAACGCTGCTCTTTGTCATTATATCCTCGAAATGTATTACATTATCTTCGTTCTTCAAGGATGCTGACATATTGGCCTCGTTGCACGACTTGGAAAAATTGCTGATGTCATAGCACCTTCCAATACCTATTTTATATTTGATGTCAACATTCCTATTTATCTTCTCTGCCAGTCTTGAGGCAATTTCAATGGACATATTCCTGACCTCATAGGCGTCAACTCTTTCATCCACCGGTATATAAGCAGCCACTTTGTCCAGAAGAGGAGGTCCTATCAGACATTTACACAGATTCTTCAGCTCAAGGCTGAATATGTTGTAGAATTTCTGCTTATCCAGGCTGATTTTCATGCCCTCCTGCTTCCCTTGGTTTTCCATATCCTCCACAATTGCCATCATAACATAGCCATTACCTATTCTCATTCCGAATACTTCCTCATAAAAAGCGGAATCCTTCATCGCATTTCCATCAAACAACTGGGAGTAAATGAATTGACCCTCCAAGTGCGGGATTACCTTATTCATTTTTTCCTTCAGCAGCATCTCCCTTTGAACAGCCTCTCTTTTTGCAGCTATTGCAGCGCAAATGCCTTCAAGGGTTTCAACCACCTTGCTCCTGCCTATAGGTTTGAGCAGGTAATCATGAACTCCAAGGTTAATTGCTTCCTTTGCATAGTTGAAATACTCATAAGCAGTGATAATGACAAATATAGTATCACTGTTTATTGCCTTTATCTGCTTTATCGCCTCTATACCATCTATACCAGGCATGTGAATATCCATAAATACAATTTCCGGTTTGAGCTCCATGGCTTTTTCTATGGCTTCACGGCCAGATTTGGCTGTGCCTACCACTTCCACATTCTCTACAAATCGCTCTACTATATATTTCAATGAGTCAATGACCAGGTACTCATCATCCGCAATCAACAGCTTCATCATCCTGCACCACTTCCTCTTCATAAGGTATTTTCAGGGTTACCTTGGTTCCATGTCCTTGTGTGCTTTCTATTTCAATAACATCCTTTATTTCTGTTATATTGTAAAAAAGCTGAAGTCTCTCAATAACATTTAATATTCCTATCCCTGTAACATGCTTTCTCTGCAGGTTTTCGCCGCTTCTGTCCGAGAGCAGTGCAGCAACCTGTCCCTCAGTCATTCCCTCACCATTGTCCTCAACCTCTATCAGTATGCTTCCACCCCAAAGTCTTACAAAAAGTAGTATTTCCCCATCCCTCTCCAGATTCTGAAGTCCATGGATAAAAGCATTTTCTATAATCGGCTGTATTATTGTGCAGGGTATCTTTACGTTCTGCACCCGCTCATCTACATCGGTATGAAATTCAATCCTGTTTCCGAACCTCGTCTTCAGTATGAACATATAATTCTTGGCATACTTGATTTCGTCAGCCAAAGTCGCCGGTTCATCAATCTTCCTAAGATTATATCTGAAAAGCTCTGCAATATTCTCTATGAATTCGGAGGTTTTGTCCGCTCCTTCCATCATAGAAAGCTGTGAAGCTGCATTTAAGGTATTGAAAAGAAAATGCGGATTTATCTGAGACTGCAAGGATTTCAGCTCTGCGTCCTTTAGAAGGCTCTTCATCCTTAGGTTTTGCATCTCCTGTTCCTTCAGGAGCTTTTCCACCTCTGCCTGACTCTTAAGCTCATCAATATAGCTTTTTATGCTTACTATCATTTTATTAAATGCAGTGGCAAGTATATTTATTTCATCATCAGTTTTTATTCTCGACAGGCTTACATCAAAATCACCTGCCGATACCCTTTCAGCCGAGTGGGAAAGCTCAATTATAGGCTTAGTCAGCCGATAGGTGGATACGACAGCTAGAGACAGGCTTATGAATACAGAACCTATTATTATGAATAAGTTAACATAGCTCAAGTAATTCATATTTTTTGTAATTGCTGTGTATTTCTCCGAACCCTCTTGAAGCTTGTCCCCCAAAAGCATATTTATATAAAACTTAATATTCTCGCTGATTTGGTTTGATCTGGTGAAATGTGCTATGTATTCACTGCTTATCCTGCCCCTCTTGGCTTTGACGGCATTGTCCGCCTCAATAAGCAGATTATCAATCATAAAGCCTATATCCTTCAGCATGAGATAATCATTGTCGTACAGTGCTTCTCTCGGTATCTTCAAGGACTTCTCCTGAAGGTTGTTGTAGATGTTGTAATAATTAAGAAGATTCTCAGAGGATTTGGTTGTAAGATACTTTTCAAGCTCTGTCATTAAGAGGTTTACGTTGCTGTTCAGGCTGTTCAGATATACATAGTCTGTAATAACCGTGTTCATCTTTATCAGTATGACCTTGGCGTTATAATAGGAAAATAGGCTTGTAACACCAAGCAGCATTGTCATAATGAGATAGTATATTATAAGTTTTTTTCTGATACCTGTAAATGTGAACATTTCTCTATTCATGCCATCACCAGCTATTCTTTCATTGTGGCGGATTTTTTCTCGTATTCATCAATGTTTGTCTTTGTGATAACCCTGACTCCGGTATCTATAAAGGTGGAAACATTGTTTTCTTCTTTTATGTCAATCAATGCCTCGAGGCTTTCAAAGCCCATCTTGTACGGGTCACTCATAACTGTTCCGTAAATGATGTCTTTGCTTATGTATCTTAATATATCTTCCGTATCTCCATAGCCTACAATTGCTATGCTGCCAACCTTGTTCCTATCCACTATAAGCTGGGCTGAGCCTATTGTATCTACAGAATTCGTTGCGAATATCGCATTTATGCTTTCTTCATTGCTTATTATTGTCTGTGTGATTTCCTCAGCACTCAGGATTCCCATTCTGGAGGTATAGGTCTTTACAACCTTCATATTGGGATAATCCTTTAAGGTACTTAAGAAGCCGTTCATTTTGAGGTTCTGGCTGGTGGAGTCAAGCTCCAGATCATTGCTTACAATAACAGCAATACTGGCTCTGCCCTCAGTAGCTTTTATCATTAGCTCTGCTGCTGCTTTTCCCAGTTGAAAGCTGTTGGTGCCGACAAAGGAATTCCTGTCGCTGTTTTTGTCATCATTCTCAATAGTAACTACAGGTATGCCTTTCCCTTTTGCTTTATTTATCAGTTCTGTAAAATCATTCCCGCTGGACGCATGAGTTATTATTCCGTCCACATCCGATGCCACAGCTATGTCAAGGAACCTGAGCTCCTCCTGGGGGCTGTTGAATCTGGGAGCATTAAACTCCACCACAACCTTGTGCTCCTTTGCAGCGCTCTCAAGACCTTGCCTGACTTCCTTCCAAAAGGGATCAACCGAGTTCTGTGCAATAAAATAAAAATGAAACCTTGGCTTGGATATGAAAACATTGGCCTCTTCTCTCTGAATCCAGAAAAGAAAACCGCTGGTCAAGCATATTAGAACCATCAATATAAGAATTGCATGTCTATTTATATGATAAATCAATCTTTTCATTGCTTTCATAGTTATGATACATTCCCCCTGAGCTTTAATACGCTCATTCTCTTCTTTTGATATATTTCTGTAGTTAATAATTCTACAGTGCGAACTATTCTCCTTCTTCCAGTGCTTTTCAACACAACAAATTTCTAGCTATTCAAGTGTTGAAAATGCACTTCCAATGCATTTCGCGAAAAACATTTTATATTCTTGATTCAAATTTCGCGTAAATGTTTCCTTTTTGTTATTGAATTCGCGCTATACCCAATACGAATACTTTTGTGCGTTCAATATTGATGTTGTGCCTCTACAGGATTAGAAATTCTTTCTGTTAAGAGGCACATGGTACTAGATTATATAATACTCTGCAACTTTGAAATCCCAGCACATTCGCTCATTGAGCATCATATGCTGTATACCTGGTTAGACCCGCTTTTTTTGCGGCCTCCACCGCCATTCCATACTCCTCCCCGGTAATACGCCTGCTAAGCTCCGGAATTCCATATGCCTTGTGCTCAGGATAGTATTGGGCCATAATATTCACATATACATCCTTTGAAAGCTCCTTTGCAATGAACCTCATTATCTCTTCTGTACCGGCAAGATTTTGGGGAAGTACCAGGTGCCTTATAATAAGGCCTTTATATGCAATGTTTTCCTTATCTACCTTGAGATTTCCAACCTGCCTGTACATCTCCTTCGCTGCCGCCCTTGCAATTTTATAATACTCTTTTACCCCTATATACCTGCTTGCAAGCTCATCACTGGAGAACTTGATGTCCGGCATATAGATATCAACAATCCCTTCCATGAGCTTAAGCGTGTCTGTAAGGTCATATCCGCCGGAATTATATACAATAGGTATACTCAGCCCTGCCTGGGATGCAATGTAAATGGCTTCAATTACTTGAGGTACTATGTGGCTCGGAGAGACCAGGTTGATATTATGGCATCCCCTTTGCTGAAGGTGTAACATTATTTCTGCAAGGTCCTGTACTGTTACCTCTTTTCCCTCTCCGCAGTAGCTTATCTCATAGTTCTGACAGAAAGCACACCTCAGATTGCAGTGAGAAAAGAATATTGTTCCGGAACCATTATATCCTACCAGCTCATCCTCTTCACCAAAGTGTGGCTCAGCGCCTGACATTACAACATTATAAAGAGTTTTGCAGTATCCTCTTTCACCCTTCATCCTGTTTACCTTGCATTGATGAGGACACAGCACACACTCCTCAAGCATTTTTTTTAATACCTCAACCCGTCGTAATAGTTCGCCACTTTCAAGTAGTGCCAAATAACCGGCTTTATGCATCTTCCTCTTCCCTTTCCTATTTTTATTAATCCTCTGTAAAACTCAAATCGTACACGTAAAACTTTTGCACTTATAAAAAAATTTGGACAACGGAACCAAATATAGTTATTATAATCAACAATTTTGTGGTTAAACTATTTATATTAGTACCGCTTAAATTATTTTTCTAAATTAAAATTCTTTTATGCAAGGGAAGTGCGAATAGCAGTGGAATTATCACCAATGCTTTATCATCGTCTGATAAGGCCAAACTGGTTTTTGAACAGATATATTTATGATATTCTTGAAGGCAGTTTTGATTTTGAGAATAAGAAGGTCATCGATTTTGGATGTGGAGTAGGTTCAAGCACAGCACTATTTTCCCCCTCCTCATATCTTGGTCTGGACTGCGATAGCAGAAGAGTGGCGTATGCAAGAAAAATCCATCCGAAGTATAACTTCGACGTACTGACAGAAAACAAGCTTCCGATTCCCGATGCATCGGTGGATTATATTCTTATTGTTTCAGTGCTGCATCACATTACTACAAAAGATATGTGCGATTATTTGAATGAGTTCAAAAGAGTATTGACCAGCACCGGAAAAGTGCTGGTTATCGAGCCCTGCCTGTTTAAGCGGAATTATTTAAGCAACTTCTATATGTCTTGGTTTGATAAAGGAAAATATTTAAGAAACGAGGATGAATATATAGAAATGTTCCTACAATTTGACTATGAGACGCAGATCATGAAGCGTTTCAGTCAGTTGCTCCTTTATAAAAAACTGTTTTTCGTCGCTGCCCTGGCCTAATTGACCAATCATTTCAAAACCTCCGGATTAACACAGGTTTCAGGCGTATCGCCTTCAAGTACACTTATGATGTTCCGTGCTGCTATCAGTCCCATATTAGTCCGCGTTTCTATGGTTGCAGAGGCGATATGCGGCACAATTACAGCATTGTCAAGCTCTTTGAGTCCCGGCTCCATATCCGGCTCATTCTCAAAGACATCCAGTCCCGCACCCCATATCTCGCCATTTTTTAAAGCATATACCAGCGCCTTCTCATCAACAACAGGCCCCCGGGAGGTATTAATGAGCACTGCCGTCTTCTTCATAAGCTTAAATTCCTCTTCACCTATATAGTGCCTCGTAGATGGCGTCAAAGGTACATGAATGGATACAAAATCCGCTTCTTTGAGAAGTGTCTCCTTGTCTACAAACTTCGCACCCAGCTGCTTTTCCATCTCAGCATTTGGTTTTGTGCTGGTATATAGGATTTCCATATCAAAGCCCTTTGCCTTCCTGGCAAAATTGAAGCCTATACGGCCTGCTCCTATTATCCCAAGCTTCTTACCTGTTATATCCCTTCCCAAAAGCAGCATAGGCCCCCAGCCCTTGAACTTTCCTGCTCTGGCAAATCCATCTGCTTCAACAACCCTTCTGGATACAGCGAATAAAAGAGCCCACGCCAGATCTGCTGTTGCATCATTGAGCACATCAGGTGTATTGGTAATAATTATGCCTCTCTTCGTTGCTTCTGCAACATCAATATTGTTGTATCCTACTGCATAATTGGCAAATATCCTGCATTGGGAACCGGCGGCATCCAAGACCTCCGAATCTATAGTATCTGTAAGCAGGCATAGCACAGCATCCATGCCCTTTACGGCCGCTAACAGCTCTTGCTTTGCAAGCACCCTGTCCTGGGGATTCACTGTAACATCAAAATGCTCCTTCAAGCTTTCAATTGCAGCTTCAGGAATCTCCCTTGTGATATATACCTTATGTCTTGTCATTGTTCTACCTCCCTCGCATCATTCTTCTCATGCAAAAATCATTTCATCCATTTACTTAATTATACCAAAAATACCTTTTGCAAAAAAGGCGAAAAAGCCATTTAAAGTTAAAAACCCATGAAGGCTTTCTCCCTCATAGGTTCTTAATGTTAGATATTTAACCGTTAAATAAAAGTTTTACATATGCTTTCATATAATCAGGCAGATCCTGAGGCTTACGGCTTGAAACTATGTTGCCGTCAACTACAGCGGGCTCATCTACCCATATCCCTCCTGCATTTGTCATATCATCCTTTATTCCAGGAGTACTGGTTACTTTTTTACCTCTAAGGATGTTTGCAGAAATAAGCACCCAGCCTGCATGGCAGATTTGACCGATAGGTTTTCCCCTTTCATTCATTTGTCGTACAAGCTCAAGCACTTCGGGATATCGTCTCAGTTTATCCGGAGCCCATCCACCCGGGACAAGAAGCCCATCATATTCATCACTGCATATGTCTGAGAAGCCAAAATCCGAAACAGCAGGAACTCCATATTTCCCAATATATGTGGTGTTTGCTTTTTCACCGACTATATGCACAATGACGCCTTCCTCTCTAAGTCTCAGAATCGGATACCACAGCTCCAGATCCTCAAATTCGTTCTGTATGAGGCAGATTACCTTGCAGTTTTTGTTCATACTCGACACACCTCCATAATTACCTGTTTTTTCAACTGTTTATTACTTAATCATCTGCCGGTTCTCTTAAGCAGACTGCGGGACTCTTCTGCAGCAGCCAGTACGTTGTCAATGTTATCGTCTATGGATGCCTGGATAGCCGCAATTATTGCCCCTTCCAAGATAGGAGCATCTGCTATTCTCACCCTTTTTCCAATGCTTTCGTCCAGCAGCTCAATCGCCATACTGCTGCTTAATACCGAGCTCCCAAGATCGACCAATATAACGACACCTTCCCCTTCATCTGCTCTTTCTATAGCTTCCTTGATTTTTAGTGCATCTGTTCCAATACTTCCATCCCACATACCGCCTGCTGCTATTATTGACTGACTGTTACCAGACATTTCTGCCGCCAGTTCTTTAATTCCCTCAGCTGCTTTTGAACTGTGGGATACTATTACAATACCTACCATTTTATCATACCCCCTGCAAAGAGGATTTGCAATAATCGGTCAATACTCTTAGCATGATATATGCTGATGTGGCACCGGGATCCTGATGTCCGATGCTTCTTTCTCCCAAGTATGAAGCTCTTCCCTTCATCGCCTTAATCATCTTGGTATACAGGACACCTTCTTCAGCAGACTTACATGCTGCTTCAAGGCAGTCCAGAAGGCTTTTGCCCTCTGCAACTCCCTGGGAAAAGGCTTCCAATGCAGGTTCAAGTGCATCCAGCATTGTCTTATCACCCTTTTCCGCCTTACCCCTATCTTTTATACCTTTTATTGCAGCAGAAAGCATCTCCATAGCTTTCTCACTTGTTATAACCTCAGTCTCTTGTACCGCACTTGCCGCTCTTAAAAAGGCAGTACCGTATAAAGGACCTGAAGCTCCGCCAACTGTAGATATAAGGGTCATTCCCACTTTTTTAAGCACCGCCGAAATATTCTCATCACCGGATTCCTCAAGCTTGGATTTTACTGCATCGAATCCTCTTGACATATTAATGCCATGATCTGCATCGCCTATAGCAGCATCAAGGTTTGTAAGCATCTCCTTATTCTCATTTATTGCTGCTGCTATTGCACCAATTGCTTCACATACGTTGGGGCTCATTTTGCTCCCCTCCTATATCTGTACAAGAGCCGGAGTATCAGCAGGGGCAAACAGCAATTCTTTCAACTCCTCATCAAGCTTCAGAACAGTTATGGAGAACCCCGCCATTTCGAGTGAAGTCATATTGTTGCCCATATATGTACGCACAATCTTTATTCCTTTGGAGGTCAGCACTTCAGATACTCTCCTGTTGACTATATAAAGCTCCATTAGAGGTGTTCCCCCCAGGCCGTTTATCATAACTGCAACATCATTAGCAGCATCTAAAGGCATATCTTCCAATATCTTTCCAAGCAGATAATCTGCGATCTCGTCGGCAGTCCTTATTTCTTCCCGATGGGTACCTGGCTCCCCATGGATTCCCATACCAATCTCCACTTCATTTTCTTCCAGGGTAAAGCTGGGCTTCCCTGCTGCCGGTACAATACATGGTGAAAGTGCCATTCCCATTGAGCGAACATTTGCAATTACTTTCTCTGCTACCCGCTTTACCTCCTTAAGCTCAGCTCCTGCTTCGGCTTTTGCACCGGCTATTTTGTGGACAAAGATTGTACCTGCTATGCCTCTTCTTCCTGATGTCCAAGTGCTGTTCTCAACAGCTACATCGTCATTGACAACAACATTGTCTACTATTATGCCTTCAGCCTCTGCCATCTCTGCAGCCATTTCAAAGTTCAGAATATCACCGGTGTAATTCTTGATTACAAGCAGTATGCCCTTTCCGCCGTCCACCGCCTTTATAGCCTCAAATATCTGGTCAGGAGTCGGTGATGTGAATACAGCACCTGCTACAGCGCCATCAAGCATGCCTTTACCGACAAACCCTCCATGAGTAGGCTCATGTCCACTTCCTCCGCCGCTGACCAATGCAACCTTAGGGTTTGGAGCACTTGCTCTTACCAAGACATTTGTTCCTTCCAAACGTCTTACATGCGCAGGATGTGCAGCTACTACTCCTTTAAGCATTTCGTCAACAACATTTTCTGGTTTATTGATAATTTTCTTCATTTTCTTGACCCCCTTTTTTTATTTGCACTAAACTTGTACAGTAAATTGTACTACGGCAAGTTCAAAATATTACTAAAAGCTAAAGAAAAAACTGCCCTAGGGCGGTTTAATCTCCTGCAGCCATAACCCCTAATGGTCCCTCCTCATCTATAATATCCTGTTACGCAAGGATTCTGTATTGTGCTCATAACTCACCACTTCGTTCTTTTCTAATAATCCGTTAAAAATATCTATACCATTATATTCAACAGCTGCTTCAGTTGTTCTGTCTGCGGCTGTGGCACTTATCAAAGCTCCCGCATAAAATATAGGAGAATAGCACAAAGCCGAAAGGGGTGTACCATGTGCCTGATTTAATTATATTCAATACTATTGCTGCAAACAGTATGAATACAAATGCCGGTATACTGATTGGGGATAACGTAGCCTCAGGCTGGGATTCCAATAACAAATTTGAAAACGGTATAGCCCAGGTTGTAGGTGCTGCGAATGTATTTACAGCCATTCTGACCTTGTTGAATGATAATGATATAATTGATACACCTATCGTTGACAGCGACGTAGAAGCAGCTCCCACAGCTCAAGCATAGGATGTGATTCGCATGCCTCAGAACAATGTGGTCACTTTTAACAGCATACTTGTAAATTCAGTGAATACCAACTCAGGGATTTTTGTAGGTACAAATTCCCAGGGTAGTTGGAGTTCCAACAGCAATAACAAGTCAGGCTTCGGCTATGTTATGGGGGCCAGAAATGTAGTAAGCCATGCTGTTAATATCTTCATGGACAACGACTTGATAGACACCCCGATTATAACAAGCAATTATAATGGGGCCGAACTGCCCCCCAGCATGAAAGGCAAGGATAACATAACAATCTATGGGTGCCATAGGATAAGAAAAGAACGAGCAGATTAGGCACTGATTTATGACTCTAATCATAAGATAATATATAATGGTTGGATTCCATTCATATTTAGAGCTTGGAGTGGTCTGAATGCTTGGAGATATACTGTCTGTTGATATTTCTCTAAATAACATCCGCATAAATTCAATAGCTTCCAGCTCCGGAGTATTTGCAGGACGTAATTTTGAATATCTATGGCGTTCAGACAGAGTTACTCAATCCGGCTTCGGCACTGTAATGGGGGAAGGCAATACCTTGGAAAGCCCATACAATGTGGTAACGGACCCCGGCAGCAGCAGTGAGCTGGTGGAATACCTGGAAGCAATGGTAAGTGAAAGAATTGGAAAGCGGGGTATGTGAATGGTCAGAATAGAATTCGGAGATCTGGTAATCGAACAAATCTCAGACTCCTCAGGGGTGTTCTCCGGTGACAATTTACAAGTAAAATGGCGTTCATGGGCGAAAGTCGACGAGGGCTTCGGCACTTTGGAAGGCGATTCCAACAATTCAATGAATAATCAAAGTGCAGTAATAAGAACGTGCATGGAAGATAAGTAACCACCGCTGCTAATATGAGATATATGTTGCGAAAAAGATTCATTATTTACAAAAGCAGTAGAAGCATCTGCTTTTGTACTATCTGTAATGTATTTTTCACAACATATGAATTTAGGAAAATGTTTTGCACATTCTGAATACAATGTAAAAGGTTTAGTGCAAAACATATAGGCGGAGTGAATTTTAATGGGAAAACACAATGAGAGTAATTCCGATAATCTCCTGCTGCGGGAAATCTATAAAAAACTGATGTCTATTGAAGGTGAAGTGGAAAAGCTTAAAAGCAAGCCTGAATACCATATCAATGTAGAGAAAATGGATGTGCAGCAGCTGGAAAACCTCATCTTTCAGCTTGATACCCTGGATATAAAGGACTTGAGTGGTACCCTGAACATAGGTAATAATTTCGATACTAAAAAACCTTCTTGCAAGGTAGTTGAGAAAAGCAGCCATAAGCGCAAGGGCAAAAAAGCCTGCAAAGAAGAGGTGGAATCATAATGGATAACCTATCTCCGGTGTTTTTCATAGGTAATATCCGTATCGGCTCAGTGCAGGGAGCTTCCTGCATAAACCTGGGCAACAACCTGCCTGTAGGTTTTCAAAGCTTCACAAAGCAGAACCAGGGCTTTGGTTCAATCAGCGGTGACAATAATGATATTTCAGAGCTGTGTTCGGTTCTTAAAGATACTAATATGGTAGACATGCTGAATCAGTGCGGGTCTGACGAGGTTCCGGACTGGGTGAAAAGACTAGCTTCAGAAAAATTCAACAAGAGGGATGAAAAATCATCCAAGAACTCCAAGTGTAAATAAAGAATATCTAATTCAAATCCAGTCTATGAAAGGGTGATTATGTTGAGCAATACGGGACAATACTATGACTCCACGCAGATGAGCGCCAAGCTCAAGGATATGCTCCTGAAAGGCGATACAGCTGAGCTTCCGAGTTTTATACAGGAGCTTCTGATGCAGTCCATTGCCAATCCTTTGACCCAAGCTGTTTTAGCTCCTTTGGCACAGTCCTTGTCTGCTCCCCTGACCCAGTACTTCAGCAGTCCAATGGCTCAGAATGTAAAAAGTGCGCCTGTTATGCATGAGGAACACGCTTCAGCAAGCACAAACAGCTTAAATCCACAGCTTTTTGAGATACATGGTTTTGTGGTTATAAGAACTGTTGTACCTGAAGATGTCAGCGAACAGGATATCAAAGTCCTGATTACCACAAGCCATCTGACTATCAAAGGGGACCCCTCGGGCAACGACCATATCCTGCCTCTCCCTCAAGGTGCAAAAAAAGAAGGAGTGACAGCTGCCTTCAAGGATAGAATACTTGAAATACGCATCCCTAAAGAGAATCAAGCTGTCACTGTCGATGAAGTAAGCATTCAATATTTATAACCTTCTATTCCCCGAACTCTATTGGTATTTGATGCTCCTCCTCTGTAGCAAGCCTGGGAATGTTAATTTCCAAAAGGCCTGCTTTATACTTCGCTTCCACAAGGCCACCCGGCACAATATCGTTGGGTAGTGTTACCTCTCTTTTGAATCTGCCGGAAAGCCTTTCCTTCTGGAGCATCTCATCTTCATGCGCAGGATATATCCATGGAACTTCTCCCGATATCAAGAGCTTCAAGCCTTTAATTTTGATTTCAGCTTTATCCGGTGATTCAAGCCCCGGTACTTCAACAACCACAACCACCTGTTGCTCTGTCTTATATATATCAATAGGTGGTCCCTGCTTTGGCATCATTCTGTTTATTTCATACCAAAAGTCTTCCCCCAGTATCTGCTGTGCTTTCTCAGGCATACCCTTCCAGTCAAATACCTTAATCTTGCCATCAGACATTATCCTACACCTCCAGTTATAGCTGCTTTAAAAGCTAAACCGCTCTGATTACCCCGCAGCCCAGCCTTTTTCCTGCATTGCCCGCAGGCTGAGACCTGTAATCGTCAGGGCTCTCGTGAATTATTACAGCCTTGCCAATTATATTAGCAACCTTGAACTTATCTGTAAAAAAGCACATCCTTGCCATACCATTATTGGAAAACAGAACCGGAAAATCTCCTGCATGGTTGCCATGGGGCTGATTTGTCGGGTTCCAATGCTCTCCTGCAGCTTTGAAGGGCTCCTTAGGGTCTCCCACTTCACAGCTGCCTTTCTCATGAATATGAAAGCCGTGTGGCCCTATGGGCTGTTTTCCGTTATTGCCCGGCTGAAATTTGGGAAGTCCCTTTACATATACGCATATCCAGACTCCTCCGGGCACGTTTCTGAATAGAACTGTACCTTCCAACTGCGGTGCAAGCGGACCCCCTTTTATATTTGCAGCAGCCATTTGCACCTTGTCCTGCCTATATTCCCCATAATACATATTACCCACCCCTATACACAGTATATATCCATATTATTCAAACATCAGGAAAATGTGCTATCCTGCTTATTCTTCTTGATTATTGATATTTTAAGTATTAGAATGGTTTATATGGATTTTTTTGTTAGAATTTATTGAAGAGGTGAACTGATTGAGACATGCTTCTAAATTGGTACAATACATAGGTTTTATCACAGTCGGAATCATTGCAAACATAATAGGCCCTCTCCTTCCTGCCATACGGACTGATATCAACATCAACTACAGCCAGGGAGGACTTCTCCTTTCAGGGCAGTTTGTGGGTATGCTCGTTACATGTCTTATCAGCGGATATTTAATGGATAGAGTAGGCAAGAGATCCTCCCTGCTTGCCGGAAGTGCAATGATGATTGTCGGACTTATAGGCTCCATGACTGCCAAGAGCTTTATGTCCTTATATGTATTAAATCTTATAACTGGCTTTGGATATGGCATATATGAGATAGGAATAAATGCGCTATGTGCTGATTCATCGGAGGAAAACAAAGGAAGCGACATGAATTTCGTGCATTTCTTTTTTGGTGTCGGCGCAATAACTGCTCCCCTACTTGCTTTTGTATCTACTGAATACTTGGGCAGCTGGAGGTATTGCTTCGGATTTGCACTGATAGCTCCTGTTATTGTAAGTATCTTACTAATAAGAAATAGAATTGAAGAACACAGTGTTATCCATGAAAAAGCCAAAGGAGCTGGAAATAATAGCTCCAACCCGTTTAATAGTCTTTTTCTGTGGACAGCAGGACTTACTGCATTTTTCTATGTAGGTGTGGAAGTGTCTACCGGTGGTTGGATTTCAGTTTATTGGAATACAATGCTTCCCGGCAGTGCTATACCGGCATCCTTAACTGCAACTATATTCTGGCTTTGCCTTACAATAGGGAGGCTGTTCTCGGGTAAAATCGCAGACCGTATAGGGCTTACAACATACATGTTAGCGGCAGGCTTCGGAACATTGCTGCTGTCAGCTTTATGGAGCGTTATGCCTCCAGGAAACTGGACACTGGTCATAGTTGGCCTGTTGGGACTGATGCTGTCAGGTCAGTTTCCGACTGCTATGGCAATTGCAACGTCCCATTTCCCGGGAAGGTCAGGCACAACTGCTGCCTTTGTTTCTGTATTTGCAAGCCTGAGCGGTTTCTTTATCCCGTCAGTAATCGGGCGAATAGCTGATAGCTTCAGCATTGCCGTACTCTCATATGCAATGCTGATATTATCCTTGCTGCTCGTGGTATTCGCTTATATTCTAAAAAAAGGTTCTATGCAGTCTTAGCATAGAACCTCTTTTCATATCAACCAGTTGCATAATAATACCCCGCCAATTCCTCCGAATACTACAAATATAACATTCAATCTATAATAGGCAAATATAATGGATACTAGTCCTCCCACCGAGGCCGAAAGCCTGTCTCCCGTTGAATCCAATATTCCCGGAAAAATCAATGCCCCAAGTGCTGCGTAGGGTATGTATTTCAAAAACACCTCCAGCCTTGCAGGGAGCTTGATGCCGTTCAGGAATAGCATCGGGAGCAGCCTGGGTATATATGTCACCAGTGCCATTAATATTACTATTACAAGCAATCTAGCCATTGGCCACCTCACCCTTTCCATCTATGAATGAACCAAGTAAAGCAGCAAACACAGTTGAGATTATAATAGCCCAGCTTGGGGAGACAAAGCTCAATACAGGTACGAAATAAAACACAGAATTTATGGCCATCGCAGCTAAAGATACTATTAGTATGGGATTTGCAGTCCTCATACTTGGAACCACTAATCCTATGAACATTGCATATAGTGCAATTCCCATCCCGCTTATTATGTATTCGGGTATCCAGGAGGACATAAGCAGCCCTGCAAGGGTTCCTATGTTCCAGAAGCTGAAAGCTATAAGATTCAACCCAAGCATGAATTTAGGACTTATTTCCCCTTCTCTTTCTATTGAAGCTACAGCAAAGGTTTCATCTGTAATTCCAAAAGCCAATAAGGGCATAAGCTTCTTTGAGGCGCCTTTTTCCAGATTTTGTGCTATATATGAAGTCATTAGAAAATGCCTCAAGTTCAATATGAATGTAGCTAAAACAATCTCAATGGGCAGCGCTCCAAGACTCATAAGCTTGATACCGACAAACTGGCTTGCTCCCGCAAACACAATCAGAGACATTAGCATAGCTATAACACTTGGTATTCCCAGAGTTTTTGCCAGTACACCAAAGGCTACTGCTATAGGCAAATACCCTATTGCAATAGGAACCCCCGCTTTTAATCCGCTTTTAAAGCTTTTCTCATCTTCCATAACTCTACTCCTTACCTGCATAATCCCCTGCAGGCCTTTCGACAAAAATAAAAGCCCTCGTCCCTTGGACTTCACATCTCAGGGATGAGAGCTTAGCCTTACGTAAATTAATATATATTATATTTACATTAGGTGTTTTTGTCAATATGCGGTTGATTCAATATTGTTACAATAAAATCGTGTCTATTCCTAATCAGCAGCTGAAGTCAGCTTTTACAAAATGCCAGATGCTTCCTATGAGACCTCCCATGAACGTGACTGCAGCAATTATAGCAACCACATTGAAGTCAACCTGCTGCCCCATCATTTTGAGCAGTGGTATTGTCGGCACTACAAAAGGAGAATACTGAAAATAATCGCTGTTAACAATAAGCATATTACTGACAGCACCCAAGGAGGTAATAGCAATAGGTACTATTACATTTCTTGATATATTCGCCATCAGCACGTATGCCGGCACCAATAAGAGCTGCAACAGCATCGAATAAAAGTTAACTACAAGGTGGTTAATGTAAAATGTCAAAGGCGGAAGCTCTCCCTTCAGAAGTATACCACCTGCAAATACCAGAAGGAAATGCACAGTATAGAAAACTATTATGATTACATAAACTGAAAGCAGCTTACCAAAGAATATGCTTACTCTACTGACCGGATATGAGTACAGCACGCTTGCTGTCCTGTCGGTAAATTCCCTTGAAAATATATAGGCAGTCACAACCGAGAAAAGCACCAAAGACAGTAACAGGAACATTGCCATTTGAGGCATAGTTACATAGGCTTTCCACTGTATTTCATGCTCAGACTTTCCAAAGCTGTCAGACAAGCTGCCTACAAACATAAAAATCGGAAGAAAAGCAGCTCCACTTAGAATTATAAATAGCATAAAAGATTTTTTAAGTTTGACGAATTCAGTATAAATTACATTAAGCACTGGCTTCACCTCCGGTCAATCTGATAAAATAGTCTTCCAGACTATCTACCTTCAATGTTATTTCGCTTACTCTTATATCGTTTCTTACAAACAGATCATTAATCTCAGGCGCATCATTCAATCTTTCATATAACCTCAGGACATCCTTTTCCCATATTGAATAATCATTTAAGTTAAGCTTCTGCTCAAGCAGCATCGCAGCCTTCTTATCGTTGCTCACCTTGACCTGGAGATAATGCCTGTTGCGCTTTTGCAGTTCACTGTAATCTATCTCCTCCAAAAGTCTCCCCTGATGTATTATCCCAATGGTATCAGCAATCTGCTGCACCTCGCTGAGTATGTGGCTGGATATAAATATAGTTACCTTCTTTTCTTTGCACAAAGCCAATATAAGCTCTCGAACTTCCTTTATACCTATAGGATCCAAGCCGTTAGTCGGTTCATCCAATATGAGGAGCTCGGGATGGTGCAGCAGAGCCCTGGCAATACCTAATCTCTGCTTCATTCCGAGGGAGAATTCCTTTACTCTTTTTCCTGCAGCATTGCTAAGTCCGACAAGCTCAAGATTTTCAGCTATGCACTTTGTGCCTTGAACCCCCATCATCCTTCTATGCACTTCCAGGTTCTCTGAGGCAGTCAGATTTGGATAAAACCCCGGAAAGTCAATAATCGACCCGATTCTGGAGTATACCTGCTTGTTTCTGCTGCTGACTGCTTCTCCGAAAAGCTCCATTTCTCCCTCAGTAGGTTTTATAAGGCCCATTACCATACTTAGAGTAGTGGTCTTGCCTGCCCCGTTTTGACCTAGAAAGCCATATATCTCACCTTTCTTAATATTCATATCAAGCTTCTTGACTGCGGCAACGCTTTTGTATTGTTTTGACAGGTTATAAGTTCTTAGTATATAGTCCATTTGTTTACACCTCCCTTATTAAGAAATTTTAAGGACTATGCCTTTACTATAGAGCATAATCCTTACATGGAGCTTTCATAATTCTTAAATTTTCCTTAAATCAATTGCCAAACATTCTTTGATACTTTGGTAGGGTAAAGGTAAACACGGTTTTCTCTAGTGGAACACTTCTCACCTCTATGCTTCCCTTTTGCTTTTCAACAAGCTTTTTGACTATTGTAAGTCCCAGACCGCTTCCCTGGAGTTTCGCATTCCTTGACCTTTCAAGGGTATAAAGCCTCTCAAATATGAGAGGAAGCTCCTGTTCCGGTATTCCATTGCCTCTATCCCAAACATCCACTGACACTCTCTTATCCTCTTCCCTCAGTTCTATGCCGATAGCTCCGCCGGTACTTCCGTATTTAAGTGCGTTCCACACCAGATTGTTTAATATCCTGCTTATAGCTGCTTCATCACCTGATACATAAATGTCTCCTTCTGGTATCGTTATACAGGGCTCAACTCCAAATTTTCTAAAATCATTATAGAAGGAAGCCGCGCTTTGCCTCGTTAGCTCAGAAATATTGACTTTCCCAATAGTCAGCTCCAACTCCTCACAATCAAGGGTTGAAAGCTGGAAAAACTCCTCAAGCATTTCATATAAAAACATCCCTTTTGAATGAATGATATCAAGATACTTGCCCTTCTCCTCATCAGTCAGTTCATTGTCCGTTTTCAGCATCTCAATGTACCCCAAGAGTGAAGTCATTGGTGTCCTGAGGTCGTGAGAAATATTCGCTATCATGGTCTTTCTGGCATCCTCGTATTCATAGTTCTTTGCAATTACCACCTGAAGGGCGTCAGCCAGCTTGTTCACTCCTGATATCAATCTGTAAATATACTTATTGTGGTTCTGCACTCTTATCCGTAAGTTATGGTTTCCACCCGAAATTTTCTCTATTTCCTTTGAAACCTCATTGATCTTGCCGTATGTGTTCAAAAGCAGCCATGCAAGCACAGCTGTAAACCCTATAAAAGTCAAAAGTGCGTACATCATTGCACTTCACCCAGCTTATAGCCAATACCCCACACTGTCTGTATAAACTTGGGCTCATCGGGGTTGTCCTCAATCTTATTCCTCAGCCTTCTTATATGAACCATTACAGTATTATCATCATGCATATAGTCATCATTCCAAACATTATTGAATATCTGGGCTTTTGTAAAAACCCTGTTTGGGTTGGAAAAGAAAAGCTTTAGTATCTCAAACTCCTTAGAAGTGAGCTCAATATGCTCATCTCTTTTAATCAATTTGTAATTGCCCAAATCCAGTGCAATGTCTCCGAGTCTAATAATCTCATTCTCTGTTTTTTCTCCGTCATAGTACATACACCGTCTCAGGTGAGCTTTTACTCTAGCCGTCAGCTCAGCAACCGAAAAGGGCTTGGTCATATAATCATCAGCCCCTACCCCAAGTCCAATAATCCTATCAGACTCGCTGCCTTTTGCCGACAGTATAATTACATGCACCGTACTGCTTTCTCTGATTCTTCGCAAAACCTCCATACCATCTATGTATGGAAGCATTACATCCAATATGACCAGGCTGATTTCACAAGGGTTAAAGCAGTCCATCGCCTCCTTTCCATCAAAGGCTTGCATAACCTCTAAGCCTTCCTTTGAAAGGGCGTCCTTTATGAGATTATTAATTTCCAACTCATCTTCTACTACAAGAACTCGGGACTTCTGCATACTACTCACCTCACCTGTAAATCTATTTGAAAAGATTATACCACATTTTACCTTTTAATCCAGTAGCATATACTGTGTCTTTAGATTATTGTATTAGCACCATTAATATAGTATTAGTCAGAGAACCCTATTAGTTGTCTTATATCTTAGGATATAATAAGTTATAGGTAACAAGCTTCTTAGGAGGGATATACCAATGCCGGCACTTCTTACCCATTATCTTTGCGGCAATGCAATGCTGCAGCTTATTAAGGATGAACATATAAAAAATCACATGTCAAGCCGCTGGAATGTATTCAATCTTGGCACACAGGGTCCTGATATATTCTTCTATTATGGGGCATGGCCCTGGGCTAAAAGCAATGGCATCAAAGTGTTAGGCGATAGAATGCACGAAGAGAGAACCGGAGAGTTTATATTAGAAGCCTTAAAATATGTGATTGAGTGTGATGAGCCTGCAAAGAGCGTTCTTACTGCTTATTTGTGCGGATATATATGCCATTATGTACTGGATTGCCATACTCATCCCTATATCTTCTACAAAACAGGCTTTGTACTAAAAGGCGAGGCATATACCTCTAAATACACTTACTACCACCGTATGTTTGAAACCGCTCTGGACGTGCTGATGCTGAAGCGTGAGCTAGGTAAGAGACCACCAGAATTCAAGGCTTCTGAGCAGATCAGAATATCAAGGCAAACTTCTCAAGTCATTGGAGAAATGTATTCAAAAGTTCTGAGAAAAGTCTATAATGTGGACATAAATCCAGAACCGGTATGCCGGGCAATAGCTGATATGACCGGCATAGCAGCTGTGCTAAGGGATAAGACCGGTATAAAGAAAAAGCTTCTTTCAGGAATTGAAAGAAGACTTGGAAGACAGCCAATGTTCTCGAGCATGATACTTCCCTTGGAAATAAATGACGGTCTGGATTATCTGAATACTTCACATTCAGCTTGGTATCTTCCATGGGATAATTCTGCATCTTTGACCTCCTCTTTCGTGGAAAGCTTTGAAGCTGCAGCAGCAGAGTCAAAAACAATAATCGAAGCCATACATTTCTGTTTGAGCAGTAATAATACTTATGAACGTTTAATTCCCTTGATCGGAAACCGCTCCTTTTCCACCGGTGAAGACTGCAGCCTTGAATTGGAATTCAAATACTTTGATTGTATCTATGAATAAGCAAAGAACATGTTCAACTTAATCAGTCATATACTCCTTTGCCTTCAATAATCCGGATACCAAAAATAATTCACATATTCTAATAATTTATGTGAAAAATATATGAGGGTGTATAAAATTTAAGCCATAGGAGGGATATATTAGTGGAAACAAATGAACATTTTCATCTTGCTGAAGTCAAGAATGATAAAAAAACAGAACAAATGCTCACTGAATTTGAAAACAAGCTTGGAGAGCAAATAGGCGGGGATGTAGTTCTGATTGCCTATAAACGTGATAAATCAGAGGGTAGCTGGCACTAAAAAAGAGCTCTTAGGAGCTCTTTAAACTTATACCTTATAATTCTTCAGGAATTTCCGGTTCTAATGCTTCATCATCGTAGAAATCCAGATATGAATACTGCTTTCCTCCCTTGTGCCAGCCCAATATTGCCTCCATGTTGACATTCTGCGTAGCCCTTAGAATATTAGTATCCACATTATCTATCTTATTTTTCAATTCCTTTATTAAAGCTTTTATTTCATGACGTTTGCTGGCTATCTTCTCTGCGGCCACCATGCAGGCACAATTCAAAGGCCAGATGCCGCTGTTCTGAGTGAACCTTTCGATATATAGCTCATCAACATAGTAAAGGGGTCTTATAAGCTCCAAGCCTTTGAAGTTGGCTGACTTGAGCTTTGGCAGCATGGTCTTGAAGCTTCCGGTATATAGTATGTTCAACATTGTGGTCTCAATTGCATCATTGAAGTGATGTCCCAGAGCAAGCTTGTTGCAGCCCAGCTCCGCCGCTTTTCCGTAAAGCGCACCCCTGCGCATTTTTGCACACATATAGCAGGGATAATCCTTTGCAATGGTGTCTATTATCTTGAATATGCCTGATTCAAATAAGTGAATAGGTATATCAAGGTATTTGCAGTTTTCTATCAGAAGCTCCCTTATATTCTCGTGATAGCCCGGGTCCATCGCTATAAACTCCAGCTCAAAGGGTACATTCCCATGCTTTTGCAGCTCTTGGAAAAGCTTGGCCATAAGCATGCTGTCCTTCCCCCCCGAAACTCCGACTGCCACCTTGTCTCCTTCTTCTACCAGGTTGAAGTCCCTGATTGCTTTCAAGAACTTGGTCCATATGTGTTTTCTATATGTTTTTATAAGGCTTCTTTCTATTTCAGGAAGCGGTTTCCTTTCACTGAAAGGCACCAGTATTTCACAGCCTTTTCCGGCAATATCACTCATTATTTATACATCACCCTTCGCACAGCTTTTTGATTACCAATACTTTAATATTATCCCACATCATAATATATCCTACAATCCTTAGTCCTATAATACTTGCTGTATTTATCATCTTCATTGGTCATTATAGGAAGTATTTGATATAATTTAATTAATTATAATGTTACTAGGAGGCTATATGATGATTAAAATTCCTGAAAGAATTCACCTGGCGAATCTTCCTACAAGGATAGAAAAGCTTGAGAGGCTATCGAAGGCTCTTGGAGGACCGGAAATCCATATGAAGAGGGACGACCAGACAGGTATGGAGCTCTCCGGCAATAAGGTAAGAAAGCTTGAGTACTCTGTAAAGGAAGCCATAGATAATGGCTGTGACTATTTGATCACCTGCGGAGGATTACAATCCAACCACTGCAGAGCTACTGCAGCAGCTGCTGTTAAGCTGGGAATGAAATGCTGCCTTGTCCTTAGGGGTAAGGACAGCTCTCTGCCGGTAGGAAACCTTCTTCTCGACAGACTTCTGGGGGCTGAAATCCGCTTCGTTACTGCTGAAGAATACAGCAATCAAAGGTCGGAGATTATGGAAGGCATACAGCAGGAGATGGGGCAGAAGGGCTTCAAGCCTTATATCATCCCTGAGGGAGCTTCCAATGGCATAGGCGGCTTTGGTTATTATACTGCCATGGAAGAAATCATACAGCAGGAAAAAGAATTGAATATGAGCTTTGACTGCATAGTGCTTGCCGTAGGCTCAGGGGGCACGTATTCAGGCCTGTGGCTCGCTAATAAGCTGCACAATCATCCTTCTGATATTTATGGTATAAATGTAGGTGCGGATGCTGAGTATTTTAAAGCAAGAATACAGGAGATACTCGATGAAAGCATGAAATACATGGATGTTAATGTGCCGGTATCCAAGGATGAAATCAATATTATTGACGGTTATGTAGGCAGGGGCTATGCCTTAAGCCGCCCCGAGGAACTTGAATTCATATATAATCTCGCAAAACTTGAAGGTGTGATTCTCGATCCTGTTTATACCGGCAAGGCAATGTACGGACTAACAGAGGAGATAAAGAAGGGGCGGTTTAAGGATTATAAAAATATCCTCTTCGTTCATACTGGGGGACTTTTCGGACTCTTCCCCGAGATAAATTTGTTTAAATTCTGAAAAAACCTCTTCCCAATAATAATGGGAAGAGGTTTTTATACTTTTATATCTATATACTTTCCAGATTGATTCCCTAAGGATTTTTTCATATTGTCCATAAAATAATCTGTATTATCTGTTTTTGTAGTCGTAGTGGTCTTACCTCCCGATGTATATGCCCTTCCACATTCCGGGCACACATCCATAAATATCTGTACAGACTGCGATATAACCTTTCGTCCTTCAGCCTGGGCTTTTGCACCTTCCCTTGAAACATGCTCCTGTTCGTGAGCCATTACTGCAGAACCGGAACTTGCTGGAGATACATGGGTTGGAGCCTTGAAGGATACCCCAGGATCATCGGATCCGTCTACATACTTTCGGTTCTGACAAGTCAGACATTCTGCCGCTCCAATCTTCTTCATCTGCTTCGTTTCCTGAGCAGTTCCGACAGCGGAGGTTTTATCAATAGCACTATTTGTACCTGGCGATTGCTGTTGTACTGAAGCGTCAGGTACCCCTGCATTATATTTCAAATATTGATTTATATTGTTGTACCCGCTTAAGCCTACTTGAAGGGACATATAAATCTCCCCTTTTTTAATTACAATTTATATATATTATACCACATATTTCAATTGTATAGAATATTATTCAATCTAATCTCCCTGTCGTATCTTATCATCCTCCGAGTCCAAATCAATAGTAAAATTGCTCATACTGTATCCTGCCAGCCATCTGCAGCAAATCCTGCCTTTGACCCCTCCCCTGTACCTTGCCTTTAGCTTGCTAAGAAGCTCGGTGGCTGACTGTCCCAGCTCAACATGAACAGTATAATTGAAGTCTATTGCCACTATACCGTTTTCATCCGGTTCGCTCACGATGGGATGCTTTTCTGCAAAATTCTTTGTACCCTTCCAATTCAAAATCTGGCGAAGGCAGCTGTCCTTCCCCAGCATCTCCTGGAGAAAAGCCTTCTTTTCCACTTTAATGTACCCGCCAACTATATAAAACTTGAGTTCAAATGTACAATCACTCATTCCTTTCACCCTCCCTACATATCAAAATCCACATAATGTCCATATTCAGCGGGCTTCTTTCCACCCTTTGGGAGCATCCAGACCACCTTCTGGTTGACTTCAGGCGGTGCAATACCCTCACCATCTGTAAAAATAATCAATAATGACATAGACATACTGTCAGCCAATTCAAAAACAGGTCTGTAATCGGTGCCTCCATTTTTAATCCTTTTTTTCTCCTTCAGATACCTTTCAATGGGTACCGGAGAAGCTTCTCTCTCCCTTCCCTTCTATAGGGATGCAGCAGCTCATGTTTTATGACCCCTATGGCCATTTCATTGCTGATAGACTCAAACCATTGCTTATTGTATATCAGCTTCAAGGTGGAGTCATTTATCATTTTTATAGTTGTTACATCCTCACTTTCAGCTCAGAGCAGAAACGCTCTCGGTATTCAGGTATAATTCCTTGATACACTGTTTAGCTTCGCTAATCTTCATAAATATACACTCCTCGTAAACAAAAACACACATTGTTATTTTTTTAACATTCTAAAGTATATTATATTTCATCTATATGCAAAAGTAAACAATATACGCAAAAAATAATACAACCAAATTTTGGTTGTATAGGTGTTCATGATTTTTGATTCTTCTCAATTTCACATTGTTATTTTTGACTGCTCCCGTATAGATGCTTGAGGTATGTATCTTTAGCTTCGGCGCATTAATTATGAAGTCTGCTGCAAATAGAGTCAAAAAAGCGTATCGAACATGTCAGCTCGATACGCTTTTTTATTTCTCAATTCAGTTTTTAAGAAAGAATCGCATTTATTCATCCACTTTTAATCTTTTCATTGTCACAACTTCCTCAAAGAATTGCTTTGGATATGCCATACTGACTAAGGCAGTCTTATTACTGACCTTTGATTGAAAAACCTTTACAATTCTCCCAAGGCCTACCTCCTGCCCTTTCCTGCCTGCAGCAGTTACTGTATCCCCTATCTTCGGCAGAGGGAGGTACTCATATGGAAAGGTAATAAGAGCCTCTCTATCTGAGTAGCAGTAATCTTTTATATATATCGCTAAACCCGGGCAAGCTGCAACACAAATCCCACAACCCATACATTTACCAAAATCTATATAAGGTAAATTTGTTATCGGCTTGCCAACAATTATTGCACCCTTAGTACAGGATGTTTCACACGGGTTGCACGGAATTTCTTCAATACACTCAATCACAGCAATAGGACCCTTTAAATAATCTTCCTTCTTGGGATATGCAGGTGAATTCTCCAATTCTTCAATAGAGGGACATCCTACTTTTTTCAAACAGTTCTCCATTATCCTACCAGCTCCTTTGCTGCTGCTATTATACGTTCCTTCGCCAGCTTCCTTTTTTCTCCAAAGGCCCCACACCTTAATGAATTCAGCTTGCCCCATACTACTTCGGATAATCGATTTTTTTCCTCGATGTCATAATACCCTAAAGTCGAAGCTGCATTGATGCCTGCCAGCTGCCCTTCTTCCATAGCTGTACTTGCCTCCTCAACCCCGGAAATATCTCCTGCTACAAAAAAACCTTTAATTGTGGTCTCCATATAGGCATCATGGATTGGTATGTGTCCCCCCAGCTCTGGAATATAGCAGAACTTGCAGCCTGCTGTCCATGCTAGTTCTACCAACGGCGTCAAGCCCGTAGCCAAGCATATGGTATCTGCTTCCAACAGTTTTTCCGTACCTGGAATAGGACTCCAGTTTTTATCCAATTGAACAATTTCTACAGCTTCTACACTATTTGTTCCGATAACTTTAGAAATAGTATGTGAGGTATAAAACGGTACACCTGCCCTGCATACCTTGGCCGTATGAACACCATAACCTCCTAATGCAGGTGCTGCTTCTACAATTGCCGTAACCTCGGCACCTGCTTGCATAAGCTGATATGAAACAATTATACCGACATTCCCGGAACCCAGCATCACAATTTTTTTACCCGGCAGTACACGGTGAACATTTATCATGGTCTGTGCGGCTCCTGCACTCATCACACCTGGTAATGTCCATCCATCAAAGCTGATTGCATTCTCCATTGCGCCGGAAGCAAGAACAATGGCCTCTGCTTCTATATCAATGGATTCTTTTCCGTTCCTTACAACCCATATATTCTTATTCTTATTTATCCCACAAACCTCTGTATTAAGCCACACTTCTATTCCCAGACGCTTGGTTTCTTCCAGTAGGAGCGTACCTATATCAAAACCTCTGGTGCCTGCTTTGTGTTCTTTTGAACCGAAGAATTTGTGTATCTGCTTAAAAAGTTGACCTCCCGGCTTTGAGTTCTCATCTATTACCAAGACCTTTGCACCTGCTTTAGCAGCTTCAATAGCTGCGGACAATCCTGCCGGCCCTGCACCGATTACAACTAACGGCACCTTAATCATCCTTTTCACCCCACTTCCCTACACCATGCTGTCTTTCGATGATTATGCCATCCTTTACAGGAGTAATGCATGTCCTTACATTAGGAATACCGTCTACAACCATAACGCAATCTGTGCACCTTCCGATTCCGCAGTATATCCCTCTTGGTTTGTTCTTATGCTTTGTATATCTAAATATATTGATCCCATTGGCAATAAGAGCTGCTGCTATCATTTCCCCTTCGTATACCATCAGTTCGCGGCCATCAATATATATCTTCACCATTTTCTTCTCTTCAAGCTTCCCTAATATGGAGTGCTCAATAATCCTCCCCATGCTCCCCCTCCTTACTCATACCAGTTTGAGCTTCCTCAAGCTGCGTTGTACTTCTGCTTGTTGGCTTGGGTTTGCATTAATAAGTGGTAGTCTCAAGCCCCCTACATTTGTACCCATCATATTAAGTGCTGCCTTTATAGGTATAGGGTTAGTCGTACAAAAAAGCTTATCAAAAATATCCAACAGTTCAATATGCTTTTTTGCTGCATTGCTTACATTACCTTCCAAATAGAAGTCTATCATTTCTTTCATCATCATTCCTACAACCTGGGATGCAACACTTATGACACCGTATCCTCCCACAGCCAGGCAGGGTAAGGTTAATGCATCATCACCGGTATAGACCTTAAAATCCTGAGGAGTAACGCTTACCATCTCGGATAACTGCTGCACATTTCCACTTGCTTCCTTTACAGCTACAATGTTTTTAAGCTCTGCAAGTCTGGCTAATGTGGATGGCAGCATGTTGCAGCCGGTTCTTCCCGGTACATTATATATAATAATATCTCCATCTACTGCTTCCGCTACAGCTTTAAAATGCTGATACATTGCCTCCTGATCTGGCTTATTATAATAAGGTACGACCACCAGCAGCCCATCAACTCCGCATTCAAGTGCCTTTTGGCAATTCTCAATAGTTGAAGCGGTAGAATTTGTCCCAACTCCAGCTATGACAGGTACATCTACACTCTTCTTTATGAGCCTGAACAAATTTTCCTTTTCCGTTGAATTAAGAGTGGGTGCTTCACCGGTTGTCCCACATACCACTATAGCAGTAGTCCCTTCCTTTACCAGCTTCTTTGCAAGTAATGACGCCATTTCATAATACACTTGCATTTCATTATCAAATGGTGTAACCATAGCTGTAATCAATCTGCCACAATCCCTCATGCTATTTCTCCTCCTTTAATTCTATCAGAACTTCCATCTTGATTGGTCTAACAGGCTGACGATAATTGGAAGGCTTGATATCCTTCAAGCCGACCCCGGTTTTCTCCGATAGGATTTTCTCCACCTGTTTTCTGCAGGTACGTCCTTGACATAGCCCCATGCCTGCTCTTGTACTGCGTTTGAGTTCATCCATTCTGGTTGCACCGTCAGAAATTGCTTCTTCTATTTCTTTTCTTGTTACTTCCTCACATCGGCATATAAAATCGTTATTCATTACTCGACCCTCCATCATTCTCGGTGCATGTATTATATATATCCCAGTAAGCTGTGACATCCTTCACAAGGTTTTGCATATGTTCCAGCATTGTTTTCTCTGCCTCTGCCTCATCATGGTTCTTGAGTGCCTCATAAATTTTCCTGTGTGAAACATTGTATGGAGACTTAACCTGTGCGCGAATATACTCAAATAGATTGGACTGCTGACCGAAATTTGATATTATGCTGTATAAAGACTCCAGAACAATATTTCTGGAAGCTTTAGCAATTGCTTTGTGAAAATTAACATCGTCGGTGGCAATACTAAGCTTATTCGCATATTTGGTTTCCTGTGTCGTAATAATCTCATCCATTTTTTTTATTTCAGCTTCGGTTATATTTTGTGCTGCAAGTATTACCGTCTCCCTTTCTATAGCTCTCCTAGCCTGAAGTACCATTAGGAAATCTTCCAGAACCTTGGTATTAATAAGTTTTTCTAACTCTTCCTTGTGAAAATTGATTGTGTTGATTGTTTTTGTTCTTTCCAAGGCCTCTATTCCCTTAGAAGTAATATTTCTTCCTTTTGATCCTTCCTTTTCCACGTACCCAAGGCTCTCCAAATGAGTCAGTATCCTGCCTATAGTAGCTGAACTTATGTATATCTCCTTCTCTTCCATTTTCTCAACTAGATACCAAGACCCTATTGCTTCCTCCGACTCCTTTATACATTCGAGAATCAGCACTTCTTTTTCATCTAAAGTATACTTCATTTTTCTCCTCGCACCCACCTCAATATATATTTAAGATGTATTCTAATATTATTTTAAATATATCTAAGAGAACGCATTGTATTACTCTATAGTAGATACACTGCGTTCCCCAAGCATATATTTATTTAATAATTCTGTTTTTATCCTTGAGAAGTAAGTTGTCTACCTTTTGCATCTATATTTTGATTCTTAGTTAAAAGTGAAACAACAACTATAAGTACTGAAGAAATAGCCAATGCAATCAATACTCTATTGGGACCTAAAGTAGTAATCTGAGTTAATACAGAACCGACAACGATACCTGTCCTGGCTCCCCACGGAGTTACCTTACTATTTTTTCTTCCCATTTCAAAGGCTTCTCCCTTTCTTTCCTTCCATAAAAGACCTACCAGTAATAGTGGTACTAAGCCGCCCCCTGCCATAGCATATGCTTTTGAGAATAACCCAAGAATCGAACTTGAGTAAATTGCTGCAATTGCTGCAAATACTCCTATCACAACTGTCAGTATCTTTGCATATTGTACAAGCTGCCTATCAGTCGTATTAGGTTTAAAGGGTTTAATAAGATCATTTACGATAAGTACGGATGCTGAATTAAGATTTGAATCGGCAGAAGACATCCCTGCTGCCAATATAAGGGCAAAAATCATAGCTGTCATAAATGGTGGAACATAATGCATCATAAACCACGGCATTGCATCATCAGGCTTTAGTCCTTGGTTTAAAGTAAGTATAACCAAACCGAGAAGTGCTGTCAGCATTACCATGATTATTGCGATAATTCCACTGTAAAGCATACCATTTCTGGCAGTTTTGCTGTCTTTTGCAGCAAAGCATCTCTGCCAATAGATTTGTGCTACCAAAATACCCACACAGCCTGTTACAAACATAGTAATGATGCTTAGGGGATCACTGATACCAAAGTTCCAAAGCTCTGCTTTTCCTATTGCCTCAAGCCTTGATCCCAGTTCTGCCATGCTCCAGTTTACTGGTTTGAAGCCGTAGATATAAAACGCTACTCCAAATACAACACAAAGGATTCCTTGAGCAAGGTCTGTCCAAACAACTGAATATATGCCGCCCAAGGCTGTGTATACAATAAATACAAGAGAAAATAATAGGATAATCGGTATTGGATTCGCGCCCGTTGCAATATTAAAGATGTTGCCAAAGGCTTTGCCCTGGCCACCTACCCAGGCGATCATAATCATCGATGCAAGTACTCCTGCCATTGCTCGTGATACTTTATCTCTTGCAATCAGATCGTCAATCATTTCTGGGAAGGTATTATAAGTAAATCGTCCTGCCAATCCTGCAAAGAATAATGCAAAGATAATTTTTGAACCCTGTTCACCAAGTATGAAAGCCATCCATGGGAGGCCCAGTAAGTATCCCTTTCCTGCGTGACCGACAAAGTTACCGACACCCATAATAGTAGCAAATTGTGTAAAGAAGATTAAATACATTGGAAAGGTCTTACCACCTATTGCATAGTTGGAAAAACTCTCGTTTGCCTGGTCTTTCACTCTCCAGGAGATGTAAAGGAATATACCACACATAACTATTGTAATAAGCCACAACATTGAACCAATACTCATTTGTAATCCTCCTCTATTTAAATTAGAGCTTTGAACTTTATACTATATTCACCTCATTTCTCTGTTCAAATCTCTTAATATTCAGTTCCGCCATATTGTATGGCACATGAATACCATTTATCATATCGCTTATAAGCTTACCGGTAATGGGAGCCAATGCTATCCCATCCCCCTCATGGCCAGAAGCGATAAAAAATCCCTTTCTGCTTTCTACCTCTCCAATTATTGGCTTTCCATCCTCGGATGCGGGACGTAGCCCTGCAAAGCTTCTTATAATGTTTACGTTTTTCATAATCGGAAAAAATCTTACAGCCTGATTAACCAGGATGTTCAACGCGGTCAAGCTCGTTTCCCTATCAAATCCCGCATTTTCTCTTGTGCTTCCAATGAGATAATTTCCGTCTGTTGTCTGGGAAAATGCGAAACCGATTCCAAGCTTGCTGTGGATATCGTCCTTTTTCTTGTTCATCTCGGGTTTCAATTTGGATACTATGTATTCAGCACTCCAAACATTTGTCTCCCCGATTGATGGAATTTGCTCCGTCACGACAATCTGTCCCTTTTTAGGTACAATAGGAATATCAATACCTATCATTTTACCTATCTGTGGTGTCCAAGCTCCTGCCGCATTGACAATGTACTGTGTCTCAACCGTTTCCCCATTGTCAAAGGATAGCTTCCAATAATCCTTAAAAGGGCTTATCTCTTTTAATGCAGCTCCTTTTATGGTTACAAGACCTAACTTGTTGTTTTTCTTAAGAAATCCTCTCATGACCTTTAATGGATTCACTTGAGAATCCTTATTACTGTATGTAGATGCTAAGATACCGCTTTTCACATGAGGCTGCCGCTTTTCGACTTCATTCTTATCAATTATACTAACATCCAGTCCAAATATTTTCTGTTGTTCCACAAACTCTTCCATAACCGCGAGCTCTTGTTCATTCTCAATGAGTATCATTCCACCCCTTGACTCAAACTCAACATCCATATCAAGCTCTTTTGAAAGATACTTGTACATTTCTATGCTTTCCAGTGCAAGTTGAAGTGATATCCCAGGCTTTTTAGACTGTAAGAGTATCATATCATCACATGCTCCTGAAGCACCGGCACCAAATTGCTCCTTTTCTACCATCAATACTCTCTTACCGCTCTTTAGCAGGTAATGTGCTGTAGAAAGTCCTATAATTCCACCACCTATAACGGCTACGTCGAATACCTTATGCATTGCTGCAACCCCTCTCCGTTATTATATCGAAAACTACCTGCTCATCATTTGATGAGTAGCTTTATACTAGGATAACCTGTTTATAAAGAGTTGTCAATAAATTTTGAAAACTTTTTATTTTATACACTTTTTAAATAATACATCCTGCTTATGACATATTAATAAGTTTACTCCTAAAGAATATAAAAATTGACATATTGTAGTTTTATGTATTGACTTTATCTCAATATCAACTATATAATTAAATTATGCTCCTCATCACATGATGAGGAGTAAATTGCAAAGGGGGATAAATATGAAAAAATATCGTGTAGCAGTTGTTGGGGCTCTGGGTGCTGTAGGCAGCGAAATGCTAAAGACTCTATCCCAAAGGGAATTCCCAATAGAAAGCATCAAACCGCTGGATATTAAAGCGAATGAAGGAAAGACAATTATGTTCAATAACCAGCCTGTAGAGATAAAGGAAGCAAAAGAAGGCGCCTTTGAGGATGTAGATATAGCTCTATTCTCTGCAGGTAGTGATGCAAGCCTTATATTGGCACCCATTGCTGTAAAAGAAGGAGCTATTGTTATCGACAACAGCAGTGCATGGCGAATGGATCCTAAAGTACCTTTAGTCGTGCCGGAAGTCAATCCTCAGGACCTTTCATGGCACAAAGGATTAATCGCAAATCCTAATTGTTCTACAATACAGATGATGGTCGCACTAAAGCCCTTGCATGACGCATATAAAATCAAAAGGATTATCGTATCAACCTACCAAGCTGTTTCCGGTACTGGTCAAAGGGCTATTGATGAATTGGACCAGCAGGTGAAAAGCTATTCATCAGGAGTAAAACCGACTGTTGAAGTGTATCCGCATCAGATCGCTTTTAATACCTTACCTCATATAGATATCTTTATGGATAACGAATATACCAAAGAAGAAATGAAAATGTGTGATGAAACAAGAAAGATCCTTGACGACTCCATCAAGGTATCAGCCACAACTGTAAGAGTGCCCGTATTCCGTGCTCATTCTGAATCTATTAATATTGAAACTGAGAAATCAATTGATTCAAATCAAGCAAGAGATATTCTTAGAAATGCACCAGGAGTCAAGGTAGTTGATGATAATAGCATTAACTCATACCCATTGGCAATTGATGCTGAAGGAAAGGACGAAGTATTTGTAGGAAGAATACGAAAGGATTTTTCCATTGAGAATGGTCTGAATCTGTGGGTTGTAGCAGATAATCTCAGAAAGGGTGCTGCCCTGAACGCTGTACAAATAGCAGAAGAACTTGTTAAGCAAAAACTGATTTAGGGGGGAACTGCCATGGGGATTGTTGTCCAGAAGTTTGGGGGCACTTCTGTTGCTACAGAAAGCGCACGAATATCACTGCTTAATCATGTGAAAAATGCAAGGCAGCAAGGCAAAGACGTCGTTCTGGTCGTATCTGCAATGGGCAGAAAAGGCGAGCCATATGCCACGGATACCATATCCAGTCTGCTGGAATCCATAAACTCTTATATAGATCCCGCTAAAAAAGACTTGATTTTGTCCTGCGGTGAAATTATATCCAGTTCGCTTATTGCACATTTCCTGGATACAAATGGTATTGATGCAGAAGCAATGGCTGGCTTTCAAGCAGGTATTCTGACAACAGATAACTTTAATAACAGCGATATAATTAACATTGATACAACTAACATTCAAAAGTACATAAACTGTGGCAAAATACCCGTTATCGCAGGCTTTCAAGGAATCACCCGGGATGGTAAGATTACAACCCTAGGCCGCGGTGGAAGCGATACAACCGCGGTTGAACTGGGTGGGTTCCTTAAATCTGAAGTGGTTGATATTTTTACTGATGTACCCGGAGTAGCTTTTGTTGATCCTAGGGTATACCCTTCCGCTGAATATATTAGTCAGATTTCTTATGACGATATGTACAAGCTTGCCAGCCATGGAGCTAAAGTAATTCATCCCCGAGCTGTCCAGTCAGCCAACAAATTTCATATTCCAGTACGCGTTCGTGGAACTAATTCCCATGGGGATGGTACTCTTATATCTGAGATACCGACAAAAAGTGACAATAAAATTATCGGTATTGCTCTTAACAATCAAAGTCAGGATATAACCTCCGCATACATTTTGTTCAACCAGAAATTTATGGGCTTAATAAAAGAAGAAATTGCAAAGGCAATTTCTAATAAAACTATTAATATACTTAGCGTTGTATATTCTGAGGATAATATATCAATGACCATGGAAAACAATCATATTGTACCGAATATCCAAGCAATCCGTAACTTATAGGAACAAGGGGGCAGGTGCAAGAGTTCAGTTCAGTCCCCTAGTCCCTTTTTCTATTCCAAATACATATCCGGCTTCTTGTTGAAAAAGAATACCCCCACTCCCCCGACTCCCAAGTGACTTACCATTGCTGCTCCGATTTTATTTATCATTATATCCTTATCTCCAAGTCTTCTAACAATCATATCCTTTAACTCATATGCAAGATCCAAATCCCCGGCATGGCTGATGCCTATAGTCTGATCAGGAAAATCCTTAATCCTCTCCTCCATAATATCCACAATGGTCATCAGGGCTTTTTTCCTTCCTCTGACCTTTTCCAGCAGTTCTACAGCTCCATCATTGACATGCAGAATAGGTTTTATATTGAGTATGCTTCCAACTTTCCCCTCCATTCTGCTTATTCTACCGCCTCTGATAAGCCAGCTCAAATCCTCTACCATGAATATGTGCTCCACATGATCTGCCAGTTCACATATTTGCTCAACAATTGTATCGAAAGCTTTCCCTGACCTGCTAAGCTTTGCTGCTTGCAGTGCAATAAGCCCTGTCGCAGTTGAGCCGCTCTTGGAATCAACAACCTTCATACTTATTTCTTTGTATTCATCTTGTACCTCCTCCAGTAAGGACACAGCCAATTGATATGTTCCGGACAACTTTGAGGAAAGGGCTACATATATGAAGTCATTCCCTTCAATGCAGCATTGTCTGAATAAATCCAGAATATCTCCCGGTCTGGGAAAGGAGGTCATGGGCATAATGCCGTTGCTCAAAGCTGCATAGACCTCTTCTGCATCTATCGTCACCTTGTCATAATACTCTGTACCCAGCAAGTATATTCTTTGGGACAGAAGCTTTATATCATATTCCCTCATCAGTTCCGGCCGCAGGTCGCTGGAACTATCTACGATTATTTTAATCATGTACACGCCCTCCATGTATTGTAATGCTTGTCAGCTATTTCTAATACATCTTATGTGCGCTGTACATGCTGTGACCCAACAAAAAAGGCTTTATCTGACCTCAATGGACCAGATAAAGCCTTAGTTTTATTCTTTTACTTTTTTCCTTCGATATAACTGTAAATAAAATCAATATTGGGGGCAAAGGAATCCCTCTTAAGATTCTTAACATGACTCTTGACTGCATAATCCTTATACCTGAAATACAAAGGTGCTATCGGCATTTCATCCATGAGAAGCTGCTCCGCCTGATGCAGCAATACGGATCTTTTTGCCTTGTCAGGTTCAGCCTTTGCCGCTTTGATATATGCATCATACTGTGCGTTGCTATATGCCGCATCATTAACTGCACCATCTGTTACAAACAAATCCAGAACGGATATTGCATCCGGATAATCCAGACTCCATCCTGCTAATGAAATCTGATAGTCATGTTTATTCTGCCTTTCTATTCTAACCATAGGTTTAACGGCCTCAATTTCTATGTCTAAGCCAAGATTTTTCTTCCACATGTCTTTAAATGCTATTCCATAGGACTGTGTACTTTCGCTATCATTAACCAACAGCGTAAGTTTAGGCAGTTCTTTCAGTCCAAGCTCATTCATGCCTTTCTGTAAAAATATTTTAGCTGCTGCTACATCATTATCCTTGAAATAAGTTGGCTTCTTTTCCCTAAAAGTCTTACCATCGGCATCAGGTATAATATCCGGTTGTACAAATGCCAGTGCCGGTTTCCACGGCCTTTTTGCTACACTATTGATGAAATCTTGCCTGTTTATGGCATATGTTAAAGCTTTCCTAATATTCTTGTTCTTCAGAACGGGATCTGTACAATCAAAATTGAAATACCAGACACTTGTATCACTGTAAGTCCTAAGCTCTTCCTTGGGAAAAGCCGACTTATCAGTGTTATACAACTCATTTACCAAATCTAGAACACCGATATTGTACATGGAAACCTGAGTCTCCTCATCTTCAATAAATAAGCCGGTGACCTTCTCAAGCTTAATATTCAGCGCATCCCAGTATGCAGGGTTCTTCACAAAGACCATTCCGCTTAAGCTTTCCCATTTCTCCAGCTTAAAAGGTCCATTGGTTACCATGTATGCTGCTTCTGTATTATATTTTTCTCCATACTTCTCATAAACATCCTGCCTTGCTGGAGCAAAAACGGGAAATGATACCAAATAGTCAAAATATGCAACAGGCTGATTCAGTATAACCTTTATGGTCTTGTCATCAACCACCTTGATACCGACATCCTCCATTTTGGCTTTACCCATACTGTACTTTTCTGCGTTCACAATGTCATACAAAAAGAATCCATAGTCCATATAATTCGTAGGATCTATTGCTCTCAACCAACCATACGCAAAATCCTTGGCTGTTATTGTTTTACCGTCAATCCACTTTGCATTCCTCAGGTGGAAAGTCCACTCTTTCCCATCAGGACTCACTTCCCATTTTTCTGCTATACCAGGCTTGATACTTCCGTTCCCCATATGTCTGGTAAGGCCTTCCATTATCCAATTATAAATCTGTATATCTACGTTATAGTAACTTGCCTGGAAATCGAGAGTTTCAGGATTACTGTCAAGTCCTATTGTAAGCTCCTGCTTATCCTTTAGAGGAGTGTTTACAACACTGTTTATTGAGGTATCTGCGAAAGTCACCATTATAGATGACAGTATAAGTATAACCGATAAAACTATTGACAATATTCTTCTATTTTCCATTTAAATCATCTCCCACCAAATTATTACATTGATATCGCTTATTATAACTCAAATAAGTTATTATTGTCAAATTATGTCTATTTATCAATAATAATGCCTAACGTATAATTATGCTTGCCATGACTGGTTTTGGTTCTGCTCAAACGCCCTTCTTTCACGGCTTCTTTCATAGTATCTCAGCCAAAGCATGAAGAGTGCCGATGCAAATGTAAGTGCGAAGCACAGAAGCCACAATTCGAACAATCCGAAGGTAGTTATGTATTTACCGAATAAGTACGGGCCTAATGCATTGCCCGTACCCATTATCATAGTAATAAGTGCATTGAATCTTCCCCTATGGGATATAGGAGAATGGTTGGCTATATACACACCTGCGTTTGTAGCCTCCAATACCTCTCCCACCGTGAAAATAAATGCAGACAGCAGGAATAACGGCAATGTTCCTATAAATCCAATCATACCAAAGCCCACAGCGTAGAAAAAACCTGCAAGTGCCATGTTTATAAGCGGCTTCAGCCTTAAAGTAAGCTTTGTCGCGGGTACTGTGAAGGTTATGACTACAAGACCCGTAAATGACATTATTATACCAAAATACCTGGGTCCCAAGCTACTTCCAAATCTTTGTGCAAGCTGCAGCGGTATAGCAAACCCTATACATGAATAAACCAACTGATTGACAAGTCTGCCTACACTGAAAAGCATGAGCACAGGCCTTTTTCTAAAGGCAACCCATGCACTTCCTTTCTCAGCGGCTTCGTCATCCCCTTCAGCTTCCTCCTGCTCCATGTCTTCCGCATTTGGCATTGTCTCTCCAATGAAAAGCAGTATTAAAACCAAGGATATCAATATTGCAAAAGCATTCCCGTAAAAAATCCAGGTTGTATGGTTTTTATATAAAAAGCCTGCAATCATAGGCCCTATCGAGAAGCCAATATTTGTACCCATGTAAAGCAGGGAAAATGCTTGCCTTCTGTTCTCCTTGTTAGTAAGATCGGTTAACATAGCTGAACTTACCGGTTGTGCCGCCCCGGCAAACATTCCTGACAGTATGAGAAAGACAGGTATAAGTATAGAGTTGTCTAAAAAGGGACACGGGAAAAAGCATAAAGCCGACAGTCCCAGAAAACCCAGAAGCAGCTTTTTTCTCCCGATATGGTCAGTAAGCTTGCCACCTGCTATAGATCCTATCATTTGAAAGACCGCACTCAGCAAGAAAAACTCACCGGCAGCTTCTGCGCTGAAGCCTAATCTCTCAGTCAGAAAGAATGTAAGAAATGGATAAACAAAGTTGCCCATCGCATTTATTATTCTAACTACAAAAAGCACATATATCGACCTTGGAAGGCCTGAGTATATGTTTAATCTCCTATCTAACCCCACGTTATAACCCCCTAAAAAATAAATAAACAAATAAAATTATCAATTATTTCAAATTTATATAGCTAATAGTATAATTTAACCACTAAATTATAAAAACTTCAATATTCACAAGCATTCAGTTATGGTATACTACATTAAAAGGCAATAATGTACAATATAAGCTAAAGATTATACATAATTGGGAGGTTTTTATGAACATAAGTGGACTTAGGGAATTAAAAATAGGTGATCTGACGGCTAGGCTGCCTATTATACAGGGAGGCATGGGAGTTGGAATATCACTGTCCGGTCTTGCAGCCGCTGTAGCAAACGAAGGCGGCATAGGCGTAATTGCAGCAGCTGGTATCGGTATGCTGGACTACGATTTCTCTACAAAGTTTCTGGAAGCGAACCTTGATAGGCTGAAAAGCGAAATTAGAAAAGCCCGAGAGAAAACAAAGGGCATCATCGGTGTGAATATAATGGTTGCTTTGACTAACTATGCAGAGTTTGTAAAGGCTTCTATTGAAGAAGGAATAGATATAATTTTTTCCGGTGCAGGTCTTCCTCTTAATCTTCCGCAGTATCTGGAGGGAAAGTATGAAACCAAGCTGGTTCCTATTGTATCTTCAGCACGCGCAGCTAGTGTTATCTGTAGAAAATGGCTGGATAAGTACAACTATCTTCCGGACGCTATAGTTGTAGAAGGTCCTAAAGCTGGTGGGCACTTAGGCTTCAAGGAAGATCAAATATTCAATCCCGAATACTCTCTGGAAAAAATTATTCCCGAAGTTGTAAACGAGATAAAACCCTTTGAAGATAAAGCCGGCAGGCCGATTCCTGTAATTGCCGGCGGAGGCATATATTCCGGCGAAGATATTTATAAATTTATTAAGCTGGGTGCTTCCGGGGTTCAGATGGCTACACGCTTTGTAACAACAGAAGAGTGCGATGCCTCTATAGATTTCAAGAACACTTACATCAACTCGAAAAAAGAGGATGTGACAATTATAAAGAGCCCGGTGGGCATGCCTGGAAGGGCTATCAGAAACACCTTCACTGATGATATCTCAAGAGGTGCGAATAAACCATTCAAATGCCCGTACCATTGCATTGTCACATGCGATTATAAGAATAGTCCCTATTGCATAGCTCTCGCATTGACAAATGCGCAAAAAGGCAATCTTGAAAATGGCTTTGCCTTTGCAGGAGAAAATGCATACAGAACTGATAAAATCGTTTCCGTCCATGAGCTTATGGAGACATTGCAGCAAGAGTATAATGCAGCCGTTTCTGCTGAAGTATAAATTCCAGAATTTTAATAAACGCACTACGCCAGTTAATAATTTGCGTAGTGCGTTTTATATTATCAGTTATTTCTTATCTACTATGATTTGAAGCTCTGTTTTTATTGTAGAAAATTCGATTCCCTGCTGTTCGCAGAAGTCCCTTACAGCTAATGTGGCATTTGGCATGCTTTTTCCAATAATCCTCTCAATCTCCTCATCAGTCACTCCCCAGTCCAGCAGCTCTCTAAATGTAGTTTTACCTTTTATCAGCTTCTCATCACTATTCTGTTCTTCTTTGCTTATCGGACTACCCTCCTGACTTTGCTGAGTATCCTCTGGTTTTCCTGTATCATTGATTTTAGGTGCTTCCGGCTTTGGCGGTTCTTGCACAACTATAGGTTGTACAGCGACCAGCTTGTTCAAATCAACAGTAAGAGTATCAAGGTAGCTCATTTGCTCCTGCGTCAGACCCGCATAATCCTTTAAAACCTGATAAGCACCGGCCGGTATATAAGTATCCATCAGCTCTATAGGCAAGCCCTTATATAAGGCGGCAAATACTCTAACTGAATCGGTACCTATCTCCAGTCCTTTTTCTGCAGCAGCTTCATACCTGGACTCCAGATCTTTGCATTGGAACTCTCTGGCATTCTCACTTTCGCTCAAGCCAAAGGCCTTTGCTAAATGCTCAATGGGTATTTCAAAATTCTCACTTACATCCTCAAAGCTATAAGAGCCTCTGATATCTGCAGGGTTATAGCTCCCCTCATATTCACCGGATGTGTATTTTGCAGGAATCTTTGAAGACTCTGTCGCCCAATAATTCAAGCCATCACTTACAGCAATTCCTCCAAACATAAGCACTACAATTATTGCAGCAAGAGATAGCGGTTTAAGCTTGAGTTTCATTCTGCTTACCTCCTCCAAGTGAAAATTCTACTGTATCTGCTACAGGGCAGCTCAAATCCGATGTGCATTCAAGACAGCTTATGCATTGGTGATTCCTTATAGCTTTACTCTCCGAAACTTTGATACCCATTGGGCAAACTAAATTGCATTTCCCACAGGCGATGCACTTGTTTTCATTTCTTCTAATCTTAAATATTCTAAAAGCATTAAAGGGACCGATGAGTGCTCCTAACGGACATGCATACTTGCACCAAGGCCTTTCAACAATCAGAGATGCTATTGCAAGTACTCCCATTATTGCTAAAGCCTGTGCGGTCACTTCTCCTGACCAAAAAGTAAACAATGTATGATATGGATCTATATCTCCAAATACCAGTTTTCCTGTTACCGCAGTTACATAAACAATCCATGCCAACACAAAATACCTTAAATATCTCAAATATTTATCAATTTTTTGCGGGACAATGGTGTTGTACTTTTCTTTAAACAGCTTTTTCCCCAGCTTGCCCAGCCACTCCTGAAAGGTGCCAAGAGGGCAAATCCACCCGCAGAACACTGCGCCAAATGCAATAGACATAATTGCCATGATTCCCATCAAGACGAATGCAGATTGATGAATTTTTTGTACAAGCGTTCCTGTTGCAACAAGTTTATATATTGAAACCACGCCTCCCAAAGGACAAATAGCATGCAGCGATGCATTTGAAATAAAGTCAAACCCAAGCCCCTTTTCTGATAATATGTTGTTTGTTGCAATCAGCGCTACTAAGATAAAGAAAAATAATTGCACTATGGTTCGAACTTTTCTATTCTTATTGGTACCTTTTTTCATTATATTCAGTCCCCCTTGATTGAATTTAATTTCATATATCACAACTTAATCTTATAACAAAGAAGTTACAGAACTATGATGGATTTGTGATAGATTTATAAAATTATTACATTTTCTTCCTTTATGCAAAAAAAACAAAGGTGGTAATCCACCTTTATAGATAAGAATTATATTCATATTCTGCAAGTCTTAACTAGTGCACGAAGCCGCTCAATCTTCCTACGTGGCTGCGGTCTTCCTCCAATAAACCCTTTATCAGCTTCACGCTTTCTGCATCCAGGTCTCCCTTCACTACCTCCTCAGCCATCTGGATTCCTCTGTATTCTCCTGCTCCGGCGTCCTTAAGAATAAGCTTGGTATCATCACTGTTTCTTTTCACTAAATTCTTCACATCAGACATTGCTCCCATCAAGCCTGCACCTTTTACAGGACTGCCCCCGAGACTGCGTATCCTCTGAGAAACCTTGGCGGCATGCCGCTTATGGTCCTTTTGAATCCACTGCAATTCTAATTTCATGGTTGGATCTTTAATTCTTTGTATGAAGTTCTCATATGCTTTTATTGCCATGTACTCTCCTTTTAAATATGTGTTCAACTCTTTCACAACTTTCTTATCCATATCCACCACTCCCATAATTTATCTTAATACTATAGTCTCCTGCATATTGCCATTTATCCAAAAAGTACATCAACTTGCTATAAGCTATTTACTTTATCTCTATTTAGTGTTAAAATAATGTCATAAACTGAATATAATCTTCAGGGCAGGGTGAAATTCCCGATCGGCGGTAGTGCAGCCATAGAGCTGTTAGCCCGCGAGCGAAAGCAGACCCGGTTAGATTCCGGGGCCGACAGTAAAGTCTGGATGGAAGAAGATGCATTTTTTGATTGAGCTTGAATTCCCTGAGATTATTTTTTCAGGGAATTTTATTATTTTCAGCAGAATACTCTGCTGAAAATAATAAGCCGACCGCGGATGCACACGATTTTGTAACGGAAATTGTCACGTGACCGTGACCAAAATCGGCGCGCAAATTCGTTGGGGCGAATTTGAAATATTGGAGGGTTAAAAAATGAATAATAACACAAACAAGCTGGTTAGAATCGCTATGCTTTCAGCACTTTCTATAGTGCTCGTAATGCTGATTAAGTTCCCCATCATACCATCAGCACCATTCCTGGAGTATGAGCCAGGAGATGTACCTATGCTTGTAGCCGCCTTTATGTATGGTCCTGTGGCTGGGCTAATGATGACGATTCTCGTATCAACCATACAAGCATTTACAGTAAGTGCGGCAGCTGGCTGGGTTGGATTAGTGATGCATGTGATAGCGACAGGTACTTTTGTAGTAGTATCCGGTACTATCTACAGAAGATTCCACACCTTCAAGGGAGCCTTTGCAGCTTTAGCAGCAGGTTCAATATGTATGACGCTTATAATGATTCCTTGCAACCTGTTCTTCACAGTAAGATTTTATGGGGTTCCTTATGATGCAGTAGTAGCAATGCTTCCGACTGCAATACTCCCCTTTAATCTGATTAAATCCCTGGCTAACTCATTGATAGTAATTTTGGTTTATAAGCCATTGAGCAGGTTTCTCAAGGGTGCCGCTAAAGTACAGAAGAATGCAGCTTAGCATTCAAATACAAAAAGACTGGTGAGCTTCATTCCTCACCAGTCTTTTTTATTTTCATCATCCCTAATCATGTCAAGCATTCCTTTGCCTTTAAATTCATCAGACATAAAAAGTAATTGCATCAATGTTGTATAATTAAATTAAGCTATATAATAAATATGTAATTTATATTTTATGAGTAGATCTAATCTTTAATAAACATATCTGATTAAAAAATAGAAACGAGGTAGTGATGTGGACAAGATTATTATTAAAGGTGCTAAAGAAGGAAATTTGAAGGATATTTCATTGGAAATACCAAGAAACAAACTTGTTGTTTTTACCGGCTTGTCTGGTTCCGGGAAATCCACATTAGCCATTGATACAATTTTTCAAGAGTGTCAAAGACAGTATTTAGAGGCTATGGGGCTACAAGGGATTCATAAGCCAAAAATTGATTCCCTTCGTAACGTATCACCTTCTATTTTGATTACCCAAAATGAATATAGTAAAAATCCACGTTCATCTGTTGGTACAGTCACTGACATATATACTGATCTTAGGATGATTTATGAAAAATTGAGTAAAAGAACATGTCCCAGTTGTAATAAAAAAATAAGCTCTTCAGAATGTAAAGAAGAGGTTGAGAAGTCCGAAGATAATTTTAAAGTTTATATGTATTGCAATCATTGCAATTATAAAATGGATAAGCTTACCAGGACACATTTTTCATACAACACCAGGGAAGGTGCCTGCAAGACATGCCAAGGATTGGGAAAGGTATTGAAGGTAAACAAGGCTAATGTAGTCCATGAATATTTATCACTGGAGGATGGAGCCGTCGACTTCTGGGAACAAAAATATAAGGATTATCAAATCTCGGCTTTATACAATGCTTTTAAGCATTATGCCATGACAGTTGAGCCATATACTCCAATAATAGGTTTTAATGAAGGTCAAAAAGCAATTCTTCTTTACGGTGTTGAAAGTGAGGTCGTCAAGAAGATATTTCCTGGTGTTGCTCCTCCCAGAACAGTGGCCGAGGGCAGATTTGAAGGTGTATTCCCTGTCCTTTGGAGGAGGTTATCAGAAAAAGCCGGTGAATCAAAGCAGCTGGATGCTTATTTTGACTCTGATATTTGTGAGGATTGTATGGGGGAAAGACTAAATGAGTTAAGCCGCAGTGTAACCGTTCTAGACACTCGACTGACCGAGTTGGTTTCTTTATCCCTGGAGGGATTATTTCAATGGCTGCTAAAACTTGAAAACTATGTGAGTGGTTCAAGTAAGCTTATGGTAGAACCATATTTGTTAGATTTGAAAACAAAGATTCAAAGGATTGCTAACCTTGGACTTGGTTATCTTTCTCTCGACAGGCAAACCATGACTTTATCCGGGGGTGAAGCACAAAGGATAAAATTAGCCGCAACTTTGGATTCTACTCTGACAGGGATAATCTATATAATGGATGAACCGACAATCGGTCTTCATCCAAAAGATACAGCCGGAATTATCAATATACTAAAAGAATTACGGGCTCTGGAAAACACGGTTATCGTTATTGAACATGACATTGATGTCATGCAAGAGGCCGACTATATTGTAGATATTGGTCCCGGTTCCGGTAAATATGGCGGCGAGATCGTTGGCAAGGGGACTTTAGAAGACCTTAAGCAACAAAATACTTCTGTAACCGGGTCCTATCTGAAGAGAAAAATACAAAATCCTAAAGAGTTTCGAAAAGGAACTGGAGGCATTATAGAAGTAAAAAATGCGAATTTATATAATTTGAAAAATGTAAGTGTCGGATTCCCTGTGGGCTGCTTGACAAGTGTTACCGGTGTTTCAGGTTCCGGAAAATCAACATTGGTATTCGAGGTACTGGCAAAATCTAATATAAAAAATCAAACAGATTGTAATAAAGTTGCAGGAACTGAAGTTTTTGACCAGATCGTCACAGTAGAGCAATCCCCCCTTACTAGGATGAAGCGTTCAAATGTGGCAACCTATTCTGAGGTTTATTCTGAAATAAGGAACATTTTTGGCGGGCTAAAGTATGCCAAAGATAAAGGAATAACCTCCAAGCACTTTTCATTCAATACCAAGGGAGGACGTTGTGAGAATTGTGAAGGGCTTGGATATGTCACAAGCAATATGCTTTTTTTTAAGGATTTAGATGTGACCTGCCCGGTTTGCAATGGAAATCAATTTAATGATGAGGTGCTATCCGTAAAACACAAGGGATATTCTATAAAAGACGTTCTCCGAATGTCTGTTGAAGATGCTTTGAATGTCTTCACTGATTATCCCAAAATTATTAAAATTTTAAAGTTGCTTGGAGATGTAGGCTTAGGTTACCTGGAGCTCGGCCAGACATTGACTACCTTATCCGGGGGCGAAGGCCAACGGTTAAAGCTGGCCAAAGAGCTGATCAATAATGAGGGCAAGAATAATCTATATCTAATCGATGAACCGACAGTAGGTTTACATCCGATTGATATAGAAAACTTCCTTGTGCTTTTAAACAGAATTGTAGATTCAGGGAGTACAATAATTGTAATAGAACATAATCAGCAAGTTATAAGGGCCTCCGACTGGATAGTAGACCTTGGGCCAGAAGGTGGAATCCATGGAGGCAAGGTAATTGCGGAAGGTACTCCTGATGAGATAATATACAATAAAAATTCTGTAACAGGAAAATTTATATGAATATAAAATTGAGGAATGTTGTCATTACAGCATTCCTCAATTTTATGACTCGGATTTCATGTTTTGACAATCAGCAAACCCATGATTTACCTAATGTCAAAGAATAACTGATTCTCATTTATTCTTCTTGTGATAAAATTATTCATTATTAGTAGATAGTTTGTCTAAAAGCCCTTTAAGAGAACTAAAGCCCAGTATTTGCACGTATTTACAGTTTGACAATCATTTAGCAATCTTGTATCATATTCCCTGAATAAATTAAAATAGGGAGGAATAATCTATGAAATCACAAAAACTAATTACATTGGCTCTTGTTGTTGTACTTGTTCTGAGCCTTGCAGCATGTAGTTCAAGCGCACCTGCAGCAGCTGCGCCAACACCAGCACCTACAGCAGCACCTGCAGCACCTGCAGCAAGTGCACCTGCTCCTGCCGCAGCAACCGGCTTAAAAGATGGATCATACAAGGCAGCACAAGACAAATATGACGACTATGGCTGGAAGGGACAGATTGCGATCGAAGTAAAGGATGGCAAAATCAGCAGCGTTGATTTTGACTACGTAAACAAAGACAATAAGTTGAAATCACAGGATCAGGGCTACATAAAAGCAATGGAAGATAAGACAAAGGTAAACCTAGCAAAGGCTATGGAAGAGCTTGAAAGTACACTTGTTAGCAAACAGGATGCAGCAGCTGTAAATGCAGTAAGTGGCGCCACAGCTTCAAGCAACGATTTCAAAGGCTTAGCAGAAATCGCACTCAAGGACGCAAAATAGAGCATAATAAATACTAAAATAAGCGGGGTACTAAGAAATTCTTAGTACCCCGCTTTTGCCTATAAGGCTTAATGTGTAAAAAGTCAATATAAGCATTCCGCATTCTCATTATGAAATTTACCAAATTGCCCATAATATAGATTGACATATTATTAACATTAGCATAAAATTAATAATGAATATCAAATTCATTATTTAGGAGGGATTTTATGAAAAAACTGATTGCAGTACTTGTGGCTATGACCTTGGTTTTATCTACCTTAGGCGTGACTTTATTGGCTGAAGACACAACAACAAGACCACAAGGTATTTATCCTGATGTAGTATCTACTGCTTCGGTAAATCTTACAGCTGAAAAAGAAATACAGAACTCCTTGGGAGAAAAAGGAACTTGGATTACTACACTTGGCAGCAATGTTACTGCTACAAATGATCTTGTATGGTCAGGTGACATTAGAAAAGAGGGTGGTACAGTACCAGGTAGAAAACTTGGTTTATACTATCACTCATCACCAAATATTGGTGGAGAACAGATCTTCACATTAAAAGTTCCTACTTTGATTGTTAATGCTGAAAACGCAAAACTTACTTATGGAACACTTGATGGCAACGTAAGGGTACTAGCTAAGGGCTTTATTCTCGAATACTGTACTATCACAGGTCACTTGAGCTTTGCTACACAAGAGCAATATGATTCTGCAAAGTTCAATGACGTTACAATCAAAGGCGATGTTTGGGTAGCTGGACAGAAGCTTGCAAGTAATATGAAACCACAGACTATTACAAACTACAGTAAGTACGATGCATCTCCTGCAAAAGGCGACATGATGAAAGCTGCTGTTACATTCAAAGATGGCAAAGCTCATAATGTTTCAATAGATGTTATGGGTCCTGCTTACTTCATGAAACCAGGAATTTTATCTTCAGGCGGACAAGGAAACTTTGGTAAGGTTGCTTATTCAAAAGCAGGCCAGTATGTTATGGTAAAACCTTCTGATGACAGAC